>Ga0302046_10003830_pt1 | contig 13477 bp, 9 predicted proteins | sample RVTome_11_FD_200261 | JGI IMG/M metagenome (GOLD analysis project Ga0302046, IMG submission 200261) | Soil microbial communities from uranium-contaminated site in the Upper Colorado River Basin, Wyoming, United States - RVT147D111 (version 2) ...
CCCGCCAGTACGTCGAGATTCATCATCTCGAAATATCCGGCGGACACTGCGTGCGTGAACGCGACCGGCCGTATCGCGTCGGGATCCGCCGCGGCCCCTTCCAGTTCCAGGTGCCCGGCAGGTGCGTTGAGCCCCGGCAGTCCGGTCGACAGTGCCGCGGCGGCGACCACGGGATCACTCGACACCCCCGCCGCGAGCCGTCGCCTGAAGTCGGACCGTGACGCGCGCTCGTCATAAGCGGCGCCATCCAGGGACACCGAGGAGGTGAGAATTGATCCTGCCGGAAAGTCTGGATGCACCTCCTGGCCGTAGAATAGCCCGCCAGCAATGAGCAACGAGGCCGCTAATGCGACAAACGAGAACGCGACCTGGCCGCCGAGCATGAGTTGCGCGACCCATCCGGGTCGCCCCGCGGCTGCCCCGGGACCACCGCGCTTCAACACGCTCATCGGATCCGCACGACCGGCTCGGCGTGCCGGTACGGTGCCGGCAACCAGCGCGGTCACCAGCGCCAGGACGAGCAAGAACACCAGCGCTTCCGGCTCGAGCGCCACGCGCATCCAGTAATAGCCCCAGTGCTCGGCCAGGGTGGTCTCGATGAAGGTGACAACACCCCACGCAACGCCCAAGCCCAAGAGCGCCCCTGCGCCGGCGATGGTCAGGGCTTCGGCCATCATCTGCAGAACAACCTGTCGCGGCGTGGCCCCCAAGGCCGCGTGGAGCGCCATGGCGTGACTGCGGGCGGCGGCCCGAACGATCAGGATGTTGGAGACGTTGGCGCATGATACGAGCAAGAGGGCGTTCACGATGATGAGCACGATCCGTAGTGCCGCCTCTTCTCCGCCCTCTCCTCGATTCTCGGTGAATCCGGCGACGTGAGCGCGCACCTCCATCCCGTCCCCAGTGCCCATGAGCAGGGCCCGCGCACCCCCCTGCAGGCTCTCGGCAGCCTGATTGGTGGTCCGGCCAGCGGCCAGCTTGCCAAACAGCTGACTACCGCCCAGGTCATGGCGGTGCAGAACCCTCCACGCGCGCTCATGGAAGGGGAACGCGAACGATTCCGGCATCACCCCAATGATGACGTGAGGCACGCCGTCGACCCGAAGGGTACGGCCCACAACGTCGGTTGCCGCGTCGTATCTCACGCGCCACAGTCCTTCGGCAATGAGCACGACGGCGACATCGCTCTCCTCCGGCAACCGACCCACCACCGGTGACACGCCAAGCACGCCATAAGCTGCTGGCGTCATGGCCGCGGAGGAGACCCGAACAGCTCCGCCCGTCATACCGGATAGCGCTACGGACTGCACGTGGAACGCCCCGAGCGCCTCCAGGTTGGCATCCGGACGCCAGGTGGTTACGAGCGATTGCGCGACGTCGGGGTGGGACCCGTCGGGGCTCGCGAAGCGGATCTGAACGATCCGTTCGCCATCGGGCACGGGAATGGGGCGACCGAATCCCTCGAGGGTCGCGTAGATGGCGGCGGAAGCCCCGAAACCCAGGGCCAATGTGAGCGCGGCGGTGAGCGCCGAGCCTGGCTCGCGGCGGAAGCGACGCAGGGCTAGACGGAATGCTCGACCTACTTGAAGCGAACCCATCGCAGGCTGTGCCTTTCGCGAGGAACTGGAGTGATCGGGGACGCCACTCTGCCGATCGCGCACGGCGAATGCGCCAATGAGGAAGATCTCCCAAGTGGCCCAAACGCGAAGCCACATGCCGGAAGCCCCGTCACGACGAAGGCTTTCGGCTTCTTCGGCGACGTCCGCCAGTGCTTCGTCCGGTGACGGGACGCCTGTGATGCGCAGCCAAACCCGCGCCATGCGTCTAGGGCGAACTCCCCTACTCGGCCGATCGGCCATCCCTTGTCTGCCTTTTCTGTACAATGTACACAAATACGGCAGTAGATCGCCAAGGTTTCACCGGATTGGCGTGCAGTCCTTCCCGAGCAACTCGAGTGCACAGGTTCAAAGCGCCGAAAGCTCCTCGCACAGATCAATGCGCGAGGCGGCATCAGTGTCTTCGCTCAGAAGCGCGACGGCCGGGACTTCGACCAGGGCGGATGTGATCATTAGTCGGAGCCGGCGAGGAATCATCCTTGTAATTATGGAGTACAACTCCAGAAATACCAGGATACACGAACTTGCGCCGGAGGGGAGTCCGATTGTCTGACTCGCGCTGGGAACTTTATGTCGAGGTACGTTGCGTAGGATAATCATTGGGGTCAGTCACCTGTGTCTCCTCAGATGTGATCGAGTCGCCGCTTGATATCGGCGTATGCCACTTCGATGAGCCACGTCAGAGCCGCGGCATCGACGTTGGCGTCGGGCCTGAGTTTTACGTGGCGCATGAACTTGCCGGCGCCCTCCAACAGCCCATTGGGATCGGCAAGTTCAGCGCCGCGGAAGAACCCCACGTTCACATGAGCCGTGAAGGCGTTGACATACGCGAATGCCGCATCGCCGACACACGCGGTAGGATGACCATCATGCAACAACTCTCGCACATCGTCGCCGCACGCACGCAGGACGTCAAACCAGCGCTGCGCGATAGCTCCCAACTCACCCGGGTGCTCACGCATCCAACCCTCGACCGCCGGATCCCGTCGGATCGCATTGTGAAATAGGAAGAGTTGGCTCATACCGATTTCGTCCCTGACCAATAAGAGTTGAAATCACACCCGCCTGGTGGCTCGCCCTTCTGTTGCGCACGTCATCCGGCGATTGTCTCAGCCACCGCCGCCTTCCTCCGTGGCCCGCCTCAACTCGGTGCCGCCCACGCGCACCGACGCCACCTCGCCGTCCAAACCGAGCACGAACGTCGCGAGCCTCCATCCCCGCCAACGGGCGTCGAAGCGCAGGCGGAACGTGTCGTAACTCCAGTGCTCCAGCGCACCCGGCTGGCCGGGTCCCAGGTTCGCGCGGAGACCGCCGGGCGACGAGGTGACGACGAGTTCGCCGAACAGGGGATGCGTGTACTTGCCGGCGTACGAGGCCAGCGGCAGTGAAGGCGACGTACCCTCGACGCGTTCCGCCTCACGCTCCGCCTGGCGCGCCTCCGTATCAGCGGCGAGCGAGTCGTAAAGGACCTTCATGTCCGCGCCCCAGTCGCGGCGCTCACCGCCCAGGTAGCGGTCGAAGACCGCGTACATGAGAGCGTGGCGCAGCTCCACGTGGTCCCGGTTCGCCAATACATAGACGCCCAAGTTCCGGTCGCGGATGAGCCCGGCGATGGCCACCATGCCGTCGATGCTCCCGGTGTGGAAGTCCACCTTCTCGCCGCGGTAGTCCTGCTGGAACCAGCCCAAGCCGTACGTGGTCCAGTGGGGATGCGTGAGCTGGGCCGTTGGGTAGAATTGCGACGGCGTGACCATCGTCGCTGGTTTGAACAGCTCGTCCACGGTCGCGGTCGTCAATAAGCGAGTGCTGTCCTCGGTCACACCCCCTGCTAAGAGGAAGCGCTCCCAGCGGGACATGTCAGTTACGCTGGACCAGATCGAGCCGGCCGGTGCGACCGGATCAACGGACGCGTTCTCGATGCGCACGGTCTTTCCGTCGACGCGGTCGTGGGGGGAGGCCACGTTCGGCTGTCCCACCGTCTCCGCCAACACGGGCACCGTCTCGTCCATGCCGAGGGGCTGGAAGATCCGGGTGCGCACGAACTCCTTCCACGAAATGCCGCTCACCGCCGCGACAACCTCGCCGGCGGTGGCGTACATGAGATTCTGGTAGATAAAGGAAGAGCGCATGGAGTACGCCGGCTCGACCATCGCCAACTCTTCGATGATCGACCGGCGATCGTCGTCGCGCTCGTACCAGAGGAAGTCCGCGTTGCCCAGCCCCGCGCGATGGGTGAGGAGGTCGCGCACGGTGATCTCGCGGGTGACCCACGGGTCCTTCAGCTGGAACCACGGTAGGTGTTTCGTCACCGGGTCGTCCCAGGAGAGTTTCCCCCCGTCCACCAGCATTCCAACCGCCGCGGCGGTCATGGCCTTGGTCGTTGAGCCGATGGCAAAGCGCGTGTGCTCGTCGACGGCCGCGCCCGTCTCCACGTCGCGGACGCCGTACCCCTCGGCGAAGACGAGCTTCCCGTCCTTCACCACGGAGATCGCGAGCCCGGTCGCGTCCCAGACCTCGACGGCATTCCGCACGTACGCGTCGAAACCGTTCAGCGGATCGGACTGGGCGTGCGCTGGCGCCGCGAAGGCGAGGGCTGCGAGCACAACGCCGAGGGGCGCCGCTCTAGAGAGGGAACGTGACGGGCCGGGTGTGGCGCTGCGGCACAAAAGGGTCATCGGGTTCTCCTGCCGGGGGACCGGTCAATATGCCGTGCGAGCACCGGGGAAAGGCAAGCCCTCAACAAGGACTCGGTCTCGTCCGCGATTCCGGGGTCGAGACCTTCGGGCGGATCGCTGCGACAAGCTCCTCCGCGTTTTCGCAAGCACGATGCGCCGCGTCTTTCGAGAGGTTTAGGACGCTGGTAAACCAGCTACTCGGCCATTCGACTGCCCGTAAACGGGCGCTGGAATGCAGAGGCAGGTCGCCTTGGCGACAGTAAGATGTGCCGAGTAGCCGCTTTCGATTTACGACTCTATCCTCGACGGGTAGTGCGTTGCGGCGCTCCGACGACTCGAGCAGAGCTTCCCCTAACGGACCACGCATGACTCGCAAGCGACTCCTAACGTCACTCGCAGACTCACTGTTCAAGATTGATTCAAGCATCCGGCGTGGACGAAGCTGTTGCGACTGCGCTGACGTCTTCCAATGTGCGGAACCGCTCGATCGTCTGCCCCGAAGGTAGTGGGCGTTAAGAGGCTGCCTTATCACAACCTACGCCGCCGCCGGCCAGCGCGTCAAACAACTAGAGGCTAACCCGCCGTGCACGAAGCCGCAGCCAGAGAATCAGCCCAGCCGTGGCCGAGCCCAGAAGGACGCCGGCGGTCGTGACGAGGGAGACGATGCTGTAGAAGAGCCCGATCATATCCCCGCCCCGTTGCCCTGAGGCCCAGAGCATGGGCACGTAGATAATGAATGCCGCAACCAACAGGAGCGCAGCGAGAATGAGACGGGGCGCTGCGGCCATGGGAGAGCGCCATGGGAGCCAGATGGCGGCGCATACCACATAAGGGGAGGCCTGGCCAACCAGGATGGCGGGGTGCATCAGGTAGACGGAAAGACCCGGTGCAGTGTGGCTCAGGTAAACGGGCGTCCCGAGAGCCAACAGGAGGCCGGCAAGTAGGAATCCTGTGGCGTATCGCTTGGAGCGGTCCATGCGGCCTCTTTAGGGGGTTTGCCCTCTCACGATACCGTTCAGCGCAGCACGCGAGCCGTGGTCCGCCGCCAGGGCAGGAAGAGGACAAGCGCCGAGCCGATCTTCTCGATGTCCAAATCGTAGCGGGCCTGCAAGTTGAGCCAAAACCGTTCGTCGCTGTGGGTCCCACTGGGACGATCGCGGTTACGGACGCGAAGGACTACAACATCAAGCTGTTCGACGAGCACGGCCGCTTCATTCGCGTGCTCGGCCAGCGCGGCGACAGTCCGGGCGAGTTTCGAGCGCCTGCGACCGCGGCATTCCGCAACGATACCCTGATCTTGGCGGTCGATCTCTTTCAGCGGCGGCTGTCTATTTTCAGTTCAGAGAGATCATGACAGCCGCTCGCTGCACGTGAGTGCCCAACAGCGGTCAGCATCCCCCGCGAGAATAATCCCAGTGGTTTCAATCATGAGAAGGACGGCTCATTCCGGTTTGACACCTTTAAATGGGACGGAAGAGCTCGCTCAGGCTCAATCGGAAAGTCGTCTGCGCGCCATCCGGTGCCCAGACGATCGCCTCATCGCTGATGGTGGGAAACCGTAGGTCGGGCATCCAGGTTTCGACGATGCGCTGGTCGGGATCCACGACGAGGTAAGTCGGCAGGCCGACCTCCTGGTACAGCCGCCGTTTGGTGAAGCGATCGTACCGGGCGGTGCTCGGACTCAACACTTCCACCGCGAGCAAGAGGTTCTTCATCCGAGCCCAGTCCAACGTTCGGGCTTCGGCCAGCGGCACTACGAACAGGTCGGGTTGAACGAGGACATCGTCGTCCCATGAGATGTCGGCGGGGGAAGCGAACAGGTGGCCGACCGGCTCGCGTTCCAGATAGAGGCGCAGCGCAAGGTTGAGACGCTGGACGATCTCCTGGTGCCACGGCCGAGGCGCCGGCGTCACGAGCAGCTCGCGCGCGTTCCAACGGTTCGAGTTCGGCAATCTCAGCGGCCGCATCAGAACGCAGGGCGTGCCACAGATCCCAATCCTGCTGCAATCCCAGCCAGAAATCGGCGCTCATCCCGGTCACGCGTGCCAAGCGAAGTGCGGTATCGGGCGTTACGCCCCTCCTCCCATTGATCACCTCGTTCAGGCGGGGAAACGAGACCCCTAAGCGGACGGCAAAGGCCGACTGCGTGATCCCGAGTGGCTTCAGGAACTCCTCGAGGAGCATCTCCCCCGGATGTGTAGGCGGGCGGTGCGTCGGCAGGCGGCGGCGGATCAAACTGCGCGCCGCGCCTGTCGCCTTTAGTGGTAGTCCGAGACCTCGACCTCGTCGGCATAGCCGTTCTCCCACCGGAAGCACACCCGGTATTGATCGTTGATTCGAATCGCGTGCTGCCCTGCTCGGTCGCCAGCCAACCGCTCCAGCCGGTTCCCTGGAGGGATCAGTCGCCCTGCGGATCCCCGTCGTACGAAACCCACCTGTCGACCTTCCGACGCTCTTGGATAAAACTCCTTGCGCTCGGACTCGCGCAGTCGGTGGCCGTTTGAGGGAACTCCGCTTTGAGCTGGGGGGCCGAGCTTGCCGCGTCATGGCACCAACTTGCCACTGATATCACCTTGTGATATCATGCCGCCCAGCGCAAGACGCTCCAGGCGATCTTCGAGAAGCCGACCCGTTCCGACGTCCGCTGGTCCAGGATCCAGGGACTCGTGAGAGCCTTGGGGGGCGAAGTCACGCGGGGTCGCGGGTCGCGAATCCGATTCAGGCTCGGAGAGCGTGTGGCGACCTTCCATGGCCCCCACCCCAACCGGGTAGCCGGGAAGGCGACGGTCGAGGACGTCAGACGGTTCCCCGAAAACGCAGGGATCACACCATGATTGAGTACAAGGGCTACACGGGTGTCTTTGAGTTCGACCCCTCGATCGATGCCTTTCACGGACGAGTGGTCGGTCTTCAGGATATCGTGACGTTCGAGGGCCGCTCGCTGGACGAGTTGCGCCGCGAGATGGCGGAGTCCATCGAGGACTACCTCGAGCTTTGCGCAGAAGCTAGCCGGGATCCGGAGAAACCCTATCGCGGAGAGTTTCTGGTCCGTACGACGCCCGAAGTTCATCGAGCCGCGGCCAAAGAGGCCGAGGCATCTGGGATGAGCCTCAACGCTTGGGTCGAGACGGCGATTACAGGCGCGGTCAAAGAACCGAGCTTGTCCGCACACCCGTACAAGCGTGCTTCAAAGCGTTCGGGCAGTAAGAAGAAGAAAAAGAAGTAGGATCCTAGTTACGCATTGTCAGGAGTGGGTTCCACTTCGCGCGCGATTACGACGGGTAAACCCGCCGCTCGGCGAACCGACTGTCGCCAAGGGGACGGGAATCAAATGAACGTCGCTTTAGCGACAGATGCCGAGCCGCGGCTTTAGCCGTGGTAACTCTTCCCGTTCGCAGGCCGTCATGGTCCCGGCGAGATATTGCTATTGAGCCGAAACAGATTGAGCGGATCGTGTCTCCTTTTGAGCGATACGAGCTGATTGAACGCGGGCCCGTAGTTACTCTCGACGTCGATGTCGTCGGCTTGAATGTTCGCGTAGTAGCCGCCCGTATGCGGCTCGAGCGCCGCCCAGAGATCCCGGATGGTGCCGATCCGGTCATCGTCGAGTCGCTCGTCGGGCCAGAATGAAAGCGCGGCTACCATCGCCTGGGCATTGCGATGTGGCCAGGCCGTCGCCGTCTCGTCGACATCGGCAATCGCGCCGCCGGTCGCGAAGGAATTGATCATGACGCCGCGGCCGGGCGCGAACGCTTCGAGCATCGCGTCGATCAGACCGGGCGTAAACGCCGCGACCATGCCGCTCTTGATATACGAACGAATGCCGGGCCTTGCGATGCCGTCCATCCGCGTCTGCATGGTCAGATACGAAGCCGGCCCGGCGCCGTCGAACGCGGGATGCGCAACCGCGCGGAGCGGCGCCAGCTCTCGCTCGGCGTCGGGCGGCTCGCCGCAGTAGCAGATGTCCACGGCCAGATAAGCTGCGCCGTCGGCGCCAGTGATTATCCCGGGCGCGGCGAACAAAGCATCCGAAAAACCAGGCGCATGCTCGGCGTAGTACTCGAGGACGTCTCGCGCGCGCGCCATTGGCCATTGAATCACGCCGCCGTACATGTCCGGGGATGCTGTATGCAGCGCAAGCTCGAACTCGGTCACGACGCCAAAGTTGCCGCCGCCGCCGCGGATTGCCCAGAAGAGATCGGCGTGTTCGTCCGCGCTGACACGCCGGACCGTTCCATCCGCAGTCACGATCTGCGCGGACACGAGATTGTCGATCGTAAGCCCAAATTTACGACCGAGTCGCCCGTAGCCGCCGCCGAGCGTGAGCCCGCCCAAGCCCGTGTGCGAGACGATGCCCCCGGTCGTGACGAGGTTGTGCGGCAGCGTCGCGATGTCGAGGTCGTAGATCAGCGCGCCGCCGCCTACGCGGGCCCGGCGCGCGACGGGATCGACGAGGACGCCTTTGAGGTCCGACAGATCGATCATTAGGGCTTGGTCCGCGACGGATCTGCCGGGCCAGCTGTGCCCGCCGCCTTTGACGGCCAGCAACAATCGCCTTTCGGCCGCGAACGTTACGGCATGCGCGACGTCGAACGCGGATCTCGGCCGAACGATCAGCGCCGGATGGCGATCGTGCATGCCGTTCCAGATGCGGCGCGCGCCGTCATAGCCTGTCTCGCCCGGCCAGAGCAACAAACCCTCGAGTCGTTCCGCGAGGTCACCGACGGCTGCGCCTTCGATGGCGATCGCTTGGCCGTCCAGCGTAACGGCCCTGATCTCTCCTGGAACTCGGCGTGCCGCGCGAAGACTCTCCGCGCGCGAACATGCGCCGGAGAACGTACCGGCCAGGCCGGCGGCCAGGGTCGATTGGCAAAAACGGCGACGGGAAACGATCATAGCGAACCTCCAGGGGACAATTGAACCCGCATGCACTCTGGCTAGCGCGAGGAGCCCGGTCCAGTCCAGAAATTGGACCGGTATCCCCTTGTCCGCCGGTCCGGGCGGCAGCATGCTCTGGTGTCTCAGCGTGAGCGAAAAACCGATGCCACAGGGATTCGGCCAATTCTGCCCCATCGCCCTCGCCTCCGAGGTACTGACGCAGCGCTGGACCTTGCTCATTCTTCGGGAGCTGACGGTCGGCAGCACGCGCTTCAACGAGATCCGTCGTGGTGTCCCGAGGATGTCCGCGAGTTTGCTCAAGTCCCGCCTCGACGCGTTGGAACGGGCGGGAATTGTCGCGATGCGGAAAGTGAAAGACAGCGACGTCTTCGACTATTGCCTGACGGACGCGGGTAAGGAACTCAAGCCGGTTCTGATGGGCATCGGCGAATGGGGACAACGCTGGGCGCGCGACATCGGTCCGGACGACCTCGATCCTGGCTGGCTCGTCTGGAACATGCACCGGCGCATGGACACCGCCGCCATGCCCGGCGGGAGGACGGTGATTCAGATCGAGTTCACGGATGCGCCGCGTCAAAATCGCCATTTTTGGCTCGTACACGAGGACGGCCACGTGGAGGTCTGTCTCAAGCGGCCGGGTTTCGGTGTTGACTTGAGTGTCCGGACGACGGTGCGGGTGATGGCGGAAGTCTGGCGCGGGATACGGCTGCTCAGACGCGAAATTGCGGCGGGCTCCGTGTCTCTCGAGGGACCGCCCAAGCTCAGGCGGGCGTTTCCTTCTTGGCTGCTGCTCAGCATCTATGCGCCGATCCGGAGGCGGAAGCCCTGACGGCGGATCGAAGGGTTGTCGGAGAGCCCCTGTAAATCTCGATGACCTCGTTGTCGCCGCCAGTCGCTCGGCGGCCTCCATGTTGGCGTGCCATTTCGCTGGCATCGTCGGGGGCCAGGTTGCGGAGCGCTGCCTCGGTGTTCGCGAGATCGTGGCCGAGGCTCACCTCCCAGCCGTCGCGAGTGTGGTGGTAGGCACCAAACTCTTTTTGCACACGGAGCGGCACGGCCGGCAGGATTCCCAGTTCCTTATGTAGGTTGTCGAACGGGCCGCCGCTCAACCATTGAATGCATCCGTCGACGAGATCGGAGCCGCGGTGCCACGCAGTGCAGACGCCGCCGAGCGCCAGATTGTGCTCCACGATGGTGGTGGCAAATCCGGTGCGCACCTCCCATGTTTGACGTCCAACACGTTGATTGGGAATGCGTCAGCGAAGTCGTTACACTGTCAAACGTGACCCTGCACCGCTTTCGCCTCGAGGCCTTTGAGACACTGGACCTCGTGGCAGACGCGCCCGCGTGCCGCGAGCTATGTTCCGCCTTGGCATCCGAAATCGTGGCGCGCCGTGCGGGGCGTAGGGGCCTCGACCGTATCACCGAGTTGGTCGCCGAGCTGAACACACTCGGCCACGCGTTCGCCACGCATAAGCAGAGCGATCCCGGATGGAAGAGCTGGCTCCAGCACACCAATGACGGCAACCGACACTTCTACATCCACGTGGAGCTCGACGACGCGGAGTCGGTGATGGTGCTTTACGACGAGACCATGGAGGCGATGGTAGCCAGACGGCGCGGGACGATGTCGGCCGAGGATCGCGCCCGTGACGAGCGCATATCCAGCTTTTACGACCGCGGCCTGGCGCTGGTCGACCGGTACGACGACTACGCCGACCTGGAGGAGCCCGACCGCATCCTGCTGTGCCTTTACCTGCTCGAAACGGGCGTGAACAACGGCGGGTTCAGCACGTACCTTACCAATACCGAGGGAGCCCACCTCTCCGATGCGCACGACTTTCTCAACCGGATCGGCGCGCAGGGGCTAGCAGCCATCGTGCGCCAAGTCGTCGAAACGCTGCCTTCCCTGACCGAGGGGCTCACGGACGAGGTCTTGGCCGCCCTCGAAAAGCGTGCTGCGCAGCTGGACGACCTCGACGGTCGCTTCTACCAGTCCGAAGAGAGTATCGCCGAGCTGGTGCTGGACTGGCTCGAGCGCCGGTAGTCCCCGCCGCCTCAGGCGTTGGTGTGAAACCCGCCGTTAACGTGACCGTCGCCCCTCGGCTCCGCCGCAACGCATCGGGTTCACGCGGAGGCGCGGAGCCGCGGAGGGTTGAAAGGGTCCTTCCTCCGCGCATCTCCGCGGCTCCGCGTGAGCACCCTACTTCACTTCACCATACGATTGCCGACGTATCACTATGACGCCGGCAATTCAAACCAATCACCATGTCGAAAGACGCAGGTCAGGATCGACAAGAGGGTAAGAGGGCAGCGGAGCCCTCCTTCATATAGGTCGCAGGACACGTGAAACAACCTGCGCGCCCTCGGACTCTTAATCCGGAAGACCACCTCCCATGCGATATGCCCTCCGCTCTCTGTTCACGGCGCCCGGCTTCTCGTTCCTGGTCATCCTCACGGTTTCGTTGGGAATCGGCGCGACCACCGCGGTTTTTTGCGTCTTCCGCGGCGTGCTGCTGCGACCGCTCCCTCACGAGGCCGGTGACCGGATCGTCTACCTGCAGCAGTCTGCGGCGAAAGCGGGAATGGAGGATGTGAAGTTTTCCGTTCCGGAGATCATCGATTTCCGCGAAGGCGTCGACGCGCTGGACGAGATAGCCGAGTTCTCGGCCATGCCGTTCACGATGCTGGGAGCGGGCACGCCGACCGAGGTACGGGCGGCCATCGTAAGCGCCAACTATTTCGAGGTCATGGGGCTGAGTCCGGTGCTGGGTCGCGTGCTTGGGCCGGGGGACGCCGGTGCCGCTGCCGACCCGGTCATGATCCTCACCTGGGAGTATTGGCGCCGCGCATTTGGCGAAGACCCGGCAGTGCTGGGCCGAACGGTGGAAATGAACGGTCTTTCGGTGACCATCGTCGGCGTGCTGGAGCCGGCACCCCCGTTTCCGGGCGAGACGGACGTGTTCGTGAACATCGTGACGAGTCCTCACCACATGGCGGCGGAGATGGTCCACGGCCGCTCGCACCGGATGGACGACGTGTTCGCGCGTCTGGCGCCGGGAGCCACCATCGATGCGGCGCGCACGCAGCTTGAGCAGGTCGCGGCCCGGATGTACGCCGACTACTCAGGCAACTACGACGCGGCGGCGGGCTACGAAGTAAGCGTCACACCCCTCCGGGAGGCGCTGGTGGCGAAGGCCCGAATGACCCTCTATCTGCTTATGGCCGCTGCGGGCCTCCTGTTGGTGGTGACCTGCGCGAATGCAGCCAACCTCGTGCTCGCCCGCAACCTCCGACGCGACCGGGAGTTTGCCGTGCGTTGGGCGCTGGGGGCCGGGCGCGGGGGACTGCGGCGCATCCTCTTAACGGAGTGCGGCATCCTGGCCGCCGTGGGCGCGCTGTTGGGCCTGGGCTTCGCGTATCTCGGCCTGGGACTCCTGGTGAACTTCGCCGAGCGCTTCACGACCCGCGCCAGTGAGATCCACATGGACCCGGCGGTCCTGATCTTCACGACAGCGGTGGCCTGCTTGGCGGCCGTGGCCTTCGCGTTCGCACCGGGCCTACGCGAGCATGAGGCTGGCACCGTCCTCACGCGGTCGGGGTCGCGGACGACCCGAGGCAGCCGCCGGCTGCAACGCGGGCTGATCGTCGCCCAGGTGGCGGCCAGCGTCACCGTACTCACGGCGGCCGGCCTGCTGGGGCGCACGCTCCTGGTACTCAACGCCGTGGACTCGGGTGTGAAGCTGGAGAACACTCTCACGTTGGAGGCCCCGGCTACCATGGAGGGACAGGTGCCCGGCGAGGTGGTCGCGCTCCAGGAGGAGATGGCCCGCCGAATCGCCGCGTTGCCGGGGGTCCAGGAGGTGGGGGTGGGGCTGAGCGTCCCGCTGCGGGGCACCCTGGTCAAGCTGGAGATCAAGGCGGAGGGACGCCCGTTGGCACCCGGAGAGCCCATCCCGTTCGCCGAATACCGCACGGCCACACCCGACTTCTTCGACGCGGTGGGGATGCGGATCCTCGCGGGCCGGGGCTTTGCCGCGACGGACGAGGTGGGCAGCGCGCGAGTGGCGATCATCAACCAGGCGCTTGCCGAACGGCTCTTCGGCGATGAGGACCCGCTGGGCAGGCGGGTCACGTGGACCGGTGAGGTGCTCTCCGCCATCGGCATGAGGGAGGACTGGCGTACGATCGTGGGTGTGGTGAGCAACACGCGCGACGATGGTCCGGACCAGCCGCCGCCGCCGACCTTGTTTCAGCCCCTGACGCAGAACGACCTGGCCTACTACC
>Ga0302046_10003832_pt1 | contig 13476 bp, 8 predicted proteins | sample RVTome_11_FD_200261 | JGI IMG/M metagenome (GOLD analysis project Ga0302046, IMG submission 200261) | Soil microbial communities from uranium-contaminated site in the Upper Colorado River Basin, Wyoming, United States - RVT147D111 (version 2) ...
ATGATCTCCCAGCCGCGGGTCGTATTCCACTCCTTGCAGGCGGCGGCCTCGAGGCGGATGTCGTAGCCGCCGCGGTCGGTCATCGCGGTGGCCACGTCGACGATCGACTCCATGGCGAAGGCGGTGGCGGCCATGTCGGCCAGCTTGTGGGAAATCGCCTCGTGCTTGCCCACCGGCTTGCCCCACTGCACCCGCTCCGAGCTCCAGGTGCGGCAGATCTCGAGCGCCGTCTTCACCGTGCCGACGGCGCCGTTGGGGATCGAGAGGCGGCCGTCGTTCAACGTCGTGAGGGCGATCTTCAGACCCCGTCCCTCCTTCCCGATCAGATTCTCGGCCGGGACCCGCACGTCGCGAAACGAGATGACGGCGTTGGCCAGGGCGCGCAGGCCCATGAAGTGGCAGCGGCCGTCGACCGTGACTCCCTCCCAGGCCGTCTCAACGACGAAGGCGCTGATCTTGCCGCTCTCGGGGTGCCGCGCCATGACGACGAGCAGGTCGGCGAGCGTGCCGTTGGTGCACCAGAGCTTGGTGCCGTTGAGCACGTAGTGCGACCCGTCCTCGGCGAGGACGGCGCTCGTTTCGAGCCGCGCCGGATCCGACCCGACGTCGAGCTCGGTGAGGGCGAAGGCGGAGATCTCACCACGAGCGCAGCGCGGCAGGTACTTCTTCTTCAGGGCGTCGCTGCCGAAGAGCTTCAGGGGCTGCGGCACGCCGATCGACTGGTGTGCCGAGAGCAGGGCCGAGATGTTGCCGTCGACGCTACCCACCAGCTCCATGATCCGCTGGTACTCGCGGTTGCTGAATCCCAGGCCGCCGTACTCGCTGGGGATCTTCATTCCGAACGCCCCCAGCTTCCTCAGGCCGTCGATCAGTCGCTGCGGGTACTCGCCGGTGGTGTCGATCTCGATCGGATCGAGCTCGTCGCGCAGGAGCTGCTCGAAGGCGGCGTAGAAGGCCGCGAACTCTGGGCGCGCTTCCTCTTCGAGGGGAAAGGGATCCAGCAGGTCGAGTCGGAACCGCCCGAGAAACATCTCCCGCAGGAAGCTCGGGGCCGACCACTCGCTCTGTCGCGAGGCTTCCGCGACCCGCCGGGCCTCCTCCTCGCCGACATGTCTGGAGGTCTGGGTGCTCATCTGTCGTTCCTTCTCTCGCGGGCGTTTCGCGATCTGTTCCCGGGGGTCTCGCGGGCGCGTCGAAGTCGCGGCGAGTTTATGCCGCACTGCGACATCACGTCAAGTCGCGCTGCGGCAACACGGGAGGTCCGGCGGCCCTTCGCCGCAGCACCACACCCACCCCGGCGATGACCATCACGGCGCCGATCACGACGCGCGGGGTGAGCGGCTCGCCGAGGAAGGAGGCGCCGACCGCCACGGCCACCACCGGAATGCCGTAGGTGATCAGGGAGAGGCGCGTCGCGGCGACCCGCTCGAGGACGTGGAAGTAGACGAGGAAGGTCACCACCGTCCCGGCGAGGGCGAGGTAGATCAGGGAGCCCACCGAGACGGCGTCGAGGGTGACCGGCCGCCGGCCCTCGAGCTGCAGGGCGGCGAGGCCGACTCCGATCCCGGTGCCGAGGACGGGCAGGCAGGTCAGGGTGAGCGGCGCCACGCCCCTGCCCCAGCGCTTCACCGCGACGTTGGCGCCGGCCGAGACCAGCGGGCAGATCAGGAAGAGCACGGCGACGCGACGCGCCCCCGGACCGCCGAGGGCGGCGAGGTCCTCCGAGAAGAGGACGGCCACTCCGAGGAAGCCGAGCAGGATGCCGGCGCCGTGCGTCCAGCGCAGGCTCTCCGCCGGCAGGCTCAGGTGGGCGAGAGCGGCGACGAACAGCGGGAAGGTCGAGAACAGCACGGCGGTGAGCCCCGAGGGCAGCCACTGCTCGGCCCAGTAGGTCAGGACGTAGGGGACGGTGAAGGTCCCGACCGCGTTCACCGCGACCAGGGCCCACTCGCGCCGGTCGCGCGGCCATCCTCGCCCGTGGTGAAAGGCGACCAGGGCGAGCACGGACCCGGCGATCAGGAAGCGTAGCGAAAGGCCGGTCAGGGGCGGGATGCCCTGCAGGCCGATCCGGATCGCCGCGAAGGTCGTGCCCCAGATGGCGATGAGGAGCGCCACGGCGGGGCGCAGCGGCAGGCGCACCTACGGGTAGATCCGGTGGAGCAGGCGCGGATAGGGGATCGCCTCGCGGATGTGGTCGAGGCCGCACATCCACGAGACGAAGCGCTCCAGCCCCATGCCGAACCCGCTGTGGGGGAAGGTGCCGTACTTACGGATGTCGAGGTACCACTGGAAAGCGTCCCGCGGCAGCCCGTGCTGGTCGATCCGCGCCGCCAGCAGGTCGTGGTCGTGGATCCGCTGGCTGCCGCCGATGATCTCGCCGTAGCCCTCGGGCGCGATCACGTCGAGTCCGAGCACGCAGCGCTCGTCCTCCGGATCGGGCTGCATGTAGAACGCCTTGATGGCCGCGGGGAAACGGGTCACCATGACCGGCCGCCCGTGCTCCTCCCCGATCCGCGTCTCGTGCTCGGCGCCGAAGTCGTCCCCCCACGCGAGCGGGACGCCCCGCTCGTTGAGCAGGTTCACCGCCTCGCTGTAGGTGATCCGCGGAAACGGCGCCACCACCCTCTCCAGCGGGGCCGTGTCCCGCTCGAGCACCGCCAGCTGCTGGCCGCATCGCTCGAGCACCCTGGCGACGAGCGCCGTGAGGAACTCCTCCGCCAGCTCGCACAGCCCGTCGAACTCGAGGAAGGCGACCTCGGGCTCGACCATCCAGAACTCCATGATGTGGCGGCGGGTCTTCGACCTCTCGGCCCGGAAGGTGGGACCGAAGCAGTAGACCTTGCCGAGCGAGGCAGCGGCGGGTTCCAGGTAGAGCTGTCCCGACTGACTGAGATAGGCCTTGTCCCCGAAGTAGTCGGTCTCGAACAGCGTCGAGGTCCCCTCGCAGGCGGCGGGGGTCAGGATCGGCGAGTCGATCAGCGTGTACTCGCGCTGGTAGAAGAAGTCACGGATCGCCTGCACGATCTCCGAGCGGATGCGCAGCACGGCGTGCTGGCGGCGCGAGCGCAGCCAGAGGTGGCGGTGGTCCATCAGGAAGGCGACGCCGTGCTCCTTGGGCGTGATCGGGTAGCCCTCGGTGAGGTGCTCGACGGCGAAGTCGGTGGCGTGCAGCTCGACGCCGCCCGGCGCGCGCCGGTCCTCCTTCACCGTGCCGACCACCCGGATCGTGGACTCCTGCGTCGCCTGCTGGATCGCCTCCCAGGCCGCGTCGGTGACGTCCTGCCGGCCGGCCACGGCCTGGACCTCGCCGCTGCCATCACGCAGCTGGAGGAAGGCGATCTTGCCGCTCGAGCGCTTGTTGACGAGCCAGCCCCGCAGCTCGACGGTCCCTCCCGCGTGCGCTGCCAGATGTCGGATCTCGGTACGCATGTCGTCGCCCCCGCCTCGGAGGCGGGATCATACCGAAGCGTCGCCCGCGGTCGCCTCAGTCGTCCGCTGGCCCCGCGCTCGCCTCGAGCGCCGCCAGGGCCCCGGCGGCGGCGCGCTGCTCGGCCAGCTTCTTGCTACCGCCCTGGCCGATCGCCACCAACCGCTCGCCGACCCAGCACTCGACGGTGAAGACCTTCTCGTGATCCGGCCCCTCCGAGGCAACGTGACGGTAGGCGGGCAGCTCCCGATCGAGCCCCTGGGTCACCTCCTGGAGGCGCGACTTGGCGTCGCGCAGCTCGAGCGGCGGTCCGCTCGCGGCGGCCCGCTCGAGCAGACGTACGACCGGGCCCCGAGCCGCCTGCAAGCCCCCATCCAGGAAGACGGCGCCGATCACCGCCTCGAGGGCGTCCGCCAGAAGCGACGGCTTGCTCCGGCCGCCGGAGCGCTCCTCCCCCACGCCGAGGCGCAGGGCTTCGCCGAGCCCGAGACGGCGCCCCTCGGCGGCCAGGACGCGTTCGCTGACCAGGTAGGACTTGCGCCGCGACAGCTCCCCCTCGGGCGCCTCGTCGTGGCGCTGGAAGAGCCACTCTGCCGCGAGCAGCCCGAGCACGGCATCGCCCAGGAACTCGAGGCGCTCGTAGGTCGCGTCGGAGGTCCGTTCGTTGGCCCACGACCGGTGGGTCAGGGCAAGCTCGAGGAGCCCCGGGTCGCGGAACTCGTGGCCGAGGCGGCGCACGAAGTCGCCGCGAGCGGCGTCGCGGGCTGGGTCTTCGCTCATCGGCGGCCGAAGCGGCTCTCCAGGTCGCGGTCGGTCATCTTGAGGACGATGGGGCGCCCGTGGGGGCAGGCGTACGGCTCGTCGCACTCGAAGAGCTCGGTCACGACGCGGAGCATCTCCTCCGGCGACAGGGGCTCGTGCATCTTCACCGCGGCCTTGCAGGCGCGCTCGGCCGCCACCGCCTCGAGCAGCCCGCGGCGCACGCCCTCCGGGCCCTCCGAGGGGTCGATGTCGGCCGCGAGGCGCAGGACCACCCGCTCGGCCTCGTCCAACGGGATCCCGGCCGGCACGGCAGTGATCGCCATCTCCCGTCCGGAGAGCTCGGTGAGCCCCCATCCGCAGGCCTCGAGGCGCGGGGCGAGCTCTGCCAGCCGCATCCGCTCGGCCTCCGACAGCTCGAGGAGCACGGGCGCCACGAGGCTCTGACGAGGCGTCTCCTCGGCCTCGAGGCGCCGGCGCAACCGCTCGAAGAGGATCCGCTCGTGGGCCACGTGCTGGTCGACGAGGTAGAGAGCGTCCGGTCCCTCGAGCAGCAGCACAGTCCCCTTGTACTGACCGAGCAGCCGCAGTGAGTGGATGCCGCCTCCGCGTCCGGAGAGCGGCACCGGCAGGGGCTGGGGCGGGGCGTAGACCGCCTCGGCGACCCGGCCGGGCTCCGCCACCCAGGAGCCGCCTGCGCCGCCGCCCAGACCCTGCCAGGCCAGAGCCGGTCGCCCGGCCGAGCCCGTCTCCGTGCGCAGGAGGGCGGGCTGCTCTCGGCGCGCGGCGGCGAGGGCGGCGTGCAGCGCAGCGGCGACGGCGTCGAGGCTCCGCGGGTCGCGGAAGCGTACCTCGGCCTTCTGCGGATGGACGTTGACGTCGATCTGCTCCGGAGGCAGCTCGAGGAAGAGAAACAGCGCCGGGAACTCCTCGCTCTGCCACCGCTCGCGGACCGCCCGGTAGTAGGAGGCGAGGATTGCCCGGTCGCGCACCAGGCGGCGGTTGACGAAGACGAAGAGACGGCGCCCGCTCGTCGTCGCCGGGCTGCCCACCAGGCCCCAGACCCGTCCGGCCCGGCCCAACGCTCCCTCCGGAAGGGGGATCAGCTCGGCGGCCAGGCCGCCGCCCCAGATCTGCTCGACCCGGCGGCGCACGCCCTCGGTTCCGCCCGCGGCAGGCAGCGCGTCGAGCAGCGTGCGGTCGCCGTGGCGGAGGGTGAAGCGAACGTCGGGTCGGGCCAGCGCGTAGCCGTGGAGCACCTCGACCGAGCGGCGCAGCTCGGTCGCCGCCGTCTTGAGGAACTTGCGCCGGGCCGGCACGTTGTAGAAGAGCGAGGCGACCTCCAGGCGGGTGCCCCGCGGGTGAGGGGCCGGCTCGACCGTCCGGACCCGGCCTCCTTCGATCCGCACCCGTACGCCGGCTCCGGCCTCACGCGCGGTGAGCAGCTCGACTCGTGCGACCGCGGCGATGGACGCGAGCGCCTCGCCCCTGAAGCCGAGCGTGGCGACCCGCTCGAGGTCGTCGAAGGTGGCGATCTTGGAAGTGGCGTGGCGGTCGAAGGCGAGGAGGGCGTCGTCCCGATCCATACCGGTGCCGTCGTCGAGCACCGCGATGCGCTGCTTGCCGCCGGCGGCCAGATCGACCTCGACTCGGGTCGCCCCGGCGTCGAGCGAGTTCTCCACCAGCTCCTTGACCACCGAGGCGGGACGCTCCACCACCTCACCGGCGGCGATCTGGCTGGCGAGGTGCTCGGGAAGGATACGGATGAGGGCCATCGAGGCGATCCGGGGACGGGCAGTCTACCAGCGCGTCCGGGGTGGTCGTGGGTCTCCGGCCAGCCGCTATGCTCGCCCGGCATGGATCGGCTCGCCAGCGGACCGAGCTCCGCGCCCGGCCTCCGCATCGCCGCCGACGGTCGTGCCTCGTTCGGGGTGCTGTCGCGCCATGCGACGCGCATCGAGCTCGTGCTGCTGCCCGACCCCGGTCCCTGCGGCGAGCCCGACCGCTTTCCGCTCGAGCGCCTCCCCGGGTCCCTCTGGTGGACCGAGGTGCCGATCGACGTGCGCGGTCGGAGGTACGCCTTCCGCGCGGATGGGCCTCGCCGGCCGGATCTGGGGCACCGGTTCGACCCGGGACGGCTCCTCCTCGACCCGTGGGCCGTGGCGGTCGTTGGCCGCGCCCGGCACGAGGGCGGCGGCGGCCTGCGGAGCCTGGCCCTGGGCGTGGGGCCCGACGGGGAGAGCGAGCGCCGGCCGAAGGTGCCATGGGCCGACACGGTGCTCTACGAGGCCCATGTGCGCGGCCTCACCCGCCTCCACCCCGGGGTTCCCGAGCGGCTGCGCGGCACCTACCTGGGTCTGGCCGCAGACGCCGTGGTCGAGCACCTGCTGGGTCTCGGCGTCACGACGCTGGAGCTGCTGCCGGTCCAGCAGTCCTTCAGCGAGCCGCGGTTGGTGGAGGCGGGCCTCTCCAACTACTGGGGCTACAACCCGGTCGCTTTGCTGGCGCCCCACGGCGCCTATGCCAGCCGCGCCGACGGCCGGCAGGTCGAGGAGCTGCGCGAGGCCGTCCGCCGCCTGCATCGGGCCGGCCTCGAGGTCGTCCTCGACCTGGTTCTCAACCACACCGCGGAGGGGCCGCTCTCCGGTCCCACCTTCGGCCTGCGCGGCCTGGACAACGCCTCCTACTACCGTCACCGGCCAACCGACCCGGCCCGCTACCTGGATGTCACCGGCTGCGGGAACACGCTCGACGCCTCGAGCGCCGTGGGCCACCGACTTCTGCTCGACTGCCTGCGGCACTGGGCCGCGGTCTACGGGGTGGACGGCTTCCGCCTCGACCTCGCACCGGCTCTGGCCCGCGACCCGTCCGGTGAGTACGAGCCCGACGCTCCCCTCTTTCGCGCCATCCGCGAGGATCCGCTGCTCGCCGACCTCAAGTGGATCGCCGAGCCCTGGGACCTCGGTCCGGGAGGCTACCGGCTCGGCGACTTCCCTCGCCCCTTCCGGCAGTGGAACGACCGCTACCGCGACGCTGCGCGTCGTTTCTGGCGTGGTGCCGAAGAGAGCGCCGCCGAGCTGCTCCAGCGCGAGCTAGGCAGCCACGACCTGCTCGGCCCGAGCGACGAGCCGAGGTCGGTGGACTACATCAGCAGCCACGATGGCTTCACCCTGGCCGACCTCACGAGCTACTCCCGGAGGCACAACGAGGCCAACGGCGAGGCCAACCGGGATGGGCACCGGCACGAGATCTCGGACAACCACGGCGTGGAGGGTCCGAGCGACGACCCGCTGGTCCGCCGGGCACGCCGGTGCACGCGGCTCAGCCTGCTCGCGACCCTGGCGCTCACCCGCGGCGTCCCGATGCTCTCGCACGGCGACGAGGTGGGACGCAGCCAGAGCGGCAACAACAACGCCTACTGCCACGATGGGCCGCTGACCTGGGTTGACTGGGAGCTCGAGGCCGACGAGGACCTGCGGGACCCGCTCGCCGCTCTCCTGAGACTGCGCCGGGAGCAGGGAGCCGTGCGCGAGGAGGTCGCCGCGACCGACCTCGGCATCGTCGATGCCCCGGAAGCCTTCGCCGCGTTCCGGCTCGAGGGCGGCGCCGTCGCCCTGCTCAACGCCTCGAGCGAGGAGCTCGCCGTCCCTGCCCTCCAGGGGGCCGTCGTGCTCTTCGACGGCGGCGAGCGTCTGGCACCCGGCTCTGCCTTCCCGGGCGGCCTCGCGGCCCGCTCGGCGCTCGTCCTCGCCCCGACGCCCTGAGGCGTCCCGGGCCAAGCCCCCGCCCGGGAGCGGGCCGGTCCGGCGTCTACCGGCCTCGGCGCAGGGTGCGCCAGGCCAGGGCGGTCCAGCCGATGGTGCTCGCCCCGAGGAGGAGGGCGGTGGTGCCCACGGCGCCCGCCAGCCAGCGCTCGATCCCGACGAGGGTGACCACCCCCAGGGCGACCGCCGCGGCGAGGGCGGAGGCTCCGGCGGTGAGCCGTTCGGGGGGCACCGGCGGCCCCGGCTGCGGCGCCGAGTCGACCGGTGGGGCGTCGGGATGGACGGACGGCGCGGTGGGCCGCCGCCGGAGCGGGGCCTCGAAGCCGGTCAGCACCAGCGCCTCCCAGGGCAGCAGAGTGAAAGGCCGGCCGCCGGCCTCGGCGCTCAGCGGTTCCAGCCGGCGACCGCCGACCAGGTCGCGGCACCCCGCCGCGAGCCACGACTCGAGCCCGGACCGGCCGGTCTCCAGGCGCCCCCCTCCGGCCGTCGCGCCGAGGACCCCCCGCAGCGGCCGTCCCGACAGGTTGACGACCACCACGTGGAGGTCCTCTCCGGCGCCGTTGGCGAAGGCGAGCACTTCTTCGAGCAGCCCTCCGTCGTCGCCCCGCAGCTCCAGGAGGCGGAACCCGGTCGAGCCCGAGAAGCATCGCCTGCGGCCCAGCAGGGGGGCCAGGACCCGTTCGTGCCAGGTGACCATCTCCGCGTCGACGGGGTCCTCCCGATAGGCGCGCTGGTACTCCATCCCGTAGCGCTCGCGCAGCCCCTCCACCTGGCCGTGGGCGAAGAGCGGGGTCCCGGGCAGGGTGGCGAGCAGGATCGAGGCCGCCCGCCAGCGGGGCCCGTCGCCGAAGACCCCGCGGACCGGCGCTTCGTCGGGATTGGAGAGGTAGTTCACCTGGCGCTCGAGGAGGCTGGGGTCGAGACGCAGCAGGTCGTCGATCTGGCGGCGCAGCTCGGCCGCCGCGTCGCGTCGGAGGCAGTTGACGAAGGCGCTGTTGTAGACCCGATGGACCCCGAGGCCGCGGGCGAAGTGGGCCTCCATGAGCCAGAACGCCTCCGCCAGCAGCAGCGTGTCGGGGGCCTCCCGCTCGACGCGATCGACGACCTCGGCCCAGAACTCCCGGGGCATCGCCTGGCGCAGCGCGCGCTCCGAGACTCCGTGGCCGGCCCGCGACGGAATGGCGCCCCCCTCCCCCGGTGCCGGGAACCAAAGGCGCCGGAAGTGCTTCCAGGTCAGCGTCATGGCTGCGTCGAAGCGAATCACCGGGAAGCGCCGCGCCACCGAGAGGATGGTTTCGATCACCGCCTCGCGGACGTCGGCCCGGCGGTAATCGAGCTGGGCCGTGTCGTTCCAGGGCAGGCCGGTGCCGTCGTTGCCGTGGTAGAGGTAGCGCCGCTCTCCCGTTCGCCGATCGTGGCGCTCGAAGACGACGGCGGCGTCGGTCGCGTCGTAGTAGTGGTCCTCGAGGCAGAGACGCACCTCCTCGGGCCGGGGGGAGAGATCGGGCCCGGAGAAGGTGTAGCTCGGGAACGGGGGCTCGGCCAGGGCGAGGAAGCGCTCCGGGTGGTCGAGCACCCACGGGGAGTCGAGGCCCATGTGGTTGGGGACCATGTCGGCGACGAGGCGGATCCCGTGATGCGTCGCCCGCTCGCGCAGGTCCGTCAGGGCCCCCTCGCCGCCCAGGTCCGCAGCCACGGCGTACTCGCGGATCGAGTAGGCGGAGGCGGTCGCCTCGGGGTTGCCGCACAGCTGCTTGATCCAGCGTGAGGCCCGTGAGCGCTCCCAGATGCCCACCAGCCAGAGGCCCGTGAAGCCGCGCAGGGCCAGCCGCGCGAGCTCCGCGTCCGGGATCTCGTCGAGACGCTCGACGCCGAGCTGACGGAGCCACACCGGGAGCTGCTTGGCGATGACGACCAGCTCCTGGGCCCACGGGGGATCGGCCCCGTAGCGCGGCGGCCCCGCTGCCGGCTCCCAGTCGCGAGGAGCCTCGAGCTCCCCGGCGTCTGCGGCCGCTCCGTCCGGCGGCGCGAACGCCGGGCGGTGCTCCTCCGTCAGCACGTCGGCCGCCAACAGCAGAGCCGACCGAGCTGCCGCTTCGGCAACGCCGCCCTCGGCGGCCGGCACGCTCGCCAGCCAGCGCATCGCCTCGCCCAGTGAGGACGGGGCTGCCTCCTCCTCCGCGAGCAGATCGGCCAGGGGCGTGAGCCCGCCGGCGGGAGTCCCAGCGACGAGGGCATCGAAGAGGGGCGAGGGCTCGGGCCGACCCTCGTGCAGCAGGGCGGCCGCGCCGCCGGCGGCGGGATGGCGCTCGAGGGTCCAGAGCACTGCCAGCTCCCGGAGCCGACCGGCCTCCTGCTCCTCGCGGTCTCCGCCGTGGGCGTCCGCCGCCCCGAACGCGCGTTCGAACTCCCGCAGCACGGCGTCGACCCTCGGTTCGCCAAAGCGTCGCCGCAGGGAGCGCAGCTCCTCCCTCCAGCTCACGGTCTCGGCGCCGAGGCGCTCCCAGGCCCGCTCTTCGAGCAGGCTCAGGGCGAGCAGCTCGCCGGCGCTGATCGGGAGCGGATCGGGATGACCGGGGTGAGTCCGGCCGAGCTCCCCCGCCAGCCGGCGCAGCTGCTCGAGTCCCGCCGGACGGATCCTGCGCTCCTGCTCCGGCAGCAGCTCCTCGAGCCCGAAGCGGCGGCGAACGGGAAGGGAGATCCAGAGCGCCATGCCGCGCCCTCAGACCACCGTGCCGGGTGGAACCGAGGCGCCGCGGGGGATGACGATGACGCCGCCGCGGATGGAGTAGGTCGTCGCCTCCGCCTCCTCGATGCCGGTCTCGTTGAGCAGGCGGACGCCGTCGCCGATGCGAACGTCGAGGTCGAGGATGGCATTGCGAATCACGCAATCGCGGCCGACGCCCAGCGCGGGCCGCTCGGGGTCTGGCGACTCCCACTCGTAGGTGTTCGCTCCCATCATCACGGTGCGCTCGATCACCGCGCCGGGCTGCACCACCGAGCGGATCCCAATCACCGAGTCGTGAATGGTGGCTCCGGAGAGTACGCCGCCTTCGCAGAGCACGGAGCGCCGCACGTGACAGTCACGGACCTTGCTCCCGGGCAGGAAGCGAGCGTGCGTATAGATCGGCGCGTGCTCGCTGTGCAGGTCCATCGGCGGGACCGGCAGCGTGAGCTCGAGGTTGGCCTGATGGAAGGCCGGGATCGTGCCGATGTCGCGCCAGTAGCCGGCATAGCCGAAGGCGAAGACGCGGTGATCGCCGATGGCCGCCGGGATGACCTCACGGCCGAAGTCGGTGTAGGCCGTCCCTTCGAGGAGCGCCTCGAGAATGGCCGGATCGAAGGCGTAGATCCCCATGCTGACGAGGCAGAGGTTGGGCCGCGGGTCGAACCCGAGCCGGGTCAGGGTCTCTTCCGGCACGATCAGGGAGTCGATGACCTCGGGGGCCTCCGGCTTCTCGACGAACGCGACGATGCGCCCCTCGGCGTCGATCCTCATGACCCCGAAAGACGAGGCTTCGCGGCGGTCCACGGCGCAGACCGCGACCGTCAGGTCGGCCTGTCGCTCGCGCCGGTGCTCGACGAAGGCCCGCAGATCCATGCGGTAGAGCTGGTCGCCCGACAGGACCAGGATCTCCGTCGGGTTCTGGTACCTGAGCCGGTGCAGGTTCTGTCGCACCGCGTCGGCGGTGCCCTGGTACCAGCTGGCGCTGCTCGCCGTCTGCTCGGCGGCGAGGATGTTGACGAAGCCGGCCGAGAAGACGTCGAAGCGGTACGTCTGGGAAATGTGCCGGTGCAGGCTGGCGCTCGAGAACTGGGTCAGCACGTAGACGCGGTCGATGCCGGCGTGCAGGCTGTTGCTGATCGGGATGTCGATGAGCCGGAACTTGCCGGCGACGGGGACCGCCGGCTTGGCCCGGTCGCGGGTCAGCGGGTGGAGCCGCGTTCCCTGCCCGCCACCGAGGATCGCGGTCACCACCCGGTCCATGGAAGACATCGGCGCGCTAGTGTACTAGGGACGCCGCCGGTGGAGGCCGGTCGGCGGGGGCGACGGGATCAGGGCGCCAGACGCCGACGCTCCCATCCTTGGCCTCCGTCGGCAGGCCGGTACTCGAAGCGGTCGTGGAGGCGAAACCGTCCCTGCTGCCAGAACTCGTAGCGTTGCGGCACCAGCCGGTAGCCGCCCCAGCCCTCGGGCCGCGGCACGTCGCGGCCGACATAGCGGGCGGTCGCTCTCGCGACGCGGGACAGGAGCTCTCCCTGGCCCTTGAGGGGCCGGCTCTGCGGCGAGGCGTGCGCACCGAGCTGGCTGCCGCGCGTTCGGGTGGCGAAATAGGCGTCGGACTCCTCCGCCGTGACCCGCTCGACCTCGCCCTCGACGCGCACCTGGCGCCCGAGGATCGGCCACCAGAAGAGGAGGGCCGCCCGCGGGTTTTCCGCCAGCTCCCGTCCCTTCCGGCTCTCGTAGCTGGTGTAGAAGGAGTAGCCTCGCTCGTCGAAGCCCTTGAGCAGGACGACCCGCGCCGACGGCTCGCCGCCCGCCGTGGCGGTGGCCAGGGTCATGGCGGTGGGCTCCTCGAGCTCGACCTTCTGGGCGGCATCCCACCAGGCCCGGAACTGGGTCAGCGGATCCGTGGCCAGGTCGTTGACCGAGAGTCGGCCCATCAGGACCCCAGGCTCGCGCGCGCCGCGGCCAGCCGTGCGACGGGAACTCGATAGGGGGAGCAGGAGACGTAGTCGAGACCGCAGCTCTCGAAGAAACGGATCGAGGCCGGCTCGCCCCCGTGCTCGCCGCAGATCCCGAGCTTGATGTCGTCGCGGGCGCTGCGTCCCGCGGCGCAGGCGAGCGAGACCAGGCGCCCCACGCCGTCGACGTCGAGGCTCTCGAAGGGATCGCCGGCGAGGATGCCGGCCTCGATGTAGTGCGGCAGGAAGCTCCCGGCGTCGTCGCGAGAGTAGCCGTAGGTCATCTGGGTCAGGTCGTTGGTGCCGAAGGAGAAGAAGTCGGCGTGGCGCGCGATGCGGTCGGCGACCAGTGCCGCCCGCGGTACCTCGATCATCGTGCCCACCGGGATCGGCAGGTCCACGCCCTCCTCGCCGCGCACGCGATCGATCACCTCGGTCGCCATCTGGCGCAGCATGCGCATCTCGTTCTCGGTCCCGACCAGGGGCATCATGATCTCCGGCCGCGGGTCGAGGCCGCGCCGCTTCAGACTCATGGCGGCGCGCGCCACGGCCTCGACCTGCATGGAGTAGATGTCGGGGTGGGTGAGACCGAGACGGCAACCGCGGTGTCCGAGCATGGGGTTGAACTCGGCCAGGGAGTCGACCGTCTGCCGGATCCTCTCGGCGCTCACTCCCATCTGCTCGGCCAACGCCGTCACCGCGCGCTCCTCGCGCGGAAGGAACTCGTGGAGCGGCGGATCGAGCAGGCGCACGGTCACGGGCAGGCCATCCATCGCCTCGAGGATCCCCTCGAAGTCCGCGCGCTGCACCGGCAGCAGATGATCGAGGGCCTGCCGCCGC
>Ga0302046_10003834_pt1 | contig 13469 bp, 9 predicted proteins | sample RVTome_11_FD_200261 | JGI IMG/M metagenome (GOLD analysis project Ga0302046, IMG submission 200261) | Soil microbial communities from uranium-contaminated site in the Upper Colorado River Basin, Wyoming, United States - RVT147D111 (version 2) ...
GCTTAATCGTACCTGTAGGAGCGGCGCCCCCGCCGCGACCGTCAAGCGTACGCCCTCCAATCGAAGCGCCGCAAATCGCGCTCACCGTTCCGAGTGCCCCATGCGCCAGGGACTGTCCGGCATCGAGAAATCCTCGCAGGCCTCCAGAAAAGCCTGGGCCTGGGGTGTGAGGTACTTGCCGCGCCGCATCACGACGCCGTAACTGCGGCGCGGGAAATAGGCGCTCATGTTCCTGGCCACCAGGCGGTCGTCCTCGCGCAGGCAGATGCCGGTGACGATGGAAATCCCGAAGCCCAGCTCGACGTACCGTTTGATTACCTCCCAGCCGCCCACCTCCAGCGCCACCTTGAAGGGCACCTTGTGCTGCTGGAACACCCGGTCGACCATGCGCCAGGTCGTCAACCGCCGCGGCGGCAGGATGAGGCCGTAGGGCGCAATGTCCTCCAGGCCGATCTGGTCGCGCCCCGCCAGTTCGTGCTCCAGCGACAGGATGAGGGCCGGGTCATAAGAGTAGACCGGCTGGTAGCTGATGTCGGAAGGCACGTCCAGCATCGAGCCGATGGCGAAGTCGACCTCGTCGCCGCGGATCATGGCAAGGCCGTCGCGGCCGGTGACGTTGCGGAGTTGCACGTGGATGTTCGGGTGGCGCTCGCGGAACTGCGCTACGAGCGGTGGCAGCAGGTAGATGATGGTGGACTCCCCGGCCGCGATCACCACCTCGCCGGATTCGAGGTCGCCCCTGACCTGGCGGTCGAAGCGCGCATGCAGCGAATCCAGCCCCTCCACCAACGGCCGCGCCATCTCGTAAAGTTCCTGCCCTTCGCGGGTAAGTGCGATGCGCGGGCCGTGGCGCTCGAACAGCACGGTGCCGAGCTCCCCCTCCAGCGCCTGGATCTGCAGGGTGACGGCCGGTTGGCTGAGATAGAGTTCTTTCGCTGCGTCAGTCATCTTGCCGGTGCGCGCCACCGCGCAGAAAGCGCGCAGCTGTTTGGCCTGGTTGCCCTTGTAATAAAAGCGTTGCGACTTGTTGTCCACAGTTTTTCCACGGCGAGTATAAAAATATCCAATAGTAAATATTGAAATATTTGATTTGTCAAAGTTTGGCTGCGCGCACAGACTGAACAGGCGCAACCCCCTTGGAGGAAGTCCCGATGAAATCACAGCTCGAATCGCGCCAGATTGAGTCCGAATGGAACGAGAACCCGCGTTGGCAAGGTATTGAGCGGGGTTATTCCGGCGAGGAGGTCTGCCGCCTGCGCGGCACCGTCAGGGTCGAGCACAGCCTGGCCCGCTTGGGCGCCGAGAAGCTCTGGCGATCCATGGAAACGGAGCCCTTCGTCAACGCCCTGGGCGCGCTGACCGGCAACCAGGCCATGCAGCAGGTGAAGGCGGGGCTCAAGGCCATCTACCTCTCCGGCTGGCAGGTGGCGGCCGACGCCAACCTCGCGGGCGAGATGTACCCCGACCAGTCGCTCTATCCGGCCGATTCCGTGCCCAGCGTGGTGCGGCGGATCAACAAGACGCTGCTGCGCGCCGACCAGATCCACCACGCCGAGGGTGATGATTCCATCGACTGGCTGCAGCCCATCGTGGCCGACGCCGAGGCCGGATTCGGCGGCGTGCTCAATGCCTTCGAGCTGATGAAGGCCATGATCGAGGCCGGCGCCGCGGGCGTGCATTTCGAGGACCAACTCGCCTCGGCTAAAAAATGCGGCCACATGGGCGGCAAGGTGCTGGTGTCGACGCAGGAAGCTGTGCAGAAGCTGATCGCCGCGCGGCTGGCGGCCGACATCATGGACGTGCCGACCGTGCTGATCGCACGCACCGATGCCATGGCGGCTGGGCTGATCACCTCCGACGTCGACGGCCACGACCACGAATTCATCACCGGCGAGCGCACCGAGGACGGCTTTTTCAAGACCCGTCCGGGCATCGAGCAGGCCATTTCACGCGGCCTGGCCTACGCGCCCTGGGCGGACCTTTTATGGTGCGAGACCGGCAAACCCGATCTCGAGCAGGCCAGGCAGTTCGCGGAGGCGATCCATGAGCAGTTCCCGGACAAACTGCTGGCTTATAACTGCTCGCCATCGTTCAACTGGAAGGGAAATCTCGACGACCTGACGGTTGCGAAATTCCAGCGCGAACTGGGGGCTATGGGGTACAAGTTCCAGTTCATCACGCTGGCCGGCTTCCACGCACTCAACTACAGCATGCACACGCTGGCGCGCGGCTACTGCGAACGGCAGATGTCGGCCTACGTGGAGTTGCAGGAGGCCGAGTTCGCGGCCGAATCGCTTGGCTATACGGCCACCAAGCACCAGCGCGAGGTGGGCACCGGCTATTTTGATGCGCTCACCAAGGTGATCGGCCAAGGCCGCTCATCGCTGTCCGCGCTGGCCGGCTCGACCGAGGAAGAGCAGTTCCGAAAGGTGGGTTAGCACTAGGATCGCCGCGACGTTTGGCACAGGGATGTGCCAACGGGCAAAGCCCGCGAGCCTTCAAAAACCACGCTTTTTGAAGGCGAGATGCAAGTGGGGCAGGATGCCCCATCTTGCTCATTCCCATTAAAGCAAATCGACGACCAGGTACAGCACCAGGGTCAGCAACAGCCCCATGTGAATCACGCCTTTGACGCTGGTCATCGGCCCTTGCTTGCCTACGATGGCGTTGATCTGGAGCGCCACGACGATCGCCAGCGAGACCACCTTGGCCACGGTGCTGGCGGTCATGAGCTGCGCCAGGTGCACACTGGACGCCATGAAGAACAGCATCGGGATCGAGAATAGCGTGTTGGTGCGCGAGGCCAGCCCGGCCTTTGCCAGCGCCCCTGCCGCCGCGGGGTCGGCCTCACCGCCGCTTGCCACCTTCTCCGCGGAGGCGATGACGATCTTCTGTTTCGGCCAGATGATGAGCCACACATTGAGGAACATCAGGGTGCCGAGAATGCCACCGAGCAGGATGCCCCAACCGGTAAGCTGCTTGATACCGAGCAGCGCGACGCCGCTGAGGAAGGTGAGCATGGCGCCCCAGCGGAACCACCACAGGGCGCGCGGCACCAGCTTGCGGATGGCATCGGACTTGGACGAACCGTCGGCCTCTTTGAAATACTCGCCCTGTACGAAATTGAAATACCACAGAAGGCCTATCCACACGATGCCGGCCAGCAGGTGGACCCATCTCAGAATGAAAGCCAGGGCGTTGCCCTGAAGAAGTGCGAGTTCCACGATTGTTTTCTCCCTCTGCGCTTTCTGATGCGGCTATCGGGGGGTGTAGCCACTCAGCCACTTAGGGTACACCCGCACGGCGGGAATCTGAAATAACGGCTGAGACTCGCGATATTACGCCGCTCGAGCGCGTGGCTAATGTGGTTGGGGAACGTTCTCGCAGGTCTCGCGCCGCGGCTGCCAGGTGTCAAAGGCGGGGTTGTTGTGGCAGATCAGTTGCAGGATTTCGGCGTGCTCGACGTCGAGCAACGCCTGCAGTTCGGCCTTGAGGGCAAGCATCTCCTGATGATCGGCCAGTGAGGCGAAGATGGGTTGATTCAGTTCCGCCATGCTTCGAAGCCCGCTCGAAATGGCCGCTCGAATGGACTCCAAGGCGGCCGACTCGTCGCCATTCATGGCTGCAGCCAGGGCCTCGGCCAGGTGATCAAAATAGGTCACCACTCCAGCTTCCCTGCGCTCCTGAAGGTCACGGTAGAATCCATCCAGTGCGGCCTCGGCGGCTGCGGCATCACCCAATCGCCGTAAGTCGTAGGCCATGCGCACCTGCGGCAGAGCAGAGAGTCCGAACCCTTCAAACAGCAGGTCTGACGGCGATTTTTCCCTCAACCTCTCGTAATACTTCGCCGCTTCCTCGATCCGGCCGGCCAGGTGCAAGGCCTCCGCGAGGCGGCTCATCACATAGAGGTTCGCCGGGTCTGCGTTCAGTTCGCGTCGCAGGGTCTCGATGGCGTCCTCGAACCGTCCCTGTTTGAGATCGACGAGATACGTGCTTCGGCTCGATATCCTGCGTGCCTCGTCGAATTCCCCAACGTAGGAAAGGAATTCCATGATGTACTGATTGCTGAATTCGTCGCGGGACTGGATGCGGTAAGCCTTGAGAAACCATTCCAGAGCCCCCGACAGATCGCCTGAAGGGACGAAGGTGACGGTGCCCATCGCGGTGTAGCCGGCCCAGGCATTGCTCTCGATCAGGCTTTCGGCGACTCTGCGCGCCTCTTCCGGGCTGGAAACAATGGCTCTGCTGACAAAATTGAGGCGGCCGATGATCGAGAGCGGATCGATTTCAAGAATCTGTCGGGCGTTTGTGAGTGACTCGTCATGTCGGCCGAGATTCATGGCCGCGATTCCGCGCCAGTTCAGCGCATCCACATAGACCGGATTGAGTTCAAGCGCGCGGGCGGCATTGTCGAGCCCGCTGCGATAATCGCCGGAATTGATCGCGAGCAGCGTCCTGGCGCCATAGGCTTCCGCCAGGTTGGGATCGAGCTCGAGCGCGGCTTCAATGTGCGGAATCGCGCGTTGCTGCACTTCGGCCAGCGTCAGGTCGCCGTAGGTCCCCGGGCCCGCCAGCAACAGAATGTGGCCAATAGCCAGCCAGGCATGGCAAGGGGCGAAGTCCGGATCGAGGCGCACGCAGCGCTCGAGGTGTTCGACCGCGGCGAGGACGTTCCTGCCGCCGCGCTGGTTGATCAGGTGGCGGCCCTGCAGGAAGGCTTCGTAGGCGGCGGTGTTGTCCGTGGCCGCGACGCGCGGGACACCGGTCGGCAAATGCTGTGCCAGCGCCAGTTCGACCCGCAAGGCCTCGCCGATGGCGGCCGAGATGTCATCCTGGATGGCGAAAACGTCGTCGAGCTCGCGGTCGTAGGTCTCCGACCACAGGTGGAAGCCGCTTGCGGCATCGATCAACTGGGCCGTGATGCGCAGCCTGGTGCCCGACTTGCGCACCGAGCCCTCTAGCACGTGGTTGACGTTGAGCTGGCGGGCGATGTCCGTAATGTCCCTGCTCTCGCCCTTGAACTGGAACGACGATGTGCGCGCCGCCACCCGCAGGTCCGGGTACTTGGCGAGCACGTTCAGGAGTTCCTCGGAGATGCCGTCGGAGAAGTATTCCTGCTCGGGGTCGGCCGACAGGTTGACGAAGGGGAGCACCGCGATCGAGGTGCCGGTGCCGCCTGCGCTAGACGTCTCTTTTGGGGCCAGTTCCAATTTTCCCTGGGCGCCGTCTCCCGGCAATGCTTCCGAGCGGGAAATGGGAACCGACACTTCTGGCGCCACGGGCGCGGAGTGGAACCGGTCCCAGGCATAGGTTCCGAGCGCCACCACCAGCAAGACTATGATGATGTAATCCAGCTTGCGGGCGGTGACGTGGGTGATGGACTCGGCGCGGTCGACCTCCGACTGCTTTTTCAGCCCTTCCGGGGTCAATTCGAAGGCCCAGGCGAAAACCACTGCCGGCAGGAACCCCAGCGCCAGGACCAGCATGATCGCTTTCATCACCCACAGCGGCGCCTCCAGGGTGTCCAGCACCACGTCGGCCACCTCGATCACCACCCACGCCGTCACGGCGTAGGCGATCCCCACGCGGAAGACATTGCGACGATTGAGTTCCCGGAACAGCGACATATGGATCTATTCTCCGACGCTTGGTGCGGATTCTATACGTTTTGGTGCCCTCAATCCGCCAATCTATTCCGGCAGTTCCCTTGGCTCCACGACCTGGCCAAAGTAAAGGGCGTTGAGGAACAGGCGCTCCGTGCCGCGCCAGAATCCGCGAAACAGCGGGTTGTTGGCAAACCGTACCACCAGGCCCTTGCCGCGCTTCTCCGCGATGACTGCCGGGCCGCCGGCGAAGGCCGCCAGCCGCTCCTCGCCGATGAAGCCCGCCTGCAGAGGCTCCTTCGCATAGCGCACCGGGGTCGAATAGGCGTTCGCGCTGGGCTTCAGCACCGCCGTGTCGACACGCATGATTGAAACCGTGCTGCGCGGGAAACCGAATGCCAGCGGGTGCGTGGTGTCGAGCACTGTGCTGACGATGGCGCCGCCGATGGTCTGCCTGGCGACGTCGTCCTCGAAGCTGCCATAAGGCTTCGGCTCGGGCGGTGGCACTTCAGCTTCCGCCGGTCCCGCCACGGGTGCCGCCGATGTAGCCTGAGCCGGCTGGGCGCCGGGGATTGGGGGGCACAGGGCCGGGTCTTCCTCGAAGCACATGAACTCAACCCAGGGCGCCGCGCGGCCGATGGCGATCACGACTGCCCCGGCCAGGGCCCGGTCTCGCAGGGTTTGAAGATGCGCCGGGTCGATCATTTCGTAATCGCCGTCAGGCAGGATGAAGTGGGTGTAGGGCGCAAGGTCGACGCCCTTCAGGCGCTCGAACTCGACGATGGTCGTTGCAAGGCCGACGCGCTGGTCCAGCGTGAACCACGCCTCTCCCGTATCGTATGCGCTGATGCCTTCACCGCCCAGCAGCAGCGGCTTCACCGGCTTGACGAGGGGGTACTTGGCCGAGCCGAAGTCGGGGCCGGCGGCCGTAATGGTCTGCTCGGCCGAATGAACGGTGAGTCCGGCGAGCGCGGATTCAGACAGCAGCTCGCGAACTTGCGGCAGGACATCTTCGTCCTGGATGCTGGACTGGATCAGCAGCGTGCCCGCCTCAAAAGCCGTCAAGCCGCTCGTGGTCCGGACCGAGAACGGCTCAAGGCTGGTCCTCACCCGGGCATCGCCATCGAGCAACGATTGCAGGGTCGCGGAGGCCTGCAGCTGATTCCACGGGATCAGCCATGCCGTCGCTTCGGCGGCCGGGGGCAGACCCTGTGAAGCTTGCGTCGGCTCGCGGGTCGCCGGCGCCTGGCGCAGCGTCGCGTAGGGCAGGTTGTAAGCGAGCGGCACGGTCCAGGCCGAGACGTCGTAGAAGGTCTCGTCCTCGAAGCTCGTGCGTTGTTCCAGCAATGCCTGCAGGAGGCCGAACTGGCGCTGATTGGCGGGAATGAACCAGGCGTGGCCGGAGTTGAATCCGTGGTCGCCCGCGGTGACGGCTTCGTCGATGGCGCGGTACTCGATCCCGTGCAGGCTGAGTAATTCCAGGAACGCCCGCGCCCGCGCCGCGTCGCCGTCATCGCCGACGATCCATCCGGAGTGGCCCACCCGCTCGGCCGCGTCGAGCATGTCGGGGAAGAAGGCCCGCTGGTAATCGCGCAGCCGCTCGCGCAGTTCCCAGGCACCCCGCAGCGTCGACAGCGAAGCGCGCAGGTGATTGGCGACCGCCATGGAGAAGGTCTCCACGCCATTGCTGGTGGCCAACAGCTGCCCGGCGATCCCCCTCTGCTCGAACAGGATGCCGATGCCGCCGTTGATGTCGGGATAGGTCGAGCCCTTGCCGTAATAGAAATCGTCGAAGGCCTCCTCGGTGAAGATCGGCTGGCCCGCTCGGTCCATGGCATCCGCGTGGAACGATGCCAGCGCGCGGGTGAGTTCGAGGTTTTCGGCAGGCGTCAGAGGATTCTGCCGCGTCGGCACGCCCGGCTGGAAGAAAAAGCCCGGGTAGCCGTCCTGTTCGTGGTGGTCGGTGAGCACGTGCGGCAGCCAGCGCTGGTACTCGGCCATGCGGGCGCGCGATTCGGGGTGCACCAGCGGCAGCCAGTCGCGGTTGAGGTCGAACCAGTAGTGGTTGGTTCGGCCCTGCGGCCACGGCTGGTTGTGCTGGCGCGCCTGGGGGTCCTCGACCGGTACGGCGCCGGCATTGCTGTTGACCCAGCTCGCATAACGGTCGAGGCCGTCCGGGTTGAGGCTGGGATCGATCAGCACAACACTGCCTGCCAACAGTTCCCGCACGAACTGCGAGCGCGATGCAGCAAGGTAATACGTCACCAGCATGGCCGCGTTGGCGCCGCTCGGCTCGTCGCCGTGCACGCTGTATCCCAGCCAAACCACCAGCGGTGCGTTTTCCTCGCCGCCGAGGTGGGCCTGGCGGAGCGTGTCGAGCCGGTCGGCGTTATCCTCGGCAGTCACCGCCAACAGCAGTAGCGGGCGCTGTTCATAGCTGTAACCGGTCACCTTCATCGAGATGCGCGGTGACGCTTCGGCCACAGCGCGCATGTAGTTCAACAGCTTGTCATGGCTGACGTGCCAGTCGCCCACTTCCCAGCCGAGTACCGATTCGGGCGTGGGGATTGCCGGGTCGAGGTCTGCGTCGGCTGGCAAATACTCTGCCGCGCTGCGGGCCTGCGCGTGGTGGTGGAACGAGCAGGCCAAGCCAATGGCGAGAATCACTGCGAACGATGATTTCATGCGGGATCCTTGCGATTTTATGAGACGAAAGCGGACATTCTAGCGCGCCGGAGTCTGCTGCATGGCATCATTGGCCCGTGCCCGTCAGCTGGATCAAGAACAACACATGACGCTGATCCAGGTCATCGTCCTGTCCTTGATACAAGGCGTGACCGAATTTCTACCGATTTCCAGTTCCGCCCACCTGATCCTGGGCGGGCGCGCCTTCGGTTGGCCGGAGCAGGGCCTGGTGTTCGACGTCGCCGCCCACCTCGGCACCCTGCTCGCCGCACTGATCTATTTTCGCCATGACATTGGTCGAATGGTGGCCTCCTGCATGCATACGCCCGCAACCGCAGACGATACGCGTTATCGGCGGCTGGCCGGATTGATCCTGCTGGCCACTGTGCCCGCCCTGCTGGCCGGTTACTTCGGCGGCGCTCTGGTCGAGGGCATGCTGCGCGACGTTCGCATCATCGCCTACGCCACCATCGGTTTCGGGCTTTTGCTGTGGTGGGCGGACGCCCGTGGCCGGCGCGATGTCGAACTGGATGCCCTGACCTGGAAGCATGCGCTCATGGTGGGTCTGGCGCAGGCCTTGGCGCTGATTCCGGGTACCTCGCGATCGGGGATCACCATCACGGCAGGGCGTTTCCTTGGCCTCGATGCCCACGCGGCCGCACGGTTCTCCTTTCTGCTCTCCATTCCCATCATCGCCGCGGCCGGTGGCTATGGCGCCCTGCGCGTGTGGCAGGGCAGCGCGCGCATCGACTGGTTCGAGTTTCTGCTGGGCGCGGGACTTTCAGCCTTGACCGGTTGGGCTTGCATCGCCGCGTTCCTCGCCCTGGTCACGCGCATCGGCCTTACGCCGTTTGTCATGTACCGCCTGTTGCTCGGATTCGTCCTGCTCTGGTTCGCCCGCTAACTGCACAGAAATGGTGCAAAATGATATCCTGGCCGCCCAGTCCTGGTGCGATTTTGGTGTTGTGGTGATTCCGCAACAGAACGTCGTGCATAAACAGGCGATAAATTGTAGATAAATGCTGTTAAATGCGATCAAATATAGCGTAACTCCAGATTCCCGGCGCAAAGGTACAGTCAGCGGCCCTGGCACGGGATATGCATTATTATTCGGGATGAGCTCAGGCTGCTCACGTCCGCCCGTGGGCGCGGCACGCCGGGGACACGATTCCAAATCACCGGACCAGACAAGAGGACAGCACGCATCATGAGCGCCAATGACATTCTCAATTCGTTGAAAAAAGATGACTACGCCTTCGTCGACCTTCGCTTCTGCGACACGCGGGGCAAGGAGCAGCACGTGAGCGTGCCGACGAGCCAGGTAAATGAGGAGTTCTTCGAGGACGGCAAGATGTTCGACGGCTCCTCGATCGCCGGCTGGCAGGGCATCAACGAGTCCGACATGGTGCTGATGCCGGATGCGGAAACGGCGGTGCTGGACCCCTTTTGCGAGAGCAAGACGATGCTGTTGCGCTGCGATGTACTCGACCCCACTACCATGGAGCCGTACTCGCGCTGTCCGCGCTCGCTGGGCAAGCGCGCGGAGGCCTACCTGAAGGCTTCCGGCATCGCCGACGAAGCATTTTTCGGCCCGGAACCCGAATTCTTCGTATTCGACGACGTCCGCTATCACAATAGCCTGCACGGCTGCTCCTACCAGATCGATTCCGAGGAGGGCGCCTGGAACACCGGTTCCGAGTACGAAGGTGGCAACATTGGACATCGTCCCGGGGTCAAGGGCGGGTATTTCCCGGTACCGCCGGTGGATTCCCTCCAGGACCTGCGTTCCACCATGTGCCTTTTGCTGGAGAAGATGGGTATCGAGGTCGAAGTCCACCACCACGAGGTGGGCACCGCCGGGCAGTGCGAGATCGGCACGCGATTCGCCTCGCTGACGCGCAAGGCCGACGAGATGCTGATGCTGAAGTACGTGGTCCTGAACGTAGCCAACGCCGCCGGCTGCACCGCCACCTTCATGGCGAAACCGCTGGTGGGTGACAACGGCTCGGGCATGCACGTCCACCAGTCGATTGCCAAGGGCGGCGCCAACCTGTTTGCCGGTGACGGCTACGGCGGGCTTTCCGAGACGGCGCTGCACTACATCGGCGGCATCTTCAGGCACGCTCGCGCGATCAACGCCTTCGCAAACTCGACCACCAACAGTTACAAGCGCCTGGTGCCGGGCTTCGAGGCGCCGGTGCTGCTGGCCTACTCGGCACGCAACCGCTCCGCGTCCTGCCGCATCCCCTATGTCAGTAACCCCAAGGGACGCCGCATCGAGGTGCGTTTCGGCGACGCCTCCGGGAATCCCTACCTGATTTTCGCGGCCATGATGATGGCCGGTCTCGACGGCATCGCGAACAAGATCGACCCGGGCTCGCCCATGGACAAGGACCTCTACGACCTGCCGCCGGAAGAAGAGGCGGGCATTGCCACCGTCTGCCACAGCCTCGACCAGGCGCTGGCTGCGCTCGATGCCGACCGCGACTTCCTCAAGGCCGGCGGGGTTTTCAGCGACGGCCTGATCGACGGTTACATCAAGCTCAAGATGGAGGAAGTCACCCGTTTCCGCATGAGCACCCACCCGGTCGAGTTCGATATGTATTATTCTTTGTAGTCTGAGGCGAGGCACGTGCAGGGAAGCATCGCCGCATGGCCGGAATGGCAGGGGAGAATAGTCACATGCGCAACGGACTGATCATCATAATGGGCGCCGTCTTCGTGGCACTGGTCGCAAGCGGGCCGCTGGGCGCGCAGGTTTACAAAGTCGTAGACGAGGACGGCAACGTCACCTACACCGATCAGCCGCCGCCCGACGGGTCGGCCCCCATGGTGTTGCCGGAAATCACCATCATCGAAACCGATTACCCGAGCGAGTCCGAAGTCGCGGAAGATGCGACCGCAGCCGCAGCCGCGGACGAGCAAAGCGGCGAAGAAGTGGAGAGGTCCCCGCGTGAACTGCGCCAGATGTTCAGCGATTTCCGGATCCTCTCGCCCGGGCAGGACGAGACTTTCTGGGGCACCGCCAACACCGTCGTCGTGAGCTGGGCCGCCAACGCCCCGTACGAACCGGGTATGCGCGTTTCGGTGGTGGTCGACGGCGATTCCCAGGAAGCCGCCCCGAGCGGCAACCTGCCGGTGACCCTGGATCGCGGCGAGCACCAGGTTTACGCAGTGCTCCACGATCAGCGCGGTCGCCGGATCGTCACAACGCCCACCGTGACGTTTCATGTCCAGCAGGGATCACAGCTCATCAACCCGGGCTAGGTTCTCGCAGCCAATCGCTGGCCTGCCGATGTCCCTGCGGATGATGTGAAGCCAGATGCACCGCAGGGCCCCGCCGCCCTGGAATGGCTCGACACCGCGGTCATCAGGCTGGACGCCTCCGGCCGGGTACTGGATTTGAATCCCGCGGCCGAGCAATGCATCGGCTCGGGCAGGGAGCGCGCGCGCGGACGGTCCCTGGCCGCGCTCACCGAATTGCCGCCCGAGCTGAAGTCCGTGCTGGACTCGATGCCCGGCCGGGGCCGTGGCCGGCACCTTCAGGAATTGCAAATGCGCGGCGGCAGCTACGACTGCACCGTCCAGGCCGTCGACGACGGCAGCCTTCTGCTGGAATTACACAACCTGCAATGGGAGCGGCACCGCTCGAAGCTGCAGCAGCGAGAGCTGCAGGCCGGACTGATGGAACTGCTCAGCCGCAACCTCGGACACGAGATTCGCAACCCCCTGGGTGGCATCCGGGGTGCTGCGCAGATGCTCGCCACGGAGTTGGAAAACGAACAGGAACTCCCCGAGCTGGCCACCCTGGCCCGGATGATCATGCGCGAATCGGACCGCATCGAGGAACTGATCGCGCGCTTCGGCCGGCCTTCGCTGGAGCCCACCGACGTGGACTTCTATCCCTTGCTCGCCGAAGTGATCGAGTTGCTGCGCGCCGAATTCGGTGATGCGGTGGGCATCGAGCGCGATTTCGACCCCAGCCTGCCGCCGCTTTACTGCGATGCCGCCGCACTGCGGCAAATCCTGCACAACCTCCTGCGCAATGCCTGCCAGGCGCAGGCCGGTTGCATCGTGCTGCGCACGCGCATCGTCCACGCCCCGGCGCTCTTGCAGACGTCCCAGGCGGCACTTTGCGTCGAAATCGAGGACGACGGCGCCGGGGTGCCCGAGGCCCTCCGCCCGCTGCTGTTCCTGCCCATGGTGACGGGCCGCCGTGACGGCACCGGGCTGGGCCTGGCGCTGGCGCAACAAATGGCAGCGGCGCACGGCGGATTCCTCAGCTACGAGCCGCGCGATTCGGCGGGCAGCCGATTCACCCTGCTACTGCCACTGCGCGTCGGACGCCCCGGGCACCACCACCAGCCGGCTGAGGGCGGAGCGTCCGGTGACTGAGCCGGCCGTGATCTGGATCGTCGACGACGACGAAACCATCCGTTTCGTGCTCGACCGGGCGCTCAGTCGCCGCGGTTTTCGCATTCGGCAGTTCGACACCGCAGGTGAAGTGGCGGAGGCGCTGGCCAGTCAGACGCCGCGGGCCATCGTCACCGACATCCGCCTGCCCGATGCCGACGGTTTGAGCGTTCTGGACGCACTCGAGCGGCATGGCAAGGCGGTGCCGGTCATCGCCATGACCGCTTATTCCGACCTCGACCAGGCCGTCAAAGCCTTTCAGCACGGGGTGTTCGATTACCTGCCAAAGCCTTTCGACCTCGACCAGGTCATTTCCGTGGTCGAGCGTGCGGTGGCCGAAAACGGAGCGGTGGTTCCCGAGCCCCCCGACCCGGGCGGCGGCCGGCTGCTCGGCGATTCGCCCGCCATGCAGGAGATTTTCCGCACCATCGGGCGGCTGTCGCGTTCCGACATCAGCGTGCTGATCACGGGGGAGACGGGCAGCGGCAAGGAACTGGTCGCCCGCGCCTTGCACCACCACAGTCCGCGCAGCGGCGAGCCATTCGTTGCGATCAACACCGCTGCCATTCCGGCCGAATTGCTCGAGTCCGAGCTGTTCGGCCACGAGCGCGGCGCCTTCACCGGCGCGCATCTGCGGCGCGTGGGCCGCTTCGAGGAGGCGGCGGGCGGCACGCTGTTCCTCGACGAGATCGGGGACATGCCGCATCCGCTGCAGACGCGTTTGCTGCGCGTCTTGGCCGAAAGCGAGTTTCACCGCGTCGGCGGGCG
>Ga0302046_10003835_pt1 | contig 13468 bp, 12 predicted proteins | sample RVTome_11_FD_200261 | JGI IMG/M metagenome (GOLD analysis project Ga0302046, IMG submission 200261) | Soil microbial communities from uranium-contaminated site in the Upper Colorado River Basin, Wyoming, United States - RVT147D111 (version 2) ...
GAGGATCGCGCCGTCGAGCTGCGCTCCGGCGAGGTCGGCGCCGCGCAGCGTCGCCCCGCCGAGGTCGGCGCCGACGAGGTCGACGGCGTCCGGCCGCAGCTCGCCGAAGAGCTCGGCGATGCCGGCGAGGACGTCGTCCGAATCCTGCTCTTCCGCGTCCGGCCCCACCAGCGGCCCGGCGCCGGGACGCTCGCTGATGGCCTCGTAGAGCTGCGTCGCGCCGCTCGTGGTGAGCACCTTGGAGGCGCGTCCTCCGACCTGCTCCACCTCCTCGGGACGATCGCGGAAGTAGTGGGTCCGGCAGGTGAGGATCACCTTCGCCTTGCCCACGGCGGCACGCAGGATCTGGCGCAGGTTGTCGAGGAAGCGGGCGGGCTCTGAGTAGCCGAGGATCTCGTCAAAGCCGTCGAAGATGAGGACGAGATAGCCCTCACTGTTGAGGCGCAGCAGGGCCTGGACCTTGAAGGTCAGGAGCGAAACGTTGAACTTCTCCGCGACGGCATGGCAGTGGTTCCTGAAGCCGGACCTGGCGACGAGGATGGCCTGCGAGAAGCGATGGACTTGGCGGGCTTCTTCGACCCTGATGCCGAAATAGCGGACTTCGTTCTGATCGACGGGCTTTCGTCCAGTCCTTGCACTCGACCAGGGCGCGGGTCGTGAAGATGCCGTCGGACTTTTCGAGGACGACGTCGACCTGGCTGTCGTCGTCCTTGACGTCGACGGTGGCCTTGTAGCCGAGGAGCCGGAAGAGGTCGGCCACCTCCTCCTCGAAGAGGCGGGCGCGTTCGTTGATCCCTCGTCTGAGGTCGGCCTCCGGGAGACCGACGCGATCGTCAAGCATGGGCGGATCATAGCAGGGCCACGGGGGTGGCAAGGTCAAGCGCAAGAACCCGTACATGAAGCCGACGACGAAGGGGGTCGTCCTCCGTCCTTCCCTCGGAGTGCACTTGGCCTTGCGCTCGAAGCTGGGCCGTCGGACGAGCGCGACGATGCCCGCGCAGCAGGATGTGGGCCGGATCCCGGTAGGTCAGGAGGCGAGGAGCCGGCCGTCCCACCGGCGGACCGGGCCGAGCTCGACGAACCTCCTTGCTCCCGAGGGTACCTCCGGCCTTGGATCTGGCAGCGCACGCTCGTGCATGCTAGGATGTAGACGTCTGGGCCAAGGAGACCATCATGGGACGCTACCAACAACATCCTCGAACCGGGTCGCTCCGCGAGGTCACCGGCCCCGGCCCCCCTCCGGCAGCCCCAGAGCCTGCCGCCGTGGATCCGACCGGAGAGTTCCCGGAAGTCTTCGTTCTGAGACCACGTTCCCGGCGTCGGGTTACGGCACGGGTCCAAGAGAGGCGTCCGGCGCGGTTCCAGTTCGTGACCGATGACAAGTGATCATCTCTGCGTAACGGGAATCGAACGTGAGCCGCGACTATCCCTGGTATGAAGTCGTCCAGGGCGATGGGCTCGAGCAGGGCGACATTCTCATGGCCTGCCCGGTCATCACTCCGGCTCCCAGCCTCACTTTTCCACTCCCCGACGACTATCTTCCCGTCGACATCGTCGACTACGACGTCGTCGTCATGACGCAATCATGCGACCTCGTGAACGAGAAGGTCACTGACGTCATCGTGTGTCCGCATTGGGATCTGGAAAGCGCCGGGTCGATGGACCGATCGCTCGGGAACAAGGGAGCGGCACAGCAAGTCCTGAAGGGCCGTATTGCCCGGTACCTGATGTTGGCAAGCTCCACTGATCTTCCGGTGGCCATGAATGTTCGCATCGTGGACTTCGGTAGAATATTCAGCTTGCCAAAAAGCTACGTGCAGGAGTTCGCGGCGAGTCGAGGCCAGCGTCTTAGACTCTGCCCGCCCTATCGGGAGCACCTCGCCCAAGCCTTCGCCAGGTTCTTCATGCGGGTAGGGCTGCCGCAGGACATCGACTTGCCGGGATAGTCGGAGGGACTACTCGAGATACGCGAGCATCTCCTCGACGCTGGCGGCTTCCGGATCCTCCGGCGCCAGCTCCAGGAAGCGCCGCAGGTGCTCGCGGGCCTCGACGGCGTCCCCCGTGTTGACGCAGCAGAGCCCGAGCTTGTAGTGGGCGGCGGCGTTGTCGGGCTGGAGCTCGACGACCCGCGCGAGAAGGCTTCGCGCCGCCACGGCGTTGCCGGCGTCGAAGAGGGCCACGGCTCCCAGGTGGCGGAGGCTCGTGACGAAGACCCTCGCCGCGTCAAAGCCCTTGAACGCGGCGGCGGATTGCTGTTCCTCCCTCCTCGGGGCTCGGAGAGGTAGGAGCGACGACGGCCAGCAGTTGACGCTGGCGCACCTGCTCGCCCGCCGCCACGCGGACCTCGGCGACGACGCCGGCGAACGGCGCCGCGATCGGCGTCTCGAGCTTCATCGCCTCGAGCACCAGGAGCGTCTCGCCGGCGGCGCACGCGGCGCCCGCGGTGGCGCGGACTTCCTTGACGCGGCCCGCCATCGGCGCCGTCACCCGGCCGTCGCCCGCCGGCGCCGGCGCGCGGCGGCGCTGGCGCGGCGCGAAGCGGCGGCTGAGCCCTCCCCCCCGATCCCTCCCGAGGGGGCCGTCATCGAGCCATACGGCGCCGCCGTCGCGACACCAGGCCAGCGTCCGCTGGCGGCCGTCCGACTCGTAGCGCAGGGTCGTGTCCGACACCGCGAGCAGCTCGATCTCGACGCTCGCGTCCGCCGTCACCCGGTAGCGGCTCTCGCCCAGCGGCTCGACGCGGACGGCGGCGGCGCCGTCGTCCCACTCCAGCTCCACGGGCCAGCCGGCGGCGCCGTATCCAGGGGGACCGTTCCGCTCGACGTCCGGCCGCGACAGCAGGATCGCGGCGAGGGCGACGACCTCGGGATCCGGCGGCGGCGTCGCGAGGTCCTGGGGAGTGAGCGCCTCGCCCACGAAAGCGGTCGTCGCCTCGCCGGCGACGAACGCCGGGTGCGCCAGCAGCTTGCCGAGGAAGCGACGGTTGGTGACGACGCCCAGCACCTCGGTGGACGCCAGCGCCAGCAGCAGGCGGCGCCGCGCTTCCTCGCGGTCGCGGCCGTGGGCGACGAGCTTGGCGAGCAGCGGGTCGTAGGCGGCGGAGACCTCGGTGCCGGCGGCGAGGGCGTGGTCCACGCGCACGCCCTCGATCACCGGCGGCGTCCAGGCGAGGAGCGTCCCCGGGCGCGGCAGGAAGCCGGCGGCGGGGTCCTCGGCGTAGAGGCGCGCCTCGATGGCGTGGCCGTGGAAGACGACGTCGTCCTGCTCGAGGGGCAGCGGCTCGCCGGCGGCCACCCGGAGCTGCCACTCGACCAGGTCGAGGCCGGTCACCAGCTCGGTCACCGGGTGCTCGACCTGGAGCCGGGTGTTCATCTCCATGAAGTAGAAGTCGCCGGCCGCCGTGAGCAGGAGCTCCACGGTGCCGGCGCCGGCGTAGCCGACGGCCTTGCCGGCGGCGACGGCGGCGGCGCCGAGGCGCCGGCGCAGCGCCGCGTCGACGGCCGGCGACGGGCTCTCCTCGACGACCTTCTGGTGGCGGCGCTGCACCGAGCAGTCGCGCTCGCCGAGGTGGATCACGTTGCCGTGGCGGTCGCCGAAGACCTGCACCTCGACGTGGCGCACGCCGGTCAACAGCTTCTCGAGCATCAGCCGGCCGTCGCCGAAGGCGCTTTCGGCCTCCGAGCGGGCGCGGGCGAGCGCTTCCGCGAGCTCGCCTTCGGCGTCGACGCGGCGCAGCCCGCGTCCGCCGCCGCCGGCCACCGCCTTGATCAGCACGGGGTAGCCGATCTCGGCGGCGGCGCGGGCGAAGGCGTCCGCGCCGGGATCGGAACCCCCCGAGCCGGCGCCGTCATGGCCGGGCACGCAGGGGACGCCCGCCGCCGCCATCCGCGCCTTGGCCCGGGCCTTGTCGCCCATCAGCTCGATGGCGTCGGCGTCGGGACCGATGAAGACGAGGCCGGCGTTGGCGCAGGCGCGGGCGAAGCCGGCGTTCTCGGCCAGGAAGCCGTAGCCCGGGTGGACGGCGTCGGCGCCGCTGGCGCGCGCCGCGGCGAGGACGCGGTCGATCGCCAGGTACGACTCGGCGGCCGGCGCCGGCCCGAGACGGACGGCCTCGTCCGCGGCCTTGACGTGGGGCGCGCGGCGGTCGGCGTCGCTGTAGACGGCGACCGTCGGGTAGCCGAGGGCGCGGGCGCTGCGGGCGACGCGGACCGCGATCTCGCCGCGGTTGGCGATCAGGACCTTGGTGAAGCGGGAGGGCTCCGGCATGCCCCGCGAAGCTAGCACGGGATCAAGCGGATCGCTTCCAGCCCGGCGACCTCGAGCGCGTGAAGGCGTTCGTCGAGGCCGGTGCCGACGTAGCGGTGGAAGGCGGCGATCATGAAGACAGAATGCCCCAGAAACGGAGCGATCCGGATCGTTCTGACGATCTCCGGAGCCCTGGCACGGCCTTTGCCGTAGGATCCTGGCGTGGCCAAGCTCGACATCCTGGTGGTCGACGACGAGCCGAACATCCGGCGGACGCTCGAAGTCCACTTCGCGAGCCTCGGCCATCGCGCGCGCACCGCCGGGACGGCGGAGGAAGCGCTCCGCGCGGCGCGGGAGCACGGCTTCGACGTGGCCTTCGTCGACGTGCGCCTCGGCGAGTCGTCGGGTCTCGACTTGCTGCCGGGGCTGCGCGCGTCGACGCCCGGCGGCAAGCTCGTGGTGATGACCGCGTACGCCTCGCTCGACAGCGCTATCGAGGCGATCCGGCGCGGGGCCGCGGATTACCTGCGCAAGCCGTTCCAGCCCCGCGACCTCGACCTGGTGCTCGAGCGTCTCGCCGCCGTCGACGTCACCGAGCGGCGCCTCCTGGCCGCCGAAGAGGGACGCGCCGCGGGGGAGCCCGCGCCCTGGCTCGAGAGCGCCAGCCCGGCCTTTCAGAAGGCCCTCGGCGTCGCCCGGCAGGTCGCGGCCTCGCAGACGCGGGTGCTGCTGCGGGGGGAGAGCGGCACCGGCAAGAACGTCGTGGCCGAGCTCATCCACCGTCTCAGCGACCGGCGGACGCGTCCCTTCGTCGTCGTCCCCTGCCCGGCGGTGCCCGCGGAGCTGCTTGAGAGCGAGCTCTTCGGACACGTGCGCGGCGCGTTCACCGGCGCCACCCGCGACAACCCGGGTCGCATCGCCCTCGCCGAAGGCGGCACCCTGCTGCTCGACGAGGTGGCCGACCTGCCCCTGGCGCTTCAGCCCAAGCTGCTGCGTTTCCTCGAGGACCGGCGCTACGAGCGCGTCGGCGACCCGGCCACGCGCCAGGCCGACGTGCGCATCCTCGCCGCCACCAACCGCGACCTGGAAGCCGCCACCCGCGACGGCCGCTTCCGCGAGGACCTCCTCTACCGGCTCAACGTGATCGTCATCGAGCTGCCGCCGCTGCGCGAGCGGCCGGAGGACGTGCCGGCGCTGGCCGAACGCTTCCTCGACCACTTCCGGCGGCGCCGCGGCCGTCCCGACTTCGCCTTCTCGCCCGCCGCCCGCCAGGCGCTCGCCTTCCACTCCTGGCCGGGCAACCTGCGCGAGCTGCGCAACGCGGTCGAGCGGGCGACGATGCTGGCGCCGGCGGCGAGCGTCGAGCCCGAGGACCTGGGGCTCGCGGTCGGCAGCCGGCCGGCGGCGACCGCCCTCGGCGGGCCCGTTTCGCTGGCGGCGGTCGAGGAGGAGCACGTCCGCGGGGTCCTGGCCAGCGTCCCGTCGTATCGGGAGGCGGCCGCGGTCCTCGGCATCGACGAGACGACGCTGTGGCGCAAGAGGAAGCAGTATGGCTTCTGAGCCGGGAAGGGGCGTACGGATGGGCCTGCGCACGAAGCTCGCGGTGGCCTTCGGCGGCCTCCTCGCGATGATGCTCCTGGTCGCCGCGGGCGGCATCGTCTGGTCGTCCCGCCTGGGACGGTCGATCCAGGTGATCCTGAGCGAGAACTTCCGCAGCGTCCTCGCCGCGCAGGACATGAAGGAGTCGCTGGAACGGATGGACAGCGGCGCGCTGTTCTCGCTTACCGGCGATCCGGCGCAAGGCCGCACCCTGGTCGAGGCCTACGGACCGCGGTTCCGCGAGGCGCTCGCCCTCGAGCTCTCCAACCTGACCCTGCCGGGAGAGCGGGAGCGGGCCGAGCGCATCGCCGCGCTCTATGAACGCTACCAGGCCGCCGTCGAGGCCGTGCTCGACGACGGCCGATCGATGAAAGAACGGCGGGCGGCCTACTACGGAGAGCTGCTGCCGCGCTTCCAGGAGATCAAGCGGCTCGCCGACGAGATCCTGGCGATGAATCAGCGGAGCATGTCCGAGGCGAGCGTGCGGGCACGCCATCTGGCCGCCAATGCCCGCCAACAGATGATCCTGGCGCTGCTGGCGGGCACCCTGCTGGCGGCGTTCTGCGTCGTCTTCCTGGCGCGCTCGATCCTGCGGCCGCTGGAACGGCTGACGGCGTCGGCGCGCGAGATCGAGCAGGGCCGCTACGAGCTCGTGGTCGAGCCGACGACGCGCGACGAGATCGGGCAGCTCGCCGAGGCCTTCAACGCCATGGCCCGCCGGCTGCGGGCGTTGCGGCGCGGCGATCAGGCCCGGCTGGCGATGGCGCAGCGGATCTCGCAGCTCACCATCAACAGCCTGCCGGACGGCGTCGTCGTGCTCGCCCCGTCGCTGGAAGTGGAGCTGGCCAACCGCGAGGCCCGCGAGCTGCTCGGGGTCACGCCGGGCGAGCCGTTGCCCGCGGCGCAGCGGGACTGGATCGCTCCTCTGGTGGAGGAGGCGTCGCGCCTCGGCGGCGTCGAGACGCGGGGCAGCTACGAGCGCGCCCTGCAGCTCTTCGCCGGCGGCCGGGAGCGCTTCTTCCTGCCCCAGGCGGTCGCCATCCGCGACGCGGAGCTCGGGGTGGTGGGCGTGACCCTGATCCTCGTCGACGTCACCGAGCTGCGGCGGCTGGACGCCATGAAGAGCAACCTCGTCGCCACCGTCTCGCACGAGCTGATGACGCCTCTGACGTCGCTGTCGATGGCGCTGCACATTCTCCTCGGCGAAAAGGTCGGGGCGCTGTCGGCGCAGCAGACCGAGCTGCTGGTGGCCGCGCGCGAGGACGCCGACCGGCTGCGGCGGATCCTCGAGGGACTCATCGACGTCTCGCGCCTGGAATCGGGCGCTGCGGAGCTGGAGCTTTCCCCGGTGACCGTCAGCGAGCTGGTGGCCGCAGCCGTGGACCCGGTCAGGCCGGCCTTCCGCGACAAGGGGGTCGCCCTCGATCTGGAGCTGGCCAGCGGCGAGGGCCGGGTGCTGGCCGACCCGGCGCGGGCGTCGCTGCTGCTCGGCAACCTGCTGACGAACGCGTTGAAGCACACCCCGGCAGGCGGCGCGGTCACCGTCTCCTCGCGGACCGTCGACGGGCGGCGAGCGCAGATCTCGGTGGCCGACACGGGAACGGGAATCCCGCCGGAGCACCGCGAGCGGATCTTCGACCGCTTCTTCCGCGTGCCCGGCGAGACCGAGCGGGGCGCCGGCCTCGGCCTGGCGATCGCCAAGGAGATCGCGCAGGCGCACGGCGGGCGGCTGTGGCTCGATCCGGAGACCGGCCGCGGGGCGACCTTCCGTTTCGAGATCCCGCGGGCCGCCTGACGCGGTTCCGGCGTCCGCCAGGCCCTGCAAATCGCCTGGCTGCGGGCTCGGATCGTCTGCCTGTGCGCGCTGGCACAGGCGATGCAGAAGGCCGCCTTCGGAGGTGAGCCCATGAGTCATCTGGCAGTCCTCGCCATCGCCATCGCCAGCTTCGCCGCCATCGCGGCCTTCATCGTGCTGTGCGACCGCCTGACCCGCGCGGACGACGAGTCCGCACCGAAAGGAGAACCGTCGTGAGGGCAAGGAACTGCGCTTCGGCGCCGTGGCGGGGCCGCTGTGGGCGGTGTCGACGACCGCGACGTCGAACGGCTCGGTCAACTCGATGCACGACAGCCTCAATCCGCTCACCGGGCTGCTGCCATTGACGGGCGACGGGGCCGTCGTCGGCTCGCTGCGGATCGCTCAGGAGTTCACCCGTTCCGCCTACCTCTGGCCGCGGCCCTCGGCGGTGGGCTACGACGCCGCCGCCGGCGGCGCGAACCTCTCCCCGGCCAACCCGAGGATCGCCGAGCGGGCGCGCGAGCTCCTGGCCCGGCCCGGAATGACGGACGCCGGCCCGGTGCCCGCGGAGCTCGTCCTGGCGTCGGGATCGGGGCTCGACGCGCACGTCACCCTCGCGGCGGCGCTCTACCAGGCGCCGCGGATCGCGGCCGCCCGCGGCGTCGACCCGGAGGCGGTGGCGGTCCTCTTCGCCGGCCTCGCCCGCGACCCGGGCGGCGGCCTCGCCCGCGTCCGGCTGGTCAACGTCCTCGCGGCGAACTTGGCCCTCGACGAGGCTTACGGACGGCTGCGCGCCGAGCGATGATGGGGGGCATGGCAGAGGCGCTCGCGCGCGGCGACCCGGAAAGCTTCCTGCGGCTCATCCGCCGCAGCCGGCGAGGCCGGCTCAGGGTCTATCTCGGCTACGCGCCGGGGGTGGGCAAGACCTACCAGATGCTGCTCGAGGCCCACCGCCTGCGCGACCGCGGGGTCGACGTGGTCATCGGCTACGTGGAGAACCACGGCCGCCCCGACACCCAGTCGCTGTGCCTCGGCCTGGAGGATGTCCCGCGCCGGGCCTTCGACTACCGCGGGATTCGCCTCGAAGAAATGGACCTCGGCGCGGTCCTGACCCGGGCTCCGGAAGTGGCCCTCGTCGACGAGCTGGCCCACACCAACGCCCCCGGCGGCAGCCACGGCAAACGCTGGCAGGACGTGCTCGAGATCATGGAGGCCGGCATCAGCGTCCTCACCACGGTCAACGTCCAGCACCTCGAGAGCCTCTACGACACGGTCGGCAGCCTGGTGGGCGTCGCGGTGAAGGAGCGGGTGCCGGACTGGGTGGTGGCCGAGGCGGACCAGGTGGTCAACGTCGACCTGGCGGTGGAAGACCTGTGCCAGCGCCTCGAAGAGGGCAAGGTGTATCCCGCCGACCGGGTCGCCGCCGCCCTCTCCAACTTCTTTCGCGGCGAGCGGCTGGCCCAGCTTCGCGAGCTCACCTTGCGGGAGGCTGCCGCCCAGGCGCAGCGGCCCGCCGGCAGCCGCCGGGAGGGGCCGGCGCTCTTCGCGCCCGACCAGGTGATGGTCTGCCTCTCCTCCAAGGGCCCCGCCGCCGACTCGTTGCTGCGCTACGGCTCGCGGCTGGCCGGCCGCCTCGAGCGCAACTGGTTCGCGGTCTACGTGCAGACGCCGAACGAGGCGCCCGAGAAGCTGGACGCGACCACCCAGCGGCAGATCGCCGACACCCTCGAGCTCGCCCAGAAGCTCGGGGCCAGCGTCTTCACCTACCGGGGCGACGAAGTGGCCGGAACCATCCTGCGGTTCGCCCGCGAGTACGGCGTGGGGCACGTGGTCGTTGGCCGGCCGGGCCCGCGCAAGCCGCTGCGCCGGCTCCTCGGCCGGCCGGGTCCCGTGTACGAGGTCTTGGAGAAGGCCGCCGGGCTGACCGTGGTGGTGGTCGACTCCCAGGCGCCGGCGGTCACGCCGGCCTCCGTCCCGGCCTTCGAGCCGCCGCCGGGGCCGCCGTCGGGAAGCCGCCGAGCCGTGGTGGACGCGAGCGACCTCCTCGAGCCCCGAGCCGTCCTCGTCCTGCCCGCCTGTCCGTCGAAGGAGGAGCTCATCCGGCTCCTGCTCGAACGCCTCGCCCGGCTGCACCCTCGTCTCGACGGGGCGTCGGCGCTGCGCCGGCTGCTGCGGCGGCCTTGCATTCTGCAAAGGCAGAGCCCCGGCTGAATGCAGGTTGCAACGTCGCGTCAGTCGCAGAGCCGCGGCAAGCGAGCCCGCGGTCTGGCCCAGCTTCTGCAGGAGCGATCGTCAGAGCTCGGCTCCGGGAGCTAAGATGAAGCTGACGCGTAGAAGCAGGACCGAACATGGGCTGGCGATGACGCTCGGGACGGTCCTGCTTCTGGTCTTGCTGGCGGCCGGAGCTCTCTACCTGCTCGGGTTGCCCGGAGACATCGCCGCCAAGGCGCTGCCACCCGCAATGACCGCAACCTCCTACCGCCCACTGACCGTGGAGACCGAAAGGGCCCTCGGCGCGATCGTGCAGGCCCGACGCGCGCTGCACGGCGACCTCACCGCGGCCGAGGTGGATTTGGAAAGAGCAGCCACCGCTCTGCGGCGCCTGCGCGACTTTTATTTGCCTCTCATGGACGCGCGGGACCATGCGTACGGCTCGCACCTCGTGCAGCTCCGCGGGAACCCGCGGCGAGCGGCTCGCGAGCTCGGGACCGTCGAGGAGATCCTCCTGGCCACCAGCGCACGGGACGAGCAGGTAGCCCGCAGTCTACGGCTGCCGCTTTCGACCCTGATCCAAGCGCGGTCCGAGGTGGCGAGCGGAGCGCCCGCGGCCGCGGAGCGTATCGAGCAGCTCGGCCGGGAGATCAACCTGTTGATCCTCAAGGGCGATCTGGCGCTCGCGGGCAGCCACCTGGAGCCTCGTTGAAAGAGTCACGGTTCACCGCCGACACCCCAGGACGCGTCGCCTGGCATCGACTCCGCACACGAGCACGGCGCCTGAGCACGCCGCCGCGCCTGCTGGCGGGCTCCTTTCTCCTGCTCATCGCCGCCGGCACCCTCGGCCTGCGCACGCTCCCCGGCCTCTACTCGGGCGATCGGCTCGGCTGGCTCGATTCCCTGTTCACCGCGACCAGCGCCGTGTGCGTGACCGGGCTCATCGTCGTGGACACGGCCACCTACTTCACGCCCGCGGGACAGGCCTACCTGCTGCTGCTCATCCAGCTCGGCGGGCTCGGCATCCTGACGCTCACCTCCCTGGTCATCCTCGCGCTCGGCGGCCGGCCCTCGCTGCGCCACGAAGCGGCTGCGTCGGCCGGCGTCGACGTGGCGCCGCAGGTCGACTTCCGGCGCCTTAGCCGCAGAATCGTGAGCTTCACGATCCTCTTCGAGATCGCCGGGACGTTGCTGTTGTTCGCCGTCTGGGCCCCCCGCTTCGGCCCCGGGAAGGCGCTATGGCACGCCGGGTTCCACTCCGTGAGCGCGTTCTGCAACGCGGGATTCTCGACCTTCTCCGACTCCCTCGTCGGCCTTTCAAGGGACTCCTGGACCCTGCTCGTGATCAGCGGTCTCGTCGTGGTCGGCGGGCTCGGCTTCCTCACGATGGAGGAGGTGGATCTCTGGCGGCGCGCGCGGCGCAGCTCCGGGGTACGCCGTTTCCGCGTTTCCCTCCATTCGCGCCTCGTCCTGTCGGTGACCGGAATCCTCCTGCTCGGAGGCTGGATCTTCTTCGCTCTCTTCGAGTGGCGCAACACGCTTGCCGGAATGCCGCCGCCGGCCCGAGTGGTCAACGCCCTTTTCATGAGCGTGACCGCGCGCACCGCCGGCTTCAACAGCGTCGACTATGCGCAGACGGCCGAAGCCTCCAGCTTCCTCACCATCCTCCTCATGGCGGTCGGCGGCTCGCCGGGCTCCACGGCGGGCGGGCTCAAGACGACCACCTTCGCGCTCATCGCGCTCCTGGCCTGGAGCCGCTGGCGCGGCCGCCGCGCCACCAGCCTGTGGAGTCGCACGATTCCGGAGGAGACCACCCAGCGCTGCGTCGGGCTCTGCGTCTTCGCCTTCAGCTTGATGACCGTCGCGATCTTCGTCTACACCGTGACGGAAATCGGCGTCACCGGTCCGGCGGCCGACGGCGGGTTCATCCACTACATGTTCGAAACGGTGAGCGCCTTCAACACGGTCGGCCTCTCCATGGGGGTGACCGGCGACCTGTCCGCTCCCGGCCGGGTGCTGACGATCCTGCTAATGTACCTGGGAAGAATCGGACCGCTGAGCTTCGCCGCCGCGATCGCGTTGCATGACGACGGCCGGGCGCGCAGATTCCGCTTCGCTCGCGAGAACGTCGTCATCGGGTGAGGAAGGATCCGTGAAGCGTTTCGTCATCGTAGGGCTCGGAAACTTCGGCGCCAGCGCGGCGGAAACGCTCAGCGGGCTGGGCCACGACGTGGCGGCGCTCGACGTGCGCGAGGAGGCCGTCGACCGCATCGCCGGCCGCGTCGCCCAGGCCGCGGTCGGCAGCGGCATGGAACAGGCGGTGCTCGAACGCATCGGCGCCGGCTCGGCCGACGCCGCCATCGTCAGCACCGGCGACGACATTACGGCCAGCGTGTTGACGACCCTGGCGTTGCGGGACTGCGGCGTCCGGGAGATCTACGTCAAGGTCATCTCCGGCGACCACGCGCGGGTGATGGAGAAGCTGGGCGCCCGCGAGACGATCTTCCCCGAGCGCGAGTCGGCGCAGCGGCTCGCCAAGCGGATCGCCTACGCGCAGATCGTCAACTTCATCGAGCTCGGCCCCGGATTCAGCCTCCAGGAGATGGCCGTGCCGCAGGCCTGGGCCGGCCGCTCCCTGCGCGAGCTGGAGCTGCCCCGCCGCTACCGGATCGCCGTGATCGCCGTCCACGACTACCTGCGGGGCACCTACAAGGCCATCCCGGACCCCGACGCCCCGCTCACCGATTCGGACACGCTGCTCGTGGCCGGCGAGGACGAGCACCTGGAGCGGCTGAACAAGTTGGGCTGAGGGCCGTCATGCTACCCGTCGATCCACGGTGACCACGAAGGAGACGTTCGCACCGGTATGGCCCAGCATCTCGATCAAGCTGTCGACGCTGAACCGGTCGATCTTGCCCCGGACGAGGTCGCTGACTCTCGGTTGGGTCACACCTAGGAGCTTTGCGGCCGCCGCTTGCGTAAGCTCTCGCGCTTCGATCAGCCTGGTAAGCTCGATCATCAAATCGGACCGGATCTTCAGGTTCTGCGCTTCCTCTGCGCTGAACCCAAGGTCCGTGAAGATATTGCCACTCGAAGATTGAGCTCTGATTGTCATTCAGTTCTCCTTGCTACCGCGCCGAAGAGCCTCTACTTCCTTGAGGCGGGATCGTGCCAAGTCCAAGTCGACCTTGGCAGTGCGGCGACTCTTCTTCTCGAAGGCGTGCAGGAGACCGATCTGCCACGTCGCTATTATACACGAAGGTATATAAGCCGGCAAGGTCGCTACTGCGGGCAACTCCGCGGGCGCCTCGTCGTAGTATGCGTCGACAGGAGAACAGACATGCCCGCCAACTTCGTCCTCCCGCTCCTCCTCTTCCTGACCGTGCTGCCCGCGGCGGCCGACGTCGCCGACGACCTCTGGGACGCGGCCCGCGCCGGCGACCTCGCACGCGTCCAGGCGCTCGTCGAGGCCGGCGCCGACGTCGACGCGCCGACGCGCTACGGCGCCACCGCGCTGACCTTCGCCGCCGAGAAGGGACACCGCGAGGTCGTCGAGTACCTGCTCGGGAAGGGCGCCGACCCCGACCCGCGGGATTCCTTCTACAACCAGACGCCCCT
>Ga0302046_10003837_pt1 | contig 13466 bp, 10 predicted proteins | sample RVTome_11_FD_200261 | JGI IMG/M metagenome (GOLD analysis project Ga0302046, IMG submission 200261) | Soil microbial communities from uranium-contaminated site in the Upper Colorado River Basin, Wyoming, United States - RVT147D111 (version 2) ...
CGCGAGTTCCACGACGCGGTCCGCCTCGCCCCCCGCCCGTCCCGGCGCTTCCTGCCGGTGCTGCGGCGCGCGCTCGCCGAAGCGCCTCCCGGCCCCGCCGGCGAGGCCCACGCCGCCGCCTTCCGCCGCTGGCTGGGATGGACGCTCGAGCTGTGGGCGGTCGGCCGCTGCCCGCTCGAGCCCGCGGAGGTCGGCCGGCTGGCCGGGCTCGCGGGGGAGCTGCCGGAACCGCTCGCCGCCGCCACCCTGGTGCTCGCCGGCCGGCTGCCCGAGGCCGAGCGCGCCGAGCGCCGGAGCAAGACCGCCTGGACCGACGACTGGGGCGCCTACCACCTCGCCAAGGCGCGCGAGCTGCTGCGGCTCGGCCGGCCCGACGAGGCGGAGGCGGCGCTCGACAGGGTGCCGGCGGGCTGGCGCCGGCGCTGGCTCTACCTGGCGAGCCGCCTCGACCAGGCGATCGCCGAGGGCGACCCCGCCGCCGAGCGCGCCGCGCGGGCGGCGCTGGCGGAGTCGCGGCACCGGGCCTGGCCGGCCGAGGAGTGGTCGCGGCGCGACGGCGAGGCAGCGATCGAGCTGGTGCCCGGCGGCGCCTGGGCGGCGTTCGAGGTCGGGCTCGAGGGCGCGCCGGCGGCCGGGGCGGTCGTCGTCGCCGCCCTCGACGGCGTCGAGACCGGGCCGCTGGCCGCCGCGCCCGATCGCCACCTCCGCCTCGAGCCGCCGGCCGGCGCCGCCGGCGGCGCCCACTGGCTGACCCTGCGCACCCTCGCCGGGTCGGCCGTGCCGCCGGGCCCGGTGCTCGCCCTCCCGGCCGCTTCCGGCGGCCGGGTGGCCTCGCCTACAGCCGGGTCGGCCGCCGACGCACCTGCGTCCGTGAACTGAGGCCGACGCCCCCCGCCTCCTGGATCGCGTCCGCCTCCCCACACCCGCGTACGGCGACCGATCTCCCGTCCTGCCGCACCACCTCCCGCCCTGCACCGATCAGGGGCTCTGTCCCGCCGCGTCCACGCCCGAGTCCGCCTCCCCGACACCCGCCGCCGGAGACTGAACCCGCCGCCCCCGTCTCTTCCGCCGTGCCGTCCGCGCCCCCGCCGCCGCGCCGCAGACCACCGCCAGCGTGAACGCGTTCGCCGGCGTGGTGAGGACGAAGTCGAACGACTCGTGCACCGCCAGCGCCGCCAGCGCGCCGAGCGCCGCCAGCGCGGCGGCGCGGTCCTCCGAGCGGGCGCCGGCGGCGAGCACCCGGCCGAGCCGGCCGATGAGCTTCCACAGCCCGTACCCGGCGAGGAGCAGAGCCACCGCGCCGCCGGTGAGCGCCAGCTCGAGCGGGTCGCTGTGGGCGTGGAGGTAGGTGCCCTCGAGCCCGCCCGGCTGGACCAACGGCAGGGCGTCGGCGAAGGTGCCGAGGCCGGTGCCGGTGATCGGGAAGTCGCGCCACAGCCGGAGGGTCAGCCGGTACAGCTCCAGCCGGCCGCTCCAGGCGACCTCGCCGGTGCCGGCGCCGGCCAGCCGGCCGAGGCCCTGGTGGAGGCCGATCACCGCCACCACGCCGACCCCGGCCGCCGCCGCGGCCAGCCCCGCCGGAGCCAGCCGCCAGCGCCGGGTCGCGGCCGCCAGCGCCAGCCCCTGGGCCGCCGCCCCGACCACGCCGGCGGCGAGCCCGGCGCGCGAGCGGGTGAAGGCGAGGGCGACGAACAGCCCCAGCCAGACGAGCGCCGGCGGCAGCGCCAGCAGCAGCCGGCGCTCGGTCGAGGTCTCGAAGCGCCCGCGGCGCACCGCCACCCAGGTCCAGGCGAGCACCACCGCGAGCGCGATCTCGAGGTAGCCGGCGAAGTGGTTGGGATTGACGAAGGTGCCGCGCAGCCGGTCGCTTGCCCCCGGCACCTCGATCCCCCAGATGGTCGAGACCCCGGCGGTCAGCCGGCGCAGGCCGTAGAGGACCTCGAAGCCGGCCGCGGCGGCGAGCGCCCCGGCCAGCCAGCGACGCCGGCGGTGCTCGCGGCCGGCGAGCGCGGCGGCGAGGAACGCCGCCGCCAGCGCGGCGAGCCCGAGCGCGGTCCGCGCCGAGGCACCCGGCGCCAGCGACAGCGCCGAGACCGCCCCGGATTCGGCCCCCTCGGGAGCGCCGGCGGCCAAAGCCTCCGCCGCCCGCGCGCCCAGCCGCGCCCGCTCGGGCGACAGCGCCGCGACGACCGGCTCGGGCAGCGGCGCCGCCTGGAGCAGGCCCCACAGCGCCAGCCCGGCGAGCGCCAGCGCCGGCGCCGCCGCGGCCGGCCACCGCCTCCGCGCCGCCGCCGGGGCGGCCAGCGCCAGCGCCAGGCCGGCGGCGACCGCCAGCGCCGCGCGACCGCCCGAGCCGACGCTCGCGAACGGCAGCGGTGCCGCGAACAGGGTCAGCGCGAGCAGCGCGGCGGCGGCCGCCGGCCCGTACCGTTCCAAGCCGTACCGCTCCAAGCCGTACCGCTCCAAGCTGTGTCGTAAGATCCGCCCGTCCTTCGCGTCCGCCACCTGCGATCCATCTGCCCCTGGAGAGTGCATGCGAGTCCCGATGCGATCTCTCGTCGCTCTGCTCACCCTCGTCTGGGTCCCGGACGCCTTCGGGCAGTTCGCGCAGTATACGCCGCCGGGAGGGGCCGCCGGCGGCGCGGGCGGCGCCGAGTCCGACCAGATCGACCGCCTGCTCGACCAGGCGCGCTGGCGGGTCGGACCGTTCCGGCTCGCCCCGTTCTTCGGGCTCGAGAGCCTCGGCTACATCGACAACGCCTACGCCGGCACCGAGGAGGGGGTCTCCGACGTCACCGCCACCGCCGGCGCCGGCCTCGCGGTCTACCTGCCGACCGGCCCCGACGTGGTCTGGCTGGCCGAGGGCGAGCTGCGCTACTTCTGGTGGCAGGAGCTGGAGGACCGCCGCCACGCCGGCGGCCGCCTGGGCGCCGGGATGCTCGCCGATTTCAACCGCCTCGACCTCGAGCTGCGGGCCGGCCGCGAGCTGGACGAGCGGATCCTCACCTCCGAGCTGCCGCAGCGGGCGCCGCTCGAGTCCGACTTCGCGAGCGCCGACGCCGCCCTGCGCCTGGGCATCAAGACCGAGCTGTACGCCGGCGCCAGCCGCCGCCGCTACCGCGACCGCAGCGACGAGATCGACGACCCGCGGGCGGCCGACTTCGCCGCCGTCGACCGCGACGAGACCCTCCTCGACGCCGGGATCGGCTGGACGCCGACCGACCGCTGGAACCTGCGCCTAGGCGTCCAGCGCTCCGAGGTCGAGTTCGAGCCCGGCGGCCTGCCGCTCGACAACGAGGGCACCGCGCCGGTGCTCGGGATCGCCTACACCGGCCCGCGCTTCAACGCCCGCGCCGACGTCGCCCGGCGCTCGCTCGACCCCGCGCCGGGATCGCGTTTCGTCCCCTTCGAGGCGGAGAGCGGCTCGGCCGCGGTCTCGGCGCGCTCGCCGCGCGGCCTCGAGCTGGGCGTCTACGGCAGCCGCGACCTGGTCTACTCGCTGATCGAGGGCTACGACTACTTCACCGCCGAGCGCGCCGGGCTGTGGCTCGCCGCCGAGGTCGGCCACCGCACCCGGCTGGCGCTGTTCGGCGAGCAGGGCGACAACGCGTACACCTCCTCCGACGCCGCCATCGCGCCGCGCACCGACGACGTCACCGCCTGGGGCGGTCAGCTCTCGATCGACCTCGGCCGCCGGCTGCGCCTTCAGCTCGGCGGCTCGGAGGCCGAGTACGACTCCGACCTCCCCGACTTCGACCGGACGGTGACCACGTTCACCAGCTCGCTGTCGCTGGCGACGGACAGTTTGATCTGGAAGTGACACCGCGGAGTGCAAGCCGAAGTCAGGTCGAAGATCTTGACATCGCTGAGCGATCCCGTCATCATTTCTCGATGCGGACGACACTCGCTATCGATGATGACGTTCTGACCGAGGTGAAGCGGCTGGCGGAGAGCCGGTCCACGTCCGTCGGGAAGGTCGCCACTGACCTGCTCCGGCGTGCGCTGGAGACGGACTGCCCCACGTCCACGATCAACGGCCTGACCGTCCTCGATCCCGGTCCTCGCTCCACCCCCGTCACCTCGGCGACAGTGCGCCGGCTAGTCGAGGATGAGGCTTGAAGGGCTTCCTGCTCGACGTCAACGTCCTCATCGCCCTCCTCTGGACCCGGCATGAGCATCACGTCGCGACGCAGCGCTGGTTCGCCACGGCGTCTGCGAGCGGCTGGGCGACCTGCAGCCTGACCCAGCTCGGCTTCGTGAGGATCGTCTGCAACCCCGCGTTCTCGAAGGATGCAATCCGGCCGGCACAAGCGCTGGCCGTGCTCGAGGCCAACCTCCGGCATCCCCGGCACCGGGAATGGGAAGACCGGTGGGGCGTCGCCGAGCTGATGCGCCCCTTCGTCGAGCGACTCGTGGGCCATCGGCAGGTGACCGACGCCTACCTGCTGAGCCTCGCCCTGCGGCACGAAGGACGTCTGGTGACCCTGGACCGCGGGATCGAAGCGCTCGCTGGCTCCGGCGGTCCGTTCGCCGATCTCGTGGAGCCGATCCCACTCTCCGCGGAGTGAATCAGAGCGCCCTGCCCGCGACCCGCGCATATCCGGGCAAGGACGGGTCCGCGAGGAGACCGGCCGCGCACTGGGCAAGGCGCGGCACGAGCGGTCCGCGGCGACATGACCACGCTCTGGCTCGACGCGAACGTCATCCTCCGATTCCTCACCGGAGAGCCTGCGGAGCTGGCGGAGTGCGCGCGCCGCCTGATGGCCAGGGCGGAAGCGGGCGAGCTGACCTTGCACGCGTTCTCCTTCGTCGGGGTTCGAAGCCCGGGTCGTGTTGCTGCCGGTGAGCGGCGCGCGAAGCGCGTCCGCTTCACTGGCTTGGTTCGGCGGCTGCCTCCGGGTGGCTTTGACCTCAGGCTCTGGACCTCCATGTCATCGACGGCCGCTTCTCTGACAAGGCACAGTCCCGAAGATAGAAGTTGATCAATGTCTGGTAGGGAAGTCCTACCTCTTCGGATAGCGTCCTGAAGTACTCAAGCGTCTCAGGGTCAAGCCGGATCGTGATCTGCCGCTTGAGCCGCTTTGCGTATGGATTCCGCCGAGCCTCAGAAAAGTCGTACCTCTTCCTCATAGTTTCAATCTCCGGTTGTACTGATCGCGCTCCACCGGGTCGGCCTTGCGTGCTGAAATAATGCGGATCACTTCCTCCGACGCTTCAGCCCCGCCGCCACCGGACGCCTCACCGAAGCAACCCCTCACCCCAGATTCGTGCCGCGGCTACGCGCGGCTCGAATCGCTACTTCGCTAGGCGGCGGGGCAGCAGTGCCGCGCTGGCGTCGCTGGGGAAAGCGGTATGAGAGCCCGACCCCAATGGTCTGCAGGCCGATGTCTCTGTAAAGAGAGCGATCGAGTCTCTCATGGACAACCTGAAGGTGGCGAAGGTCAATGCTCAATGCCCAATTGCTGCGACCCAGCAGAATGTCGACGCCTGCTTTGCCGCCGTAGGTGAACTCGGGGTCGCGATCTGGTAGATCGCGGCCTACGCCGAAGAAGGAGACGCCGGCGAGCGGCCCGATGTATAGGTCGAACCTGCCGAGCGGCGCATGGACAAGCAGCGCAGCTGTGACGGGGCGGAGCGCGATTGGTCCCGCGTCGAAGAGTGTGACCTGCTCCTCCAACACGAGAGGATCGAAGGAAACGGGGACAAGGCGTCGATGGCCTGAGACGACGTCGATGTCGAGTTCACCAGCGCTGAGCTCCCATCCAAGCCGCCGCCCACTGCGCCGTTCCAGCGCCACCTGAAGCCCCGATTGCGCGGATAGTTCGAGGAAAGAGGTGCCGGAAACGCTCGAGTCCGTCGAAGTCTTCGTGTAGTCGGCTGAGAGGCCGTGGCCGCGAAGTACCCATGATGCGGAGTGCGTTGCGCTTGGGGAGCCCAGAATCAGCGTGGTGATTAGGGCAATGATGTAGCGACGTGACATGGTGCCTCCTGATGCGGCTGCTCGGAGTTCGAGGGCGTTGGGCCCGACGCCTAGCGCTCAGCATCAGCGGCGGCGCACATGCCGGTAGATCCCATGTGTCACCAGCTGCTGTTTCTCGCGAACCTCGAGGGTCACCGACCAATTCGCTCCAAGGTCTGCGTGTGATTTGTAGAGGCACCACAGCCCCGCTGCGAGACACGCGGCGCCTTCGACGAACGCAACGGGACGAAGCGAGTAGTCCGCGAAACGAAGAACCGGCGTCGCGACCCACTCCTGACGCTGGCACTCGACCTGTCCCCTGAACGTGGTCGGGCCTCAGCGGCGCGCGAAACGCGACCGGCTGCAGGCGCCTTCGTTGGGCGGCCCGAACTCGGCGCATAAATTCGACGCGCGCTCATGATGGGGCCGTGTCGATCCGCTCAAGCGCCGTCGCCCTCGCAAGCTGCACGAACGCCGGAATCGCTGCGGCTCCGGCCAAGAGCGACAGCCAGCCCTGCCAAACGAATTCCCACTGCCCCACGGACGGAATCACACCATACTGCATCGGGAGCACGATGAAATCCGAAACGGCGTGCAAGACTATTCCTGGCACTATCGAACGCGTGTAGAACACCAACAATCCGAAGACCAGTCCATGCGCAAGAAAGAACGGTGCGAACGCCAGCGTTGCATAGGCGTGGCTCAGGTGAGCGACGTAGAACAGGATCGTCACAAGACTGATTCCGACCGCCCAGCCGAACCGGCGTTGAATGCCGGAGAGCATGTATCCACGGAACGCCGCCTCCTCGACAACGGCCGCAGTAAGCGCGACTGCGGCAAATACCGAGACCAGAGTCCAGGGCGGGAAGGAAGCCACTTCGAACGGCGCCCGGTAGGCCGCATCCGGGAGCGCAGCGAACCGATACGTCATGAAGGCGATTCCCATTGCCGCTGCGAGGGCCAGCCCGCCGGCGACCAGCGCCCATACCCACACACGCAACGAGGGCATCCGGCCACGCAGCCAGTCACGGCGCCGATCCGAGGTGCTTCGTGGCCAGCCATCACCCCGTACGTAGCGCCAGAACAGCCACAGCCAGAGGACAGTGGCGGGGAAGAACAAGGGAAGCGTTGGCGCCAGCTTGAGGTTCGCGAACATGAACGCGCCACTCACCGAGCCACCGAGCATGAGGGCTACGAATCCTACGAGGACGGCGCCTACAGCCGTGAGAATGGATCCCCCTGACCCTCGCGCCAGGGAAGCGCTGCTGTTGCCTTCGGTGGCGCTCTCGTTCATGGACTCCCTCCCCATCGCGTGCTGTCGTCCGCCCAACGTTGCTCCTGCTCACCGGCACGCGAAGCGTGACCGGTGGAGCGGGTGGGTTATCCGCCTTGATGGCAAGGCGGCCTCACGGTAGATCGTGCGCCAGCGCGACGGTATCGAGCAGCTTGTGTTCCATGGCTCAACTCTCCGGGTACGCGGTCACGAAGCGGGAGACTTCCTCCCCGTGGAGGACGATCCAGACGGTCAAGGCCTTCGCCTGTTTCCCCGCCATCCCAACGATCGTACCGCGTACAGTGTATGGGCTCCGAGTATAGGGCTTTGCATTCGCGCAAGCAAGGGTCTTCGCCCCGTTGACCTCGTGGCAGACCCGGCGCTGAGGTTCTCGTCGCCCGTCTGCGAGGCGATCTCACCGAGATTAGACCTCCCCGCGGCCACGGAGTAGACTGAGCGTGATGCGTTGTGTCCCGGCGATCTGCCTGCTCCTCGCGGTCCTTCTCTGCGCCGCCCCCGCGGCGGCCCAGGATGACCTCGCCCGCACCGTCGCGCAGTACGCGATCGGCACCGGGGACGAGGTCAAGGTCAGCGTCGCCGAGGCGCAGCAGCTCGACGTCACCCAGCGGGTGGCCTCCGACGGCACGATCACGCTCGCCTACGTCGGCAAGGTGCAGGCCGCTGGGCTGACGCCGGACGAGCTGGAAGCGTCACTGCGGCGGATCCTCGAGGCCGACTACGTCACCCGCGCCACGGTCACGGTCGAGGTGGTCGAGATGCGCAGCCGGCCGATCACCGTGCTCGGCGCGGTCACCCGGCCGGGGGCGCTCGCCTTCGACGACCGGCGGACGCTGCTCGGCGCGCTCGCCGCGGTCGGCGGTGTCACCGCCGAGCGGGGCAAGACGTTGACCGTGCTGCGGCGCGCCGAGAACGGGCTGAGCGACCAGATCGAGATCCCGCTCGACGAGCTGCTCGCCGGCGCCGCGCCGCACCTCGACCTGCCGCTCTTCCCCAACGACGTCGTCAACGTCGAGCCCGCCGGGCAGATCACCGTCTACCTGCTCGGCGAGGTGGCGAGCCGCGGCGAGCTGAAGTTCCGGAGCACCGAGCGGGCGACCGTGCTGACCGCGATCGCCCGCGCCGGCGGCCTCTCCGACCGCGCCTCGCCGGTGATCCGCATCCGCCGCGAGACCGATGGCGGCACGCGCGAGATCGAGGTCCACTACAAGCGGCTGCTCGCCGGCCGCGAGGACGACCAGCCGCTGGTCGACGGCGACGTGATCCTGGTCAAGGAGGCGTTCTTTTGAGCCTCACCGACCCGTTCGGTCTCGGCGAGCCGGGCGGCGAGGAGCGGCCCGGCAAGCAGATCGACCTCAAGCAGTACCTCTACGTCCTGCGCCGGCGCTGGAAGGTGATCGCCGCCGCGGCGGTGCTGGCGCTCGCCGGCGGCGCCGTCCACTTCGTGATCACGCCCAAGGAGTACGTCGCCTCGACGATCATCCAGATCGAGCGCCGCACCCTCAACGTGACGGGCGAGATGGCGTGGCTCGAGAACTGGTGGAACATGGAGTACTACCCCACCCAGTACGAGCTGCTCCAGAGCCGCGGCCTGGCCGAAGAGGTGGTGCGGCAGATGCGCCTGATGGAGGACCCGAGCTTCAACCCCGGCGGCTGGGACGGCGTCGGCGCCGGCGCCGACGCCGACCGCGCGATGCTCGGCCGGCTGGCCAACTCGCTGCGCGCCGGGCTGACCGTGGCGCCGGTGCGCACCACCCAGCTCGTGCGGTTGAGCTACCGCTCGTCGGATCCGGTGTTCGCGGCGCGCGCCGCCGACGGCTTCGCCCAGGCGTTCATCGACCGCGGGGTCGAGGACCGCTCGGTCACCGTCGGCCGCGCCCAGGAGTTCCTGCGCGACCAGATCGACGAGCTGCAGGACGAGATGTCCGGGCTCGAGGCCGAGCTGACCCGCAAGAGCCGCGAGGCCGACCTGGTCGGCGTCTCGCCCGAGACGGCCGTCGGCAACCAGCGGCTCGAGAGCCTCAACACCGACTACGTCGGCGCCAAGCGCACCCGGATCACCGCCCAGTCGCGCTACGAGGAGGCCAACGCCACCCCCGCCGAGGTGGTCGCCAGCCGCCACGCCCGCGAGGTGATCGACCCGCTGGTGCGCGCCCAGAACGCGCTCGAGAGCGACTACGACTCGATGCGCAAGACCTTCAAGCCCGACTGGCCGCCGCTGGTCGAGCTGCGCGACAAGGTCGAGCGCGGCCGCCGGGAGGTGCAGGAGGCGATCCAGCGCGAGGCCCGCCGCTCCGTCCAGTCGATGTACAGCGAGTACCAGTCGGCGCTGCGCGAGGAGCGGCGGATGGGCCAGGAGCTGGAGGCGCTCAAGGAGGAGGTGCTCGACCAGTCGTCGGCGGCCAGCCAGCTCGGCAACCTCCGGCTCGAGATCGAGAGCCGGCGCGAGCTGCTCAACGAGATGCTGCGCCGGCAGTCGGAGGCCGACGTCGCCGCCCGCCAGCAGCGCAACCGCGAGACCAACGTCGAGATCGTCGACCACGCCCTGGTGCCCGGCTCGCCGGCCTACCCCTCGCTGCGGCGCGACCTGACCTTCGCGCTCGGCGCCGGGCTGCTGCTCGGCCTGGTCGTGGTGGTGCTGCTCGAGCTGCTCGACCGCACGCTCAAGAACGCCGAGGAGGCCGAGAAGCTCCTCGGACTGCCGGTGCTGGCGGTGATCCCCGACCTCGCCGAGGGCGCCGGCGGCAGCCGCTACCCGGAGGCCTACGGCTACGGCGGCCCGCAGCGGCGCACCGGCACCGGCCAGCGCGCGAGCGCCCGCGCCGGCACCGGCCGGCGGGGGACCGCGGCGGAACGCAAGAGCGCGGGGACGGTGCCGATCGAGCTGGTGCCCCACAGCAAGCCGCGGCTGGCGGTGTCGGAGGGCTACCGCGGCCTGCGCACCGCGCTCCTGCTGTCGACCGCCGACGAGCTGCGGGTGGTGGCGGTGACCTCGGCGGGCGCCGGCGAGGGCAAGACCGTGACCGCGACCAACCTCGCGGTGGTGCTGGCGCAGCTCGGCCGGCGCGTGCTGCTGCTCGACTGCGACCTCAGGAAGCCGCGTCTCCACCGGCTGTTCCAGCTCTCCAACCGCGAGGGAGTCGTCACCTACCTGACCGGCGGCCGCGACGCCGAGCTGGCGGTCTACCCGACCGAGGTCCCCGGGCTCGCGGTCACCCCCTCGGGGCCGGCTCCGCCCAACCCCTCCGAGCTGCTCTCGTCCGACCGCATGGCGGAGCTGCTCGCCGGGCTGCGCACGAAGTTCGACTTCGTGATCCTCGACACCCCGCCGGTGCTGCCGGTGACCGACGCGGTGATCGTCTCGGCGATGACCGACGGCGCGGTGCTGTGCGCGCGCGCCGGCAAGGTCCTGCGCGACGACGCCGTCGCCTGCCGCGACCGGCTGCGGCGGGCCGACGTCCGGGTGCTCGGCACGGTGCTCAACGGCTTCCGCAGCGCGCACTCCGGCGCCGGCAAGCGCTACCACTACTACGAGACCTACGCCTACGCCGACGAGGCCGAGTCGGGGTCGGCGGCATGATCGACATCCACACCCACGTCCTGCCCGGGATCGACGACGGCGCGGAGGACCTCGACGAGGCGCTGGCGATGTGCAGGCTGGCCGCCGAGGGCGGCTGCGAGGCGGTGATCGCAACGCCGCACCAGCGCACCCCGGCCTGGGAGAACACCGACCCGGCCGCCCTCGAGGCGCTGCGGCGGCTGGTCGCCGGCGAGACCGGCGGGCACCCGGCCGTGCACGCCGGGGGCGAGATCCGGATCGACTCGACGCTGCTCGACGAGCTGGAGCGGCACCCGGAGTCCGGGCTCCAGCCGCTCGCCGGCTCGCGCTACCTGCTGCTCGAGTTCTCGCGCCGGGAGCCGCTGGTCGACCCGGCGGCGCTCACCCACGAGCTGATCGTCGGCGGTTGGAGGCCGATCTACGCCCATCCCGAGATGATCTCGTTCCTCGCCGCCGACCTCGGCCTGGTCGAGCGGCTCGCCGAGCTGGGGGCGATGTTCCAGATCACCGCGATGAGCGTCACCGGCGACGCCGGAACGCGCGCGCAGGCGGTGTGCGATCACATGATCGAGCGCGGCCTGGTGCACTTCGTCGCCAGCGACGCCCACGGCCGCGACCGCCGGCCGCCCGACCTCCACCGCGCCCGCCGGCGCATCGCCGAGCGCTGGGGCGAGGACCTCGCCGAGCGGCTGACCGAGGGCAACCCGCGGCGGGTGCTCGCCGACGTGCCGCTGGCGACCCCGGTCGCGGCGCCGGCCGGCGGATAGACTCCCGCCCGGCCGCCGATCCCGCAGCCCGGATCTCGCCGGCCCCAGCGATGAAGCGCGCAGCACCCCAGCCGCCGCGGCGGCCCCGCACGATGCCGGCCCTGCCGGCGATCCTGCCGGCGACCCTGCCGGCGACCCTGCTGGCGCTCGGCCTGGCGCTCGCGGGCCCGCTCGCCGCGCCGGCCGGCGCCGCGCATCCCTTCTACGAGGACCAGCTCCGCCGCGGCCGGTCAGCGCTCGACCGCGGCGAGCACGCCGAGGCGGCGCGCGCCCTGCGGCTGGCCGCGTTCGGCCTGCTCGACGACCCGCCGGCGCTCGCCGGCTGCCTGGTCCACCTGGCGCTCGCCCGCCACGGCCTCGGCGACGCCATCGGGGTGCGCGAGACGGTGGAGCGGGTGCTGGCGCTCGAGGAGCGCTTCGGCGCCTACCGCGCCGCCGCGCTGCCCGCGCCGCTGGCGGCGTCGTTCTCGGCCGTGGCGCTCGAGGCGGTGCCCGCCGGGCGGCTCGCCGAGCTGGAGGCGTTCGCCGATCTGGCGCGCCGGGCGGTCGAGGAGGAGCTGGAGGCGCTGGCCGCCGGGCCGCGCCGCGAGCGGCTGGAGGCCCTGCTCGCCGAGGAGCCGGCGGAGCCGCGCTGGGCGCTGCTGCTCGGCCGCCTCGAGCTGGCCGCCGGGCGCTTCCCGCGCGCCGCCGAGCTGGCCGGCCGGGTGGTGGCGGCCGATCCGGCCTCCCAGCCCGGGCTGTGCCTGCGCGGCCTCGCCCGCGCCGGCGCCGGCGACTGCGCCGGGGCGGCGGACGACCTCGCCGCCTGCGAGCAGGCGCGCACCGACGAGGCGGCGGCGGTGACCTACCTGTCGTGCCTCGACGGCCTCGAGCGCTGGCAGGAGGCCCGGGACTTCGCCGCCGCCCTGCCGCCCGGCCTGCGCGCCAGCCGCCGCGTCGCCCGGCTCGAACGGCGCGCCGCGCGCAACGCGCCGCGGGCGCCGGCGGCCGGGGAGCAGCCGGCACCCGCGGACGAGGCGCCGCCGGAGAACACCGCGCCGGACGGCGAGCCCCCGGACCACGTCGCCGCCGAGGACGCCGCCAAGCTCGAGCGCGCCCGCTCCCTGCTCGCCGCGGCGCGCAGCGCCGGCGATCTGGACGAGGCCTGGGCCCTCGCCCACGAGGTCGCCGACCGCCTCCCGGACTCCTCCGCCGCCCAGCACCTGGCGGCCGAGATCGCCTACCTGTCGTCGCGCTGGGCCGAGGCGGCGAGCTACTACCGGCGCGGCGGCGAGCCCGCGCGGCCGGAGCAGCTCTTCTACTTGGCGGTCGCCCTCTACGAGGCGGGCGCCCCCGGGGAGGCGGCAGCGACACTCGAGAAGGCGCTCCCGCGCCTGCGGCGGACGCCGTTCGTCGACGGCTACGTCGAGCGCATCCTCGGCGCGGCCGGGAGCGAGTAAAGCCCGATGAATAAAGGCCGAGTTGTCGCGAAGTCAGAAATGGCCAAGGGCCGATAACGTTGACCCCCGGCCTCCCGGCGGTGCATGATGCAGCGACCTCGGGAACCGGAGGGGGGGATGAGAGTGTGCAATAACGGGCCGAGGGCGTGTCACCTCCCGATCGGTCTGGTCGTCCTGACGATCCTGACCGGTCTGGCCGGGCTGCCGGCGAGCGCCAGCGCCCAGGACGTTGCCCCGCGGATCGTGCTCGACCCGGTCGAGTGCTTCCCGGCGGCGACCCATGGCATCGTCCGCGGCGAGATCGAGAACGGCGTTCCCGGCTATACGCCGCGGGTCCACTTCCGCCGCCTCCATCAGGAGGTGGAGGACTTCTACTGGGTCGAGATGCAGCCCTACGAGGGCCGCTGGTGGGCGGCCCTGCCGCAGCCCGAGGACCACCAGCCGCCGCGCT
>Ga0302046_10003839_pt1 | contig 13465 bp, 11 predicted proteins | sample RVTome_11_FD_200261 | JGI IMG/M metagenome (GOLD analysis project Ga0302046, IMG submission 200261) | Soil microbial communities from uranium-contaminated site in the Upper Colorado River Basin, Wyoming, United States - RVT147D111 (version 2) ...
TCTCCCGGGGGGAGAGGGAGCAGCATGCCCGGTGGAGGGTACGGGTTCAGATCGAAAGTCTTTCTCCGCGCGGAAGCCGATCCTCCCTCTCCCCCCGGGAGAGGGTTGGGGTGAGGGGCCTTTGAATGCGTCGTGCAAGATGGCATGCCCGTAACTCCAACACGTTACACAAGGAGTTTCTTACGAGGCAGGACTACGAACGTGGGCGGGCTCCGTTTGTAGTCCTGGCTTTAGCCAGTCCCCGATCCAGCCTCGCTAACGCCATGCTCAGGCCGGAGCGCCTTTGCGCATGAAAAAGTCCCCGCATCGTTTCCCGCCGGGGAACATCTTGTGGGGGTTGCACCTCTGTTGGGGGTCAAACACCTGCCGGACTTGGCGCATCGCGTCCAAGTCGTCCTGGGAGAACTGGCGGGCCATGAAATCGATCTTTTCCACGCCTATCCCATGTTCCCCGGTGACGCTTCCGCCCAATTCCACGCATTTGTCCAGGATGACATGCCCGGCCTCCTGCGCCCGCCGAACCTGATCGGGGTCGCGGTCATCGAACAGGATCAGCGGGTGGATGTTGCCGTCCCCGGCATGAAACACGTTGGGAATGCGCAGATCAAACCGGCGACTGGTCTCCTGGATGAAGGCCATCACCTCGGGCAGTTTGGACCGGGGCACCACGCCGTCCTGGGTGAGATAGCTCGGACTCAGCCGGCCAATGGCTCCAAAGGCGCGCTTGCGACACTTCCAGAGGGCCGCCCGCTCCTGGGCATTGGCGGCCTGGCGCACTTCCCGGGCCTGATGTTGCATGCAAATCTCCCTGACCCGGGTGGCTTGCTCGTCCAGGCCCGCCTCCAATCCGTCCAGTTCCACGATCAGCACCGCGCCCGCGTCCCGGGGGAAGCCGAAATGGTAGGCGTCCTCGATCGCCTGGGTGATGAGCTGATCCATCATTTCCAGGGCGCCCGGGACCATGCCCGCCTTGATGATGTCGCTGACGGTGTGACTGGCGTCGGCCACGCTTTCAAAAATGCCCAGCAACGTCCGGAATCCCTGGGGGGCAGGGGAGAGCCGGAGCAGCACCTGCGTGACGATCCCGAACATGCCCTCGCTTCCGATCACCAACCCGCGCAGGTCATAGCCCTCCACGTCCTCCCCGCCATCGGGGGTGGTCCCGAGCCAGATGCGGTCCCCTTCGGGCGTGATGAATTCCAGGCCCAGGATGTGGTTGGTGGTCACGCCGTATTTCAAGGTGTGCGGACCGCCGGAATTGGTGCCGACATTGCCACCGATGGTGCAGGCCATCTGGCTGGAAGGATCCGGGGCGTAATAAAGCCCGTGCGGTTGGGCCGCCTGGGTGACCCTGGCATTGACGCATCCGGCTTCGACCAGGGCGCGGCGGTTCCCGGCGTCCAGATGGAGGATCCGCGTCATGCGGGTCAGGGCAACCATCACCCCCCCGTCCACAGCCAACACGGTTCCACTGAGGCTTGTCCCCGCGCCGCGAGGGATGATGGGCAGTTCCCGATCGCGGCACAGGCGGACCACCGCCTGCACTTCCTCCGCGTTTCGGGGCAGCACCACGAGCGAGGGGAGACTGCGCTCCAGGGTGTAGGCGTCGCATTCATAGACCACGCGCTCGCTCTCCTCCGCGATCACGCCGTCGGACCCCACAATGGCGGCAAAGGCATTCACGAGATCAGGGGACAATGACGCGGGGGCAGGCATGGGTGGTTTGGCTGGGGGCGAGCCTATCCCGCTGGCGCGGCCCGGCTCAAGCCCGATTGGCCAGCGGCTCAGGGGAAGCACGAGCAGCCCGGACCGGCTAAAATCGGCATTACAAACGTGGCGGCATCCGTTTGTAGTTCTGGTTTTAGCCAGTTGGGGTCCCATGGTTCATGGTGAGTCTTCACGTTCATGGAAACGCGCATTTGAAGCTTGAACCGAACTCTTCAAGGGCCGTTCAGGATTCCTCCTCCTTCGCTTCTTCATGGAACGGGCTCTGGATCCGTTGCAGCAGCGCATTCCAGAATCGGAGCGCCTTTCAAGGATTCTATCTCGGGCCCCTCACCCCAGCCCTCTCCCGGCGGGAGAGGGAGAAGCCGGCTGATGGTGGAGTGGAGGGTTAAGTGGGGGAGTCTCGCTCCGCGCGGAAGCCCGGTCCCCGCTCGACTGAGCTCGTCGCAGGCCTCTCCCGACGGGAGAGGGCAGGGGTGAGGGGCCCTTGAAAAGTTCGTCCACTGTCCCGGTTCAAGCGACCCTGGTCGTGAGCCTGAATTTGCTTTGCTTGCGTCCTTCATCTGGTAGCGTCCCAGCCCTATGACATTCCTGAAGTATCATGCTTTGGGCAACGACTACATCGTCATGGATCCGGCGGATGTGGGGACCACGCTCAGCGAGGAGCAGATCCGGCGCATTTGCCACCGCAACTTTGGGGTCGGTTCCGACGGCATCCTCTGGGGCCCGTCCCCCTCGGACAAGGCCCGGTTCGGCCTGCGCATCTTCAATCCGGACGGCAGCGAGGCGGAGAAGAGCGGCAATGGCCTGCGCATCTTTTCGCGCTACCTCTGGGACCGAAAGAAGGTTGCCGACGAGCCTTTCACGATTGACACGCTCGGCGGCGTGGTCGAGTCGCAGGTGCGATGCGAAGGACGCGAGGTGCGCGTGGAAATGGGCCGGGTCAGCTTTCGCAGCGAAGTCATCCCTGTGGCGGGCGAGCCGCGCGAGGTCCTCAACGAAACGATCCAGGTCGGGGATCGGACCTTTGCATTCTGCGCCGCCACCATCGGCAACCCGCATTGTGTCCTGCCTTTGCCTGTGGTGGACAAGGAGCTGGCCTGCCGCTACGGCCCGCTGCTGGAGATGCATCCCAACTTCCCCCACAAAACGAACGTGCAGTTCCTGTCCGTGCGCGACCGGGGCAACATCCAGATCGAGATCTGGGAACGCGGGGCCGGCTACACGCTGGCCTCGGGGAGCAGCAGCAGCGCCGCGGCGGCCGTCGCGCATCGCCTTGGCCTGGTGGACGCCTCGGTCACCGTGCATATGCCCGGCGGCGAACTGGCGATCGAGATCCGCCCTGATTACTCCATCCTCATGACGGGCCCGGTCACGGCGATCTGCGAGGGGACGCTGCGCCCGGAGATGTTCTAGTCCGTACCACGCGGAGAAAGACAGCCACTGTCAACCCACCCTTCCATCGTCAGCCGGCTCCTCCCTCTCCCGGCGGGAGAGGGCAGGGGTGAGGGGCCTGTTAACGCAGACCTTCATTCCTGCCCGCAGTATGGAGGTGTTGAAGGAACGGGTATGCGATCGGTTCAACCAAGAGGATGATTGAACGATTTCTGGGGGCCCCTCACCCTGACCCTCTCCCGCGGGGAGAGGGAACAGCATGCCGCCCCAGGGTGAAGGAGGGATCGGCGAATCAGCCTCTCTCCGCGCGGAGAAGCGCTTCCGGTCTGAATCTTCCTTCCTTCATCATCCGGCTCCAATTTCAGGCTCGCCAAAGCCGGGTGGATTCAGGAACGTTTTTCGCGCAGGGGACCAGACCATGTTTACCGGCACCTACACCGCCATTGTGACGCCGTTCAAGGACGGCGTGCTCGACCTGCACGCGTTGGAAAAGCTCGTGCGCGCCCAGATCCGGGCCGGGGTGGACGGCATTGTGCCCGTCGGCACAACCGGGGAATCGCCCGCCTTGGATTACGACGAGCACATCCAAGTGATCGAAGCGTGCGTGGATTTTGCCGAAGGCCGGACCAGGGTGCTGGCCGGCACCGGCGCCAATTCGACCAGCGAGGCGATCTACCTGACCCAGGCGGCGGAGGAGGCCGGGGCGGACGGCTCACTGCAGGTCGCTCCCTACTACAACAAGCCGAGCCAGGAAGGGCTCTTCCAACACTTCCGCGCCGTGGCCAAGCGCACGCGGCTGCCGATCGTCCTCTACAGCATCCCCGGCCGCTGCGGCGTGGAGATTGGCGTGGACACCGTCAAGCGCCTGGCCTCGGCATGCTCCAACATTGTCGGCATCAAGGAAGCCGGCGGAAGCTGCGACCGCGTCAGCCAGCTAAGGGCCGCCATGGGCAACCGCTTCATCATCCTTTCCGGGGATGACTCGTTGACCCTGCCGTTCATGTCGGTCGGGGCGGATGGGGTCATCAGCGTGGCCTCCAATGTCATTCCACGGGAGATGGGTCGGATGGTGCGCCAGTTCGCCGCGGGCAAGGCGGCCGCGGCCGCCCGACTCCATCACCGCTGGTTCCCGCTCTTTCGCAACCTCTTCATCGAAACCAACCCGGTGCCCGTCAAGGCGGCGCTGGCCATGATGGGCATGTTGGAGGAGGAATACCGCCTGCCGCTGGCCCCCTTGTCCGCCGCCAACCGCAAGGTCCTGCATCAGACCCTCAAGCAGTGCGGACTGGTCAAACGCTGATCGCTCCATGAATCCCTCCTCCCTGACGCGGGTTGTCATCAATGGTTCCAAGGGCCGCATGGGCCAGGCGCTCATCGCCGGCGCCAGCCGCATGCCCGAGGTGCAAGTCACCGGGACGGTGGACATGGGGGATTCGCTGGAGTCGTGCCTGGCGCGCTGCGACGTGGTGATCGATTTCACCCTGCACGACGCCACGCTCCCGACGGCGCGTCTCTGCGCCAAGCACGGCAAGGCCATCGTCATCGGCACCACCGGACACGGGGAGAGGGACAAGGCCGGCATCGAGGAGTGCAGCCGCTCCGTCCCCATGGTCTGGGCCTCCAACTTCTCCACCGGCGTCAACACGCTTTTCTGGCTTACCCGCAAGGCGGCGGAGATTCTCGGGCCCTCCTATGACCTGGAGGTGATTGAAATGCATCATCGCCTCAAAAAGGATGCCCCCAGCGGCACCGCCTCCACGCTGGCCGAGATCCTCGCCGAGGTTCGCCGCCTGCAGGTGAACGAGGTGCTCCGCCATGGGCGACAGGGATTGGTCGGGGCCCGAACGGACGAGGAGATCGGCATGCATTCTCTGCGGGGCGGGGACGTGGTGGGCGATCACACCGTGGTGTTCGCCACCAACGGAGAGCGCCTGGAGCTGACCCACAAGGCCTCCAGCCGCGAGACCTTCGCAGGGGGCGCCCTGCGGGCCGCGGTCTGGGTTCGCAACCGTCCGCCCGGCCTGTATAACATGCAGGATGTGCTGGGATTGCGGTGAGCGCGGTCCCGGACCAATCCACATGACCGGCATTCCCACACGCCTGTTCATCAACGGCGAGCTGGTTCGCTCGACGGGAGGCGAGTCCATCCCGCAAATCAATCCCGCCACGGAGGAATTCCTGGCCGAGGTGTCCGCCGCCAGCCTGGCGGACGCCCATACCGCCGTCAAAGGCGCCCACAAGGCCTACACCGATGCCTGGGGACGCGCTTCCTCCCCAACCCGCTCAGGCGTGCTCTTCGCCGTGGCGGCGGGGATTCGGGAGCGCTCGGAGACATTGGCCCGGCTGGAAACCCGCAACACCGGCAAGCCGATCAGCGACACCCGCCGGGAGATCGAGTTCGGCGCGCGCGCCTTCGAATACTATGCGGGGGCCATCGACAAGTTCTTCGGGCAATCCGTTCCCGGCGAGGGGGGCCTCCATCTGACCTTGCGCGAGTCGATGGGTGTGGTCGCCATCATCGTGGCCTGGAATTACCCCTTCCTGCAGGCATGCCTCAAATGCGCCCCCGCCCTTGCCGCCGGCAACGCCGTCGTTCTCAAACCCGCCAGTCGTTCCCCCCTGACCGCGATCCTGCTGGGGCAACTGGCCCATGAAGCCGGCCTGCACCCCGGCCTCCTCCAGGTCCTGCCCGGCTCCGGGGGCGAGATCGGCGAAGCGCTCGTCTCCCATCCGCTGGTCCGAAAGATCACCTTCTCCGGATCCTCCGAAATTGGTTCCCGGCTCATGGTTCGCGCCGCGCGCGACCTGAAACGCGTGGCTCTCGAACTGGGTGGCAGGGCGCCCTGCATCGTCTGTGCCGATGCCGATGTGGAATCGGTGGCTCCCGTCGCCGCGCTCAGTGCCTTTGCCAACGCGGGTCAGAACGCCAACGCGGCCAGCCGCCTCCTGGTCGAGAGCACCGTCTATGACCGCTTCGCCACCCGCTTCGTCGAGGCCACGCGCGCCCTCAAACTGGGCAATCCCATGAAGAAGGAGACCCAGATCGGCCCGCTCATCTCCGGGGAACAGAGGGAACTGGTCGAGCATTTCATCGACTCCACCCGCCGCGCCGGACGCGTGGTGCCCGTGGGCGGGCTGCGTCCGTTTGAGAAGGGATTCTTCCTTGAGCCGACCGTCGTGCTGGATGCGGAACGCACCGACGCGGTGTGGAACGAGGAGATCTTCGGCCCGATCTGCTGTCTGCGGGCCTTCGACGACGAGGAGGAACTCCTGGAGGTGATCAACGATTCAGTCTATGGAACCCATGCGACCATCTGGACGCAGAACCTCCCCCGGGCCATGCGGATCGCGCGCGGCATCCAGGGGGGCAGCGTGAGCATCAATGCCGACGCGGCCCCGCGCCTGGAAGCCCCTGCGGGCGGCATCAAGCACAGCGGCATGGGACGTCACCTGGGCATGGCCGGCCTGGAGGAATACACCGAACTCAAAAGCATCTTCATCGGGGAATAACCCACCCCCCGCCTCCTTCACAGTAGCCGCCGACGTCAGGAGGCGGACTCCGTCGTGACCCGGGCGTGACTGATGGCGGGGAACTCAAAGGGAGTAAGAGCAAGAGCAGGATGAGTCATTCCCCGGACGCTGCTGGGGAATGAAGGCTGCGCAGCAGGTTGCGACACAAGGTGAAACATGGGCGGTCAGAACACTCTACATCGCACCCTATCAAAGGCCCCTCACCCCAGCCCTCTCCCGGCGGGAGAGGGAGACCCGTCTTCCGCGCGGAGAGAGGCTGCTGCCCTGATCCCTTTACCATGGGGTGGCATGCTGTTCCCTCTCCCCGCGGGAGAGGGCTGGGGTGAGGGGCCCCTGCAAAACGACAATCACCCATTCCGATCACGCCCCCCGCCTCCTTCACAGTAGCCGCCGACGTCAGGAGGCGGACTCCGTCGTGACCCACGACAAGTCCCCTTCGCAGTTTCCTTGCCCGGGCAATTATGCTTTGATGAGGCCCGCATGAAGGTTCCGCTGGCATATGGGCAGGGTCACATGGCGGTTGAGTTTCCCAAGGCCGGCACCACCGTCATCGAGCCGACCCGGTTGAAGGGCCTGCCGGATGAACGCGCCGCCCTGGAGACGGCGCTGTCCCACCCGATCGGTTCGCTCGCGCTCAGGGAGCGGATCGGCCCGGACGACCGGGTCTGCATTCTTTTCACGGACCTGACCCGCGCCACGCCCAACGACCGGCTGATCCCCTGGATCCTCTCGCACCTCTCCCACCTGCCACGCGAACACATCACGCTTCTCAACCAACTGGGCACCCACCGGCCCAACACGCGCGAGGAGTTGGAGCGCATGCTCACGCCCGCGGTGGTGCGCGACTATCAGGTCTTCAACCACGAACCTGAGAACCCCGAGGCCCTGGTCCGTGTCGGCACCACCCGGGGCGGCGCCCCGGCGCTGCTCAACCGTCGCGCCCTGGAGGCCGACCTGCGCATCGTGACGGGGTTCATCGAACCTCATTTCTTCGCGGGCTTCAGCGGTGGCGTGAAGGGCATCATGCCCGGTGTGGCCGGGTTGGAAACCGTGATGAGCAATCACGGTTACGCCAACCTCAAGGATCCCAACGCCACCTTCGGCATCACCAACGGCAACCCGCTCTGGGAGGAGCTGCGCGACATCGCGCTCCGGGCCGGCCCCAGCTTTGTGGTCAATGTCACCCTCAACGAGCGACGCGCCATCACCGGCGTGTTTGCCGGAGACATCCTCGGCGCCCACCGCGAGGGCTGCGAGTTTGTCCGTCGCTCGGCCATGCAGCCCGTGCCCGCGCCGTTCGACGTGGTTGTCACCACCAACAGCGGCTACCCGCTCGACCTGAACCTCTACCAGGGTGTCAAGGGCATGAGCGCCGGAGCGCGCATCGTCAAGGAGGGGGGAACCATCATCCTGGCCTGTGAATGCCGGGAAGGGGTCCCTGCGGGCAGTCCGCTGGACAAGTTGCTCCGAAGTGCGCCCGGGCCGGAAGCCATCCTCAACCTGCTGGCCCAACCCGGCTTCGTGCGCCCCGAACAGTGGCAGGCGCAGATCCAGGCCTTGGTCCAGCGAAAGGCGCGCGTGCTGGTGCACAGTTCCCTGCCCGAAGACGTGCTGCGTGCCGCCTACCTGGAACCCTGTCCGGACATCGGACGGACCGTGCGGGAACTGCTCGAACGGGCCGGGCCGGATGCCACCGTGGCCGTCCTGCCGCAGGGTCCGCTGACCGTGCCCTACCTCCAGGCGCCCACTCCCGCCCCTACACCATCATGAGACTCTACTTTCTCCGCCACGCCCATGCCGTTCCGGGACTGGACGACGCGTCCCGGCCGCTTTCAGACAAGGGTGAGGAACAATGCCGTCAGCTTGGCCGGTTCTGCCGCGGCTGCGACATTCTCTTCGATCATGCTTTTTCCAGTCCGCTCCTGCGGGCCCGGGACACAGCCGAGCGCGTGCTCCAAGTCACCAATGAAGCCTGCCCCATTGAACTGCAGGTGGTGAATGCGTTGACCAACGAGGCCCTGCCCGGCGAATTCCAGCAATGGCTGGCGGACCTTCCCGAGGAAGGCCATGTGCTGCTGGTGGGTCACATGCCCTCCCTGGCCGCCCACGCCCGCTACGTGCTGGGCATGGAACGGAATGAAAGCCTCAGCCTGCCCAAGGCCGGACTTCTCTGCGTGGCGATGCGCAATGAGCAGGAGGGCGGCCTGAAGTTCATGGTCAGCCCCAAGTATCTTTGAGTGCTTATGCCTCTGCTCGAGCAGGTGGTTGAGGTCATCCAGGCCCATCGCCTCCTGCCACGAAGGGGCAGGGCGGTGATCGCCGTCTCGGGCGGCCTGGACTCGATGGTCCTGCTGCATCTCCTCCATCGCCTGGCTGCGGACTACGATTGGGCACTGACCGTGGCCCACCTCGATCACCGGCTCAGGGGGCGCACCAGCCGGGCCGACGCCCGCTGGGTGCAACGCGCCGCCGAGGGGCTCTTCCTTCCCTTCGTCACGGAGACGGCCGATGTGAAGAGACTGGCAGCCCGGGAAGGGATCTCACTGGAAATGGCCGGCCGACGAGTGCGACATGCTTTCCTTGCCCAAACCGCCCTCGCTGCCAAAGCCCGGCGCGTGGTCCTTGCCCACCACGCGCAGGACCAGGTGGAGCTTTTCTTCCTCCGCCTCCTGCGCGGAGCGGGCACCGGTGGTTTGAGCGGCATGCAGCGGAGCGCACCTTCCCCTGCAGATCGCCGTGTCACGCTGATCCGACCGCTCCTCAACATCCCCCGCACCGACCTCGAGGCCTACGCACGGCAGCACAGGGTTCGATTCCGCGAAGATGCCTCCAATCAACAACTCGACATCCTGCGCAACCGGATTCGCCATGTGTTGCTGCCCCTGCTCCAGGATGATTTTCAGCCGGCCCTGATCCCCGTTCTGCTCCGCCAGATGGAGATCCTGGGCGCGGAGGAGGCCCACCTGGCCGAGTCGTTGCAGCAGTGGGTCGCCCGCGGGGTGAACACGCCCTTTGCCCAATGGCCGGTCACCCTGCAACGACGGCATCTGCAAGCCGAGCTTCAACGCCTGGGCGTGCCGGTGGAGTTTAGCCTGGTGGAATCGCTGCGACAGGAGGCGGATCGCCCGGTCATGGTGTCCCCCCAACGCTGTGTGACACGGACGACGTCCGGCTCGCTTTGCGTCTCCCCTCCGCGCACGCCGGACTTCAACCCGGCCGAGCTCATCGTGGATCTTCGCCGGCGTTCCGGGACGATTCATTTCCAGGGATGGCGCCTGGAGTGGAAGCGGACGGCCCTTCGGCGCCGCACCCTGCCTGGGCGTGTGGAGAATCGGGAATGGTTTGATGCCGCCAAGGTCGGCTCCGTCATCACCCTTCGGTTCTGGCGAAACGGGGACCGCTTTCAGCCCATCGGCCTGGAGCGAGCCACCAAGCTGCAGGATCTGTTCACCAACCTCAAAGTGCCGGCCACCGAACGCCGGCAGCGACTGCTGGCGTGCAATGGGGCAGGGGAGATCTGGTGGGTCCAGGGACTGCGCATCGGTGAGCCGTTCAAGATCGATCCTCGCACGCGGCAGGCATTGGAATGGCGTTGGACGAAGACTTGAGGATGGGATGGTTCGCCATCCCTACAATGTCTGGACGATGAGGACAGCCTGGACGTGAGACTTGGTTAACGGGCTGTCAGCCGTTGATCCCCCACTGGAAGTCCGTGTCGTAGGAGGCGTCGTAGGAGGCGTGGCTGGAAGTGCGACCCTCGAGGATGTCGGTGTCAAATCCTGCCACCAACGCGGCCATATCCCCGTCGGGGGCATCGAATTCCTGGAGGAAGTAATCCATCCCAGCCCCCTCGGCCACGCGGCACAACTGGTCCTGAAGAGGATCACGAATGGTGGCCGCCTGACGCGTGGAGGCCACCAAGGCCACCAGCGCGCTTTTCCGCAGCGCCTTGCTCGGAAGCCAAAGGTGCATCCATCGGCGCAGCGCGTCTGGAATCTCCGCCGCCGCGCGCAGGGAGAGCACGATCATTCGGGCGCGGGATGCCACCTTGGCCGTCCGTTCCCGAATGCCGGCATGGGCCAGATCATTCAGGTGCCAGGTGTACACCTTCAGCTCGGTATCACGGAGGCGGTCGGTGAGGTTCTCGCAAAGATCAAGCGAGCGGTTGCGCGTGGTGGTGTCTTCGAAGACGAGAACCAGTTCGAAGGGGCATCGTGTTTCGTCGGGACGCGCGTCCTCGTTCCATCGGGGGATCTCAGCAAGTTCCATAATGTCTAGGCGTCTGGGCAGGACTCCCCGTGAAACCTTTCCGTGGCTGGGGGGGCGGCCGACCGGGCCCAGCATCCTCGGCCGCGGCGAGTCTGGCAAGAAGAGCGATTACGTATCCGCGTTGTCGGGTCAATTACGGACCAATTCAGCCAAAACACGATCAGTCCAGTTCCACCATCCCCTTGGCGATGGCAAAACGCGTCAGGCCGGCCACCGAATGGATCCGGAGCTTGCGCATGACGCGTTCCCGGTGGGTCTCGACAGTCCGCACGCTCACCCCCAGGGTGGCGGCGATCTCCTTGTTGCTGGCACCCCCGGCAATCTGGCGCAGCACCTGGGTCTCCCGATCGGAAAGCGTTTCCGGCTCCGGCGCGGGCTCCCGGGCCCCGCCTTTCTTGACCACCAGCTCGTCGAGCATGATCCGGGACACGGATGGACTGAGATAAACCTCGCCTTGATCGACCAGCTCTATGCTGCGCACCAGCTCGGTCGGGGACGCGTTTTTGAGCACATAACCGCGGGCTCCAAGCTGAATCACCTGGGAAATGTACTCCTTGTTGTCGTGCATCGTCAGGACCAGGATCTTGCAGTCCGGAACCTCCCGCCGCAGGCGTCGCATCGCCTCCACACCGTTCATCTGCGGCATCGACACGTCCATGAGGATGATGTCCGGCTTAAGTTGGCGCGCCAATTCGATCGCCTCCAGGCCATTGTCGGCTTCGCCGATCACCTGGAGGTTGGCCTGCGCGCTCAGGTGCGACTTGATGCCGTCCCGGACAATTGGATGGTCGTCCACCAGGAGCAACCGGATGATTCGGGTACTAGCCTTCATGCGGTTGAGTCTCCGTCATTGGCAGCGGCGCCAGCGGTACGGTCACCACGATGCGCGTGCCGCGCTGAGGCGCGCTCTCGACCTGACACTGGCCGCCCGCCAAAAGGGCCCGCTCCTGAATGTCCACCAACCCCATGCCGCCGATCCGACGGCCGGTCCCGGGACCGGCATCCATCACAAATCCGCGCCCGTCATCCTGAATCACCACCTTGAGGCGTCCTGGCTCGGCATCGATCAGGACGCGGACACGATTGGCCGAAGCGTGCTTTTCGACGTTCCGCAGGGCTTCCTGCACGATCCGGTACAGGTTCAGTTCGACATCCTTGGGCACGGGTTGGCGATCGGGGCTCCACCGGACCTGGACCTTGACCGGGATGCCCAGGCGCTCCTGGAAATCTGCCGCCAGGCTCCGCACGGCAGCTTCCAAGCCAAGGTCATCCAGTTCGCCGGGACGCAGGTTGCGCGAAATGCGGCGGACCTCGGAAATGGCGGTTTCCAACAATCCGGAACTGCGTTCCAATGCCTCCTGGAGGGAGACATCCACCTTGGTCATCTGTTCCTGGGCGGCGCGAAAGCGGAATTGCACGGAGGAAAGGATCTGGATGACGCTGTCATGCAATTCGCGAGCGACCCGGCGCCGTTCCGACTCCTGCGCCTCCCGAATCAGCGTGGGAAGGCTGCGCAAGGCCTCCTCGGAATGCTTCCGGTGCGTGACATCACGCCACACGATGACCGACCGCTGCGGGGTCTTGCCTGAACCATCGAGGATCCAACTGGCGGACGCTTCGACCACGCGCCATCCGGATCGGCGATGCTGGGCGCGAAACTCGGCCGCATGAGGTGTTTTGGCGTCCAAAGCGGCCAACCAGGAGCGTCTGACAGTCGTAACATCCTCTGGATGAATAAGTTCAAAGAAGCTTGTGTTCAGTAATTTGGCGGGATAAAGGCCCAGGACCGATCGGAATGCGGGGTTGGCATATAGGAAAGTGCCCTTGGGCGAGACCAGCCCGATCAGATCCCGGGAATGCTCTGCAATGAGGCGGAATTGCTCCTCGCTGGTGCGCAGTGCCATCTCGGCCTGCTGGCGTTGATGTTCCGCATCCTTGCGTTCCAGGACGTTGCGAATGGAGTTGGCCAGTCGGCGGAGGCTGGCTTTGAGAATGTAATCATCAGCCCCTTGGCGGAGGCACTCGACCGCGACCTCCTCGGATCGCGTTCCGGTGACGAGGATGAAGGGAATGCCGAGCGAAGACCGCTTCAGGAGCTGCAGGGCCTCGAGGGCGTTGAATTCCGGGAGGGTGAAATCCGAAAGGATCAGGTCCGCCCAGCCGCGATCCAGTTCGGAGAGGAACTCGGCCCGGGTTTCGATGCGCTTGGCCTTGAAGCGGAGCGCTTCGGCATGGAGTTCGCGCTGGATGGCATCGGCATCCTGGGGCACATCCTCGACGATGAGAATCCTCAGCTCTTTGGACATGGAATGGAGCCGTCCTTCGGCTGGGTACCACGGCAGTTCATACGCCTGGCTCGATGCCTTAGCACGGGTGCCGGAGGGGGTCGAGAAAAATGGCGTTCCGGGCGGGAGCACACCCAGGGCTGTTGACAAAGTCGGCACGGGCTCCTGTAGCACAGGTTCTTGCTCCTACTCTTACGCTTACTCTTACTCGCCTCCGCAGAGTAGGAGTAAGAGTAAGCGTAAGAGCAAGATGAAGCCGG
>Ga0302046_10003840_pt1 | contig 13464 bp, 8 predicted proteins | sample RVTome_11_FD_200261 | JGI IMG/M metagenome (GOLD analysis project Ga0302046, IMG submission 200261) | Soil microbial communities from uranium-contaminated site in the Upper Colorado River Basin, Wyoming, United States - RVT147D111 (version 2) ...
CAAAGAGGGGTCGGTCACGATTCGGTGCCTGAAGTCGATGATCGCTTTGTTGTAGAGAAAGCCTTCCTGGTTCAAGGGAATTTCCAAGGAGGTCGTTCCCACTGTAACCGGTATGTCGCTCGTGGTTCCCTGTCGCGCGATCTGCAGGGCCAGCGTACTTCCCGGATCCTTGTCGCGGACCTTCTGAATGAGCGCGAGCGTATCGTTCACGGGCGCCCCGTCAGCCGTGAGCACGACGTCTCCCTTCTGGAGTCCGGCCTGGGCCGCCGGCCCCTCCGGCGCCAGCTGGAGGACCACCGGACCCTCGCTGACCAGCGTGTCGACGGTCGTAAGACCAATCCAGCTCCCATGGAGCGGGGTCGTCGTGGAAAGCTCGTCGACGAAGCGGGGAAGCGCCTCCCGATCGAGATAGTTGACGGTGAACGTATCCGGTGTACTGGAGCCGGTCGCCAGTAGATTGAAGACGACGTCTTTCGTCAAACGTTGTGCCGGCACATACCCTACCAACAGCGCTTCCACTTCGAGCGCTTCGCCGATACTTTCCGAGAGCTCTCGAACGCGTTCGCGTGAAATCCCCGTGCGCGGCACCACATCACCGGCCACCAGCGCCTCGAGGCTCTCGCCTCCGAGCAGAGTCGTCGTCTGCGCTGCGGGTGCGAGAATGAGGTTCATCGCGGTGAGCGTTTGGAGACCGGCCGTGATGCTCTCTCTCATGTCCTCCAGGTCACGTTCCGATACACCCTCTGCCGACACCAGGCCGAGAAAAGCCATGCTGGGCCGGATGGGACAGTCCAAGGATAGGTCCTCGTTCTTTGCAACCACGACGTCCTCGACGTATCGACCGGTCGTGTGCTTCACCTCGAGATGGTGCGTACCGGAGCAGACCCGGTTGAGATCCAACGGCGTATTGCCCTTGTACTCACCGTCGAGGAAGACGCGGGCCCCGGCGGGGTTACTGGTCAGGCGCAGCTGGCCGATCGATTCTTCCAACTTCACGATGCGCGCGGTGTAGTCCTGCGGTTGCTCCACGTTGATGGAGAAGCTGGCCGTCTCGTAGCAATCCCGCTTAAGCTCGATGAGGTGCTGCCCCAGGGGAAGCGCGGCGAGGTCGAGAGGCGCCGAGAGCCGATCCGCGTCGAACTCGGCCGGCATGAAGCTGCGCAGATCGGGCGGCAGGCTGCCCCCAGTGGTCCCCGCCTGCTGACCATCCACCCATACTTCTACCCCGGAAGGTTGCGTGATGACCGGAAGCTTGGCGCTATTTCTGACCAACGCGAAGTCCAAGGTGCGGATCTCCCCAGGGAGGATCTGGATGGTGTCCCGCACAACCGGCTCATAACCCTCCAAAGCGACCTCTACGCGCGCGGCACCGGTGTGCACCTCGATCGGGAAGAAGTTGGTGATTCCCACGAAGGTTCCGTTAACCGTCACCCGTGCGCCGGGTGGCTCGGAGTTTACGGCGATGTATCCGACGAGCTGCTTTTTCTGATCCTCGTAGAAGTCGATGATCTTGGGAGACAGCACCTCCTCGTCCAAGACGTATCGTGGATTGGCAAGAATCAGCTGCCGGAAGTCGTCCGCCGCGCCCTGCAGCTGACCCGAGTTGAAGTTCGCCTGCGCCCGATACTCGTACGCCCGCTGCTGCAGCTCTTCTAATTCGGGGGCGATTTCCTCGCTCGCTCGACGCTCGTCCTCGATGGCAGAGATGATCTGACCGAAGAACTCGATGGATTGGGACTGCCGCTGCGGATCTTCGAAGATCGCGACCGCCTCCGAGAACTGCTGTGAGAGCTGGAGGAGCACATCGTGCTGGCCCACGACCTCTTGGGTCGGCCGCCAGGGTGTCGCACCGGAGAGCGCCGACGCGGCCAAGCCCAGAGCCAGTGCCTTAGTGGAGGCGAACAACAGACTTCGTCTGGTCATCGTAAACATAGAGATCTCCTGCGCGATCGACGTCCAACGTGATGGGCTTCGTGAGCGTGCCGCCGAGACTCTGGCGGGTAAGAAGGAGCACGAACTGGTACGATGGGTCGAACACCGCCAATTGAGCCTCGTCCTCGTCGAGCACATAAAGATAGCCGGACGGGTCGATGGCGACATCCACCGGCTTCTTGAGCTCCCACCGCGGCGCGCGCCTCTCGATACTTGCTACTCTGGTTCCACCGGGGCTGAAGACGGTCACCGACCTCTCATTGTCCAGAACGACGAGGTTGTCGGCCGGATCCACCGCCAACCGCAACACCTCGCGCCGGTTGGCATCGGGGAAAGCACCTGCGAACGTACCCGCGGAATCGAACCGAAGGATTGCCTTCTGATCGTCGTCGTAGACGTAGAGATTGCCGAGACGATCGCGCACCGCGGCTCTGACTTTCTCAAGCTCTTTGGGTCCTTGTTCCTTGGGGATCCTCAGGACCACGGGCTTCCCGTCCACGATCAATCCCTTCTCGTTGGCCACGATCGGCGTGCCACGCGAATCCACGGAAAGACTCCGGGGTTGCGCCGCCGATTGGGTGCTCGCCAGCTTGCCGCTCCAATCGAGGTTGACGATCCTCTTGCGTCCTTCCTCGAGGACGTGGATCCCACTGGGAGAGATACGGATCGCCTGGACCTTGTCGTATCGGTCGGCCATCGAGGTCTGGAATCGAGAATCGACCTGGAAGGCGACCGGTCTCCCGAGCTCCGGCAGAGCATAAAAACGATAGAGCACGGTTAGAAAGTCGAGCGCCTGCTTGGCCTCTTCACTTTCCGGGTACAGATTACGAACCCGTTGCAGCTCCAACATGGCCTGCATGGGATCGCCGTTTCGCGCCACCGACCGCCCGATCGCGAACTGGGCTCCCGGCGCCCACGCGGAGTTGGGATGCTCGGAAACGACTTGGTAGTACGCCCCGATCGCTTCCTCCCAGCGACGGGAGCGCTCGAGAGCGGCGCCGGTGGCGGCAAGAGCGGCAGGAACAAATGGGCTCTGAGGGTAGAGTCGGATCACACGCTGAAAATTGGCCATCGCATCGTCCACGCCGGCCATTTCGAGATGGGAACGTAGCGAGACCGCGCCGAGGTAATAGTAGGCCCCGGGTGCCTTGTCGCCCGTCGGATAGCGCTCCAACAAGGATTGGAAGTGCTTCGCTGCTTCGGCAAAGTCCTCCTCGACCTCCAGGTAGTACTGGCCGATGCGAAGGAGCGCATCGTCCGCGTACTCGGTGTCGCCCATGGAGCTGACGATGATCTGAAAATCGTTGAGGGCTTGGTTGTATCTCTCCTGCTCGTAGAATTGCAGACCGCTCTCGAGATGCTGCCTGGCGAGCTCGGACGATGGTGCCTGAGCCCGTGACCGACCGACGCCCGATACCAGAACGAGCAACCCAATACCCGCGATTCGTGTTCCCCTCATCTGCACTCCTCTCAACGCCGTCCGATCAAGTACTTCGGCTCGCCCGGCACGACTTCCTCTTCATACGTCTTCTTCTGGCCGTCGGGCCATTCGAACACGAAGGTATGGCGACCCACGATGATTGGCTTGTTGTCGAAGGGCGGCGCCTCCGAGGTGATACCGTCGACGGTGAAGGTACAATTGCCCGGAAAGGCCCTCACCGAGAACTTTCCAAGGGGCGGCGTCTGGATCGTGGTCGTCTCCTCTTCGGCAATCTCCACCGTGACGGATCGATTCAAGAATACTTCCGGAGCATAGAGGGTCACGGTGCTGCGACCAGCCATCAATTCGATGGTCGGCGCATTGGACGGGCTCGCCAGCGTCCGTCCCTCGCTGCGCAGAGACAGCGGATAGTCGCTTCTCACGCGAAGCGTTCCCGGTTTTCCGATCGCGGCAAGCGTGATCACCTCCGAAGGTAGCTCGCCACCCGGGTCGATCGTGAACGTTCGAGGCGTGTAGCCAGACTTTCCGACCACCAACTCGTGGCCGTCGTCGGGTGAGATCTCCACGTCGGCGGGCGTCACTGCCTCGAGGCGAACACCGTCGATCTGCACCCAGGCGCCGGGTGGATCGGACGTTACCGTAAATGCCATCGCCAGAGACTCCAACCGCAGATCAATGGGAGGCGGGGGCTCCGCATCGAGACTGAAGGTGGCCGTCGCCGGAGAGAATCCGTCTCGCCGAAGCTCCAGCGCGATCGCATCCTGCATGTAGCCTTGTATAGGCAACTCCACCGTTGCTTGGGCGATCGTGACGCGCCCGGTGTCCTGGCCGTTGAGAAAAATCGCCGCGCCAGAAGGCTCCGAGGAGATCCGAATCGTGTGTGAGATTTCGCGGGGCCCCGTGAACCGGGGAAGAAAGAACCAACCGCCCACGCCCAATCCGGCGACGAGCACTACTAATACCGCCGGCAAGACGAAGGGGCGGCGGCGGGGGACTGAACCCGTGGACTCGTCGCGCCCGGGCAGCCTCAGATCGCGGGCGGTATCCGCCGCCTCGGGCGCCGAGGGAGGGCCGTAGAGCAGCTCGAACTCCCTCGAGATCTCCGCGAGCTCACGCGTTCTTTCTTCGGGAGGCATTTGCCGCTCCGCTTCCTCACGACTCAACTCCCTCAGAGCGGCTCGGAGAGCCTTGTGCGGTTTGGTGAGCTCCGGCCGCGCGCCGATGAGCTTCCTGGCCAATGGCACGACATCGACCCACCGTTCCTCCCGACGGAGCTCCTCCAGCTCGTTCAACTTCGTTTGCAGCTCTGCGCTCGGCCTCGGGAGGGTCTTTCGGTAGATCTCCAGCAGCTTCTCGAGCTCTTGGGCCATTTCCGACGCCGTACGGAAGCGATCTCCCGGTTGCTTCGCGAGCGCACGACTCAGTATCTCCTGAACCTCTTGCGGCAGGTCCGGATCCTCCTTCAGTATCGGTGGGACGGGCTCATTGACGATCTTGTACAGAACCGACGTCGCGGACTCGCCCTGGAATGGACGTCTCCCGGTCAACATCTCGAACAGGATGCAGCCGGTGGAGAACAGATCCGAACGGCCGTCCGTCGGTTCGCCCTTGATTTGCTCCGGAGACATGTAGTGAAGCGTGCCCACCATGACGCCACTACGCGTGATGGGTGCGCTTCCTTCCACGCGAGCGATGCCGAAATCCATGATCTTGACGCGCCCGTCGTCCAAATACCGGACGTTCGAGGGTTTCATGTCGCGGTGGACGACACCCTTCTCGTGGGCGAAACCGAGCGCTTGACAGAGCTGAATCGTGATCTCCAGAGCCTCCGCGAGCGGTATCCTCCGCCCGTTCTCGATCAGTGCGGCGAGGTCGGTTCCTTCGAGAAACTCCATGACGATATAGGGTTTCTCCGTGCCGCCGAAGTTGCCGAGCTCGTAAACGGTGACGATGTTGGGATGCTGCAGTTTCGCCGCCGCGCGCGCTTCCCTTTCGAAGCGGCCCCGTGATTCCCGATCCGCGATGGCATCGGTGGTGAGCGTCTTGATCGCCACGCGCCGGTCGAGCGCTGGGTCGTAGCCTTCGTAGACCGCACCCATACCGCCGCGCCCGATGCGGCGCCGCACCTGAAACTTACCGATCTTAGGCTCAGCCGATCCCATCTCGCTGGTCTAGAGTACGAAAGGGCATTCCTCCGAGGGCACCATCGTGACCGTGCCTCGCAAAGCGTTTCGGGTACGGATCGGGAGCCCCATCAACAGGGTGATAGGATGACCGGATGGATCACCCCCGAGCGTGCCGTCGGTGTCGTTGCCGCCGTCCCGGTCAGGCCCCGTCCTCGTCCGAGCTATTCCGAAAGGAAATAGCGATAGCGGTAATGTTATCTTCCCCACCCGAACTGTTCGCGGCTTCGACGAGCCGGCGGGCCACCGCGTTGGCTTCTCGCCCCCCGGCCTTCACGACTTCCAGGATCTCGACATCTTCCATCATCGAGGTGAGCCCATCGGAGCAGAGGAGTAGCAGGTCCCCGTCCTGGAGCTCCAAGACCTGCATGTCCACGTCCAATCCCTCTTTCCCTCCCAAGGCTCTGGTCACGACGTTTCTCAGGGGGTGGGTCCGTGCTTGCTCGCTATCGATCAGCCCCGACATCACTTGCTCGTTGACCCACGAGTGGTCGTTGGTCAACAAGCGGATATCGCCGCCGCGGATCAAATAGACCCGACTATCTCCAACGTGAGCAATGTTTGCCTTGTCCTTCTCCAACAAGACGGCGGCAACGGTGGTCGCCATGCCCTCGTACTCCGCGCTTTCTTTGATCCTTTCGAGCAGCCTTCGATTCGCATAGCGGATGGCCGTCTTCAGGCGATTTCCGCCGAGCGTCAATGCTTCATCGACCCCGAAGGGCCAGGTGATGTCGGTGTCGGAGCTCGTCAGCTTGATGAACTCCTCGATGGTCGACGTAACCAGCTCGGATGCCACCTCTCCCGCGGCGTGACCTCCCATGCCGTCGGCCACGACGTAGAGCCCTTCTTCGTCGTTGGCGCAGTAGTTGTCCTCGTTGGACTTCCGCTTGCGTCCCACGTCCGAGATCGAGCCGGAGTCGACCCGCATGACCTATCCTACTTTCTCCTGGCTCGATCCGCTGCCGCGGTCGCCTCAGACAATTGTTGCTGCAACTCCGGGTCATGAGGATGGTGCTGGAGTCCGGCTTCGAAGACCCTTCGCGCCCGGGTCGGCAGACCCGCACGCTGAAGCAGCTCACCAAGCTCCAGATAGAGATCTTTTTGCTTCGGGTCGAGGGCGATCGCCTTGTTGTATAGATCGGCCGCTTGACGCACCTGCGTCTTGTCCTTGGACATGACCCGTGCCGCGGCCCCCATATAGAGTGCGTTCTCTGGCTCCAGCTGCATCGCCTCGTAGAAGAACTTCAGGGCCTCCGTGTGCTCGGTGAGCTCTTCCCGCATCATCCCGTTCTTGTAGTAACGCTCCGCTTGTTCGTGAGGCGGGAGTACGACGCGCGATAGCGTCTCGTCGTATTGACGCCTCAGCTTTTCATCGCGGAGATGATTGTAGGATTCGTTGATGGCTTGAATGGTCTCCTCGGCCCGGACTCGCTTCTCGGGATCCTGAAACCGATCGGGATGATTCGCGCGCGCCAGCCTGAGGTACGCTTCCTTGATTTGCGCCAGCGTCGCCGTCTTGGGAACGCCGAGAATCGAGTAGTAGTCCGCCATGCCCACCCTCTACTGCTGCGAGCGCTTCAATTTGATCGCCTGACGCCGAACGGCCTCCGGGATGTTGCGATCCGTCGTGAGACGCCTCAAGTCCCGTTCGGGTAGCCTGGGCAAAAGACGCAAGGCGACCGCAATCGGTGTCAAGGGATTCTTCACCAGCTCATGGGCCACCTTGTGCCGCTTGGTCCAGTCCCGTCGCCCTCCAATGTGGCGCAGGACCTCGGGAGAAACGTTCTTCATGGAGGCGAAGGACTCGATTTCCGATTCCGTTATCCGGGGACTGGTGAGCACGGCCGAGTAAACGACTCGGTTCCGATCTCGGATCAGTACCGTTCTCGCCTCGCGGTCACCCCTGATTCCCTCGATCATCTTCTCGGCTACCGTCATTCGAACCAGACGCTGAATCGTCGTGAGGTGGGTTTGTTGTTCTTCCTCGCTCAGAGTTCCACCGTCCCCGTAGGTCGCTATCGCGTCTTCGATCGTCTGCGGCGCGGGTGCCTCGTCCTCCGGTGGCCCGGAATCGAAATCCACGAGCGCATCGGCCTCTCCCGGCTCGGGTATCGAGACCGGCTCGTCGTCTTCTTCTCCGATCTTGAAATCATGCCGGAGCTCGGAGAGGCGACGGCGTTGGTCACCGGTCAAGTTCTTGCTGGCTTCCAGGGCGACCAAGAGAGGAACGTGACGGAGGACCCTCGTCTGATTGATGACCACGATCTCGAGCAGCTCTGCCGGCAGGCGGGGAACCATGGTCTGCATGGTCTCGTCTTCGGTGGCGCTGTTTTGAAGGATGAGCTCCAGGAGCTCGGCGTTGTCCAAGCGCGAGCCATAGAAGCCGAGGACTTTGGGGTTGGCCGAAGTGTCCTTCAGCACGCCGCGCAGGCCATCCGGCTTGATCTGGAGCAGGTTGGTCTCGGCCTGGGCACGAATCTCCTCGTCGCGATCGCGGGTCAATAAGTACAATAGCTCGACCTGATCCATCGGCTTGAGGGGCAGAAGCCCTCGCGCGGCGGTCAGGCGAACGTCTCTCGAGACGCCCCCCTTGCGGAACTGTTCGACCAACGGCGAAGCCATCTTCTACCCGACCCGGGACCCTTCCTCCTGCTCGTCGACGAAATCAAGCACGTTGTCGCGCGTTACACAGACGCCCTTGATCACCTGGCCCGTTTGTCCCAGTGGCTTGCCGACGCGATCGTCGATTCGATAGGAGACGCCGCCCGCGTTGCCCAACGAGAAACAGATTTCCTCCGCCTGGAACTCTTTCTCGAATCCGCGAAGCATGATCCCTTCGGTCACCCGTTCCCCATCGGTCGACACCTCGAGCCAGCACGGCTCGTTGACCGTCAAAGTCAATCGCACGATGGCCGGGCCCGGGCTCTCGACTGCGAGCTCGTCTTCAACAAAAGGACTCGGCACGTCGGGCTCCGCATCCGCGCGAGAGCCCGTGGACGGAAACGCGGCAACCTGGCCAAGCGGGCTGGGACGAGCCTCCGGTGCTCGCCGCCAGACCGCGGCAGCCGCCCCAGTCAAGCCGAGCCCCACGATGCCTATGGCCACCCACTTGATCGCGGAGGCGAAGGCTAGACTCGATCCACTCTGAGCGCTCGCGATCGCCTGAGCTTGCGCCTCGCCCGACACCGCGAACTCGTAGGCGGCAACGAAACGGTCCGGGGCCAGACCCAGCTGCACGGCATACGCCCTGATGTAGGCCCGTCGGTAGAATCGACCCGGGATCGAGTGGACACGACCGGACTCAATCAACTCCAGGAAGCGGCGTGGGATATTCGTCTCCTGGGCGATCCGACCGAGATCCACCCCGCGTCGCTCGCGCTCGCGTTTTAGCTCCTCACCGAATGAGAACATCGCTGAACCGTTGGAAGGTGAAGGGTCTATCCTCTTGGTTACGTGATGCTTGCAGGTACAAAGACCCCTTACACAACATTTTGGCAGACCCGAATTGACCTGTCAATGAATCTCCGACGCGTCACCCAATCGACCGGGCGGGCGCGACAGGATGCGCTCCGCCCGCAATCGAATCACCGGCGGGATCCCGCCGCTCGCCATCAGCTTCTTGATGGTCGGCCGCGGCAAGGATATGAGGGCCTTCAGGGCCGTATGGACGGGAGTCCTCTTGTTCGTGACGACCGCTAGCCTCACCGCGGGCCGGCTTGCCCACCGCTCGGACTCGCCGACAACCCTCAACACCTCGCTCGGGCTTGCCGGATCTTCTACCAGCGCCAGAACTTGAACCTCGCGCAGACGCGGGTTGTTCAAGAGAGCGGCGATGACGCGGGCATTCCTGTCCCCCACGAGTCCGGGGATGAGACCCGGCGTGGCGGTGCGCGCCAGCGTGATCCTCTCTCCGAGCTCGAGCTCCGAGAGCCGGTCACGAAGATACTTCTCCGCCGTGGCGCGAACCGGCATCGGGAGACGGAAGTTGTTGGCTACCTTCAATAGCTCTTTCCAAAAGAGTTGGTTCAACAGGCGAAGAGCGAGCGTCTTCGGCGTCTTGGGATGATTCACGATGGCCACCTTGATTACGTGCCGCCCGTTCCATCGTTCGTGCCGTGCGATCGCCTCCAGGAAGGAACTGGCCAGGTCCCGCTTCCGGAGCACCGCGAGCAAGTGCGCCTCCTCGATCTCGCCATGATCGAGAAGCTCCCGGGTCTGTTCCGGAGTAGCGCCGGCGCCCAGCCTAGCAACCAGTTCCCGAACTTCCATCACGCGTCGTCCCGACTCTTCGACATCCTGCTCACCGCTGCCAGATCACCCGCCCTCCACCGGAGGGCGGAGCTTCGCTAGTTAGAGCTTGCTGCCGATGAAGCAACAGGATTCAAGATTGCTTTTCTTGGGTAGAGACGGTCTGCGGTTCTGCATTGTCTCTTGCAGAGGCAGCTTGATCGGGTGAACGGCTCCTACGGGGTACCCCACTGGGAAACAATTCGGTAGAGGTCGAGCTCCGCGTTCTTCGTCCTATGAATTCGTTCAGTCCCAAGTAGATGTTCGCGACTCCCAGACCCGACACGGCTCCGCGAAACATGGGGTCCAATACCAGCGTGCCGAGTGCCGGATACGACTGCAGGAAGTAGTTGCGTTCCCAGATGGCGGACCAGGGGACTAGTAGCAGAAAGATGCCCACCTCCAGGCAAACCAAGACGTAGAGCAAGAACCATTGGCGGCTTCCCATCACGTTGCCACTCTGAGCACTCCACCCGGCATCAAAACCAACGGCGTCGTTACGCATCGGCCACAACGGCACTAGTTCTTCGCGGCCTGCAATCCTTGCACGCGATCCTTGACATCACGAAATCGGGCATTCACTCGATAAATATCCTTATAGAGCTGGAGGGCACGATCCGGCTCGCCCGCCGCCTCGTACGCCGTTGCCAAATCGTAGCGGAGGCCATGTTGTTCCTCTTCGCTTCGTCCGGGAGCGCTCAGACCCTTCTCGAACCACTTGATGGCAATTTCAGGCATTCCCTTTTCCAGGAAACAAAGACCTAACATGCTGCAGCACTCGAGCAGTCGACCCTCGTCCTTGGAAGCGAGCTGGAACTCCGCGATGGCCTCATCGAGGAGCCCCATTTCTTTGTAAGCGATGCCCAGATTGTAGCGCGTGTCATAGTCCTCGGACCCGAGCTGCTTTTCCACGCCCTTCTTGAACTCTCGAAACATCTCATCCAGGCCGGGATCGGTGAGCGCATCCGCCGGGTTGCCCGTCGGCGACGTCTCCCGCACCGCGCTCTGTGTTCCGAAGACCTCTTCGGACAGCTCGGACGCTAAATCGACATAGTCGTCGCCGAACGCGTCGGATGCAGTCGAAACCGGTCCGACACCCTCCAAAGAGGCGAGGGGATCCTCTTCGACCAGTTCTGGCTCCGATGCGCGCGGCTGGGAAGCGAGTTCCATGGACGGCGTCCCCAGCGATCCGAGCGGGTCTAGAGAGGCCAACGCCGGCTCGCCTGCCTGGGGTTGGTCTCCCGGGCTCTCGATCTCCCTCATCAGCTGCGCGGCGGAAAACCCGACCTCCTCGATCTTTCCCAGAACCAGGGGATCATCGGGGCGCTGTTTCAAGAGCTCTCGCAGCGTGTGACGCGCGTCTTCGTACAAGCCGAGTGCCATGTACTCATCCACTTCGGTCAGCTCGTCCCGTGCCGCCGCTGCGGAAGGTGCCGCCGTCGGTACCGGGGAAGATGACCCGGGCGGATGCGTTCGGTCCTCCTCTAGTTCATCCAATCCTTGCGGTTCGGGCTCTTCCAGATGGACCGGCTTCTCCGACGCCCCGACCTCGAAATCGAGTTGCACGTCGCCGTCCGTTTCCTCTTCTGTGATACCCCCCAGATCGATCTCGACCTCGGGAGCGTCGACCGCTACCTCGTCCGCGATCGGAACACCGAACTCGTCGCCGGGGATACTGACGTCGGAGTCGGGCGCAACAGCCTCATCAAAACCAGCGTCCGACTCACTTGATGTCGGAACCTCCACTTCGATCTCGAGCCCGTCCTGCGCCTCGTCGACCACGACGTCGATCTCCGGCTCGAAAGCGGCCGGTGGCTCGGCGACCGAAGCCGTGTCGTCCTCCATCGCCAGCGAGATGTCCTCCTCATCCAGACTGACCGGCACTTCTTCGGAGCCGGCTGGCTCGGCTGTGACTTCCGGGGGCTCGTAAGTCGCCTCGGCGCTCAGCTCCTGGTAATGATCCGGCGCCTCCTCGAGCGTGAGATCTACCTCGTCCTCGCCGGCAAACGACTCTACGGGTGCCTCCTCGAGAGCAGGGTTGATACTTCGTGCTTCGATACGGGCCTTCTCCGCCTCCTCGTTCTTTCCCAACCGAGCGAAGATCGAAGAGAGCACCATCAGCTCTTGACCGGCTTCGCTGCTCATTCCCTGGTCTCGATAGATCTCGATGAGCTTCTCGCGCGCTGCGGTGTGGAACCGAAAACGCTCCAGAACCTCTTTGAGCTGGTCGACGGCCTTGTCCACCAATCCGTATCGGACGAAGACCTCGGCCTCCGTCATTTTCTCCTTGATGTGCTCGTCGTCCTCGGCGCTCAGAGAGGCTACGGCCTCGATCTCTTCGGCCATCTCACCAGCCGGCGGAGCCTCCGCCGCCATCGGATCGGGATCCAGACCGGTCGAGACCGCCGCATCGACGTCGATGACGGGCTCCGACACCTCGAGATCGGGCTCGGCCACGTCGTGGTCTATCTCCAATGCCGGCTCGGCCAACTCGTCGCTCATGTCCTCCATGTCCGACACTAGATCCGGGGCGATGTCGGTGACGAGGTCTGATGTCGGCTCCGGCGGCGCGGCCGGGCTGCGACCGATCTTGGATTTCAGAAACCGCACGCGGTCCCGGTGCTGGGAGTTCTCGGGCTCCAACTCGATGAGCTGTTCGGCGACGCGCACCGCTCTCTCGTAGTCACCACGTTTCGAATAACCTTCGCAGAGCTTGTCGTAGGCCGCCACGATTCCCGCATCGTTCTTCAAGACCGTTTGCAACTCGACCAGCTTGAGGAGCGTCTTGATGTGGTGCGGATCGCGGCTCAGGATCTTCTGGAGATGGCCGGAAGCCTTCTCGCCTTCCCGGTTGGCGACTAGATGGTCCACGGCGGGAACCAGAATCTCGAGGGCGTGATCGAAGTTGCCCTGACCGATGGCCAACTCGCCTAAACGGCTCGCGTGGTCGGCGTTCCCGGGCTCCAATTCTGCCAGGCGCCCGAAGATCCTTTCGGCTTCCGAGCTCTTCCCCGCCCCCATGTAAGCCTCGCCCAATCGGGAGAGGAGCTCGACGTCCTTCGGGTACTGATCTCGTACTTCCTCGAGCAACTGGATCGCTCGGTCGTGGTGACCTTGGAGGATTGCCGCGTGAGCCAGTTTCGTCCTCAGCAGTCGACTTGTGTTGTCGATGCGGAGGCCCTTCTCCATGATCTGGATCGCCTCGGCAACCAGACCTTTGTTGATGAACTCGTCCGCGATACCTACATACTCCGCGACTGCTTCTCCGACCCTGCCCTCCCGCTCGAGGAACTCGGCAAATTTGTAGCGAACCTTCAGATCGGAAGGATCGATCTCCGCCAGCTTCTTGAAGACTTCGGCCGCCTGCTTCTTGTGGCTGCCTTTGGTGTAGAGCTCCACCAGGGCCTGGTACTGAGCCTTGGCTTCCATGAGCAGACCTTGCATCACCTGAAGCTCGCCCAGGTTGCGCATGGCCCTCTCGTTCTGCGGATCCAACCGCAGAATCATCTTGTGCGTAGCAATGGCACGTACGTTGAACCCGTCCTGACGATAGTAGTCGGCGATCTGAGAGTATTTCGCGATCGCCTCCTTGTTCCGGCCTAGACGAGCATAGAGATCTCC
>Ga0302046_10003841_pt1 | contig 13461 bp, 10 predicted proteins | sample RVTome_11_FD_200261 | JGI IMG/M metagenome (GOLD analysis project Ga0302046, IMG submission 200261) | Soil microbial communities from uranium-contaminated site in the Upper Colorado River Basin, Wyoming, United States - RVT147D111 (version 2) ...
CCTATGGCGCCGGCGGCTTTCCTGTTTCCGTGGCGGCGGGCGACCTGGACGGCGACGGCGACCTGGACCTGGCCGTCGCGAATCTCCTCAGCGACAACGTGTCGGTCCTGCTGAACACCGGGGACGGGACCTTCGCCGACCAGGTGCTCTATGGCGCCGGCGACGGCCCTCAATCCGTGGCCTTGGGCGACCTGGACGGCGACGGCGACCTTGACCTGGCCGTGGCGAATGCCAACAACGATAACGTGTCGGTCCTGCTGAACAACGGGGACGGGACCTTCGCCGCTCATGTGCTTTATGGCGCCGGGACCACTCCAGGTTCCGTGGCGGTGGGCGACCTGGACGGCGACGGCGACCTGGACCTGGCCGTGACGAATTTCGAAAGCGACAACGTGTCGGTCCTGCTCCATGCGGATGGCGACTGCAACGGCAACGGCGTGCCGGACGATTGCGACATTGCGAACGGGACCAGCGCGGACTGCAACGCCAACGGCATCCCCGACGAGTGCGACCTTGCCAGCGACAACAGCGCGGATTGCAACTCGAACGGCACGCCGGACGAATGCGAGCCCGACTGCAACGGCAACGGCACTCCGGATGAGTGCGACATGATGGCCCCTGCGGGCGGCGTTTATTTCGTATGCGGCCAGACCTCGGACTTTTCCTGGGCCGATCCGGCACCTTTTTTGACAACGGTTATTTCATCAACAACACGCTGGACGACCTCTGGCCGACGGTCGCGGATTCGGGCCCTGTCCTGCTGATCTGGGATAACCCCGCCTGGGCCGATTCCTGGCGAGCGGCCCTGGGCATCCGCGGCATCCCATTGAGCCAGATCACGGGCACGGCGGTCACCGCCGCCGACTTTGACGTGGGCACCTACAGAATGATTGTGATCACGGAAATGATGTTCGACGCATCCATGCCCAACATGCACAACCTCGTTGCGGACATGGAGGACTACGTCCTATCCGGCGGCGTGTTGGTGGACATGGTCGCCACCAATTTCCAGAGACGTTGGTCGCTGGGTGTGCCGGGGCCATTCGGCACGGTGACGGAAGTGGCCTTCGGTTTCAATAGCTACGTCGAATTGCCCGGCCATCCCATGGTCGCCGGCATGTCCTTGCCCTTCATCACCGGCAACAGCGACTACCACGCCCGCCTGGTAGGCCCACCCGCTGGATCGCAGGTGCTGCTCACCGAAGGCACCACCCCCGGCGGAACGGCCACGGCCGCCATCCTTTCGATCAATGCTCTGGACTGTAACGGCAACGGCGTGCTCGACGCGTGCGAACCCAGCGCCGATAACGACGGCATTCCCGATGAGTGCGACCCGTGTCCGAATCGAAGGCCCGGCGACGTGGACGGCGATGGCTTCACGGATAACGGCGACGTCTTGTCGTTCGTGTCGGTGCTGCTCGATCCCGGCGCGGCCTCCGCGGACGACCTGTGCGCCGCCGACACCAATGAGGACACGTTTGTGGATGGCATGGACGCGTCGTCGTTCATCGGCCTGATCCTGTCGCAGTAGGGATTTTCCTTGCCAAACAGGCGCATCGTGTCCCTCGGGCGGGGAGCGACAGCTCGCGGGCTTGGCAGCGCACATTTTAGCGACGCCGTCGGTGACCGTCAGATGTTGACAATGTGATCGGGGTGCCGGCGGACGAATTGTTCCACGCCCAGGGCGTAGCGGTCCATGACGCGGCGCAGGACTTCGTCTTCGTCCAACTGTGCCGCGTCGGCGGGATCGATCAGCGGCGGCGAAGGTATCAGTTGATAATAGAAATTCGGCCGCGACACGATGAACCCCTGGATCATCGGCGCGCCGCAGCGCAGGGCGATCTGCACCGGTCCGGTCAGGAATTCTCGCTGCTTGCCGAAGAACTGCACCGTTTGCATGCGCGTCGTCTCGCCGCGCCGCCGGTCCACGTCCAACAGACTCGCGACGAGATTGCCTTCCTTGAAATGTCGGAGAATCTGCCGCGGAAACGACGTCGCCATGAGGATTTTGATGGCGGCGACTTCGGGAAACGTCTGGCGGTATTTGTCCTGAATGTAGCGGCGGACGTGGCTTTCGCGGGCGTCGCGGACCCCGGCGAGCTTGTAGCCCAGCAGTGCCATCATCAGCCCGGCAACGTGGTGGGCGCCGTAGTGGCTCAGGGCGACGTAGAGTCCGTTGCCGCCGGCAAGCGGCCCGTCGATGAACTCGCGGTTCTTGAGCTTGATGCGGTTGAGCAGCTTGGCCCTGGGGATGCGGTCCATGATGGTGTAAAACATCTTGTCGCAGCGGAGGCGCATGAAATAGCGAATCACGTGGCGGCGGCGCACGGCAGGGGGTAGCTCGTCTCCAAAAAGCTCCACCAGCTTGCGCGTGGCCCGGCGGCGGCGCTTGTAGTCGCACAGATATTCGAGGAAGCCGAAAAACCGCCCGAGGCGATACAGCCCCGACAGCCCCAGGGCCCGGGCGTATGTGATCAGGAAGAAACGGACGAACGCGATCCTGGCGCGGACGACGACGGGTATCGGGCGCTCGCCGGCCACCGGCCGCTCGGCCTCGGTATAATCGGCGACTGGCGGGTCTTCGATGGCGGTTGTAGGCATTGGGGTTGTCAGAGTCCGAAAAGAATCGTACCGGGCCAAACAGGGGTTCACGCAGAGAGGGATAGCAGATTGAGCTTCATCAGTTGCTCGCCCGGCACGGTTGCAATGCGTTTATGTTGTCCCCGCTCGTCGATGAATTCCACCTCGAAGACACTTCCCTGAGGGTAGCAGTGCACGATAGCGCCGACATCTCCCGTCTTGAGACCATCCTCCGGCCGGTCACCGCGAAGCGCTACGACATCGTGTTCCGCAAACAAGGACCTACTCCAAGTAGCATGTAATCAATCGGGGCCGTTCCTCGCCATGCTCCACGAGCCAAACCGCGAGCACGTTCGCATGACCTCGCGGCCCCTCAATTGTAAGGCGCATTTCATACTTGCGTCCATACGGGCTTGCCTTTCCGGTCGCGACGCTCTCCAACGCAGTCGGTTGCATTCTCCGAAGCAGACCGTACAAATGGCGCGCCGATCCATTGACGATGGACCGAATCGGATGGATGGCCTATGATGTCTGCGATGGGAATTACTCAAGTCACCGTCGCCGTGCGCAATCCGGCCAGGCCCGAAACGGCCTGGGAGGGGCTGTTCCTTGTCGACACGGGAGCCGTGGACTGTCTGGTCCCCGCCCGGCATCTGCGCGAGCTGGGCATCGAGCCGCGGGGCAAGCGGATCTACGAATTGGCCGACGGGCGGGAGGTCACTCTGGAGGTCGGCGGCGCCGAGATCGAATTCATGGGCGACCGGGCGTGGACCACTGTCATCTTCGGGGCGGACGACGCCGAGCCGATTCTCGGCGTCACAGCGCTGGAGTCGGTTGGGATCGAGGTGGACCCGCGCTCGCAACGTCTGAAGCGCTTGCCGTCAGTCCGCCTGAAAGGCGCGACGCGGCGGCCCTGAAGCGGCTTCGCATGGGGCCGGGTATCACGTCGAGTCTATTTGTCGGGTCGATGATCCGACCGACAGCTCCTCTGGACGATTCGGGTACGCGCGGGCCAACTCATCAAGTCGGGCCCTCAATTCGGTCGCACGATTCTCGTCGCCGAAACGATCAGCAACAGCCAGCCGGGTCGAGAAGTCGCCCCGTACTTCCGAGATGTAGTACGGGTGGTCTCTCCGGGGAAATAGAAAGCCCGCGCGTTCCATCATTACGTACGTGCCGACTACGAGAACGATAGCAACGTACAAGCCAAAGAAAAAAAGAGAGACAACGGCGTTCAAGAATAACAATCCGAGGGCCGTGATGTGCCTGAACGACACCCACGGTGGAGTAAAGCGGATGACGTCTTCGCTTGGGAGCTTACCGGGCCCCGGCGGATCAGTCCGCCCCGATCCACTCCCATCGCCTTCGATCCAGCTTACGGTGTAGACATGCCGAGTGATCTCTACACAGGCCCGGCGCCACGCCGCCGCCATACCGCCCAAGACCACGGCGAACAGGCCAATTGTAGCGACGATGCCGATCTCAACCAAAAAACATAAAAGCTGCGTCCGGCGGAACTGCACGATTTTGGCGGCTATTCCTCGTCGTCCTTCTTCGGCTTGTATTGGGCGATGATCTGCTGCACCTCGTTGCTCGGCACCGGTTCGTAGTGCGACAGGTCCATGGCGAAGCTGCCCTTGCCGCCGGTCATCGAACTGAGCCGCGAGTGATAGTCGGAGAGCTTGGCCAGCGGGACCTGGGCCGTGATCGCCGTCAGCCCGCCGGGCAGCATGTCCTGTCCGCTGGGCCGGCCGCGGCGCTGGGCCAGGTCGCCGGTGATGTCGCCGACGTTCTCCGAAGGGCAGGTCACTTCGACGTTGACGATCGGCTCGAGCAGGGCGGGCTTGGCCTTCAGCACGGCGTCCTTGAAGGCGTACTTTCCGGCGGTCTTGAAGGCGACCTCCTTCGAGTCGACCGGGTGGTGCTTGCCGTCGTAAACGCTGACCTTGATGTCCTGCAATGGAAAGCCCGCCAGGGCCCCCTGCTCCATCAGTTCGACAACGCCTTTCTTGACGGCCGGCTCGAACTGTCCCGGAATCGACGCCCCGAAGATGTCCCACGACCATTCCAGCGACGGATCGCTGCCGCGCTCCAGCGGTTCGACGCGGAGATAGACTTCGCCGAACTGGCCGGCGCCGCCGGTCTGCTTCTTGTGCCGATGGTGCCCTTCGGCCCTGGCGGTGATCGTTTCGCGATAGGGAATCTTCGGCGGCTTGGTGTCGACGTCGACTTTGTAGAGTCGGAGCATCTTGGAAAGGATGACGCGAAGGTGCAGATCGCCGACGCCGCTGACGACGAGTTCGTGCGTCTGAGAATCGTGATGGACCTTGAAGCACGGATCGCAATCCGTGAACCGACGGACGGCATCGCCGATCTTGGCTTCATCGCCGCGGGCCTTGGGCACCAGGGCGAGGGCGAACATCGGATTGGGGAACTTCGGCATGGCGACGGTCCCTTCGTGCAGCCCGTTGAAGACCGTGTCGCCGATGTGCAGCTCCAGCTTGGCGACGCCGAAGATGTCGCCGGCGATCCCCTCATCCACGTCCTTGTGGTCGGCCCCCTGAAACTTGAGCAGATGGCCGGGGCGGGCGCCCTTCTTCTCGCCGGTCCGCGTCAGGTTGCCGTCGCCCTTGATCGTGCCCGATAGGGCGCGAATGAAGGCGTACTTGATATTGCTCTTCGGATCGGATGCGACCTTGAAGACCTGCCCGCAGAAATCCGACGGCAGGCCCTTCTCCTCCCCCGAGACGATGAGCGTCCGCGGCTTGCCCTGGACCGGGGAGGGGCAGGCGGTGGCGATCAAGTCCAGCAGCTCCTTGACGCCGACGTCGCCCCGAGCATTCGTGAACAGGATCGGCACGATCTTCCCCTCGGCGATGGCCTTCGGCAGATTGGCCCGAACCTCGTCGGGGCTCAGCGCGCCGGTTTCGAAATACTTGTTCATCAGGGTGTCATCGGTTTCTGCGACGCGCTCGATGATGTTCGTATGGGCTTCGCCAACGTTGTAAAAATCGGCGTCCCCGCTATCGGAGGCGAGGCAGTCGATCAGCGACTTGCGTCCGGCGGCCGGCAAGTTGATCGGAGTCAGTTCGGCGCCGAAGGTCGCTTGAAGATTCTTGAGAACGTCTTCGAGGTCGGCGTTATCTGCGTCGATCCGGTTGACGACGATGATGCGGCCCAGGCCGAACTGCACGGCCTGATCGCGCATTCGCCGCGTGTTGACCTGAATGCCGGCGCCGGCGTTGACGACGATGGCCGCGACTTCGACCGCCGCCAGCGACGCGACCGCCGGGCCGAGAAAGTCCGGCGAACCGGGCGTATCGATCAGATTCAGGACGCGGCCCTCGTGGTGGACGCTCAGCACGTGCGAGTCGATCGAGCAGCCGCGGTCCTTTTCCTCGTCGTCGGTATCGAGGTGGCTCGTCCCGTCGGCGACGTTGCCCAGCCGGCCGGTCACGCCCGTCTTGTGCAGGATCGCTTCGCACAAACTGGTCTTGCCTGCGCCGCTGTGTCCGATCAGCGCCACGTTGCGGATGTCGTTCGTCGAGTAACCTGGCATGGTGCCTCCGCGCGGTTCCTGCTGATTCGCTTCGCCGGCCGCCCCCGTCACGGCCTACCGTGATGAGGGGGCTTGTCGGCAGGTTGGGCCAACACCGATTCTGCCGAGGCGCAAGGGGAGAAATCCTATCGGGCGGTTGCGGCAGCGACAAGGCGAGCGGCCGTCCAGGGCGATCGGCCCATGCACTTCGCGGGACGCAGAATCCGGTTGGCGCGCGGAATGCGCCGGCAGCCAGGTCGCCCAGGTCGCGATGCGCTTCGGTTCAGTTGGATTCCGCGGCCGCAACGGGCTCGATGCAGATACGGCGACCCTTGAAGACGACCGTCCCGTCGCGGAGGGCGAAGAGCGTGTCGTCGCGGCCGCGGCCGACGTGCATGCCCGGCCTGAACGGCGTGCCCCGTTGCCGGACGAGGATGGTTCCGGTGGTTACCGCCTGTCCGTCGTAGCGCTTGATGCCGAGATACTTCGGATTGCTGTCGCGGCCGTTTCGAGTGGAGCCCTGTCCCTTTTTATGTGCCATGTCGTGTCACCCGGAGTTGCCGACCGACGAATCTTTACCCATCAGCGCATGACCCACGTCATGCGGCCCAGCACCGGCGTCGCCGATCGGCGCGTCCGCAGGTCGCCCGGAAGAGTATAGGGTATCGCCAAAGACTTGCGAAGCACAAATACCCGCGGCAATTCCAGATCCGCCGCGTGCCCGTTGGAGGCCTGATCGCCGGCTTTCGGCCGGTAAAGCGGATTGGGGCGCGTATCGACCTCGCCGGACAGTCCGCCGAAGTAGATCGTGAACCGGCTGACGCGCGGATCGAGATCGGGAAAGACCGCAACGCCGGTCAGGGCGTTATCCTGGCCCTGCAAGAGTCGGGTAATCGCCTTGACGGGGGTGACGAGAAACGGATGGGTTCGTGCATGCCGCCTGGCGATGGCGGCAAAGACGCGCGAATCGAGCCCGACGATCGCCGGATCGATGGAGATGCTCGGCGCCCCCTCCGGCGTTTGTCGGGCCTGCTCGGCGGTCAGCTCCGTGTCGATCTCATTGATGCGGACGATTTCCGGATGAAAATCGATATCGTCTCCGGTGTGATTCGAGACGGTGTAGAGCATGTACCAGTAGGTCCTGGCGCCGCCGCCGGTGTCGACGGAAATACGCATCAACGGAGAGGGGTCCAGCTTCAACTCCCACGAGGTCGGAATCGCGCTGGGCTCGGGCTGCGCGGCCAGCGGCCGGGCGGCGACGAACGCGGCGCCCAGCGCCGACCAGACGACCGCCACGATGATGCGCTTTCGTCGGTCAGTCATGTCGATGCCCTCGGGTAGGAAGCGCCCGCGGCGGCGCCGGCTCGGCGGTGGAACCACGGGCGGGACGCCATTGCCTCGGTCCTGATATAGCTCCCAAAGGTGGCCGGCGTCGGATTGTGCTAACCGTCGTCTATCATACGCCCCGAATGGTCGATTTCGCAAGGCGGACGGCGGTTTGCGGCCTCCGCGTCCGGTAAACGCCGTCGACGCTATTTCGTAGATGTCGCCGAGCGCTGGGGCGCACCTTCTCGCGATTTTCCGCGCAGGGCCGCCTCGACGAGCCCGAGAAAGAACGGATCGGGCCGCAGCGGGCGGCTGGTCAGCTCCGGATGCGCCTGGGTGGCGACGAAATAAGGGTGAACGTCGGCGGGAAGCTCGAGCACCTGCATGATGGGATAATCGGTCGCCCGGCCGCTGAAAATCAGGCCGCCTTCTTCCAGCGATTCGATGTAGCGCGGATCGACCTCGTAGCGGTGGCGAAACCGAAGGCGAATCTCCGGCGCATGGTTAAACAGTCGAGCGACCAGTGAGCCGGGCGTCAGGACCACGTCGCGCCCGCCGAGCCGCATGTTGCCGCCAAGCCCCTCGATTTGTTTCTGCTCGGGGAGGATGCTGATGACCGGAGACTTGCAATCGGGCTCGAACTCCGTGGAGTTCGCTCCGTCGATCCCGCAGACGTGGCGGGCGATTTCAATCACCGCCATCTGAAACCCCAGGCAGATGCCCAGGTACGGCAGGGCGTGGGTCCGGGCGTATTCGACGCAGGCGATCTTGCCTTCGGCCCCGCGGACGCCGAAACCCGCGGGCACGATGATGCCGTCCAGAAGCCGCAGCCGGTCTCGAGCGTTGACCTGCGTGACGTCGGACACGTCGATCCAGTCGATGTCCACTGTGACGCCGCAGCGCACGCCCCCGTGTTCGAGGGCCTTGATGACCGAGGCGTAGCTGTCGCGCACCGAGGTGTACTTGCCGGCGATCCCGATCGAGACGCCCTGCTTCGTGCTGCGCAATCGCTGGAGAAACTCGTCCCATGTCGCCTCGGCGCGGGTCTGCGCCTCGGGATGCACCCGGTCGCCGAGTCCGAGGATGTCGACGACGGCGGCGTCGAGACCGGCGTCGCGCATCATCTCGGGAACGACGTAGATCGATTCGCGGTCGTGCATCGAAAACACCCGTTCGATCGGCACGCTGGAATACATGGCGATCTTCTCGCGGGCCTTCTCGCTCACCGGCGAATGGGCGCGGCAGGCGATGATGTGCGGCTGAATGCCGCATTCGAGCAGTTGCTTGATGCCGAGCTGCGCCGCTTTGGATTTCTGCTCGCCCAGGGCCGGCGGCTGGATCACGTAGGTGAGCGCGACCCAGCAGGCGCTGCCCGGCCCCTCTTCGAAGGCCAGTTGCCGCAGGGCCTCGATGTAGTAGGCGTTTTCGACGTCGCCGACCGTGCCGCCGATCTCGACGAAGACCACGTCGGCGTCGGACGTGACCGCCAGTTGCCGCAGCTTGGATTTCACCTCGCCGGTGACGTGCGGGATCATCTGCACATCGCGGCCGAGATACCCGCCGCGGCGCTCCTTCTCCAACACGGCGCTGAAGATCTGCCCGCTGGTGGCGAAGTTCAGCCGCGTCATGTTCTGGTCGAGCATCCGCTCGTAGGTGCCCAGGTCCATGTCGCATTCCATCCCGTCGTCGAGGACGAAGACCTCGCCGTGGCGGAAGGGATTGAGCGTGCCGGAATCGAGATTCAGATAGCCCTCGAGCTTGATCGGCGCCACCGTCAGCCCCCGGTCCTTGAGCATCTTGGCCAGACTGCTGGCGAAGATGCCCTTGCCCAGGCCGGACATCACCGTGCCGAACACGCCGACGTACTTCGTCTTGCCCGGCTTATAGCCGGCCGGCATCGGCGTGTAGAACTCGGTCTGCTCGGATGCGGCCGCGATATTGGCGAGAGGGCTCTGGCGGCTCATGGTCGGCTCCTGTGTGCCACTGCTCTGTGAGCAGTGCTTCGCGGCAACGCGTGTGCCACTGTCCTGTGAGCAGTGGTGAGCAGTGCTTCGCGGCGACGCGTGTGCCACTGTCCTGTGAGCGGTGCATCGTGCGCCGCGTGTGCCATCGACCTGGTGTCTCGCGCTGCCGCCGCGGTCATCCATTCATTGTAGCCGATCTGTCAAGCGGCCGTGTGCCACTGCTCTGTGAGCAGTGCTTCGTGGAACCGCACGTTCTGGTGCGAGAATCCTCTCTCGCACTATCCCCTTTATGGCGCTGAGACCGCCATTACCGGATTCATCACCGGCAGGCCGAGTTCCTGGAGCTTAGCTACCATCGCGGCGAACTTTTGTTCGCTGCTCAGCGAGGGGTTCGAGCCCTGAGTGATGTCGCAACTCCAGTCCCAGAATTCCGCCCAGGCGGCTTGCTCGTCGAAAAATGACTCGCCGCCGGGAGCGCTCATCGATGCCATTTCGCCGCCGCCTTCACCGCCGCCGCCCTGGGCTTGCTGGCTCTCGCATTCGTCGGGGATGCCGTTGCTGTTGGTGTCCTCGCTGATCTGTGCCGCGATGTCGCAGCCGTCGGGGATGCCGTTGGCGTTGCAGTCGTCGCACGCCGGATCGCTTTCGCACGACGCGATGTCGCACTCGTCGGGAATCCCGTTCGTGTTGCAGTCCAAACTCCCGAAGCCCGGTGGCAGGGCCAAGTCGCACTCGTCTGGCAGCCCGTTCGAGTTGCAATCGGCGCTGACGAACTCGTCGCCGTCCGGGTCGGTCGGATCGACGTCGCAATCGTCCGGCACGCCGTTGGAGTTACAATCGAACTCGCACTCGTCGGGAATTCCGCTCGCGTTGCAATCGGCGCTGACGAGCCCATTGCCGTCCGGGTCCGCCGGGTTGACGTCGCAGGCGTCGTTGACGCCGTTGCCGTTGCAGTCGCTCTCGCACTCGTCCGGCCGGCCGCTCTCGTCGCAGTCGATGCTTGTGTGCTGGGCGATGTCCCAATCGTCCGGCGTGTCATTGCCGTTGCAGTCGGCTTCGCACTCGTCGGGAATGCCGTTGGAGTTCACGTCAAAGCTCGTGCCCAACGCGATGTCCTCGGAGTCCTCGACCTCATTGCTGTTGCAGTCGATGATCCGCAGCGGCTCGGTGCACGCCCGGCCCAGGACGGTATCGACGAAGCACTGAATGTCGAGCCCGTTGACCAGACAATCGCCGTTCATGTCGAAGCGGCAGACGTCCGTCGGCGTAGGGGCCGCACACAGGTTCGTCACCGGAGCCGGCAGCCCGAAGAGCAGGGCATCGGTGAAGGGCGCGACATCTGCGAAGTCAACGGCAAAGTCATCGTTTGCGTCACCCTTGAGGCAAACGGTATCGGCGCACAACGTCTCGGCGAAGGCGGCGTCGAACATGGTGAAGAACACGTCGCGGTCGAATTGCCCGCCGCCGAGGTTCATCGTGCGCGTCCACGCGACGATCAACGTGCCGTCGGCGGTGTAGGTGGCCGTATGCTGGGCGCTGTTGGCGATGCGCCGGCTGTGCAGGTCTGTCGCGCCGACGGGGTCCTGGTTGACGCGGAATTCGTCGCCGAGCGGACGGCCGTCGGCATCGAAGAATCGCGCGCGGATTTGTTCTTCGCCAGGGAATTCGGTATTCCGCCCGTTCCACACGACCGCGAACCGCCCGGCCAGGCCGGGCTCGCCCGACGGCGTGATGCTGACCGTCGGGTTGGCGTCGGCCCCGCTGAACGGTGTGTAATTCGAGTCGTCCACGATGAACGGCGCGGCGACCGGTTGCGGGGCGTTCACACCGTCCCACGTAAAGCAGCGGGCGAAGACGTGACGCACCGCGGGGCATCCGTCCAAAGCGGGACCGGTCCACACTACTAGGAGACGGTTGTTATGGAAAGCGATTGACGGGGATTCCTGAAAACTGGGATCAACTTCGTCCAACGGCGAATTCGCAACCACCTCGGTCCCAATAGGGTTTCCTACGTCATCAAACATTTGTAACTTGATATTGAATACCGATATCGGGCTTCCCGGTTCTTCGGCCTCCGCCCAACAAACGACAAATGAGCCGTCGTCCTGGGCAGCGACCGTGGGTTGCCAGATAGAGGTAAAGCAAATGTCTCCGGGGTTGCCCGGCGCGGTTGGCTCGCAGTCGCGGATCGGCGGCAGCACAGGCGCGTCCGGGTCAAAGCCGTAGACGATTCCCGACGGCGGCTTTCCCGGCCCCAGGTCCCGATACGACCATCCGAAGGGCTTGACGCCGCCGGCTTCCGACACGGCCACGGACGCTTCAATGTCCAGGCGGGTATTCGTCAGCGGCAGCAACGGAACCGGCCACGTCGACGGGTCGTCGTCGAAATGGAAATCGGAGCGCATCAGCCGGTCGTTAGAGCCCGGCCCGGCGATATTCCCCTGCCAGGCCAGTATTACGTCGCCGGCTGCGTTCATTGCTATGCTCGGGCGATTGTGCCCGGTGCCGCTGGCGCCTGTCGCGTCGGCCACGTTTTGCGGCCCGGTCGTGCAGATGGCGGTGCCGTCTACCTCAATACGCAGCACGCGAATCTCGTCGTCGGCGCCAATCCCGAGGTCATCGAATTTCCAGGCGACGATAAAGCGTCCCTGCCCGTCGGAGGCGATGGTCGCATCCTGCCCCTCCTCGGCCGCGGGCGTCACGAGCCCTTCGACCGCCCCGTTGGCGTGAACCGTCGGCGCGGTAGGGCACTGAGCCCGTGACTCCGTGCTCCAGAGAATGATCAAGAATAACGCCTTAAGAATAATAGTTGTGGTGAGGTGTGCGCGCAGCTTGGCTGTGTGCCATGGCATGGCCCTTTCTCCTTTCGCGCAAGAGGGTTAAGAAAACGGAATGAGAACTATTCGATTTTCACTGCCATTACAACCCGGTTTCCTCGTTCTATTGCATGCGCATCACCTCCTTGGCCGTCGAAATCGTGGAATCATTGCACAGGACAAAATCAACAACGCCCCCGTCGCGGGTTCCGGCACCGTTGAAAGCTGAAGAGCAAGTGTTGCATTCGTATTGACGGTATGGCGCCAGCCGCCTACTAGAGGGTTTGTGAATGCGAAGCCGTCTGTTTCCGTGATTGAATTCTCCCATACGAAATGTGTCGATGAGTTCCCAATTTGGGAAATCTCAATCCAGTAGGGCGTGTTGGGTGCGAGAGCGATCGGTGTGAGAAGATCCATTTGAAAAATATATTCGCGAGGATCGACACCGGCAAAAATGATTCGCCCCGTCCATTCCCTAATCGGGTCAACAAATGATTGCTCGTTCAGAATGTTGGCCTCATCCGGAAGTCCGTCACCAAGTCGTGATCCATATAGCCGAACTCTCATCACCTCGGACGCCGGCGGATTGTCCTCTTGGTAATAGCCCCAAAACGTCACGCGTCGAATGACGGCCGGACTTGAAAGCACGACTTCGTCAGCGGACCGCTGCCAAAAGGGAAATCCAAATGCGTCAAGAAACTCTGTATCGGAGGATGAGCCGCTGAATTGATGTGGCTGACGGTCAATGACAATCTCGCCTCGCGCCGCTGATGAGGGCGAAAGAACCCATCCCAGGGCCAACGTGAGAAGGAACGTGGGTTTTGTTTTCGTGTTCATGACACCCATTGTACACACGCTGAATGCGCAACACGGACTTGGGGCTTGGGGCTTGGGGCTTGGGGCGCTTCCACCCCCGCCGGCGAATCCGCGTGGCCTCCTCGTTCGGCTCGCCAACGTAACCATACCCCACGTTCCGAGAAAAGCAAGCAACTCGTTCCAAGATCGCGCAACTTACCGGTCACCCCTCACTTCTATCCGCAGTCCATCGGTCAGCGACGGCCACATGCCATCGGTTCGTAAAGCAGATGTCACCGGGGTTGCCCGGCGCGGTCGGCTCGCATTCGCGAATCGGCGGCAACACCGGCGCGGCGGTATCGAAGCCGAAGACCATACCCGACGGCGGCTTGTCGGGCCCCAGGTCGCTGTAGGACCAGGTGAAGGGCGTGACCCCGTCAGT
>Ga0302046_10003842_pt1 | contig 13460 bp, 14 predicted proteins | sample RVTome_11_FD_200261 | JGI IMG/M metagenome (GOLD analysis project Ga0302046, IMG submission 200261) | Soil microbial communities from uranium-contaminated site in the Upper Colorado River Basin, Wyoming, United States - RVT147D111 (version 2) ...
GAAAGACTGCAGGCGCCGAATGGATCAGTATCGATGAGAAGTGTGCGCTTCTCAAATACGGCCAGCGAGGCCGCGAGATTGACGGCTGTGGTGGTCTTGCCGACACCGCCTTTGGGAATTGCAACCGCTATAATTCTGCCCATGCGTATTCCGGGAGGAGGAATGCAAAACAAGCGACGTGAAGTTCAAAAAAGGTAATGGTTCCGAGGCTAAGATGCAAAGTTTGAAGGCGGATTTCAGAGGAGTTTTCCGAGGATGTAGCCGATCGTCACTCCGATTAGGAGCGTGATCGTCAACACGCGGTAATTGACAACATCCCTCGCATAGCCCTGTTTAATGGCCACAATTGAGGCCAGGTAGCCGATGCCGTTGAGGAGCCAGAAAAACGGGAGCGCAAGGACTTTGGCGATCAGAGGGCCGACAAGCGGAACAAGGGCAATCCAGGCGGTGAGAGCCGCGAATGCCTCGCCAAGCAAGCCTACAATCAGAACCGAGAAGCCAATGACCGTTTTGTCGATGCCAAGCTCAAATCCCACAACAATGACCGCTGCCATGATTCCCCACGCCAGGATCGCCCTGCGGTAGTTGCTGATAAACTGGGCAATCCTCGTCATCGCCGGCCCTCGATTCGCACCTTCAGGTAGGTAATCGGTTTGTTGCTTTCGTCACTCAGGGTCGCCTCAAGAGTGTCGCCCGGAACGGTTTGAGAGACACCTTCCGGCGTGCCAGTGAACAGAACGTCTCCGGGACTCAGCGTAAAGAACTGTGAGATATGGGAGATGAGATATTCGAGCCTGAAAATGAAATCATTCGTTGTGCCCTTCTGGCGCACCGCGCCGTTAACGGAAAGTCTGAGGAGCAGGCGGTGAGGATCCCGAACCGAAGCCGCCGGAATGAACTCAGATAAGGGGGCCGAAGTGTCGAATCCCTTTGCGAGGGACCAGGGCAGGCCCTTCTTTTTTGCTTCGCTCTGGATATCGCGCAGCGTCATGTCGAGGCCAATCCCGTACCCCGCCACACAACTGAGCGCCGACTCTTGATGAATATCCCGGCCGCCTTTTCCCAGGAGCACGGTCATTTCCACTTCGTGGTGCAGCTCGCGCGAGATGGGCGGAAGAATTACGGCGCCGCCGTTTCCAATGATTGCGCTCGGGGGCTTCAAAAATAAAACGGGAGCCGATGGCAGTTCGGCTTTCATTTCTTTTGCGTGTTCGGCATAGTTGCGGCCGACGCAAATGATTTTAGAAACGATGATCGGATTGTTCGATCCCTGGAGAGTAACGGTGTTCATGGGGTGTAGGATTGTGAGCGAATCAATGTAAGCAAGCTATCGGAATTACGCAATCAGGAAAACCATTTGGTAATGTTCAGTTTGCCTTTTCGTAGCGCTCTTGGAAAGAAGTCGTTGGTAGTGGTACATTTTCACCCTCAATGACCCTGGTTGCGCCACTGTCAACGATTCTGAATCGCTTTAAGTGTGCAACATTGCAACAGAGGCGATTTCTTGCCATCTTACGAAATCATCAGAAGACGTGCATGTCTGAAACAATAACATATAAGACAGCAGGAGTGGATATCGATGCCGGCGAGGAACTCGTCCGCCGCATCAAGGCCGGCGTTCGCTCCACCTTCACAAAAAATGTTCTGGTGGACATCGGAATGTTCGGTGCGCTGTATCGCGCTTCGTTCAAGGGAGTGAGAAATCCGGTTCTCGTGAGCAGTGTGGATGGGGTCGGTACGAAGCTCAAAGTTGCCTTCGCCATGGGCCGGCACAAAACGGTCGGCCAGGACCTTGTAAATCACTGTGTCAACGATATTCTTGTTTGCGGTGCCAAGCCTCTGTTCTTCATGGACTATTTTGCCATCGGCACCCTCTCGCCGCTCGTCGGAGAAGAAGTGATCCAGGGCTTCATCAAAGCCTGTAAAGAAAATGGGTGTTCATTAATAGGAGGGGAGACCGCCGAAATGCCCGGTATGTACGCGCCGGGGGAATACGATCTCTCAGGCACCATCGTGGGTGTTGTCGATGAGCGGAAGATCCTCAACGGAAAGAACATTCGAAAAGGGGATGTCCTGATCGGCCTCCCATCGACGGGACTGCACACCAACGGGTATTCACTGGCCCGGAAAGTCCTCCTTGAGCGTTATTCGATTAATGAGTATTTCGATGACCTGGAAACGACCCTTGGCGATGCATTACTGCATATTCATCGTTCGTACTTGAGGTCCGTCTATCCCCTCCTGGCGAAAAATCTCATCAAGGGCTTGTCGCATATCACGGGGGGCGGAATCGAAGGCAATACGATGCGTGTGGTTCCCAAGGGGTTGAGGCTCAGGATTGATTGGGCCGCCTGGCAGCGTCCCGCGATCTTCCGCATGATCCAATCCGCGGGAAACGTGCCTGAGGAGGATTTACGCAGAGCACTGAATCTGGGTATTGGCTTTGTACTGATTGCCGGGCCCAAAACAGCCGATAAGCTCATTACTGCGTTGCGCAGGAAGAGGGAAAGTCCTGTTGTGATGGGGGAGGTGGTGAGATCGTAACTTCGACATTGCATGTCGAAGTTGAATGTAGAAGTTTGATAAAACGGAGAACGTATGAGTTACGGTGTGAGTTTAAGGAATGAAGAATACAAACGAGAGGCGGAGCTTATCGCCGATCAGTTTGAGGCAAAGCTCAAAAAGGCGAACAAAGGTCTGCGGTTCACATCGGATCTGATGGCGTTATTTCGCTATATGACAGACCCGGAAGTACACTGGGCAAAGAAAACCATCGTCGTTGCCGCGCTGCTGTATTTCATCATCCCCTTGGATTCCATTCCGGATTTCACCCCCATTGCCGGATACCTCGATGATATCGGTGTTGTTGCCGCTGCCATCCGGTATTTGGGAACTCAGCTGGATCGGTATTATTAGAAATTCGAAATCTCAAATTCTAGATTCAAAACAATATTCATATCCAAATTCAAAACATTGTGGCTTGAGAATTCGGATTTGGCGCTTCGAATTTCGGATTTCAATCTATTCGTTTCACCGAAAGGAAAACGGATTAAACTTCGAGACAATCACCTGCATCAGCAGCTCCGGTTCAAGAAGTCCCCAAAACGCGGCCCCGACGAAAATCACGGTATCGAAATGAGAAGAACCGCAACGAAGAATGCGGTAATCGTTTCCAGATGCCTCGGATGCCCTTCTGTCACGCGTCTGGTTGCTTGTTGATGTCTGTGGAAATCGAACGGAGGAGGGGTTCAATGCGCTCGGGAGTACGGATGAGATTCTCGAATTCCGACTGAAAGGTCTCACGGGTGAAACCGTACGTGTCGAGGAGAGAATCTGTTTGAATGCGGTACAAGACCAGGCTGTCGGCGTTGCGTGTCTTGCCGAACCGATCGCTGTGCATGAGGAGGGATGCGTACGCTTTCATCAGGCGCTGCTCGCGCTCTGTGGGCTCGAACGATCCCTGGTTTGTGCAGGAACCGGCTAAAAACAACAGTGCAGCGAGAGGAAGTATTTGTTTCATGACGGGAACCTACAAAACGATCAGCGGTGAATCAAGCGAGGTTTGAAATACTTGCGCGGATCTGGTATATTGTTGAACCAACCGGAGGATCTATGAACGAAGCGTCCAAAGCTCTGTTGACAAACGCTGTGAAAGAATGGAACAAGTTCGCTGCGGAACGGGATAAGATGAGAACGATCGCCATGGAGGTTGCAGCCCTCGCTCAGCGCGTTACTCTTGAGAGCGTGTCGTTTCTCAAGGCCCAGAATATCGACGTTCAAGCCGACGGCCCGACCGCCATGAAAATCATGGCGCATCCTGTAGTGATTGAGCCTGTGGTCGAAGCGAACTTTCCCACGGTAAAGACACGTGTTAATATGACCTGCTCCGGCGCTACGCGGTCGATTGTTATTAATCCGAATCTCAGCATCTCTGCCGGTGGAAATCCGTTTATGTACGATCAGTTCAAAAAAGGGATACCGGAATCGTTTGTGAACAATGCGGCGGAATTTGTTGCCGACGCGTTTTTGTTCATTGCACGCAATCAAGGCCAGGAACAAAAAGCGCCCGAAGCGAAAGCGTAATGGATGGAGGATAGAAGATTGATGGACGCTTTCCATGTTCGAAGTTCCAAGCTCAAAATTCCAGGTCCCACGTTTAAGTCCCGGGTAGTATGGCTTAAACCTCGAACCTTAAACCCTGAACCTCAACCCGTAATTCTCAACTCGTAACTCGTAACCTTCAACCTTGCCCTTCAACCTCGTATCCGATTACAAACCCAGCGGCGATCAACCGGAGGCCATTCGGCAACTCATCGAAGGCCTGGAACGGGGGGACCGGTACCAGACCCTTCTCGGCGTGACCGGGAGCGGAAAGACATTTACGGTCTCGAATGTCATTCAGACGGTCAACAGGCCTGTTCTGGTCATGTCGCATAACAAGACCCTCGCGGCCCAGCTCTATGCCGAGTTCAAGTCGTTCTTTCCAAAGAACCGGGTAGAATTCTTCATCAGCTACTACGATTACTACCAGCCCGAAGCCTACGTCCCGACGTCCGACACCTACATTGCAAAAGACGCTTCGATCAATGATGAGATTGACCGCCTACGGCTGAGAGCCACAAGCGCTTTGCTCAGCGGCGATCCGAATGTCATCGTGGTCGCTTCGGTGAGCTGTATCTACGGCATCGGAGCGCCGGAAGAGTGGATCGGTCAGACGCTCGTTGTGCGAAAAGGCGACACAATATCGCGCAACACCCTCCTGAAGCGCCTGCTCGATCTCCTGTACGCCCGCAACGACTATGAATTCACCCGGGGGACATTCCGCGTCCGGGGCGATGTGGTCGAAGTTATCCCGGGGTACGAAAATGAAGAGGCCCTGCGCATCGAATTCTTCGGGGACGTGATCGAGCGGATATCGTACATCAACAAGTCCGACGGAAAGATCCTCGGGGAAGCAGAGTATGAAGTCGTCTATCCGGCCAAACAATTCGTCACGTCAAGGGAAACAATCGATCGTTCCATGGGATCGATTGAAGCGGAATTGAAGGAGCGGCTGACCGAGCTCCGTGATCTCGGAAAACTTCTCGAAGCTCAGCGCCTCGAGCAACGCACGCGGTTCGATCTCGAAATGCTTCGTGAAGTCGGGTATTGCCAGGGTATCGAAAATTATTCGCGTCACCTGACGGCTCGGCCGCCCGGTTCACGCCCGTACTGTTTGCTGGATTATTTTTCCGAGAATTTTCTGACCGTTATCGACGAGTCTCATGTGACGGTTCCGCAAATCGGCGGAATGTATCACGGCGACCGGTCGCGGAAAACAACTCTCGTTGAGTACGGATTCCGGCTTCCATCTGCACTGGACAACCGGCCCCTGACATTCGAAGAATGGGAATCCATCGTTGGGCAGGTCCTTTTTGTAAGTGCAACGCCGGGGGATTATGAGCTGAAGAAAAGCAAAGGAGTTTTTGTGGAGCAGGTTATACGCCCGACGGGGCTTGTGGACCCCGCCGTGGAGATCCGAAAAAGTAAGAATCAGATCGACGATCTGATCGCGGAAATCCGGGAGCGCTCGAAACGCAAGGAGCGCGTTCTGGTTACCACACTTACCAAACGAATGGCGGAAGATCTCACGGAATACCTGGTTGATATCGGAGTGAAGGTACGGTACATCCATTCGGAAGTGAACGCTCTTGAACGCGTGGAGATTTTGCGGGACCTCCGGCTCGGGGAGTTTGACGTTCTCGTGGGAGTGAATCTGCTGCGGGAGGGTCTCGACCTCCCCGAAGTCTCCATGGTGGCGATCATCGATGCCGACAAGGAAGGATTTCTGCGGTCCGACCGGTCGCTTATTCAGACAGCCGGCAGAACGGCGCGGAATGTGAACGGAAAGGTTATTTTATATGCAGACACGATGACGGGATCGATGCAAAGGATGATCGATGAGACCAACCGGCGGCGCGAGAAACAGTTCAAGTATAATGTGGAGCACGGGATCCGCCCGGAAACGATTTACAAGAGTATCCAGGAGGTAATGGCAGCCACCACCGTGGCAGATGTCCGTTCCGCCCGTGAGGCTAGAAAGGACAAGCGGGTCGGCATGGTGTCTGAAACCGTGGCAAAATATCTCAGCCCCGAGCAAAAAAAGGACCTTCTGGAAGAATTGAAAATGGAAATGAAGCGCGCAGCGAAGGATCTGGAATTCGAAAGAGCCGCGGAGTTGAGGGATGAGATTGATCGATTGGAGAAGAAGAAATAGTGACGGGTGAAGAGTGTATGAGGGAATGAAGTGTATGAGTGAATGTGGAAATAAACGACAGGACGAATTAATGACATGAAACGAAACAACGAAACAACTACGTGGGACCTTGAACCTTCAGCATTGAACCTTCACCTTCAACCTTAAACCTTGATAGGGGGCGCTTATGGGGGCTTTGTATCCGCTGTTCCAGCCGTTCATCGATTTCATTTTTCCGCCCACCTGTTTGGTTTGTCAGAGCGTTCTCGAAGAAGACGACCGTCATTTGTGCCATCAATGCTGGAATTCCATTCCGCTTATTACGCGCTCCAATCAGCTCTATCGCGACACCACTTCGAAGCTTCTTATCGGCGGCGGGGTTTCGGACCTTGTGAGTGTCTTCATTTTTGAGAAAGAGGGCGCTTTTCAGGCTCTTGCCCATGCTTTGAAATACGACGGGTTTCAATCGGCCGGCCGGATGATTGGTGGCGCCCTTGGGGAGCAAATAATCGAATGGAGCATCAAGGCTGATGTGCTTATTCCGGTACCTTTGCACAAGGCAAAGTTCCGCGAGCGGGGATTTAATCAGGCCGAGTGCATTGCGCGCGGAATTGCGGATCGCACCGGATGGCCGGTTGAGGCGCATGCGGTGATTCGAAATCGATACACACAGACTCAGACCAAGTTGGACATTTCGGAGAGGCAGAAAAACATGGAGGATGCCTTCGGCATCCCGAAAAAGAAACAACACGTCGTCAACGGAAACACGTGTATTGTCGTTGACGATGTGATCACGACGGGAGCAACGATTCTCTCGTGCGCCGATGCGTTGCTCAGTGCCGGAGCCAGATCGGTCATTGCGGCATCGGCTGCGCTTGCGGAATGACAAAACGACGCAACAACGAAGGAACGAAACAACGACTTGGGAACCTGAAACCTGAAACCTGAAACCTGAGCTTGATTTTCCCCCCATTTCTCTCTAACTTTTGAAGCTGTTTCTTCTCAACTCTCCAGGAATTCCAGGTTGTTCAATCTGAAACCGGAGGTTCATCATGGCTGTTCGCGTTGCGATTAACGGATTTGGCCGGATCGGGCGGAATGTCTTCCGTGCCGGGATTGGCGATTCTGACATCGATTTCGTCGCGGTAAACGACATTACGGATACCAAGACTCTCGCTCATCTGCTGAAATTCGACTCTGTCATCGGTAATTTTTCCGGAAAGGTGGAAGTCAAAGATTCCACGCTTGTCGTCAACGGCAAACAGGTGAAAGCCTATGCCGAAAAGGATCACACGAAGCTGCCGTGGAAAGACCTCGGGGTACAGATCGTCGTCGAATCCACGGGCCTGAAACACTTCACGGACGGTGAGGCCTCGGCCGACCACATCAAACAGGGAGCCAAGAAAGTCATCATCTCCGCCCCCGCGAAAAAACCGGATCTGATGTTGGTGCTGGGCGTGAACGACAAGATGTACGATCCTGCGAAACACCACATCATCTCCAACGCGTCTTGCACGACCAACTGTCTCGCTCCCATGGTCAAGGTGTTGCATGACAGCTTCAAGATTAAACACGGAATGATGAACACCATTCATTCCTACACCAACGATCAGCGTATCCTCGATTTGCCCCACAAAGACCTCCGGCGGGCCAGGGCTGCAGCCATCAATATTATTCCGACGACAACTGGCGCTGCCAAAGCAGTCGGCAAAGTGATTCCGGAACTGAACGGCAAACTTGATGGCTATTCGCTTCGCGTGCCTACCCCGAACGGATCGATCACAGACTTTACGGCGGAATTGGAGCGGGAAGTGTCCAGGGAAGAAATCAACGAAGCCTTCAAAAAGGCCGCCGAGACGAATCTGAAGGGAATCGTCCAGTACAGTGAGGATGAGCTGGTGCTGTCGGATATCCTTGGCAATTCGCATTCATGCATTTTCGACAGCAAGCTCACGCTGACGATAGGTCCGATGGTGAAGGTCTTCGGCTGGTACGACAACGAGTGGGGTTATTCCAGCCGTGTGGTGGAACTTGTGAAGAAGTTGGCGGCAACGATCAACTGACGATTCACCGGTTCACAACCAATTGATCATGAAGGCGGGCTGAGACTGCGCAACGGTCACAGCCCGTTTTTACTTCATTAAGGAGTGTGTCATGAAACTAACGATTGAAGACATACCTCTGAAAGGGAAGCGTGTTCTCGTCCGCGTAGATTTCAATGTTCCGCTCGATGAGAAACAGCATATCACCGACGATACAAGGATTCGGGAATCTCTCCCCACAATCAAAAAGATCCTGACGGACAGCGGCAGGGCGATTCTCATGAGCCATCTCGGACGGCCAAAAGGAAAACCGAAGCCGGAATTCAGTCTGAAACCCGTCGCCGACCGGCTTGCAGCGCTCCTGGGAAAACCGGTGATGTTTGCCGGCGATTGTGTTGGGGCAGAGGCGGAATCTGCCTCTTCGGCATTGCGTGACGGCGAATGCCTCCTTCTTGAGAATCTGAGATTCCACAAGGAAGAAGAGGCAAATGACGCGGAGTTTGCCCGCAAGCTTTCCGGACTGGGCGAGTTGTACGTGAATGACGCCTTTGGCACAGCCCACCGCGCCCATGCGTCGACGGAGGGCGTGACAAAGCATCTGAAGGTCTGTGCCGCCGGGTACCTTATGCAAAAAGAACTCGAGTATCTGGGTCGGGCTGTCGGAACGCCTGTTCGACCGTATGTGGCAATTTTGGGGGGAGCGAAGATCTCTGGAAAAATCGATGTCATTCGAAATCTGATGACACAAGTGGACGCACTGTTGATTGGGGGCGGCATGATGTTTACCTTTTACAAGGCGCAGGGAAAAGAAATCGGCGCCTCTCTCCTGGAGGCGGACAAAGTCGAACTTGCCAAACTCATTCTCGAGGAAGCCGCGGCAAAAGGAGTTCACCTGCTTCTTCCGGTTGACTGCATCGCTGCAGAACGATTTGACAACACTGCGCAGGCACGCACGGTAAACAGCGATCGTATTCCACCGCGTTGGATGGGAATGGATATCGGACCGGAAACCGTTAAACTTTTTTCCGAGGAGATCCGTAAAGCAAAGACCGTCGTTTGGAATGGCCCGATGGGAGTGTTCGAAATGCCCAATTTTGCGCAGGGAACCATCATGATTGCAAAAGCGTTGGCGGAAGCGACACGGCAGGGATCGACGACCATTGTGGGCGGAGGTGATTCCGCGGCGGCAATTACCCAGGCGGGTCTGGCAAAGCAGGTTTCTCATGTTTCAACCGGCGGCGGAGCATCGCTGGAACTCCTGGAAGGCAAGATCCTTCCCGGCGTTGCTGCTTTAACGGAAAAGCAGTGAACCGTAAACAGTAAACCGTAAATTGACAATTGACAATCAGAAATTGAAAATCCCTCATGTCCTACTCCGGTAACTATTACCGTCCTTCGATGTTTGGCGGATTCTCGTTTTTTCCGCCCGTCATCAAAGGCCTGCTCATAACGAATGCCGCAGTGTTTTTGCTGACGGAGTTCCTTGGGGCCATGAAATTCGATGGCGTTTCCCTCCAGTATTTTATCTATCGGTACTTTGCCCTGCTTCCGTTCGGTGAGGGGTTTCTTCCGTGGCAACTCATCACGTACCAATTCATGCACGGGGGATTCTGGCACCTGTTCTTCAATATGTTCTTCGGGTTGTGGATGTTCGGAATGGAAATCGAGCATTTGTGGGGGGGCAGGAAGTTTCTGGTGTTTTATCTGATGTGTGGAATAGTTGCCGGACTGGTGCAATTACTGCTGTCTCCGCTTTTTGAGCCGTCATCGTCCGAATTTATACGAATGGGGCCCGTCCCCGTTGTTGGTGCGTCCGGCGCAGTGTACGGAGTGCTGGTCGCGTTCGGCATGCTGTTCCCGGACCGATACATCTTCCTCTACTTCCTCATTCCGGTAAAGGTGAAGTACTTCGTGATGGTGCTGATCGCGATCGGCGTCGTTTCGATCGGTGATCCGACAAATGTCGCCCATCTCGCACACCTTGGCGGAGCTCTTGCCGGCTATATTTACCTGCTCCACGACATGAGGCGCGGTCCGATGTCTGGCCTGTTCAGCAGAATCCGCTGGTGGTGGAATTCCCTCACCGTCACGGATCGGGAGTCTCCCGAGGATATTACCGAGTCCAAGGTGTTCGATATTCGGGGCGAGCAGAAAGAAGACAATGAGCAGCGGCGTGTGGATGAGATCCTCGATAAGATCAGCCAGGGCGGGTACCAAAGCCTGACGGACGAAGAGAAGAAGATTCTGTTTGAAGCCAGTCGAAAATTGAATTAACTTGATACCTATGAGCCTTGAGCAGATCGACACCGCCCCCCATCAGACCTACCGGGTGGGCATTCGGCGAAAAACCCGCCAGGTGGTGGTGGGAGGCATCCGCGTTGGGGGAGATGCGCCCATTTCCGTCCAAACCATGACCAAGACGAAAACGGATGACATCGCCGGAACCGTGGGTCAGATCAGAGCCGCGGCGGAAGCGGGTTGTGATATTGTGCGGGTGACCGTGAACGACAAGGAAGCAGCCGAGGCCATGTTCGAAATCGTGCGTCAATCCCCCCTGCCTATCGTCGCTGACATCCATTTTAACCACATATTTGCCTTACGCGCGCTCGAAGCAGGCGTCGCAAAGGTGCGGATAAATCCGGGGAATATCGGATCGAAAGACCGTATCCGCCAGGTTTTAGCTTCCGCCAAAGAGCGCGGAATTCCAATTCGAATCGGAGTTAACTCCGGGTCCCTGGAAGAAGACATTCTGGAAAAACACGGCTATCCCACTCCGGAAGCGCTCTATGAAAGCGCGATGCGGCATGTCGGCATCTGCGGGGAATTTGACTTTCGCGATATCGTCATCTCCGTGAAATCAACGGACGTGAAGCTGATGATCGAGGCGTATCGTCTCGTTGCGCAGCGCACGGACATTCCGCTTCACCTTGGAGTCACGGAAGCAGGCACCACGCGGGTAGGCACCATCAAGTCTTCTGTGGGGATCGGAACGTTGCTCGCCGAAGGGATCGGGGACACAATCAGAGTCTCCCTGACCGACGATCCGGTCAAGGAAGTGGAAGTGGGGAAGGAGATTCTGCGGTCGTTGAGCCTGGCTTCACGGAACATCGAGTTGATTGCCTGCCCCACGTGTGGGCGGCTGGACGTGGATCTGTTTGGTATCATGGCACAGCTCGAGGAGAAACTTGCGGGCGTCAAAAAGCCGGTGAAAATTGCCGTGCTGGGTTGTGTGGTGAACGGGCCGGGCGAGGCGAGCGAGGCGGACATCGGCATTGCTGCAGGAAAGGGAGTCGCAATTTTGTATCGAAAGGGTGAAGTGGTTAGGAGGGTGAAGGAAGAGGAAATCGTGAAGACGGTTCTTGAAGAAGTGGAAAAATTCCAGCCGCAGTCCTAATTCGAAATTCATTACGCGGCGGCGGTCAGCCGCCGTTTGCATTTATAGGAGGAAGAAATGAAGATTTTTGCACTGCTGCTCATCGGATTCATGGGATTGCTGGGATTGCTGGGATTGACCGGATGTTCACAATCAGGTTCCGATCTGCCGGCCGGGAATCTCATCCAGGAAGAGGCACCGGTCGCAGGCGTTCAATGGTCCTATCCGGAAGCCTGGACGCGCGATACCGGACGGCCAATGCGGGTCGTAACGTATTCAATCCCCGCAGCTCAGGGCGATCCCGAAGCCGGGGAATGCGGTGTGTTTTATTTTGGAGAACAGCAGGGGGGCGACATTGATGGCAACATTCAGCGCTGGGGCGCCCAGTTTGAAGGAGCAACCCAGGCAGAGAAAACGGCGTTGACGGTGGACGGATTAAACGTTACAACGGTGCGGATCGAGGGGACGTTTCTGGCGCCGAGCGGGCCGATGATGGAATCACAAGGGAAGAAGGAAAACTACAAACTTCTCGGTGCAATCATCGAAGCGCCTGGCGGCATGATCTTCTTCAAATGCACCGGCCCCGCAAAAACAGTTGAGAAAGCTCAACCGGTGTTCCTTTCCATGGTGAACTCCACGAAAAAGAAGCAATAGGGTCGGTTGGTTTTTCCTGCGGAAGATTTTCTTCCGACACCCCATCATATGTTCTGGTGGGGTTTTTTATTTATCCGATTCCAATTAGCAGGGTTCCTGTGAATGTATAGGCGGACATGGAACAAGTGATTCTCATCCCGGAGAATCCTCTCATGAAATCGGCCGTGCCATTGGAATTCCGGGATCCCATTGTTTTGCGCCATGTCGTCACAGCGGCTTTGAATGTCCGAATGATAACAGAGAGTGAACCTTTGGGAGGCGATATACCCCGCCCAATCGATCGTTTCTTGCGAGGATCATAAAGCAAAGCGCTGTCGGGAAAATTGACGCCCAACGAAACGTTGGTGCATTCCTCGGGAGGGACATGGATGATTTCCTCGTCGTGTGAATGCATCCGCGGAGGGATGTTCAATGAATTCAAAGGAGGGACGTTCAATTGAACGTCCCTCCTCGTCTCGTGGGAAACGTCCCTCCCAGGATCATGGGAAACGTCACTCTTTCGCATTTCCCCGAATTTCAATTCATCATGCCCCAGGATGATGATCCCATGCATATGATCGGGCATAACCTGGTGAATGTCCAGCTTCACCTTTTCATGATGGTTCGGGATCTCCCTCCACATCGAATCCGCGATCTCACCAAGCCGGGAGAGATTCATGATTTCGCCCACGACATCACCAAAAAAACTTTCCCTTCCGGCGGTCGCAATGGTCACAAAATACCATCCAAGCCAGGTATAATCGTACCCTTTAAGGCGAATTGATTGTCGGATATCGCACCCCCCGGTGAGAAGAACTTGCAGTTGGATAACCCGGCGTGTTCCCCATATGTTTACGCGTACTGCGCCTCCCCGTTTCCAAATGACCAGTTTTCCCTCGGTACCTCGACAAGATTGATCAGCACGTCCTGTGGCCGTATTCCCGGCGATTCCGCCAGGTAGCGAACAATCCCTGCATAGAGGGCCCTTTTCATTTCTATCGTCCGACCGGAGTTGAGGGTGATCTGAATGAACACGACGCCGTCCGTGCGCTGGATATTCAAATAAGACGGATCGTACACGAGCCCTTCCTTCTCATGCTCCGAGACTACCTGAAACCGGTCCGTCAAGGGGACGCTGATCGCTTCCACCATGGCTTTGTGAACTCCTTCGGCGACA
>Ga0302046_10003843_pt1 | contig 13460 bp, 13 predicted proteins | sample RVTome_11_FD_200261 | JGI IMG/M metagenome (GOLD analysis project Ga0302046, IMG submission 200261) | Soil microbial communities from uranium-contaminated site in the Upper Colorado River Basin, Wyoming, United States - RVT147D111 (version 2) ...
TATCGGGGCCATTATTTTTACGAGCCTGCCTGAAGTCCTGCGAAATGTTGAGGTGGCGGGGTTTTTGTTCTATGTTGGGGGGCTGATCGGCCTGGTATGGTGGCTACACCCGTCTCGACGCCTGGTCGCCGTCCTGGGGGGGACGATTGGGGGCGGGCTGCTGCTCAAGTTTGGTGTCAATATGATCTGGCCAGGGTTCGATGTCGGGGTCGTGCCGGCAGAGGGCTCATTCCTCAACCAGTGGGTCCAGAGCTGGCTGGTCATCCCGTCCGATTTTCAAACCGCCGGCAGTATCGCCATCGCGGCAGCGATTCTGGCGTTGTTCCTGGCCTTGTTGATCAAGAGTTCGTGGCGTTGGGCGAGTCTGGGCGTGGCCATCTACTTATTGGCATTCGCCTGGGAGACCCGGCTGGCCACCGAACCGGCGGTGACCCGCATCCTGGTGCTCGGCATGACTCTGGTCGTGTTGATGATCACCCGGCCGCAGGGTTTGCTGGGGAAACTGAGAGTGTCGATTGTCTAAAGCCTGAAAGATTTAGAGCAGAATTAAAGAATCCCTTATTCTATCATTCCGAAAATTCTGCTCTCCTGTCTCTAACTGGTAACTCCTATTTTGAAACGACTCAACCCATGGTCATCCTGGAAGTCGAAGGTCTAAACAAACATTTCGGCGGGCTGATCGTCGTCAACGAGCTCTCGTTTGAACTGAACGAGGGCGAAATCGTGAGCATCATCGGGCCGAACGGGGCCGGCAAAACGACCGTGCTCAACCTGCTCAGCGGGATCAATCCGCCGGATGATGGTGATATTCGCTTTCAAGGGCAGTCGATTGTCGGCTTAGAACCCCATCAAGTGACGGCATTGGGCATGGCCCGGACCTTTCAGACGCTGCGGCTGTTTTTGAACATGAGCATTATCGAAAATGTGATGACCGCGGCTTACGTTCATACCCGGGCCGGGCTGTTCGAAATCGTCTTTCGGACGCCCGGCTGGCGGAGAGAAGAAGCAGAGATTCGGGCGATGGCCGAGAAGTCGCTCTCATTCTTTGGCGAGCGACTGGTCGGCTACCGCTTCGATCAACCCGCCTACAGCCTGTCCTACGCCAATCGCCGGCGGCTGGAGATTGCCCGGGCTATCGTCACCCGGCCGAAACTGCTGCTGCTCGATGAGCCGGCGGCCGGGATGAATCCCAAAGAAACCCGAGAGATGACCGAACTGATCGGCCAACTGCGGGACGAGGGTGGTTATACGATCCTACTGATCGAACATGATATGAACGTGGTGGGCGGGATCTCGGATCGAGTGATTGCCCTGGACTATGGTCAAAAGATCGCCGAAGGCACCTACCAGGAGGTCGTCACCGACGAGCGGGTCATCGAGGCTTACCTGGGCCGTAGCCACAGAGCCAGGTGAAATGTATGAGTCAAAAGCCAAACGTCGAAGTCGACAACCACACCTCGCCCCTGCTACGCTTATCGAATATAAACACGTACTATGGTGCGATTCACATCCTGGAAGATGTCGGGTTGGAGATCTATCCGGGCGAACTGATCTGTTTGCTGGGCGGCAATGCCTCGGGCAAATCGACGACCCTGAAAACGGTTCTGGGTATTGTGAAGCCGGTCACCGGGACAGTCGAATATTTTGGTGAACCGGTCCAGGATCGATCAACCAGTTACCGCGTGGAGCGCGGCATGGCCGTCGTGCCGGAGAACCGGCGCATTTTTGGCGACATGAGCGTCTATGAAAACCTGCTGATGGGAGCCTACCTGCGCCGCGACAATGACGGTATCAAGGCCGATTTGGAACGGGTATTAGACCTGTTTCCCCGCTTGAAAGAACGGGCCCGCCAAATGGGCGGAACATTGAGCGGGGGCGAGCAGCAAATGCTGGCCATGGGCCGGGCGCTGATGTCCCGTCCCAAGTTGATGCTGATGGACGAGCCGTCGATGGGGCTGGCGCCTATTCTGGTTGAGCAGAGTTTTGAAATCATCCAACAGATCAATCAACAAGGTACGACCATTTTTATGGTGGAGCAAAACGCCAACATGGCTTTGTCCATCGCTGACCGGGGTTATGTGCTTCAGACGGGGCGGATTGTGCTGGCCGATAAATCCGAGAACCTGTTGAACAATGAAGAGATGCGCCGGGCGTATCTGGGCCACTAAGGATTGAGAATTAAATAACTTCCTCAAATGAAGTCAAAATATCCAGCTTATTTGCCTGCAAATAGGGAAGTTATTTAATCCTAAGCCCTAAGTGAGATTGGGGATTAGTAAGGACACAGTATGTCGATTCGTGACCGATTTCCGATATTCAAGGAAAAAACGTATCTCAATAGCTGTTCTCAGGGAGCGCTATCGATTGACGTGAGACAGGCTTACGACACGTATCTGAGGGATTGGGATGAACTCGGCTCGCCCTGGGAATTGTGGGTGGAGCGCTCGGAGGCGGCCAGGCAGGCCTTTGCCGGGTTGATCAAGGCGGAGCCTGGCGAGGTCGCGGTCACCACCTCGGTGTCGGCCGGGGTGAGCGCCCTGGCCAGCGCCATGGATTTTAGCGGTGAACGCAACAAGATCGTCGTCAGTGATTTTGAGTTTCCAACCATCGGTCAAATCTGGCATGCGCAGGAGCAGCGCGGCGCGCAGGTGGTCCACGTTCCGGCTGCCGGCAATATCATCCCGCTGGAACGCTTCGCCGAAGTCATCGACGAGCGGACCAAACTGGTTTCGATTACGCATGTTTGCTTTCGGAACGGTTCGCGGCTGGACGTGCCGGCCATCGTCGAGCTGGCCCATCAAAAAGGGGCGCTGGTACTGCTCGATAGTTATCAAGCCCTGGGCGCCATACCTATCGACGTCAAGGCGCTCCAGGTCGATTTTCTGAGTGGCGGAGTGCTCAAGTATTTGCTGTCGTCGGCGGGGTTAGCCTATTTGTATGTACGCAAGGAGTTGATCTCACAACTGTACCCCACGGCCGTAGGTTGGTTTGGCCAGGCCAATATCTTCGCGATGGATATCTACGCCCAAAATCCGGCTTCCACCGCGGCCCGATTCGAGTCCGGTTCACCCTCCGTCCCCAATATTTATGCCGGACTGGCGGGCATCAAATTGATCCAATCGATTGGCGTACCAAAGATCGAGCGCCATGTGGGCGAACTGACCGGCGCGCTCAAAGAGGGCGCGCTGCGGCGGGGGTTCAACCTGGTCACACCGGTCGACCCGGCTCGCCATGGTGCGCTCATCACCATTCGCTCCCACAACGCCGGCCTGCTGGTCAAACGATTGGCAGCAGGCGGCATTATCACGTCCAGCCGTGATGACAATCTCCGTATTTCTCCTCACATTTACAACAACCTGGCCGACATCGACCGCCTGCTGGACTGCCTGACCCAGCACCGAGAGCTGCTGGTCTAAAATGCCCCATCTTCCTTATATTCCCGCACGTCGAGCATGTCGCGTAGGGCATCGCCAAAAAAGTTGAGGCTCAGGACGGTGAGCATGATGGCCATGCCGGGGAAGACGGCCAGCCACCAGGCGCGGGAAAAGAAACTCCGGGCGTCGCTCAGGATCAGGCCCCAGGTGGGGGTCGTTGGCTGAACGCCCAGCCCCAAAAACGAAAGGGTAGCTTCGGCCAGAATGGCATAGGAGACACTGACCGTCGCCAGGACGATGATGGGCGCGGCGGCATTGGGCAAAATATGGCGCAGCAGCATGCGCCGGTCGGCCATGCCGATGGAGCGAGCGGCCAGCACAAACTCTTGCTCCCGGATCGACAGGACCATGCCGCGCGTGATCCGGGCAAAGTCATCCAGAAACGCCAGTGACACGGCCACGATTACATTTGAGAGTCCGGTGCCAAAGACGGCAACCAGGTACACGGCAATGATGAAATTCGGAAAAGCCCACTGGAGATCGATGTAGCGCATGATCAGGTTATCGATCCAGCCGCCGTAGTAGCCCGCCAGCAGCCCCATTAGCACGCCCGCCACCAGCGACAGCGTCACCGTGGTCAGACCCACAAAGAGCGAAATCCGAGCCCCGTAGATAATGCGGGTGAATAGATCACGGCCCAAGTCGTCCGTGCCGAAGGGGTGGGTCCAGGACGGCGCTTCGAGAAAGGTATATTCCTGAGCGTTCGGATCGTGAGACGTGATAAGCGGCGCGAACAGGGCTGCCAGGATCAGGGTGAGGAGGATGGTCAAGCCGGCCACCGCTTTCTTATCGCGCCAGAGGGAGTGCAGCCAGCGCCAACGGCGCCGGGCCGTGTCATCGGCCAGGTTGAACATCGACACCTGCTTGACGTCGGTGGCAGCATCGGTGGAGGAAACCATGGTTATGACTCGTACCGGATGCGGGGGTCGATCACGGTATAAAGCACATCCACGGCCAGATTTGTAAAGACAAAGATCACGGAAACGACCAGGATCGCGCCTTGCACGACCGGATAATCACGGTTGAGGATACCCTGAATTAGTACCCGGCCCAGCCCTTTGATGGCGAACACGTTCTCGACGACCACCGTACCTGAGATCAACAGGGCCAGCGCAATCCCCATCACGGTCACGACCGGAATCAGGGCATTTTGAAAGGCATGGCGGCCGATAACCAGCCGCTCGGCCAGTCCTTTGGCGCGGGCCACCTTGATGTAATCGGCTTGAAGCACCTCCAGCATAGCCGAGCGCGTGATACGGGCGATCACGGCGGAAAACGGCAAGCCGGCAGCCAGGGCCGGCAGGATCAGATGGCGCAGCCATGCCCAAAACCCCTCTGACAGCGGTTCATAGCCGATGGCCGGCAGCCAGCCCAAAGTTACGGAGAAGAGAATAATCAGCAGAATCCCGAACCAAAAATCGGGCATACTGATGCCGATAAGCGCCGCAAAGGTCAGGGTATGATCGAGAGCGGAATATTTTCTCACCGCCGAAACGACCCCTGTCACCAGGGCCAGCGAGAATGAAATCAAAAAGGCAACACTGGCCAGGGACAGAGTCCGGGGAATAGCCTCGACAATGATCCGGTTGACCGGCTGATGGCTGCCATAAATCGAGTTGCCCAGATCGCCCTGAAAAATATTCCTGAACCAGAAGAGATATTGGATGTGAAACGGACGATCGAGGCCCAGTTTTGTCCGTATTGCTGCGGCAGCCGCCGGGTCAACGTCGGCCAGCATCGCCCGGATAGGATCGCCGGGCACGAGACGCAGCATGAAAAAGACCAGGGTGGCTACCGCCCAGATCACCAGAATAGCATAAACTATTCGTCTGGCAATATAACGAGTCACTCGATTTGCCTACTCTCCCCGGTAGCAGGCAGGGTAGCAGGGTAGCATGAAACAAATTGTAACCTTGCTACTTGCTCTCCTACTCCCTGCCATTTTGCTACGCTGTTATGGTTGTCCGGTCCAGATCGACCAGGCCCGGAATGCGGCTCACCTCAGGGTAATTCACTTCTGTACGATACACCAGGATATCGGTCGGATGGAACAGAAAGACGGCGGCCACTTTGTCCGAGGTAGCCTGATTGGCTTGTTGGACCAACTCTTTGCGTTTGTCCAGATTTGTTTCGACACGCTCCAGGTCGGTCAAGTCATCGACCTCACTTTCGGAGAAGAAGCCAAAGGCCATGTCGGCCTCAGGCCGGGCGGGGCCGTTGAACTTGGACGTCGTAATCATCCAATCGACCAAAGCGTCATCGGGGTCGTAGTCACCACCGCTGCCGAGGCGCAGTAGATCAAAGTTCATCGCGTCGAAATCCTCGATCAAAACCGGGAAGTCTTTAACGTCCAGCTCAAGGTCGATATTGAGGTTGATCTTGAGCATATTGGCCAGGACTTCGCCTTCACGCCTGCCGGCGGGTGTGACCAGCAGCTTAAGAGTAGGAAACCCCTCGCCATCCGGGAAACCAGCCTCAGCCAGGAGCTGGCGGGCCGCTTCGACATCAAAGCGCTGCTCGCTGACCTCGTTGATGGCCGTATCGAAAAAGAAACGCATAGCCGGATTGACCGTCCCAAAGGCGGGCTGGCCGCGACCAAAGAGCGCCTTCTCGATAAACTCATCTCGATCAATGGCCTTGGCAATGGCCAATCGAACCTTGAAGCCGTTTTCCTGGGTTAGATCAGAGACAGGTTTGTTGAAGTCCGTGACCATGAACGGCTCGCGCCAGGGGTTGATAAAAAGCGCCTGGAAGCCGGGCCCGATAATCTCCGAAACAACCAGGTCAGGGTTGGTGACAAAGCGGTCGATCAGTTCGGCCGCGGGCGGATTACCGCCGATAAGCTGGATATCGCCGGCTTCGATGGCGGCGGCCAGGGGTTCGGGTTCGGGGATGGGAATAAACGTTATCTTGTCAAGAATAGGGCGTTCGGGGTCGTAGTAATCTTCGAATTTTTCGATGGTGACGCCCTGGCCGAGCTGATGTTCGGTCACCCGGAAGGGACCGGTGCCGATGGGCGTGAGGCCATACTGCTCCGGACCCATCTCCTCCAAAGCGCGCCGGTTGACGATGGTCATGGCCCGGCCGCTGGACCGCTCAAGGGTTTTGGTCAGCAATGAAGCCTGGGGTTGGGCCAGGATGATCTTGATTGTGAAATCATCGACCTTTTGGACATCGGTCACGTTTTCCAACACGCCGGAATGGATCGATTGCTCTGGATCCTTGGAACGATTAAAGGTAAACACAACATCATCGGCGGTAAAGGGATCACCGTTGTGGAAGGTGACACCCTGGCGTAAGTTGAAGGTCCATTCCAGGCCATCGTCGGTCACTTCCCAATCGGTGGCCAGGTCGCCTTCGGCGGTCAGGTCAGGGTTGATGTGGGTCAAACCACTGAGGACGTTCGAGGTAATTTGGAACTGCAAGACCTGATTGATCTGAGCCGGATCGAGGGTGACGATCTCGCCGGTTCCGGCCCAGCCACAGGTTAGCTCGCCGCCGCCCACCGGCTCGGGCGTGGCCGTTGGTTCAGGTTCGGGCGTGTTGGTTGGCGCTGCGGCGACAGGAGCTACCTCGGCCGCAGCCGGTTCTTCCTGAACGGCCGGGGCAGCGGCTCCGCAGGCGCTCAAGAGAACATCCGTTAATGACAACGTTCCGGCCGCCGCCAGGAGCCGCAGCACCGTGCGCCGGCTCATTTTGGAGCCTCGCAGTTCTGACTGCTCTAATCCGAACAGCGGATCATCGCGATCAAAATTGTAAGCCTCCTCGAATTCACTGCGAGCTTCCTCAAATTGTTCAAGATTGAATTGATCAGCCATTTTCTTCCTCCTTTGGTTGTATCAGTGTTGATATAATGAGATTGGTCCAAATCGGTAGCCAATCGATTAAATGACCCATGTTGCCAGAAGTTGTAGACGAAGTAAGAAGTATGAAGTAAATGGGTGGGAGTAATCGTCTGCCAGTTCAAATAACGACGCCTATTGTATTGGACAACAGACCGATTGTCAATGTAATGGTTTAATATTAAAGCATTACTCCTTCTTTATGAACGCGCCTCTCGGGCCTGCGAGATGACGTTGGCGATCTGGTCGAGGTGATTGAAGTCGTGCCTGAGCCCCAACACAAAACGACCCATCGCATTGACGTCCGTGTCCAGATAACGAACATGGTATGGAATTTCAAGATGTGGCTCAGCAGGCCACACGTCCAGGCTGGCCAGGCGCATCCGGCGGCTCTCGGCCAGCCGGTCGCGGCATTGTTTGATGGTAGTGACCGTTTGCCAGGGCACTTCATAACGGGATCGGCCGTGAGGGGCCACCCCCCGGGCCATTTCGGCAGCCAGGGCCGCCGACTCCTCGGCCGAGGCGGTGACGTGGACCACCAGATGCCCCAGATTCCAGGCCAGGTTCACATCCGCTTCATCCTCGGCAAAGGAATCATGGGCATCGGGATCAACCGGCTGGAAGGTCACATCCGCGTCGGTACAGTCTGCGATCAGGTTCAGCATGGTATCGACCATCTCGTTGGTCAGGTTACGCAGGTCGTCCCGAGTCAAATCGGCGACAAGTTCAGGGAAGGTTATCTTGTCATCCTTAACAGCTTGGAAATCTAGCATGAAAGTCTCCTGATATACTAATATACGTAAATAGGGTTACAAATGGTTTGGTTTGACTCATCTAATTGGCGATTTGATTTGATTCCACCTGGGCCACGATGGCCGCCGCATCGAACGAAACCGGCGGACGCCGGCCGACGGTGGCTGCTTCGGCTTCGGCCAGGTGAGTGTCCTTGAAACCGGCCCCGCTCATAATGCAGACGATACGTTCATCGGGCCGGATGTCGCCCCGGTCGAGCAGTTGGGGCAAAGCCGCAATAGGAGCCGCCGAAGCCGGTTCGACCCAGATGCCCTCCTGGAGGCCGATGCGGCGCTGCATGGCCAGGACGGCTTCATCGCTGACCCCAGCCACGGCGCCGTTGGACTGTCTGACCACAGCCAGAGCATGGTCGCCGCTGAAGGGTACGTTGATCCCGGAAATCGTTGAATTGGCCTGAGGCAGCGTTTCGACCCGATCAGCGCCTGCTTGAAAAGCTTTCAGCAGCGGTGGCGCGCTAACCGACTGAACGGCGATCATGCGCGGGAGTTTGTCGATGGCCCTGGCTCGCTGTAATTCCAGGTAGCCACGCCACTGGGCCGTCAACAAATCGCCGCCACCGACCGGGCAGACAATCACATCCGGCGAGCCGGGCAAACGCGCGGCGATTTCATACGATATGGTCTTGATCCCTTCCAAAATATAGGGATTGACCGGGGCCCAGACAAAGGCCGGGTAGTAGTTGAGGCGCGCGGCCACGTCGAGGATTAAATCGCCGATGGCGTCCGGCCCGCGCGCGAAGACGCCCTCAACCGGCAGAACCTGAGCGCCGGTGGCCAGGGCCTGGCGCAGTTTCATTGGTGGGCTGCCCGGCTCCAACATGATCAGGCAGTTCAACCCGGCGGCAGCGCTGTAAGCCGCGATGGCCGCGGCGGCATTGCCAGACGAAGCGGTTAACACGCCCGTTGAACCTGCCTCCAGGGCCAGCGCCGCCACCAGCACCCCACCTCTATCTTTGAAGGCCCCACTCGGATTGCAGCCCTCGACTTTGAAATAGACATGGTCCAGGCCCAGCGCCGACCCGATGCGGCGCGACGCCACGAGGGGCGTATCGCCTTCGCCGAGGGTGGGCAGCTCTGTCGAGACGGGCAGCAGCGCCCGGTAGCGGTCGATACCGGCGCCGGGCTCGATCCCGGTCAGTTGCCTGACGACGTCAGCCGGGTAGTCGGGCTGCAGGATGCCCCGGCAGGCCGGACAGCGTCCCAGGGTGCCGGTCGGGACGACCTGGCTGCATGCCGAGCAGAGAATTCGCATGGATGTCTCCGACTTCTAATCTCAACTGTGTAAGTCATGACCTGGACAAGGCCGCTTCGCTACCAAGGCCGCTTCGCTTCCAAGGCCGCTTCGCTTCCGAGGCCGCTTCGCTTCCAAGGCCGCTTCGCTTCCAAGGCCGCTTCGCTTCCAAGGCCGCTTCGCTTCCGAGCCAGAACCAAACTTAAATTAACCATGAAGGACATGAAGGGCATGAAGTTTTTTTATTCTTCACTCTTCATGTTCTTCATGTCCTTCATGGTTGAACATTTTCTTGCTCGAAAAACAAGATTTGAACTGCGAAGATACGATTACAAAAAAATGAGCGCCACTCCAACCAACGCGATGACCGTGCCGATGCTGCTGCGCAGAGTCACTCGTTCGTGGTAGATCAGGTAACTCAGTGGAATCAGAATGATTGGGGTCAGGGCCATCAGGGTCGAGGCGATGCCGACCCGGGCCAGTTGAATGGCGATCAAGGACAGCCAGACACCCAGGAATGGACCGACCACGGCCCCGGCCAGGATGCCTGAAAAGGCCCGGGTGGGGGTCCAGTGTTTGAATGTCGATCCAACCCGGCCACGCAGGGCCGCCAGGCTCCACATCAAGAGCATGGCGACCAACATGCGAATGACGTTGGCCGAGACCGGGGGAAAATCGTCAACCAGGCCGAACTTGGCCGAAATCAGACCGGCGGCCTGGCCGGCCGCGCCAACCAGGCCCAACACGATACCCAGACTGTATTGTTTTTCCACCACCTGAACCCCGCCGGAACGCCGTTCGGTGACGACCCAGGCCACTCCAGCCACGGTCAGCACAATACCAAACAGTTCAAGCCCGGACACAGTCTCGCTGAAGATGACCCAGCCCAGGAAGGTGGTAAAGATCGGCGCCAGGGACATGATCAGCGCAGACAGGCGCGGTCCAAGCAAGACAAAGGCTTGAAATAAAGCGCTGTCGCCGACCACCAGGCCGAGAAAGCTCGAGAGCCCCAGCCAGCCCCATCGGAATGATTCGGCCTCGAGCGGCAGCCACTCACCTCGCAGGATGAAGTGAGCGGTTGACATCAGCAAGAAGGCCAGCAGCAACCGGCTGAGATTGACGACGACCGAGCCGACTTGACGCCCGCTGTAACTAAAGAAGATCGATGTAAAAGCCCAACAAAAGGCTGTCGCCAGCGCCGCCAGTTCACCAAGAAAGTTTATGAGCGGGATACCTCAAGCCGGAGCCAGGGCCAGAACCCGCAGCGGGCTGCCCGAGCCATCGACAATTTTGAGCGGCGCGGCGATGATCATCGCTCCGGTTGGGGGCAGTTGATCCAGGTTGCACAGGCTGGCCAGACCAAATTTACCGCCCCCATGCATGATATTGTGGTTTGGGAAGGGCGGATCAAAGCCGCCGGCCTGACCCGCATCGGTGCCAATGGTTTCGACTCCGAGCCCTAACACATCACGTTCCTTGACCAGGAATGCGGACGTGGTTTGATGCAAGCCGGGTGTGTGCGGCCCCTGCTCATCGGCGTTGAGGAAAGCGGCCTTGTCATTGCCCCGGCTAGCCCACCCCGTGTGTAACAAGACCCAGGCTCCGGCCGGGATCTGGCCGTGCTTTGCTTCCCATGCTTTGACGCCCTCGATGGAGAGCAAGAAGTCGGGGTCCTGTTCCACTTCGGCCCGCACGTCGATGACACAGGCCGGACCGACGAACCTGGCCGGGTCAATCGTATCGGTGGTGTTGTCAGGCACGTCCTTGCCTGTCACCCAATGAACCGGCGCATCGAAATGGGTGCCGGTATGCTCGCCCAGGTTCAAGGTATTCCAATACCAGGCCGGCCCCGCGTCGTTGTAGCGAGAAATCTCGCTGATGGTCAGGGCTGGCGAGGGCGCAAACATGGGCGGCAGGTCAATCACCGGCGTAGTGGGGCCAAGGGGCTGGGTCAGGTCGACGACTTTGACCTTTCCGGAAACCAGGTCGGCGAGCAGATCGGTAATAGATGACATCGTTTACTCCTTTGAAAATTAGTAAGTTTGCAGATACCAGATCAGATAGGCCAGGCCAACAGCGAGCACGAGACCGGAGGCGATCCAATCACTGGGCGTAAAACGGATTGCGCGCAAATAGGTGCGCGTTTTGTCGTAGCCATAGGCGCGCAGTTCCATGGCGATGGCGACCTCGGTGGTGCGCCGTAAGGCTCTCAGCACAAACGGGAGCATGATGGGGATCAGGCGCACAATCTTGCGCAGGCTGCCTTCCAGTTCGAGGCCACGAACGGCCTGGCTGTCGTAAATTCGGACCAGTTCACGTTCCATCACCGGGAAGGTACGCAATGAGAGGCCGAAGAGCAGGGCATAACGATAAGGCACCTTGAAGGTGACAAAGGTCAACGCCAGGTCGGTGGGATGAACCCACATAAAGAACTGGAGCGAGACGATCACAATCAGAACGATACGGAACATGACTTTGAAGGCAATTTCAAAGCCCTGGCTGTGCAGGCCAACCGGCCCTAGCTGGGCAAAGGTCGGACCTTCGGCAAAGATCAACTGGAGAATCACCACGGCGATTGTCACCGGGATCATGGCTCGGACCAAGGGACCATAGCGCCGGATGTCAAGACCGGCGACCAGTGACACCAGGACCACCAACGCAATGCCGCCGATCAACAACAAAGGCGGCTCGGTGACAATCGCCAGGGTGATCATGATCAAGAACCACAGCAGCTTGGTGCGTGGGTCCAGCTTATGGAGCGTGTTGTCTTTATAGCTGTAGGGTGTAATCAGCGCCACAGCGTCAGTTTATCACTCCGGACTTGTGGATACCTTCGGCAATAAGCTTGCCAAAAATAGCAGCCAAAATGATGGCGGCCACATTCGTCAGACTCTGGAACTGGATGGTGAGCATCCACGGCAGTTGGAAAATCGAGTGAACGAACCAGGTCATCGGGGCGTAACCGATAAAGACGATGGGGATCAAGGCCACGACCCAATGCCACCACTTACGCATGGTCCACATGCGGGTAAAGATAATCGCCACGACGGGATAGAGCAGGTTGTTAAAGATGAAACCCGCTGCGACCGGTGTACTACCGGTGACCACGGCAAACAGCGCGTTGGTGAGCCCGGTCAGCCAGGCGCCCGGCAGGCCGAAAAAGATATTGGCTATCATCGAGATGATCGAGTGGGTCCCACCGGCAAACGGGAACCAGGTGCCGCCGGTCAAGGCTGTATCGACCCGTTCCATAATGCCGGCGTTGATAATCGTCATGACCACGCCCAAGATCACCCCACCAACCAATGACCTGACGCTAAAATCAAAATATTTGTACTGAGAAATACTGAGCGGTTCTTCCCCCCCAAACTTGGATGTGTCAACGACTGCTTCAGTCATAATTTGCCTCCTTTGGCACTTGCTGTGAAGATCAACTGGCTTAGTGTTGGTTAGTGATTACGATCTTTGCCTCCCAAATCGAATAAGCTTCCCTCCTTTCGTGATTAGACCACTCCACTCATTATCGCGCTACGTCTCCTGCGCGGCCAGGATCAGGTCACCCAGGTCGTGGATACCGGTCAGCGTGGTATGTAACCCCAGCGCCTTAAGTAACTCAAACTGATCGGGAATAAGAATGCCGGCGGTGTCCAACTCGTCCAGGTGGTGGTGCAACTCGGTGGTGGGAACATCCAGACGTATCTGCCCCGCCGATATTACGACCGAACGCCGAGCGTAGCGCAGAACCATTTCGATATCGTGCGTGATAAATAGAATCGTGGCGCCCAGATGATTGCGCTCGACCAACAACTGCATAATGTCCAGCGTTTCGCCATAGTCCAGACCGGTACTCGGTTCATCGACGACCAGGATGGGCGGGGCATGGACCAGGATCGAAGCCAGAGCCACCCGCTGGCGCTGGCCCCGGCTGAGCCGGTAGGGATGAACTTCATGGTATGGAGCCAGCCCTAACTCGTCCAAAATGGCCTCGACCCGCCGTTTGATCTCAGCCGCCGGCGCCTTACGGATCTTGAGCGCAAACGCGACTTCGTCATAGACCGAGTTGGAAAAAATCTGGTAATCCGGGTCCTGAAAGAGATAACCGACCTGATCTGACAGCCGGGCCGTGGATAAACCGGCAATA
>Ga0302046_10003844_pt1 | contig 13459 bp, 14 predicted proteins | sample RVTome_11_FD_200261 | JGI IMG/M metagenome (GOLD analysis project Ga0302046, IMG submission 200261) | Soil microbial communities from uranium-contaminated site in the Upper Colorado River Basin, Wyoming, United States - RVT147D111 (version 2) ...
GTCGCCATGCCTGGCCGGGCAACGCGCGCGAGTTGAAGAACGTCCTGGAAAGCACCGCGATCACCCATCCCGGGGAGTTGGTGCGGCTCTCCGACCTGCCCGCCCGCCTGCGCCCGGGGAGCCGGGCCTCCGGGAGCGCGCTCCCCCGGAGCGAGCGGCAGGAGAGCCTGGAGGAGGCCGAACGCAACCTGCTGGAGCGCACGTTGTCACGCCACGGCGGGAACCGGACGCGCGCCGCCCGGGCGCTGCGTATCGGCGTGCGGACGCTGCAACGCAAGATCGGGACGTACGGAATCGCCGTTCCGTATTCGCCCTCCAGCCGGCAACGCACGGCTCAGAGATCGACAGAGACTCCGAGCCCCGTGGCATCCTCCGAAATCCACAGATAACCGTCGCGAATCTCCACTCCGCCGCGGGCCACGTCGTGGTCGAGGTCGAGATGGCCGTCGAGATCGGCCCGCTCGACGTTCGGCGCCGCCAGCGCGAAGTGCAGGGCCGCGGCGATTCCGATGCGCGATTCGTCGTTGCAGCCGAGCATGGCGCCGATGCCGGCCTGCGCGATGCGGGCGGCGATCCGTCCAGCAGGAACAATCCCTCCCGATTTCATCAGCTTGATGTTGACCAGCGGTGGGCCGCCGGCGGCGGCGAATGCCTCGGCGTCGGCCATGGTGAGAAGCGATTCGTCGGCCATGATCGGCACCGGGGATCGTCTCCCCAGCCTGAGAAGCGCCTCCTTATCGCTCGCCGGGGTCGGTTGCTCGAGGAGCTCGAGGTCGATGGTCGTCGTGTCCGATAGAAACCTCGCCGCTTCCTCTTCCGAGTATCCCTGGTTGGCATCGGCCCTGAGGAGGATGTCCGGTCCGACCGCGCGGCGAAGGGCGTGCAGCAGGCTCGTGTCGGCCTCGCAATCTTCTCCGATCTTGACCTTCAGAATGCGGTATCCGGAGGCCACATGCTCGCGTGCCCGCGCGACGGTCGCCTCGAGGTCGTCTGCAATGCCGAGCGTAATGCTGGTCGGCAGACGCCATCGCCGGCGGCCGAGGAGCCCGGCAAGGGGAACTCCTGCGCGCTGCGCCTGCAGATCGTGGAGCGCGATGTCGAGCGCGGCCCGCGCGCCGGGATGCGCGGGAGCAACCGCGGCGGCGCGCCGCTCGATCGCTGCCGGATCGCGGGCATCCGATTCCCTGAGGAGGGGTATGAGGCTGTCGTTCAGGACCAGCAGTGCCGACTCCGGGGATTCGCCGGTGACCGATTCCGCCGGAGCGGCGCACCCGAAGCCGGTGCGACCATCGCCGGTGACCACCTTGAGAATGATGTTGACGGTACCGGCGATCGTGTGGCCGGCGATGCGGTAAGGCTGGAGCAGCCGGAACGGCACCCTGATCGCCTCGGCCGCGACGATGCGGATCATCGCGGCACGCGCGGGAAGCGAGCGCGGATCGCGGCGATCACCTCCTCGACGCCGTCGACGAGCGGATCGCAGCATGGAACGCCCAAATCGGCGCGATAGGCGGCGGCAAGGCGGCGCGTCTCCGCCTCGCTCAAGCCGGCGTGATTGAGGGTGATGGCGACGACCGGCCTGCCGCTGAGCAGTTCGAGCAGCGCCTTTTCCTTCGCCACGCCGGCCAGCGGGTAATCGGGAAACCCGTCGTAGTGTAAGCGAGAGGGGGCATGCTGCAGGATGATGCCGTCCGGGCGGGCGCCGGCCACGATTTCGAAGCCGCCCGGATAGGCAGGGTTGGTGAGGGCCCCCTGACCCTCCACCACGATCACGTCCGGCCGCTGCTCGCGAAAGGCGCGGCACACCTGGTGCTCGATCTCTCCCGACACGAAATCGTTGATCAGGCTGTCGAGCATCAGGCCGTATCTCACCCCCTGCAGCCATGACGTCTGTCCCGTGCCGATCATCTCGGCGCACACCCCCGAGGCGTTGAGCCCCTGCACCAGGCGCAGCGTGGTCGTTCTCTTCCCGACCCCCGAATCGGTGCCGAGGACGGCGAGGCGGAGCGCATCGACCTTGACCACCTCCCCGCTGAATGGGTGCAGTTCACTGCGCGGGGGGGGCCGCCGCACGTCGCGGATGCGCGCCCCCGAGCGCTGCGCCGCCGCGGCGAACTCGGGGTCCTCGGACAGCATCTGATGGAGGCCTGAATCGACGCTGATCCCGGTGGCGAGCGCCTCGCGCACCGTGAGGCGGCAGCTGTCCGGGAGGACGCCGCCGTGCGTGGCGACGCCGACCACCAGATAATCGACCGGGCCGCCGGCGGCCCGCAACGCTCCTCCCAGATCGGACACGACCGGAATGCCGACCGCACGACCATCGAGAATCTCGCCGGCGTCGGCTCCCGCCGCAGTGCTGTCAATGACCGCCAGGACCCGGTATCGATCGGTGTGGCGGACGAGGCCGTGCGCCGTCTTCCCGCAGGTGGTGAGATAGGCTCCCTCGCAGAGCACCACTGCGGTACCGTCCATGGGGTCATCCTACCCGACCGGAGGGTGCTCTACAACGCGTCCCGGCGACTTCAAGCAGGCGGCGCCATGCGGGTCGGTCGGGTGCCTGCGGTGCTCGCTTGCCGGCGGGAACCGCGTCCGCGCACGGTGAGGGCCCTCGATGCCGCTCAGGGGTTGTTCTTGACGATTTCCGGGGGGATGCCTAAGATGGCCACATGATCACGGGCTACAACACCGACGTACACCACGAAGGTCGCGTGTATCACGTCCAGACCGAGGACAAGTGCAAAGGCAACCCGGTCATCGAGACCTTGATCTACAGCGGTGGCGAAATCCTCGCGGCCCGGCAGTCCTCGTACGCCGATCTTCTCGAGCAGGGAGCCGATGAAGACGCGATCGCCGACCGCATCGAGGAGCAGCACAACCAGCTGATCAGCGAGGTGCGCGCCGGCCGCTACGGGGAGAAGAAGCACCGGCCGTTCGGCGAGGGGATCATAACCAGCCGCAGCTTCGACGAGGTGGTTCTCGACTATCTCCGCTCGCAGTCGGGAGAGAACCACATCGTCCTGGAGGTCTCCGGAGATGAACTGTGCACCGGAGGAAGCGACACGACCTTCGTGGTGCGGGTCATGAAGCCGGAGGACGGTGAAGGCGTTGCCGGCGCCGCGGTGAAAATCAAGTGGATCAGCACGGTGGGCAAAGCCCGCATCCTGGCCCAGGGCAGGACGAGCGAAGAGGGACGGGTCGAGTTGACCTGCAGCCTGCCGGAGCTGGACAAGGGATCGGCGGCCGTCATCATCCAGGCGACGGCCGGAAAGGAGTCGGCCGAGGTCAAGCGAACGGTCCGCAAGACGATCCAGGAAGCGGCGGGCTGAACCCGACATGAGGATGAACATCATAATCAACGGCAAGAGGCACGACACTCCCGATGAAGCGACCTTGGCGGCTCTGCTCGACACTCTCGAGCTGCTCCCGGGGCAGGTTGCCATCGAGGTCAATGGACGTGTCGTTCCCCGCGCCGAGTTTCCAAGTCACGCCCTCCGGGCGGATGATCGCGTCGAGATTGTCCGCTTCGTCGGCGGAGGCTGAGCGCCGAGCAACCATGAACTCAGACACCCTCACCATCGCAGCAAAGAGCTACCCCTCCCGTCTGCTCGTCGGAACGGGCAAGTACCCGAATTTCATTATCATGCGCGATGCGATCGAGGCCTCCGGCGCATCCATGGTCACGGTCGCCGTGCGTCGCGTGGAACTGGGCCGGAAAGACGGTGCATCGCTATTGGATTTCATCGATCGGGAACGGGTGACGCTGCTGCCCAATACCGCCGGTTGCTATACCGCCGAGGAGGCGATGCGGACGGCGCGGCTGGCACGCGAAGCGGGACTCTCCGATCTGATCAAGCTGGAGGTTATCGGCGATCAGAAGACCCTCTATCCCGATAACGAGGGGCTGCTCCTAGCGACCCGCACTCTCGTCAAAGAGGGCTTCACGGTGCTGCCGTACACTAACGACGACATCGTGGTTGCGAAGAAGCTGCGGGACGCGGGCGCGGCGGCGGTGATGCCGCTTGCCGCGCCGATCGGTTCCGGGCTCGGATTGCAGAATCCGGTCGGGCTGCAGCTCATTCTCGAGGAGATTACCGACATCCCCGTCATCGTCGATGCGGGGGTGGGAACCGCCTCCGATGCGGCGGTGGTCATGGAGATGGGGGCCGACGGCATCCTGATGAACACTGGCATCGCCGGCGCAGCCGACCCGGTGCGCATGGCGCGCGCCATGCGGCTGGCCGTCGAAGCCGGGCGGCTGGCAGGCGAGTCGGGCAGGATTCAGAAGAAGCTCTACGCCACCGCCAGCAGCCCGCTGGAAGGGACCCTGAAATCGGTCCGATCGCGTTGAACGGCGTTCACTCGCGGCCCGCCCGCTCGGCGGCGCGCGCCTCCTCCTTCTGCTCCCGCTCGCGCAGGGCGCTCCGCTTGTCCCAGAGCTTCTTGCCCTTGGCAAGGGCCAGTTCCACCTTCACCCGGCCGCGCGCAAGGTAGAGGCGCAGCGGGATCAAGGTCTGACCGCCGGTCGCCAGTTTCTGTCCCAGCCGGTCGATCTCGCGCCGGTGCAGCAGCAGCTTGCGGGTTCGCAGCGGCTCGTGATTGGCGTCGGTGCCATGGGAATACGGGGAGATGTGGCAGTTGTACAGGAACATCTCCCTTCCCTGCAGGCGTGCGAACGCATCCTTCAGATTCGCCTTGCCGGCCCGCAGCGATTTGACCTCCGTGCCGCAGAGCACCAGGCCCGCCTCGAATCGATCGCCGATGAAATAGTTGTGGAACGCCTGCCGATTGGTCGCCAGGACCTTCTCGTCCGATCCTTTCGTGTCTTTGGCCATGGAATCCCGGAACGCGGTCCGGCGCAGTACCCGGAAAGGCTCCTTGACGTAACCCCCCGTTACCATAGCATAATGGCGGCGCGGTACCCTGCGGCCCGTAGTGGGAAGTCGGGCGTTCACATATCGAGGCATGGCGATGGAGATCCCTCCTACCGGGGGCGAGGGCCCGGGATTCCCTCCGCGATCGGACAATGGATGCGCACGCGATCAGCCGGCCGGCGGACCTCCGCCGGGCAACGAGGTCGCGATCGTCGGCGTTCGCCTGCAGGGGCGTGCGCGGGTGGCGCAGTTCAATTCGGCCGGCATCGACTTCATGATGGGCGATCGCGTGGTCGTGGAGGGGGACCAGGGGATCGAAGTCGGCGAGGTCGTGCAGCCGACCACCCATGCCCGCAAGATGTGCAGCATCGGCTGTATGAAGAAGGCGTTGCGCGTGGCCGGCGACGAGGATCTCACGGGGGTCGAGCAGCGCGCCGCGGTGCAGACGGAGGCCAAGCAGTACTGCCTGGAGCGCATCCGGGAACGCAAGATGCCGATGAAGCTGGTGCGAGTCGAGCAGATCATCGAGACGCGTAAGCTCATCTTCTTTTTTACCGCCGAGGGTCGGGTCGATTTCCGTGATCTGGTTCGCGACCTGGCGCAGCGCATGCACACCCGCATCGAGATGCGCCAGATCGGCGTGCGTGACGAGGCGGGGATCCTGGGTGGTTATGGTCCGTGCGGCAAGGCGCTTTGCTGCTCGACCTTCCTGAAGGAGTTCGCGCCGATCTCAATCAAAATGGCAAAGGCGCAGCAGCTCAGCCTCAATCCCTCCAAGCTGTCGGGCATGTGTGGACGCCTCAAGTGCTGCCTGCGGTATGAGTACCAGCCGCCGGGTGGCGAAGCGGCAATCGCACCGGAGGACGAACCGCTGCCACCGGCCCCGGAGGTCGGACCCGGTTCCCCGGCCAACTGAATCAAGGCTCCTAGTCCCCCGTGGCGCGTTGCGCCCGCAGCAGATCGTTGTAGACTTGGCGGCGCGACAGCCCACACTCTTTCGCTACCCGTCGCAAAGCCTCCTTTCGCTCCCATCCCGCTGCCAGAAGCCGGAGGACCGACTCGCCCGGTTTCTCGGGCGGCTGCCGGGAATCCTCGGGCGGCCGCAGGCTCCGCGCCGGGGGGGCGGTTATCAGGAGCGAGATCTCGCCCTTCGGCGGGCCGGCGGCGAGACGCCCTCGGACCGATTCGACCGTGCCACTGAGAAACTCCTCGTGCAACTTGGTCATCTCCCGGCCCAGACAGATGGTGCGGTCACCGAGCACGGCGCGCAGATCGTCGAGCATGTCGAGGACGCGGTGCGGTGCCTCGAAAAAAAGGAGCGGGCGGGGCTCGTCCCTGAGTTGTTCGAGGGCGCTGCGCCGCGCCGCCCGGCGGGACGGCAGGAAGCCGATGAAGGTGAACGGCCCCGAAGGAAAGCCGCTGGCCGACAACAGGGTGGTCACCGCCGATGGACCGGGGATCGGCACCACCCGGTGCCCGGCGTCGCGTGCCCGGCTGACCAGGAGCGCCCCGGGGTCGGAAAGGCCGGGGGTTCCGGCATCACTGACGAGGGCGACGCTGTCCCCCACGGCAAGGGCTGCGAGCAGATCCGGGACCCGCCGTGCCTCGTTGAACTTGTGATAGCTGACCACCCGGCCTCCCAGGCCGTGGCGTGTCATCAAGCGGCGCGTCTTGCGCGTGTCTTCGGCGGCGATCAGCCGGCAGTCTCCGAGCGTAGCGACGGCGCGGGGCGAGAGATCCTCCAGGTTGCCGATCGGCGTGCCGACGACGTACAGGGTGCCCTGTCGCGCGCTCGAATCCTCCACGGCGGCTCCGGCGCTACCGGCCCCAATCGCGGGGGTAGCGGAAATCGATGTTCACGGTGCGCGGGGCGAGCTTGGCGATCAGGGGCGGCCGGCGCTTGAACTGGGAGGAGGTGATCATCATGGTGACGCGAACGACCATGGCGCGCGGGAACCCCGCCGCCACCGCGGCCGCCGCGGCCGCGCGCCGGCCGACGAGGAGAGCGAGCAGCCGGTCGATATCGCGGTAGGCGTAGCCGAGGTCCTGCTCGTCCGACTGACCCTCCCACAGATCGGCGGTGGCGGTCTTCCAGACTATGGCGCGGGGAATGCCGAGGTGCTCCGCCAGCTGTCGCACCTGCGTCTTGAGCAGATCGCCGAGCGGGTTGAGCGCCGACGCCATGTCGCCGTGAATGGTCCCGTAGCCGAGCAACAGCTCCGTCTTGTTGCTCGTGCCGAGGACGAGCGCCTGCTCGGGCACCGACAAATCGTACAGGATCGACATCCGCTCGCGAGCCATCTTATTCCCGCGTCGAACACGGCTGGCGCGCGGCTGGCGACGAAAGTAGGCATCGATCATCGGTGAGATGTCGATCCGGCGGGTCGGCGCTCCGAGCTGGCGCGCCAGGCGCCGGGCATCGCGCAGGGATCCGGGGCTCGAAGTGCGATAGGGGAGGAGGACGCAGATCACGTTGCGCGCCCCGAGAGCGCGGCAGGCGAGAGCGGCGGAGGTCGCCGAATCGACCCCCCCGGAAAGCCCGATGACCACCCGCCGGAATCCTGTGCGGCGAACCTCCGAGTGGATGAAACGGCTCAGCACCTTCACGACGGTCGGGCAGTCGATCGCCAGCTCCGCTGGGATGGACTGTTCGATCGCGCTGGCTGGGCGGGGCATGCGGGAAGGGTATGACGGGGCTCGAGACGCTGTCAACGAACCCCGTCGGTTCCCGGGCTCGACGGAGCGCGCACAGGCATGCGGCTACCGGTCGCACGCGAACGGTGCCGGAGATCGCCCGCTCCGCATGGCGCGCGCGCGCCACCATCTGATGATTCTCAGCACCGTCAGCTCGACCTCCATCGAGGAGGTCACCGCAGCCCGCGGCGGCCCGGTCTGGTTTCAGCTCTATCCGACCGACCGGCCGCCCATCGCGCGCGCTCTCGTCAAGCGGGCAAAGGCGGCGGGATTGTCCCGTGCTGGTGATCACCGTCGATTTGCAGGGTGGTTCGAACCGGGAAACCCTGCAGCGCGCCGTGCGCCTTGACGACCGCGATTGCACCGCCTGCCACGAGGGAGGTGTATTCACGGACGCGGCGGCATACGTCGCCCGCAAGCCGATGTTCCGGGGGCTCGATGTGTCGGGAGTCACCTCCATTGCGCCGATGGATATGTCCTGGGACTTCGTCAAGCGGCTCAGGGAGATGACCGATATGCCGCTGCTGCTCAAGGGGATCGTGACGCGCGAGGATGCGGCGCTCGCCGTGCAGCAGGGGGTCGACGGGCTGATCGTCTCGAATTACGGCGGCCGGAGCGAGGAGAGCGGCCTTGCCACCCTCGAATCGCTGCCGGAGGTGGTCGAGGGAGTCGGAGGGAAGATCCCGGCCCTGCCTGTCGGAACAGGGTTGCCATTGATGGTTTTCCCGCCGCTCCTCCGCCCCGGCTGAACCGCGGCAGAGAGCAGCGCGCCACCACCTTGAGCGAACTCCGCAGGGTCATTAGAATGGTGGAGCGCCTCCGTACCGGAAGCGCACGGAGCCGGAAGCGACTTTCTTCCAGGGTCGAACGCCTGAAGCCGAAACCCGTGATTCTCTGAGAGCGATCATGTGCGGACTGGCCGGCACTGTCGGACACAGCGGTATCGACCCGGAATGCAACGCGATCGTGCGTCGTATGAGCGCGACGATGATCCACCGCGGACCCGACGGGGAAGGATACGCCTTCCGCGATGGCTGCGCGCTCGGCTTCCGCCGGCTGGCGATCGTCGACCTGGACGCCCCGTCTCCCCCGTTCGCCAACGAGAGCGGTACCATCTGGACCGTCTGCAATGGTGAGATCTACAACGCCGACGAGTTGCGGACGAGGCTGGAGGCGAAGGGGCACCGGCTGCGTACCCGGGTCGACACCGAGGTGATCCCGCACCTGTACGAAGAGCACGGCCCCGGGATGGTGCAGCACCTGGATGGCATGTTCGCGTTCGCGGTCTGGGACGAGCCCTCCCGGACCCTCATGCTGGGGCGGGACCGGGCCGGTGAGAAGCCGCTGTTTTTCTGGCACGGCCGGGAGGAATTCGTTTTCGCGTCCGAACTGCGGGCGTTCCTCGCCCATCCCCGGGCACCGCGGGCGCTTGACCCGGTCGCCTTCCGGCGCTACCTCACGCACGGCTTCTTCCCGGCGCCGTTCACCCCGATCGCCGGAATCTGCAAGCTACCCGCAGGCCACATCGCCCTGGTGCGGGACGGGGCTCTCCGGATCGAGCGCTATTGGGATCTCGCCGACCACTTCGGCACGGATTATGACGCGCCGGTCTCCAACCGCGCCTCGATTGCGGAGGAACTCGATCATCGGCTCGCTTCAGCCGTCCGGCGGCGCTCCCGCAGCGACGTCCCGGTCGGCGTGTTCCTGTCGGGTGGACTCGACTCCGCCTCGGTGCTGGCCTACCAGACGGAGCAGGTCGGTCCCGGCGTGCCGGCGTTCTCGCTGGGGCACGACCAGCGGTCGTTCGACGAATCCAGGTTCGCCGTCCGGGCGGCGCGATTCTTCGACGCGGACTATCATTCCTTGATCCTCGGCAAAGCCGATCTGGAAGACGGATTGCGCCGGGTCGGTGAGGGTCTGGACGAGCCGCTCGGCGATGCCTCGACCATCCCGACTCACCTGCTGGCCCGCTTTGCCCGCCGCCGGGTCAAGGTCGTGCTGTCGGGAGAGGGTGCCGATGAGCTGTTCGCGGGCTATCCGACCTACGCCGGACATCTTCTTGCCGAGCGCTTTCGCAGATTTCCGGCATGGCTCCGCGCTGCGTTGCGGGCCGTGGCGCGCGGGCTCGCCCCGGTCAGGATGGGAAACGTCGGGGTCGCTTACCTGCTGAGCCGCTTCCTCTCGGGCACGGAGATGGATCGCATCGAGCGCCACCACGAATGGTTCGGCAGTCTGTCGCCGCGTCGTCACGCGACCGTGATCGCCCCCGCGATTCTCGCCCGGCTCGGCGCCGATGACGCGTTCGGATCCGCGCGGGCCGGCCTGGAGGGCAAGAAGTTTCCGGACGACCTCGCCGAGCTGCTGTACAGCGACTTCCTTCTGTACCTGCAGGATGACCTCTTGACCAAGGTCGATCGCGCCACGATGCTGGCCTCGCTCGAGGCACGGGCCCCTTTCCTCGATCACGAGCTTGCCGAGTTCGTCGCCGCTCTCCCTTCACGCCTGAAGCTCCGTGGTATCACCGGCAAGGCGATCCTGAGGGAGGCGGTCGGTCGCCGGCTGCCGCGGGAGATTCTGTCGCGCCGCAAGCGCGGCTTCAATATCCCGTTTTCGCGCTGGGTTCTCGAGGGGCTCGGTGACACCCTGGTCCGCCGTTTCTCCCGTGAGCGCATCGAAGCCCGGGGGCTGCTGGCGTTCGAGGGAGTGTCGGCCCTGCTGCGCGAGCATATGTCCCGCCAGGTTGATCATCGCAAGCCGTTGTTCACTCTGCTGGCGCTGGATCTATGGTGCGATCGCGTCTATGGCGAGGGCGGCATGGTGCCGGTGGCGGGTGGTTCGCTGTCGCCCGGGATGACGGGCGCTGGTTGCGGCCCGGAGCGCCGCGACGCTATAATGCGCTCGACCCACGACAACGGCAGAGGGAGAGAAATCTTCACATGATTCAGGCGACACATTTGCGACCCGGTATGGCGATTCTGCACGATGGCGGTTTGTGTCGCGTGATGACGGTGCAGCACGTGACCCCCGGCAACCTGCGCGGCTTCGTGCAGGCCAAGCTGCGCAATCTGCAGTCCGGCAGCAGCTTCGAGCACCGGTTCCGCTCCGAGGACCGGGTCGAGAAGGCCAGCCTCGAAGAGCGCGAGATGGAGTTCCTCTACGCAGCGGGGGATCAGTACCACTTCATGAACACCGAGACCTACGACCAAGTGGCTCTCACACCCGAGACGCTGGGCGAGGCAGTCAAGTACATGGCGCCGAACACCAGAGTGCAGGTCGAGTTCCATGAGGACAAGGCTATAGGAATAGATCTCCCGGCGACGGTCGATCTGAAGGTCGTCGAGGCGCCGCCCGGAATGAAGGGAGCGACGGCGAGCGGCAGCGGCAAGCCGGCCACCCTGGAGACCGGTCTTCAAGTGATGGTGCCGCAGTTCGTCGAGGTCGGCGAAGTGGTGCGGATCGACACCGCCGAGGGGAAGTACCTCGAGCGGGCGAAATAGAGCCGCCCGGATGGCGGCGCCGCGGCGCTACGCCCGCCTGGCCGACGGCGGTCGCGCCTTCTACGCGCTGGTCGAAGGAGATCGGGTTCGCGAGCTCCCGGGGGTGCCGTTTTCGGGATCCGACCGGCCGGGTGACAGCCGGCCTCTCGCCGGGCTGACCTGGCTGCCGCCCTGCACACCGCGGACGATCGTCTGCGTCGGCCGCAACTACCGGGCGCACGCCGCCGAGCTGGGCAACGAGGTCCCCCGCCAGCCGCTACTCTTTCTCAAGCCCCCATCAGCGCTGTTGCCACACCGCGGTGTCATTCGCCTGCCCGCCGTCAGCCAAAGAGTGGACTATGAAGGCGAGATCGCCGTGGTCATCGGTCGCACGGCGCGCCGGGTACCGGAAAGCCGCGCCCTGGAGCACGTGTTCGGTTACACCTGCCTCAACGATGTCACCGCCCGCGATCTGCAGCGGCAGGATATTCAATTCACGCGCGCCAAGGGATTCGACACTTTCTGTCCCGTCGGGCCAGCCATCACCGCCGGGCTCGATCACGAGACCCTGGCGATCCTGACGCTGGTGAACGGCGCGCTGCGACAATCGGCAGGCGCGCTGGAGATGCTGTTCGGAATCCCGGCGTTGATCAGCTACGTCACCGGGGTCATGACCCTTTCCCCCGGCGATCTGATCGCAACCGGAACCCCCGCCGGGGTCGGACCGCTCGCCGCGGGAGATGAGGTGACGGTCTCCATCGAGGGGGTCGGCGATCTCGTCAACCGGGTCGAGGCGGACGCCAACGCCGCACCGCAGTGAGGCAGCCCGGCCTCGCATCGAGGCGAAACGCGCACGCTTTCCGGCCCGGCGCGTGGCGCGGGGTGTTGCAGGGGATCCTACGCGTCGCCGGTCCCGCGATCGGTCGCCGGGGTGGCGAGGAGGCGGAGGATCTCGCGCGACAGGAGAGGAAGTCGCTCGTCGCGCAGCAAAGGGTAGGCGGTGCGCGCGCAACGCAGCGCGGAGCGGTCGAGATCGCACACCACGAGGTCCTGGTCGAACAGCTTTCCCGAGGCCACCGGGCGGCCGAGCGGGTCGTGGACGCTGGAGCCGCCGCCGAAAGTGACGCCATCCTCGCAACCGACCCTGTTGGCGCAGATGACGAAGACGGTCTGCAGTTGGGCCGTGACCTTGAGCAGATCGTTCCAAGTCTGCTGGCTCGACGGGCCATCCGGTCGATCGAGTCCATGGGTCGGGCCGTTGGCGAGTACGAACAGATAGTCGGCGCCGTCCTGCGCCAGCACCAGAGCTGACGGTGGATGCCAGATGTCCTCGCAGACCACCATGCCGACCCGGCCGAGGAGGGTGCGGAAGGCTCGCAGGGAATCTCCAGCGGAAAAGTAGCGTCCCTCTTCGAACATGCCGTAAGTCGGCAGGTAGACCTTGCGATGAACGTGGCGGACCCTTCCACCCTCGAGAAACAGGGCGCTGTTATAGAATCGATGCCCCTCCGATTCCTCCACCAGCCCGACTATCATCGAGATGCGGCGGCTCATCCGGAGGAGCGGCAGGATCGGGAGGGGCGCATCGAGATCGATGGCGATCTCGGCGACCAGGTCCTGCAGCCGGTATCCGGTGAGGCTGAGCTCGGGGAACACCACCAGCCGGGCGCCCTGCCGCAGCGCCGCGCGCGCCACCCGCAGGTGCATGGCGACGTTGCCGGGCAGATCGCCTAACGCCGGCGCGATCTGCGCCAGAGCGATCCGCAACCGGGGGGCCCGCGCCGTGGTGACGGCATGCCTTGCAGCCATCGATCCTTCTCTGCGATGAGGCCGGGATGGTAGCACGATAGAGTCGGTAGAAACAACGCAAGTCCCCGGTTTTCTTTACTTTGCCGAAACCATCTGCTACCATGCCGGCGCCCTTCGGTCGGGACGGAGTGGCAGGAACCGGGAGAGCCGATGAGCCGCGCGCCAGCTGTCGCCGGGATGTTCTACCCCGGCGATGCGGAGACGCTCAGGACCGATCTGGAACGGTTGACGGGAGGACGCCGCCCGCCTCCGGCGCCGCGCGGCCTAGCGCTGATGGTGCCGCATGCCGGGTACATCTACTCCGGGCCGGTGGCGGCAGCGACCTACCTCTCGGTCGCCCTCGCCCCGCGGGTGATCGTGCTGGGGCCGAATCACACCGGTCGGGGCGAGCCGGTCGCTCTGATGCATCGGGGCGCCTGGCGGACGCCGCTCGGCGAGGCCGCGCTCGACGACGGGCTCGCCGAGGGAGTTCTGTCACGTTTCGCGGCTGCGACAATCGACGAGGTAGCGCACCGGAAAGAGCATTCGCTGGAGGTTCAGATACCGTTCCTGCAGCATCTCGTCGGCGACCTGCGCTTCCTGCCGATCTGCATCGGCACCATGCAGCTC
>Ga0302046_10003845_pt1 | contig 13458 bp, 9 predicted proteins | sample RVTome_11_FD_200261 | JGI IMG/M metagenome (GOLD analysis project Ga0302046, IMG submission 200261) | Soil microbial communities from uranium-contaminated site in the Upper Colorado River Basin, Wyoming, United States - RVT147D111 (version 2) ...
ACGCAGGTCTTCACAGATCGCCATTGTCGTCAGCCAGATGTCGATGCCGAACCGTGCAATGTCGCTGTCCCACACGTTCTCATGGTGTGCGACGAACTCGATCATGCGACGGGAAAAACCGAAGTCGCCGCCGATCGGCTGGCGCAGACGCTTGCCGTAGAGTGCGCGCGTGAACGAGTACGCAATGTGATTCGTGATCGTGCCGTCGTACTTGTCCCGCACGTAGTACGGCGCCACGAAATCGAAGGCGTCGTTCAGCACCGGGCTGAGCAGTGACGGCATCCACTCGGGCGTAATGCTGCGCAGGTCCGCGTCGACGACGGCGGCGGCGCGGGCACCCATCCGCTCCGCAGCCTGGAACACGGCCCGCAACGATGTGCCCTTGCCGGCGAGGCCACGATAGATGGTCACGATCTTCGGTACCTTCGACGACTTCGTCTGCTGCGCCAGCTCGCGCGTATAATCGAGCGAGCCGCCATCCGACACGATCAGCACGCACCGATGATCAGGGAAGTACTGTTCGAGTCCGCGATACACGTTCGTGATGACGCCGACAATCGTCTCTTCGCAGTTGTACGTGGGAATGCCGACGACGATGTCGGCCTGGCCCAGCTCGCCGATCTTCTGCAGCACGTACTCACGGAGTGCGGTGTCGAATCGGGCCATGCTCGCCTCGCAGGATGAGCGGGATGGTTGCGGCTCCTGAATCTACGGCCGGACAGCGGGCGGCGTCACCGGCGCACCGCACCGGGCGCCGTTTCAGTCAGGACCCGCAGCCGGTGTCCCGGGTTCCGCAGTCCGGCGCATGTCACGACGCGACTGTACGTTGCGCGCTCCCTCGCCCGGACCATTGCCGCCCGGACAGCGTGCGCCCATACTTGTCCGCCGACGCGAACGGCCGCGCGATCGGAGCGGTCGCATGGTTCGTTCCGACCGCCAACCTGACCGCCATCGGAGACCGCTGCCATGAAGATTGCGTACAGCCCGTTCGACGAACAGGACCACGTCGCTGCGATCTACCAGAACATCTGCCGGTTCCACCGCGGTGTGTTCTCGTCGCTGCTCGAGAAATTCGATCTGTCGATCCGCGTCCACGGTCGCGGCGGCTCGCAGCCGCTGCGTACGGTGCGCTATGACCAGCAGCTGTACGTCTTCGGGCATGGCGGCGAGGGCGAGGATGAGATCGAATGCATGGACGGCAGTAAGCTGTCGCTGCAGGACCTGGCCGGCCAGCTCTTCCTCGATGGCCTGAGCGTCTCGCAGAAGGCGGTCAAGCTGTTCGCCTGCGAGGGCGGCAAGGGCGGCAGCAGCTCGATGGCTGCCAAACTCAAGCAGCACATGGTGAACATCGGGTTTACGAGTGTCACGGTCTACGGCTACACGGAATCCCTCGCCATTGGTACGAAGGGCGCTGCCGAGCAGAAGTACAGCACGGACACGGGCAAGCGTGCCAAGTCCGTGCGCGTGAAATTCTGAGGCCCGGGTCCGGCGACGTTCAGCCGGGCAGATAGTTTGCCGCGACATCGCTGAACGCGTCGACCTGGGCACGGCGCCAGCCTTCGTCGCGCCCCAGCTCATTGGCCATGATCTCCGCGATGCGTGGCGCAATGGCGATGGCGGCGCGGGCATCGAAGAGCAATGCGCGCGTACGCCGGGCGAGCATGTCGTCCACGGTTCGCGCCATCTCGTGACGAACGGCCCACAGCACCTGTGCGGCGCATACCGACAGCTCGGGATGCAACGGCTCACCGAGCGCAGGATCAGCGGCGATCAGGTCGAGCAGTGCCGGTGCGTCACTGCCGTAGACGGCGAATGGGCCGCGGTCAATCCGTTGTCTCGCGGCCGTGTCCGCCGGGCCCTCCGTGTGCGCGCCGTACAAAGGCAGTTCACGGGTCGGGCAGGGACGGGGTTCGAGGCCCGCCAGTGTCGCAGCATGGTCGACGGTATCCTCCGCCATTTTCCGGTACGTCGTCCACTTGCCGCCCGCTACCGTCACCAGCCCGGAATGCGAAACGAGAACGGAATGCTCGCGTGATACGGCAGCCGTGTCCGTGTCGCCCTGATCGACGAGCGGCCGCAGCCCGGTGAACACGCTGCGGATGTCGGTGATGGCGGGATCGCGGGTCAGGTAGCGGATCGCGTGCTCGATCAGGAACCGGACCTCCCCGTCGAGCGGCCGGGGCTCGAGCGCAACGTCGTCGACTGGCGTGTCGGTCGTGCCGATCAGCACCCGATCGTGCCACGGAATGGCGAAGAGGACGCGGCCATCATCGGTGTGCGGCACCATGATGGCCGCATCACCGGGCAGGAACGAGCGGTCGAGTACGATGTGCACGCCCTGGCTCGGCCGGATCAGGGCGGGCGCGTCCGGCTCGTCGAGACGGCGAACGGCATCGGCGAACACGCCCGTGCAGTTCACCACGACACGCGCGCCCAGCCCGGCTTCCTCGCCGGTCTCGAGGTCGTGCACGCGCACACCCGTGACGAAGCCGCTCGCGTCCTTCTCCAGTCCCGTGACGCGGGCGTAGTTGAGCAGGACGGCGCCGTACGTTGCGGCGGTCATGGCCATGTGTATGAGCAGTCGCGCGTCGTCGAACTGGCCATCGTAATACAGGACACCGCCGCGCAGTCCACGGGTCTCGATCGTGGGAATGCGTGCAACGGTTTCTTCCCATGACAGGTTGCGCGAGTCGCCGAAGCCGTAGCGGCCGGCGAGTGCGTCATAGACGCGCATGCCGATGCCGTAGAACGGCGCTTCCCACCACTGGTAGTTGGGGACGACGAACGGCAGGTCGTGCACCAGATGCGGCGCATTCGCGCGCAGCATGCCGCGCTCCTTCAGCGCCTCCATCACGAGCGGAATGTTGCCCTGTTGCAGGTAGCGGACGCCGCCGTGGATCAGCTTGGTGCTGCGGCTGGATGTACCCTTGCCGAAGTCCGACTGCTCGAACAGTGCGACCGAGTAGCCGCGCGCGGCCGCATCGATGGCGACACCGACACCGGTCGCGCCACCACCGATCACGACGAAGTCGCAGCGACCCGTGCGCAGCTCGTCGAAGCGCAGTCGCATGGTTGTCCTGTCCAGCATCACCTCCCGGCCGCGGCCGACGTGAACGCAACCTGCGAAGCGGACCGGCAGCCTGTCACTGGCGCGAGCGATGGACCGTGAAGCTCACGGAAAAAATAGCGAACACCGCATGGAACGGCTCGAGCTGTGCACCGTAGCTTTCACGTGTGCCGCGCCCGACCACCAGAGCAAGGGACGGAATCACCTCGCTCGTGCGCCGGTGCAGCAGCAGCCCGGCTGCGGGCACGAAGGCAATGAACGAGCCCGGGTTCTGACCGTTCGGCGAATTGCCGGCATGCAGGAACAGCGAGCTGTTGAGCAGCAGCCGCTGGTTGTCGCGCAACGGTATGTCCATGCGGCCGAAGAGCCGGTGCTCGTGCCAGCTGTAGTCGAACGGAATCCCCAGCTCGATGCCGGCGCCCCACGGCCGCTCGCCCTGGCCGAGCTGGGCGTACACGCGGGCGTAGGGAAAGACACCGGCGAAACCGGCGCCCAGCTCGACCGGCAGACCGGTTCCCACCAGCCCGTGGGTGTAGTCGATCCCGATCGCAGGAACTGCTCGTCCGCAGTCCGTCGCACAATCGAACGACCAGAACCATGCGGCCTCGTCGGGGACCATCGTCGTCATGCTTCCCTGCAGTGTGAACTTCGGCCCGGGCACGACCTCAGCGGATCGGACGCTCCCGAAGGTCGAGCAACCGGCAGCTGCCAGCACGACCAGCACACACGCGGGACGCATGACCGATCGATACCGATTCAGCAAACTGCTCCTCCTGCTGCACCACTGCTGTCGCGTGTGCCCCTCGCCGCGCGGGTACCTTCGTGTCGCCGGGCGCGCCGACGGGACGACCTGCGATTGCGTGCGTGTCGCGACAGTGGCTGATTCTTGCGCGGCGGTCCGCCAGCCCGGATAATCGATCGAAACCCGCACCCGCTGGAGACCGGCGCGCGACGATCGACAATACCGGGAGAGCCCGGTCATCGGAAGCACCACGCCAACGGACGGCGACACGGGCCTACCCATGGCAACTGCCATCGAGACGGCACGACAGCAAGCTGCGCAGCTCTGGGACGTCCCGCTCGCTGACGTGCTGGCGACCGACCTGAGCGCTGATTTCTTCTGGGCGGACGAGCACACGATCGTTCACGTGGCGCGCTTCGACGACAGCGGACGGCACGATCTCGTCATTGCGATCACGAAAGACGGCGATTCGCTGATCTTCGGCGACCCGGACGATCTGTCGATGATCAACCGCTTCTTCGATCGCGAGAACATCGCGCTCCCTGAAGGTCTGCCGGTCCACAGGTTCGCTACCGCGATCCGCAGCTTTCTCGCGGGCCCGCGCGGCCTGGTCGGGTCGACGACCTTCTTCGACGGCATGGCAATTCCCCGCATCGAGCGCTGGCTCGAGGCACCCGGAGACGAAGACCTGTTCAGACGGCATTGCCGCGACCCCCTGCTCGAGGTCCGGCCCGACCACTGGCAGCTCGAGTTCTTCTTCTTCACCGAGCACGGCGGGATCGAATTGTGGCGCGTCACCGGTCGTCCCGACTCGATCGGCGACGCGACCGTGTCTGACGCGGTTCCGGCCGGCACGTTCAGGTTTCCCTGGGTGGATTGATCTCCCGCTGCCGTCAGGAGTTGTTCCACGACCGCCGCGTCGGCTCCGCACCCTGGACCGGTGCGCCGGGTCGTGCATGCGGGGACCACGCGCGCCATCCCATTGGCAGTCACAGCCGCGGCACGACGAGGCCCGGAATGAACTTCGACACCACCTTCAGACCGGCCACGGAAACGACCGGATAGAGGCCATCCGCGAGACTCCACCCGATGATGTATGCGATGTTCCCATCGATCCCGAAGAAATGGCCGTGCTCCCACGTGCCGAGGATCGTCCGCTCCGCCCACTTCACGATGAAGCTGAAGATCGCGAACAATGCGAACTGTTCCAGCAGCGGGTGCCGGTGTGCCTCGGCGTACATGAAGCCGAGACACAGGCCGATCCAGATGAACGTGTGAAATGCATTGTTCACCCACGGCAGGAAGCTCATGAGTCCGGCGAGGTACAGCAGGTAATTGGCGACCAGGACGAGCACGCCCCAGCCCAGGAAAAGCGTTCTGTAAGTCTTGCGGAAGGCCGGGTCAATGCGCGGATTCGCGAACCGCATCACGAGGAACAGAGAGCCGTAGACGACGAGCAGCACGAGGTAGTCGGCGGGGCCGTTGCCCGGGCCCAGCAGCGCATCGCGCAGTTGCGGATTCATGGCGTCGTCCTGGTCCGAGGGGCGGCCGGTCGCTGCCATGATCGGGCGCCCGCCGCCGCAGCGTCAAGCCGGCACGAGCTAACGCGGGCGGCCATCATGGCGTCCAACGAATGGAGGCCGGCAGGACTGCCTGCCCCGCTCGGACCGGTTTCAATGGATGAAGGTCATGAAGAAAGCGACGATGCTCGCGCTCATTCTCGTCCTCGTGCCCGCTGCACTCTCGGCACAGGGCCGGCGTGGCGAGGGGCGCGGGCGAATGGATATGCAGGGCCGCATGGGCATGATGGGCGAGCGCGGCAACCTTGCCCGCGCTCTCATCGACCGGCGCGCCGAGATCGGATTGAACGATGAGCAGGTGAACCGCCTGGAAGAGCTGGCGAAGAGCATGGAAGAGACGCGCGCCGCCATGCGTGCATCCATGCGTACAACCCGCGATTCCGGCGTCGCCCGCCGCCGAATGTCAGAGGATGACCGCGCCGCAATGCAGGCCTGGCGGGACCGCATGAGTGAATCCGCGCGCGCCATGACCGAGGGCATCCGCTCGACGCTCACGGAAGAACAATGGCAACAGGTCGGGACGCGCATGCGCGGCCAGGCCCGCGGCCAGGCCCGGCGCGGCGGGCCGGGGATGCAGTCACATCGCCCGCCACGTCCGCCGCGGACGCCTGGCATGGCACCGCGCGGACCGCGTGGCCCGCAGGCGGGTCCGCCCGCAATGCGCTTCAGGCCACGCGCGAGGACGCCCGGACTGCGGGAGTTCCGCGGGCACGTCCTGCCGCAGGGACCACCTGCAGCAGCGTTCCGGCCGCTGCCGCCCGTACGCCGGTTCACACCGCTCGTGCCGCGCGACACGCTGCGGCCACGGGTGCGCCGCTGGATGTAGCTAACGCGACACGTCGAACTGACGCGTGAACTTCAGGACGAGCGTGCGATCGAGCGGGCCGCGCCGGATGCCGGTCCGCTCGAACATTCCCGTGTGTTCCGTGTCATTGTAGACGATGTAGAGGCCGGTACCCGCGGTCGCCAGCCAGCCGAAGCGGACGTTACCGGAGAACGAGTCCGTCCGGTCGTTGTACTGCAGCAGCGTTTGCAGGTAGACGCGCGGCGAGAACGACCACGCGGCGCGCAGACCCACCAGCGTCGTCTCGAACGTGCCTTCATCGAGCCAGACACGGTAATAGCTCGTGCGCAGCGATGCGACGAACGTCTCACCGAACCGCGCCGCCAGCGTGTTGTCACCGCCTGCCCGGTGCCCCGAGTAGAAGCCGCCGATGTCGACGCGACCATCGATGGAGAAGCGTGCGCTGCGGTCCGTGTTGTAGTCGAAGCCCCATTCGACGTTGTCGTACGTGCCCGCTGGCACAATGACGCCTGGTGCGATCTCGAACGGCTGTTTCAGTCCCTCGCGCGTGACGTTGATCGCCGGCAGCTGGAAGAACGCGCCGTTCGCGAACTCGAAATGGCTGTCGAAATGCAGCAGCCGCGTTTCACTGAACCCGTCCAGGTCCAGGTACTCACGATACGTGATGTGTGGACGCAGCTCGCGCAGCCACGCAATGCCGGGCACGCGGATGTGGCGCAGCAGCCGTCCACTGAAGAACCGGTAGCCGAGCCGCGGCACGAACCCGACGTCCGGCGTGAAGTTCTCGCCGACCTCGCGGAACGTACCACCGGCTTCCCACGTCCGGGTCGTGTACGTGCCGCTCATGCCGCCCGCGCGCTGTCCGCGCGTGACGCCGTTGTGGTCAGTGGCTGCAATGTACGCATCGAACGTGACTGCCTGGCCGACACCCAGCCGGCCGTCCACTGCGAACGTCCAGTTGCGGTCATCGGTATCGGACGTATTGATGCGGCTGACGGCCATGCCGCCGAGTCGGGTGCGGTTGCCGAATTCGCGCAGGACACGGGCCACACCGTAATTGTTGGGTGGCGCGATTTCGAGGACGGTGCCGGCGTCGCCGGTGCGTTCGATGCGTTCGGTCTGGAGGTCGAGCAGGCCGATGCTGAAGCCGGCCACGCGGCCGGTGAGTCGGCCGCCGCCGAGGATGGGTACGGCCTGGCCGCTGGCAATGCCGATACGGCGACTGAAGAAGATCTCGGTTTCCTGCGGTGTGCCGACGGCGAACGTACCGGCATTCTCGAGGAAGAACGGTCGCTTCTCGGGAAAGAAGAGGTTGAAGCGGGTGAGGTTGATCTGCTGTTCGTCGACCTCGACCTGAGCGAAGTCGGTGTTGACTGTCAGGTCGAGTGTGAGCGACGGTGTGAGTCCGAGCTTGCCGTCCGCGCCTGCTTCGACATCGTAGTCCGTGTCCGCGTTCGTCAGGTAATCACGCCGGCCCGATGCCAGCAGGTACGGTGTGATGGAGATGGGTCGGCGCGCCGGCGCCTGCACGCCCTCGAGAACACCAGCGGACGATATGCGGAAGAAGTCGAACTGTCGCGCGATCGGTGACCAGACGGCTTCCTCGTTCCGCCGTCGTATCGCGCGGGCGAAGTTGATGCCCCACCGTTGCGCACCGCTGCGTTCGTAGCGCAGTGTCGCGAATGGGATGCGGAACTCGGCGTACCAGCCGTTCGCATCGCGGGTGGTGGCGACGTCCCAGCTTCCGTCCCAGTTCAGGTTGAAGCCGCCGCCGCTGCCCGCTGCCTGCCGCATCTGTCCGCTGAAGCCGCCTTGACCTTCGCGCGTGACCTGGCCGTCATACTCGATGCCGGCCGGCGTCGTGCCGAACACGAACCCGTTCTGCCGGTCGAGGTACGTGTCAATGACGATGCGGAACGCATCCGAATTCGAGAGATCCGCATCCCGCCGCGTTTCACCCAGCGTGATTGCCGATGGCTCCGCATCGAACAGCCACGCGCCGATGTAGAGCGCCTGCGCATCGAACAGGACGCGCACCTCGGTGCGCTCGGATACGGCGCGCCCCTCGAATGGCTCACGCTGGACGAATCCGCCAATGACCGCCGCACCCATCCACTCCGGATCATCCAGCCGCCCATCGATCAGAGGGGCACGCCCGGCGGGAACCGCCGCAGCGACCCGGTCGGCTCCACCGGTCGCGGTTTGCGCGGCCAGCCCGGCCTGCCCGGTGGCTGCCAGCACCGCAGCGCAGGTAACCGTCCCTGCCGCGGTCAGCGCGCACGACCGCGAACGCCGCCGCCCGTCGCATCCCCGGGCCTGCATCACCCGCCTCGCCGCCCCGTCCGCGCCGGCGACGCCGGCCGCGTCCTCGCCGGCGGCCGCGGCGGCTGGACGGGCTGCCGAACCGGAGGGTTCTCGACATCCTTCCCCTTGCCCTTCTTCTCCCGTCCCTTGCTACGCCTCCCCATCGCCGGAACTCCTTTCTCCAGAACCCTGAGCCGTTCCTGTGCCTGTCCGCGCTCGTCCGGTCAACTCGAATCACCGGAGCGTCGCGCAGTCGAACCATCGTGGATCAGAGGATGGACGCGCACCCGGCCGGCTGCTGCAATGCCGGCAATGGCATTGTCGCCAATGTCTGTGATGAACAGGTTGGCCGGCATGTCGACCATGCCGAGCCATTCGCCATCCGGTCCGAACAGGTCCCACGGCGTGGGATCGGCCCGGGTCGGGTGCAGCGTGAGCGGCAGGAGTGGAACGGGTGGCACGCGCTCGACCCACACGTTGCCGACGTGGTCCGCGATCATGCGGCCAAAGGCGGGCAGCGTGTCGGCGAACGGCAGTCGCGCGATGATTGCGCGCTGTTCTTCGACGACCTCGGGCAGATCCGTCTGCGCTTCGATGCGTGCGACGAGCTGCGCGCGTGCGCGGTCGACGTCGGCGCGGTCGACGCGCCGAGGTGTCCATTCGCGGCGGATACGACGCACGAGGTCGCCGTCCGCGTTCCATACGCCGATGTCGAAGCTGGCCGGGAACCCCGCGAACAGGTGGAGGCCGCGTACGGCGAAGCTGACGACCGGACCGAAGCCGATCGCTTCGACACCGACACCCCCGGCCCTGAGCCGGGCGCCCGGCAGAATGACTGCGGCCGTGTCACCAGCCGGCTTGAAGAAGAGGAACCGTGCCGGCTCGGTCCACGGCTCTCGCCGCGGCAGCAGCCCGGTCGGCGGCTGGATCGCGATGACAGTCGAGTCGGTGAGCACGAACAGCAATGACACCAGCTGCTTCGCCGCTGCCCGCTCGGATCCGACCGCACGCCGGAACGTCCCATCCAGATCGAACACGAGGCTTGGCTCGCTGCCGCGCTGTGCCATCACGAGCCGGTCATCCAGGCGGTACAGGCGCGCCGCGCCGCTGCCCGCTGTCGCGATCGTGCTGCGCGCGGTCGTGCGCGTGTACTCGCCTGCTGCATCGAAGAGGTGGAGCGAGCCATCGGCCGTCGCGACGGCGACACCACCATTGTCCAGCAGTGCAGCATCGATGACGGGTGCACCATTGGCCAGTGAGGCCGGCAGCGTAACGGCGAGGCGAGGTTCGGAATCGACGCGCCAGCCTGCGCCGTCGTGCCATGCCGGCCGCGACGAGTGGACGATCTGCACTCCCGCACTGTCCGCCACGGCGAATGCCGGTCGTGCCTCGCCGGTGCACGCCGCGAACACCACGTGAACGAGCATGACGGCGAGTGTGGCGTAGCCTGCGGTCGCGCGCGAAGTCACGCGTCGTCGCATACGGGCAGTCGAGCGTTGGATCGACACGGGTCCATTGAGCAGAGAATCGATCGTGTGGCCGCGGCCGGCTGGTGGCGACGCGAGCCGGTCAGCGACCGCCCGTTGACGCACGATCGGTCGACCCGGAAGTTTGCCGAACCCCGCGCCATGTGTCCAGCACAGCCGGAGAGTCGCCATGTACAGGGAGGATGGCCATCGGGCGAGGATCGCTCGCGCGTCGGGAAACACCCTGGCGGTCGCCGAACCTGCGCCGGTCGCCGGCGTTGCCGGAGCCGCCCCCGATGACGGCCGGGAGGTCGTGACTCGCGTCGGGCCTGCCGGGCACCGGGTACTTCGCTCTGCACGGCTCGCCGCCTGTACCGTCATGACCATGGCCGGCCTGGATGCGACGAGTGCGAATCCGTGCTACGGGCAATCGCAGCCTCAGCGCGCGCCGGCGTCCGTCCTGCTGCGACCGGACCGCGTCTTCGATGGTGTGAATGCGACGCCGCACGAGGGCTGGGTCGTGCTGGTGACGGGCGATCGGATTGTAGCGGTCGGGCCCGCAGCGGACGTGCGCCGACCCGCGGGCACGCCCTCGATCGATCTGCAGGGCATGACGCTGACGCCCGGCCTGATCGAAGGCCATTCGCACCTGTTGCTCCATCCGTACAATGAGACGCCGTGGAACGATCAGGTGCTGCGCGAGTCCGTGGCGGAGCGCGTCGCGCGTGCTGTCAACCATGCACGAGCGACGCTCATGGCCGGCTTCACGACCGTGCGTGACCTCGGCAGCGAAGGTGCCGGTTACGCCGATGTCGGAGTCCAGCAGGCGATCGAGAAGGGCGTGATCCCCGGCCCCCGCATGCTCGTCGCCGGACCCGCCATTGTCGCGACCGGCAGTTACGGCCCCAAAGGCTTCATTCCCGAGGCGACCGTACCGCTCGGCGCGGAGGAAGCGGATGGCGTGGATGGCATCACGCGCGTCGTGCGCGAGCAGATCGGCAAGGGCGCGGACTTCATCAAGGTGTACGCCGACTATCGCTGGGGACCTGCCGGCCAGGCGATGCCGACGTTCACCCGGGAGGAGCTGGAGCTGATGGTGCGGCTCGCCACCAGCTCGGGTCGATACGTCGTCGCCCACGCAGCGACTGCAGAGGGAATGCGCCGCGCCACCCTCGCCGGTGTCGAGACCATCGAGCACGGCGATGGTGGCACTGCCGAAGTATTCGCACTGATGAAAGAGCACGGCGTCGCGTACTGTCCCACGCTGGCCGCGCCGGACGCCACCAGCCAGTACGGCGGCTGGCACAAGGGCACGGATCCCGAGCCCGCCCGGCTGCGCGCCAAGCGCGCCAGCTTCCGGCTCGCACTCGATGCCGGCGTCACGATCTGCATGGGCGGCGATGTCGGTGTGTACACGCACGGCACGAACGCGCGCGAGATCGAATTGCTCGTCGACTACGGCATGACGCCCGCCGCCGCACTGATTGCCGCGACATCGGGCAATGCGCGCACGTTCCATCTCGACGACCGCATCGGCCAGGTCAGGGCCGGGCTGCTCGCCGATCTCGCCGCATTCGAGGGTGATCCCACCCGCGACGTCGCGGCCCTGCGACGCGTTCGCTTCGTCATGAAGAATGGGGTGGCGTACGTTTCGCCTTGAGAGCGAAGGGGTGCGGCTACGGCTGGGTACGGTGCACGCGATTCCCCAGCCCGAGCCGTAGCCCTGGCCCCAGCCGTAGCCCTGAGCCCTTGCCGTCCGTTACTCCTGTCGCAGCGCAAAGACGGGATCGAGCCGTGTCGCTCGCCATGCAGGCACCAGCGTTGCCAGTGCACCGATCAGCACGAGCAACAGCGTGACGCCGATGAACGTGGGCGGATCCCACGCGCCGACACCGAACAGCTGACTCTGCACGGCGCGCGTGAGCGCGGCCGCAGCGACCAGTCCGATTGCCGTGCCGATGCCGGCGAGCGCCATGCCCTGGCGCATGACGATGGCGAGCACCTGGGCGCGGCTTGCGCCAAGCGCCATGCGTACACCCATCTCCTGCGCGCGCTGCGACACGGCGTACGACATGACGCCGTATATGCCGGTGGCGGCGAGTGTGAGGCCGATTGCGGCGAAGACGCCGAGCAGCAGCATGGACATGCGGCGCTGGCCGGTCGAGCGGCTGAGCAGATCGTTCATGGTCGCGATACGCGCGACCGGCTGATCGGCGTCGACCTCGCGGACGGCGCCGCGCACGGCATCCACGTAGCGCAGCGGATCACCCTGCGTGCGAACCGCGATGTTCAGCGCTGCGACACCGCGCTGGCGCTGCGGCTGATAGACCTGGATGCGTGCGTCGGCATCCAGCCCTTCATGCGCGGTGTGTGCGACGACGCCCACGATCTCCGCGTACGAATTCGGATTGTCCTGCGGCCCGAAGATCAGTCGCCTGCCGATCGGATCGGTGTCCGCATAGAAGCGGCGAACCAGTTCTTCATCCACGATGGCGACACGTGGCGCGCCCTGGCCGTCCTGTTCCGTGAAATAGCGGCCGCGCACGAGCCGGATCCCCATCGTCCGATGATAGTCGGGACTGACAATGCGCTGATCGCCCCATGGACCCGGTTCACCGTCGGCCGGCGTGAAACCCTCGACACCGAAGCTCGACGTCGACCACGAGCCACCGAACGGCAGGACCTGCGTGCCGCCGACATCGGTGACGCCGGGAATTGCGGCGACACGGGCGAGTGCGCGGTCGAAGAACGCAATGCGCATCGTGTCACTCGTGTACTTCGCGGTCGGCAGCACGACCTGCGCCGTCAGCAGGTTGTCCGGATCGAAGCCCGGATCGACCGCCTGCAGTCGTGAGAAGCTCTTCATCAGCAGGCCGGCGCCCGCGAGCAGTGAAAGCGCGAGTCCGAACTCGGCCACGACGAATGCGCGCCTCAGGAACTGGCCGGTCCGGTCCGCCATGCCGCTGCGGCCGCCCTCGCGCAGCGTGTCCTGCACGTCGGTGCGCGTCGTCTGCAGTGCGGGCGCCAGGCCGAACAGCACGCCCGTCAGTACGGCGAGCAGCCCGGTGAACAGGAGCACGTTCGTGTCGAGCGTGACGTTCTGGCCGATCATGGCGGGCACATCGAGGCCGGCCATGAGCGCCCGCATGCCGGCCCAGGCGAGGAAGATGCCGAGCAGGCCGCCGGCGACGGCGAGCAGTGTGCTCTCCGCGAGGAGCTGTCGCACGAGCTGGCCGCGCTTCGCGCCGAGCGCCATGCGTACAGCGACCTCCTTCAGCCTGCCCGCCGCTTTCGCCAGCAGCAGGTTCGCCACGTTCGCGCAGGCGATCAGCAGCACGAAGCCGACGGCGCCCAGCAGAATGAGCAGAGCGGGACGGATTGTGCCCGTCGCCTTCTCCTCGAATGACACGACCTTGAGCGTCCAGTTCGGCGGATACTGTTCGGGCGTCTCCTGTTTCAGGGTTTCCGCGAATGCCGTCATTTCGGTCTGTGCA
>Ga0302046_10003846_pt1 | contig 13457 bp, 14 predicted proteins | sample RVTome_11_FD_200261 | JGI IMG/M metagenome (GOLD analysis project Ga0302046, IMG submission 200261) | Soil microbial communities from uranium-contaminated site in the Upper Colorado River Basin, Wyoming, United States - RVT147D111 (version 2) ...
AGCGTACCTACGCGGCCGACGCCGACGTCAGGCGGGTCGGCGAAGCGTGGGAGCTGGCACGGTCCGGCGGCCATCCGGTGGCCGTGATGCTGCCCCTGGCGCTCGCGTGAGCCAATGCTGAGCCGCGAGCAGTTGCTGGAGCCGCTGGCGCGGCGGCGCCGCGACGAGGTGGTGGTGACCACGATGGGCGTGGTCAGGCCCTGGGCGCGCTACTCCGACCACGACCTGGACTTCGCCTCCGCCGACAGCGCCATGGGGCACGCCGCCGACCTCGCCCTGGGCATCGCGATGGCGCAGCCGCGCCGCAAGGTAATCTGCCTGAACGGCGACGGCAGCATGTTGATGAGCCTCGGGACGCTGGTCACGATCGTCGAGTCGGGCGCCGCCAACCTGGTCCTTTTCGTGGTCGTCAACGACGTCTACGAGATCACCGGCGGCCAGCCGATCCCGGGCGCCGGCCGGGTCGACTTCGCCGCCCTGGCGCGCGCCGCCGGCTTCGCACGGGTCTTCCACTTCGTGGAAGCCGACGCCTACGAGCAGGCGCTCGATGAGATACTCTCGGGCCCCGGCCCCACGTTCGTCAGCGTGGCCGTGGAGGCCGGGTCGGAGGGCGTGATCAGCCGCACGCCGGTCGAGCCGGCGCGCTACCTGCAGACCTCGCTCGCCGACTGGTCGGCGCGGATGCGCCGGGCGCTGCTGGATGTCGGCGATCCCTGACAGGCCTTGATGGAAGGGTGATGGGTCTGGCGCATGACTCTTGCGGGTCCAAGGTGAAATGCGTCCCAGATGAGGGAATCCAACGGATGAGCACCGAGGTCTGGTACAAGGACGGCTTGAGCTTCGAGTGCACGCGCTGCGGCCACTGCTGCAGCGGCTTTTCGGGGACCGTCGCCGTGAACGACGCCGAGATCACGGCGCTCGCCGCCCGCCTGGAGCTCGAGCCGTCGGTCTTCCGCGAGCGCTACACGCGCGCGCTGCGCGACGGCTCGATCAGCCTGCGGGAAAAACCCAACCTCGATTGCGTCTTCTACAGCCGTCAGCACGGCTGTCTGGTCTACGAGGACCGGCCGCTCCAGTGCCGGACCTGGCCGTTCTGGCGCTCGGTGGTGAAGACCCGCAGGAGCTGGGCCGCCGAGGCCGAGCACTGCCCCGGGATGAACCGCGGTCGCCTCTACACCATCGACGAGATCGAGGAGTCCGCCTCGTCGACCCCTTGAGATCGCCGCGCCCGCGTTACCTTGACGCTTTTTCAAATCGCGTGCTACAACCCGGTCCCCACCAAAAACCATCCCGGATGAGGAGCAACCATGCGATTTCGCGGTGGTACGGTGGAGGCGGCCGGGCTCGGCCTGGTCGCCGCCGCCGGCGAGTGAGCCGCGCGGCGTTGCTCGCCGTCGCTCTGGCCGCCGCCGCTTGCGGCGCGCCGGCCGCCGACGGCGGGGCGCCGGGCGCGGCGGCGATCGAGCGCGATGGCTCGCCGTCATGGTCGCCCGACGGCAGCCGGATCGTCTTTTACAGCGAGCGTGACGGCAACGCCGAGATCTACGTCATGGACGCCGACGGCGGCAACCCCGTGCGCCTGACCGATCACCCCGCCGACGAGGGCTACCCGGCGTTCTCTCCCGACGGCAGCAAGATCAGCTTCGACTCCGACCGCGACGGCAACTTCGAGATCTACGTCATGGACGCCGGCGGCGGCAACGTGCGGCGTCTCACCTACAGCTCGGCTCGCGACGTGTCGGCGGCCTGGTCGCCCGACGGCGCTTGGATCGCCTTCATGTCCGACCGCACGGGCCGCTTCGAGGTCTGGGTGATGAACGCCGACGGCTCCGAGCAATGGCAGTTCACCGGCTCCGGGGCCACCCGTTCGGAGGGGACCCACTGGTTTCCTCAGTTCTCCCCGGACGGCGAGCGGATGGCGTTCCACGTCAACCGCGACGTCTACACGGTTCGCCTGGACGGCAGCGAGTACACTCGATTGACCACCGACCCCGACAACGGCATGGTGCCGACCTGGTCGCCCGACGGCGCCCGTCTCGGGTTCATGAGCTGGCGCACCGGCGCCACCGAGATCTGGGTCATGAACGCCGACGGCAGTGGGCAGGCCCGCCTCACCCATACCGACGCCGGCGAGTCGGTGGACCCGCGCTGGGCGCCGGACGGCAGCCGGATCGTCTACACCTGGCTGCCGGCGGGGGGCGCCGGCCCGAAGCACATCATGACGATGAAGGCCGACGGCTTGGATGTAAGGCAGCTTACAGGTGCGTCGCCGCGATGAGACGCGATCGTCAGCCAGGTTACGTTTGACTGCCGCCGCGTTCGCTAGTGTCCCGAATCGCAAATCCGTTGAGCTTGCGATTCGGGACACCTAGCTTGACGACTGCCGAAGGACGCTTCCCTCAGAGTCCCGAATGCGAAGCGGCGGCACACGGCGCGGTCGATCCGTGCGCCCTTGTCGTCGCTCGTATACCTTTTCGCGACCGCGGGCGGCCGCCTGCAAGGGTCCGCCATCGCCAGCCGCATCGCCAGCCGCATCGACAGCCGACAGGGGACACGAGAATGCAGCGTCCGAACGGAAGGTGGGAGCCAATCATTCCAGAGTCGAGGCGCGGGGCGCTTGCCGGCCTCGCGACCGCCGCTTTGATGGTGGCAACGCCGGCGCTGGCGCTGGCGCAGGACGCCGCCAACGGCGGCCAGCTCTACGAGCGGCTCGAATGTGCCCGCTGCCACGCGGCGGACGCGAGCGGCGGCATGGGCCCGGCGCTGGCGGGCACCAGCCTTTCGTTACAACAGGTCCGCGCCCAGCTCCGCGACCCGACCGGCGGCATGATGCCGACCTTCGGCCCCGAGCGGCTGAGCGACGCCGAGATCGCCGACATCTATGCCTGGCTCCAGTCGGGCGATCAGGCTTTCCCGAGCTGGTTCGGCACCGACCTGATCAACCTGCCGACCCCGATGCTGCCCGGCGAGCGCACGCTCGAGGTGCATTTCACCCACCGCTTCCAGTCCTCGATCCGCGACGCCGGCCGCCAGGGCCTCTGGGGGCTAGACAGCTTCGCGACGCCGGTCTTCTGGTTCGCCTACGGGATCAGGGACTGGCTGCAGGTGCACGGCGGCCGCAGCGCCGTGCGCGGCACCTGGGAGTATGGCGCCAAGCTCTCGCTCCTCGACGAGGGGCGGCTGGCGGCCCCCATATCGGTCGCCGCCGTGCTCACCGGCGCCTACGTCGACCGCGACGAGATCATCGACAAGGGCCGCTTCGCCGTCGAGCTACCGGTTGGCTTCAAGCTCCACGATCGCGTCAGCGTCGTGGCGGTGCCGTTCCTCGCCACCAACACGGACGCCTCCGGAAACCCGGCCAGCGACGACTACTCGGCGGCCATCGGCCTGGGCGGGACGTTTCGGGTGACCCCCGGCCACAGCCTCGACGTCGAGTGGATCACCAACCTCGGCGGCTTCGAGAGCCCGGAGGCGGTCGATCAGTGGCAGGTGTTCTGGGCGATCAAGGTGGGCGGCCACCTCTTCCAGATCGGCCTGACCAACGCCGTGCTCTATACGCCCGACCAGATGGCGCCGGGCGCCCAGAAGACCGGCATCCGCAGCGACGTCCGGCTCGGCTTCAACCTGGTGCGGGCCTTCGACCTCGGCGGCGGCTAGCCTCGAGCAGCGAGAGGTGAGACGACCCGGTAGGGCCGGTTCACCGCTTGGAAGCCCGCGGCCGCTTGGCGCGCGGCGCCAGGTGCGTGATTACATGGAACTACATGGAATGGAACATATCGGCCGGCGGCCACCGCGCTCGGCGCAGCGGGTCGTTGCCGGTGGTTCCGGCCCCCGTTTCGAACCCCGCACCCGAGGATGCCCGATGCCATTGGAGCTGAGATCATCCGCCTTCTCCCACGAGGGCAAGATTCCCACCGAGTACACCGCCGACGGGCGCGACATCTCTCCACCGCTCTCCTGGTCCGGCGCCCCGGAGGCGACCCAGAGCCTGGCGCTGATCGTCGATGATCCGGACGCACCGGACCCGGCGAACCCTCGCACGACCTGGGTCCACTGGGTCCTGTACAACCTGCCTCCTTCCGTCACCGGCCTGGCGCGCGACGGCGACGAGCTGCCCGAGGGGGCGCGCGAGGGGCTCAACGACTGGGGGCGCACGGGATACGGTGGGCCGGCGCCGCCGATCGGCCGCCATCGCTACTTCCACAAGCTGTACGCTCTCGCCACGGTGCTACCAGACCTGCATCAGCCGAGCAAAGAGGAGCTGCTGAAGGCGATGGAGGGCCACGTGCTGGCCAGCGCTGAGCTCATCGGCACGTACGCGAAGTCGCGATAGTTGGGGCTGGCTTGCGCGGGTGAGCGACGCTTGAACCAGATTCGCGAACCGGCAAAAAAAAGCCGGGCTACGCTGGCGCCGCGGCAGCGCGTAGAGCCCGGCAAAGAGCGCCCAGCGCCGCGCCGGAGTCGACGCCGGCGGCGAAGACGGCGCTGACCACCGCCACACCGGCCGCCCCCACGCCCAGGCAGGCGGCAACCCGCGTCGCGTCGACGCCTCCGATCGCCAACACCGGGAGGCTGGTCTGGCGGACGACGGCGGCGAGGGCCCCGGTGCCGACGCCGAGCTTGGGGCCGCTGGTGAACACCGGCCCGAACACCGCAAGGTCGGCGCCGGCGGCTTCGGCGCGACCGACCGCGGCGGCGGAGTGGACCGCTGCGGAGCGTACGAACGTTCCGTCGCCCGAGGAGGTCCGCCCCCTCGGGATCGAGCTCTCCGGCCAGTGCACGCCGTCGAAACCGAGGCGGCGGGCCTCGGCCTCGGGGCCATTCAGGAACACCGGCACGCCGGCGGCGCGAGCGCGTGCCAGGCCGGCGGTCATGAGCTGCTCACGCCGCTGCCCGGTGAGCTCCTTGGTGCGGAGCTGGATCAGGATGCCGGGCAACCGTCCGAGTCGCTGCGCCGCGTTCCCAGGGGCGTCACCTGGGCCCTCTGCCGCGATCGTCTCGGCGTCTTTCGCACTGGATACCACCACGATTGCCGTGGCGATCCGCTCGAGGGCCTCCAGCCAGGCCTCGTCGCCGCCGAAGAAGCCACGGTCGGCCACCAGCATCAGCCATGGCGGGGGCGGCAAGCTTCGATTCACCACAGATTCAGCGTGACCACGCGGTTCGTCGCCGGCTACCGCCAAGGCAACCCCTCGCGGGGGCTCGAAGGGTCGGCGTGGAACTTGCGCGGCATGCGCTTGGCGAGGAAGGCTTCGCGCCCGGCGATCGCCGCGTGGCGGATGGCGCGGGCCATGCGCACCGGCTCGCCGGCGCGCGCCACCGCGGTGTTCAGCAGCACCGCATCGCCGCCGAGCTCGAAGACGATCGCCACGTCCGAGGCCGTGCCGACGCCGGCGTCGATGATCATCGGAATCGACACCGCCTCGCGCATCAGCAGCAGGTTGTGGGGGTTGCGGACGCCGAGCCCGGAGCCGATCGGCGCCGCCAGGGGCATCACCGCCGGGCAGCCCATCTGCTCGAGCTTGACGGCCACCACCGGGTCGTCGTTGGTGTAGGGGAGGACCTGGAAGCCGTCGGCGATCAGCCGCTCGGCGGCGACCATCAACTGCTCGGTGTCGGGCAGCAGGGTGTCGTGGTCGGCGATTACCTCCAGCTTGACCCACGAGGTCCCCAGCGCCTCCCGGCCCAGCTGGGCGGTGAGCACCGCGTCCTCGGCGGTGAAGCAGCCGGCGGTGTTGGGCAGGATCAGGTAGCCGGCCTTGCGCAGCGCCCTGTACAGGTCCTCCTCGTCGCCGCCGCCGCCCGGCTTGACGCGGCGCAGCGCGACGGTCGCCACCTGGGTGCCCGAGGCCGCCAGCGAATCGAGAAGGACCTGGCGGCTGGGGTAGTGCGCGGTGCCGAGCAGCAGCCGCGAGCTCAGCTCCTGGCCGGCCAGCGACCAGGTGTCCTGGCCGGCGGCGGCCTCGATTCTAGCCGGCATTTCTCATCGCCCTTCTGCTGCGGGCGCGGCGGAGGCACGTGCCCACGGCGTTGCACTGGGTCGGTCTCCTCGAAATCGTTAGATGGGCCCGATGCCCCATGCGAGTAGGTTCTCCTGCGGGCGCGGGGCGGCCCGTGTCTACTGCGTTTGCGCTCGCATTGCCCGGCGACGCGAGGTTGTGGCTCATGGCCTATCCTCCGGCGAGTGGGGCGATGATCTCGATGTCGTCGCCCTCGTCGACACGGGTATTGTGCCACTCGTGGCGCGGGATCACCCGCCGGTTGATCCCCACGGCGACGGCCTCCAGGCGCTCGCCGGCCTCGCGGGCGAGCAGCTCGGGAAGGGCCGTCGGACCCTCCAGCTGCCGGGGGCGCCCGTTGATGGTGACCCGGATCATCGCCGGTCTCCCGTGCCTGGGCCCATCGCCGCGGCCGCGCCGGCGAGCTTGCCGAAGCGCAGCGGATCGAAGGGCGCCAGGGCGGCGGGGACCTCGCCGCTCTCGATCGCGTCGACCAGGTGCTTGGCGGTGACCGGCGCCAGCATGATGCCGTTGCGGTAGTGGCCGGTGGCCACGAAGACCCCCGGCAGGTCGAGCGCGCCGATCGCCGGCATGTGGTCGCGGAGCGCCGGCCGCAGGCCGACGTTGATCTCGCGGATCTCGAGCTCATAGATCGACGGCAGCGTGCGCCAGGCGTGGACCAACAGGTCCATGGCTACCCCCGCCGTCGGGCGGTCGTCGAAGCCCTGCTCCTCGGCGGAGGCGCCGATCACCAGCTCGCCACTGCGGCGCGGCACCATGTAGACGTCGGGGGTGGCGATCACGTGGTCGATCGGCATTTCGCCGTGCAGGCGGAGCACCTGCCCTTTCACCGGGTGCAGGGGCAGCGCCGCCACCTCGGGGAGCAAGTCGCGCGTCCAGACGCCGGCGCAGAGGATGGCGCTGGAAACCCGCAGCGTGCGCTCCCAGAGGCTGGTGGTCGGCCGCGTCTCCGCAACCCCGCCGCCGGCCACTGTGCCGGCTCCGACACCGCTCGGGTCGGGAGTCCGCGATGTCCCGTTGGCGTGATCTCCGGGGACCGGGTCCGGAGCGCCGGCCGCACTCCGCAGGGTCACGGCGGCCAGCGAGCCGTCGTCGTCATGATGCAGGGCCGCAAGCTCGGCGCCCTCGACGATCGAGGCGCCGCCGTCCTCCGCGGCGCGGCGCAGCGCGGTCGCCAGCAGGCGCGGGTCGACCTGCCGGTCGATCTCGGTACGCAGGCCGCCGACCACGCGCGGGCTCAGCGCCGGCTCCAGCTTCAGGACCTCGCGGCCGCTCAGGTGCTCGGCCTTCAGCCCGAGCTCCTGATGGGCCCGGGCCCGGTGCTCGAGCTGCTCGCGGTGGTCGCGGTCCAGGGCGATCGCCAGCGTTCCCTCTCGCCGGTAGCCGCAGTCGAGGCCGGTCTGCCGCTCGATCCCGGCGACGAAGTCGGGGTACAGCCGGCAGCTTTCGAGGCCGAGCTCGATCATCGCGGGGAGCGACGGATTGGCCTCGGAGACGGGGGCGAGCATGCCGGCGGCGACCGGCGTGGCGCCCCCGCCACAGCGCAGCTTGTCGACGAGCACGACCTGGTGGCCGCGCCGGCGCGCCTCCCAGGCGATCGACAGGCCGATGATGCCGCCGCCGACGACGACGATGCCGGTGGACTCCGGGAGCTGCGCGGGCGTTGCCACGGGCTCAGAAGCTCCAGAGAAGGGGAATGACGGCAGAGGCGATCAGCCAGAACATCACGGTCAAGGGGGCGCCGAACTTCAGGTAGTCGGCGAAACGGTAGTTTCCCGGGCCCATCACCATCAGATTCGTCTGATATCCATACGGCGTCATGAACCCCGCTGAGGCCGCGAAGCAAACGGTGATCAGGAACGGACGGGGATCGACGCCGAGGTCGGCGCCGAGCTGCAAGGCGATCGGCGCCATCAAGATGGCGGTGGCGTTGTTGGAGATCGTCTGCGTCATCAGCGAGGTGAGCAGATAGAGGACGGCGAGAATCATGGCCGGCGTGAAGAGGTCGGGGCTCACGTCGCGCAGCCGCAGCACGCCCTGGGCGAGGTACTCGGCGGTGCCGGTCGACAGCATTGCCGAACCTACGGGGACGAAGGCGGCGATCAGCAGCAGCACCGACCAATCGACCGCTCGATACGCCTCCGTGGGCCGCAGGGCGCGAACCACGAACAAGCTGATGCAGCCGAGGATCGCCGCCTTCAGGATGTCGACGACGCCGGTAGCGGCGAGGATCACCACCGCCGGAAGGACGACCAGGATCGCCGCGTTGGCGCCGCTGAGCGTCGTCTCGACGTACGATCGCGAGGCGATGATCAGGTCCTCGGCATGACGGAGCTGCCGCCACCTCTCCTCGGGCACTACCAGCAACAGGTCGTCGGCGAACTGCAGGGGCGTCCGAGCGATCTGGTCGTGGAGGAGCTCACCGCCGCGGCGGATGGCCAGCACGAAGGCGCCGAACCGCTGGCGGAAGTCGATGTCCTCCAGCGTCCTGCCGATCAGCCGGCTGTTGGGACCGACGATGGCTTCGACCAGCAGCTGGCCCTCGGCCGAGATCTCGGTATCCGAGACCTTGGCGTCGGAAAGCAGCTGGACGCCGGCGGTATTGCTCAGCTTGACGAGGTTCTCGCCCGAGCCCCGCACCACCAGCCGGTCCCCCTCCAGCAGGCGGAGATGGCGGAGGTTCTCGGTGACGTGGTCGACGCCACGATGCACCGCGATGACGGTGACGTCGAAGGTGCGGCTCAGGGCGCTGCTCTCGATGGTACGACCGATCAGCGGCGAGGTCGGCGTGACCTGCACCTCGGTGAGGTAGTGGCGCATCCGGTACTGGCGGGTCAGCGCCTGGGGCGTCGAGCGGGCCGGCAGCAAGGGGCGTGCGGTGAGCAATACGTAGACGATGCCGACCGCCAGCAGCACCGAGCCCACCGCGGTGAGCTCGAACATCCCGATGGGGGCGAGGCCGTTGTCCTCGGCGATCGCGCTGACCAGCAGGTTGGTCGAGGTACCGATCACCGTCAGGGTGCCGCCGGCGATCGAGACGTACGAGAGCGGCAGCAGCGCCTTGGAGGGGCTCAAGTGGAATCGCCGGGACAGGTCCGTGACCAGCGGGATGAACATCGCCACCACCGCGGTGTTGTTGAGAAAGCCGGACAGCAGGCTGGCAACGACCAGGACGATGGCGACGGCCGGCCAGGCGTGCGTGCCGGCCGCCGTGGCCAGCCGGTCGCCGGCGGCCCCGAGCACGCCGGTCTTCACCAGCGCGTGGCTGAGCACCAGCAAGGCGCCCACCGTGACCACCGCCTTGTTGCTGAGCCCGGCGATTGCCTGGTCCACGTCGATGAGGCCGGTCAGCAGCAGGACCGCCAGCATCAGCATCGCGGTGACCTCGATGGGGAAGACCTCGAGGATGAAGAGCACCAGCGCGGCGAGGATCAGCGCCAGCATGAAGCCGATCTCGAAGGTCACGTGCCTTCCCCAGCGGGCGGGCGGCCATCGCGCCGCCTCGCCGGCTCGTCTCCGCCGGCCCCCTCGAGAGCCGCGAGAATCTCGGCCGCCGGCTCTTTGTCGCGGACAACCCAGATCTGGCGCAACGCGGCGTCGCTCGGGACGCCCTCCGCCAGGGCGCGGCCGAGCAGGCGCATGAAGCGCGCCGGCTCCAGGGCGCCGTGCTTGGTGCCCAGCAGCGGCATGGCGATCGAGACCAGCCGCCGGCCGACGACCTCCGCGAGGATCGCCGCCAGCGCCGACTCGATCCATTCCTCGCGCCAGGTCGGCTCAGCGTCGAGGTCGTGGACCACGGCGAGCAGGCGCAGCGGCGTCCCCGACCGCACCAGAACGCTGCCCGGCGGCTCCGGACGCGCTTCCCAGACCCGGGTCATCACCCGCACCGGGTGCCCGGGGGAGCGGACCACCCGCGTTTCGGTGCTCAGCGCCAGCCAGGTGTCCTCCTCGCAGGCGACCGCTTCGACGTCGAAGGGAGGATCGTCCTGGGGGGCCGCGACGATGAGCAGCCCGGCGAACGACGTTGCCGCGCGCCGGCCCCCGGGAAGCACCTTGAAGGGTCGTGGGCTCAGTGGATTGCCACCATGCGCTCGATCGCCAGCCGTGCCCGGTTGGCGATCGCTTCCGGCACCCGCACCTCGTAAACGCCCTCGCGGAGCGTCCGCAGCAGCTTGTCGACCGTGATCATCTTCATGTACATGCACTCCGCGTCGGCCTTGATCGGCGTGAACTCGCGATCCGGATGGCGCTTTCGCATCTGGTGCAGGATACCGGTCTCGGTGGCGACCAGGAACTCGCGCGCCGGCGACGAGGCGATGCTCTCGACCATCCCGGTCGTCGAGGTGATCCGCGTGCGATCGCGCGGCAGATCGCCCTTGGCGAGGTGCCACATGACGTTGGAAACGCAGCCGCACTCGGGATGGATGAGCAGCTCGGCATCGGGATGCTCGGCGAACTTCTGCTCGACGTCCCGCGGGCGGATGGCGGCGTGGACGTGGCACTCGCCCATCCAGACGTGGATCTTGCGGTCGGTTTGCTGGCGGATGTACTCCCCCAGGAACATATCGGGAGCGAAGAGGATCTCCTTGTCCTCGGGGATCGATTCGATCACCCGCACGGCGTTGGCGGAAGTGCAACAGTAGTCGGCCTCGGCCTTGACGTCGGCGCTGCAATTGACGTACACGACGACGACGGCGTCCGGATGTTCCGCCTTCCAGGCTCGCAGCTGCTCGGCGGTAATCGTGTCCGCCAGCGAGCAACCGGCTCGGAGATCGGGAATCAGGACCGTCTTGTCGGGACACAGGACCGCGGCCGTTTCGGCCATGAAATGCACCCCGCAAAATACGACGGTCTTGGCCTTCGTTCGCTGGGCCTGCAGCGAGAGGCCGAGGGAATCGCCGACGTAGTCGGCAAGGTCCTGGATCGCGGGGATCTGGTAGTTGTGCGCCAGGATCACCGCGTTGCGCTCCTCCTTGAGGTGCGCTACCTCACCGACGATGCTGTCCGGGAGCTGGCGACCCGCGCCATTCCCACCGTCAGATGAGGTTCTCCCGTCTGGGATCATTGTCGTTGTCCTCCGTTGATGCGACGGGCAGTGAAAAGGAATTGCCGCGACGCTCGCGGCAAGCGCGTCAGGACACGAAGTGAAGCGAGAAGTCGATGGGGGCCGGGGAGGCCGTGAGCATGCCCATCGAGATCCAGTCGACGCCCGTGTCAGCATATTCGCACACATTCTTCATTGTAATCCCTCCGGAGGCCTCAAGCAGGCGGCCGTTGCGGAGCCCGGCACTTTGCAGGGCGGCGACGACCTCGCGAACCCCCGCTGGCGGCATGTTGTCGAGGAGCAGCCGGTCGGCCCCGGCTCGCGCCGCGACCACCGCGTCCGCGGCGGTCTCGACCTCGATCTCGATGGGGGCCGTGCCGATGGCCTGCCGCGCCCTGGCCACCGCGGTGGCGATGTCCGGCTCGACGGCCAGGTGGTTGTCCTTGATCAGCACCGCCTCGCCGAGATCGAAGCGGTGGGGGAGGCCGCCGCCGATGACGACGGCCTTTTTCTGCAGGCGGCGGAGGCCCGGCAGGGTCTTGCGGGTGGCGGCGATCCGCGGCGGCTGCGGCGAGCCGCCGCCCCGGTGGCAGGCGGCCACGGCGTCGACGGCCCGCCGCGTCACCGTCGCCACGCCGCTCATGTGGCTGAGCAGGTTCAACAACGTGCGCTCGAGCCCGAGGATGGCTCGGGCGCTGCCGGTCAGCTCCAGCACCACGTCGCCGGGGGCGACTGTATCGCCGTCGCCGCGCCGCGCCTCGACGGATACGCCGGCAATCTCGCCGAGCGCCAGACATTCCTCGACGCCGGCGAGGATCCCGGCAGCGCCGGCGCGCACCGTTCCGCGGGCGGAGCGGTCCTCGGCGACCACCGCCTCGCTGGTGAGATCACCGCCCGCGAGGTCCTCGTCGAGGAACGCCGCCAGTTGCGCGCGAAGTCGATCGTCCACAGTGCTCGAAGGCCTCCCGAAGGGGTATAGTTGAACAGTATGGAGACACAGTGGACTATCAGTCTACCGGCCCTGGGCGGCGAGGACTTCGACCTGCTGCCGATCGCCGACGGCGTCGATACCCGCTGCCTGCGTCCCGGCGACCTGTTGAGCGTCCGCACGCTCAACTCCGTGTACACGCTGCGCTTCGATGAGCCCGCCCGCGGCCGGGTGACGGCGCTTGGCGACGGGGAGTTCATCAACGAGGCGGCGCCCGCCGCCCTCATCGGCGCCACGCTGAGTGGTCGCGGATCGATGGTCAAGATCGGCTGGGTGCTGTTCGGGTTCAAGATCGTGCTCACCATACCGGGCGGCGAGCTGATGACCTCCAGGGTGCGGGGTATCGCGATCAACGGCATGGCGGTCGCGCCGCTGGCGCCGGGGACCCACTGACCGGACCGGCGCTCCGTTGCTCCCGCCCGCCGCCCCCGCCGCCGCGTCCCCGCAACCGCCGACGACGGCCATGCCATGAGATTGGCGTCGATCCCATTGATCTTCTGCGCGGCGATGGCGGTGCCGGTCGGGTCCGGCGCGCCGCAGCTTCCCGACGGGTTGTACGCCGAGATCCGCACCTCCAAGGGCCTGATCGTGGCCCGGCTGGAGGCCGAAAGGGCGCCGATGACGGTCGCCAACTTCGTCGGCCTCGCCGAGGGGACGATCGCCAACGACGCCTTCGATCCCGGCGTTCCCTACTACGACGGCACCATCTTCCATAGGGTCGTGCCCGGGCACGTGATCCAGGCGGGCGCGCCGGCGCCGGAGCGTAGCTCCGCGCGGGGCCCGGGGTACGTCTTTCCCAACGAGATCCACGCCGACCTCAGCCACGATCACGCGGGCGCGCTGGGGATGGCCAACTCCGGGCCGCACACCAACAGCGCCCAGTTCTACATCACGCTGGGGGACCGCTCGTATCTGGACGGCGACTACCCGGTCTTCGGCGAGGTCGTCGAGGGCCTCGACGTCGTCAACCGCATCGAGCAGGGAGACCTCGTGGAAACCGTCACGATCGTGCGGGCCGGCGACGCCGCGCGCGCCTTCGAGGCCGGCACCGAGTCCTTTCAGGCGCTCGTCGAGAAGGCCAGGGCGCGAGTCGAGGACGACGCGGCCGACCGGGTCCGACTCGAGCTCGAGTACGTGCGGCTCAACCATCCCGATGCGTCATCCGGCGCCGAAGGCCTCCGCTATGCGGTGCGCCGGGCGGGGGAGGGTGAGCTCGTGCAGGCGGGCGACCGCCTGCAGGTTCGCTACGTGGGCACGGCGCTCCGCTATCGAGGCCACGTGCTGGGAATGAGCGGACCGGTGTTCGAGGAGGTTCGTTTCGGCTCCGCCGCCGACGGCGCGCCGCAGCTCCTCGACGGTACCGCCGAGGCCGAGGCCTTCGAGTACGAGGTCGGCGTCACCCGCG
>Ga0302046_10003847_pt1 | contig 13456 bp, 12 predicted proteins | sample RVTome_11_FD_200261 | JGI IMG/M metagenome (GOLD analysis project Ga0302046, IMG submission 200261) | Soil microbial communities from uranium-contaminated site in the Upper Colorado River Basin, Wyoming, United States - RVT147D111 (version 2) ...
GTATGGCCGGCCTCGCCCGGCGCCTCGGCCAGGCCGCGCACGCGGACCGGCTGGTGGCGGAGGCGGACGGCCTCCGCCGGCGCTTCACGCGCGACTTCTGGCTCGAGGACGAGGGCACCTTCGCGCTCGCGCTCGACGGCGACGGACAGCCCTGCCGGGTGGTGGCGTCGAACGCCGGACACTGCCTCGTCGGCGACCTCGCCGAGCCGGCGCAGGCCGCCCGCGTGGTCGCGCGCCTCATGCGCGACGATTGCTTCTGCGGCTGGGGCATCCGCACGCTCTCGGCCGACGCCCGCCGCTACAACCCGATGAGCTACCACAACGGCTCGGTGTGGCCGCACGACAACGCGCTGATCGCCGCCGGCTTCGCCCGCCACGGCTTCGGCGGGCGGGCGGCCGAGCTCTTGAGCGGCATGTTCGACGCCAGCCAGGGCCTCGACGATCGGCGCCTGCCCGAGCTCTTCTGCGGCTTCGCCCGCGCCGGGCGGCAGCAGCCGGTGCCGTACCCGGTCGCCTGCCGGCCGCAAGCGTGGGCCGCGGGCAGCGTCTTCCTGCTGCTGCAGGCCGTGCTCGGGCTCACCATCGACGCCTGGAAGCGCCGCGTGACGTTCTCGCGCACCAGCCTGCCGGCCTGGCTCGACCACCTCGAGATCCGCGAGCTCTGGGTCGGCGACGCCAGCCTCGACGTGCGCATCGAGCGCGGGCGCGCGAGCGCGGCGCTCGAGGTCGTCGGGCGCCACGGCGACCTCGAGGTCATCGTCCGCAAGTGATGCGGGCGGCGGAGCTTCGATGCGCTACCTGGCCCTGGCCTGCGACTACGATGGGACGCTCGCGCACCACGGCGTCGTCGACGAGGCGACCTTCGCGGCGCTCGAGCGCGTGCGCGAGAGCGGCCGGCGGCTGCTGCTGGTCACCGGCCGCCGCCTCGAGGACCTGGTGGAGGTCTGCCCGCGCCTCGACCTCTTCGACCGCGTCGTCGCCGAGAACGGCGCGCTCCTCTACCGGCCCGCCGACCGCACCGAGGCCGCGCTCGGCGAGGCGCCGCCCGCGGCCTTCGTCGCCGAGCTCGCGGCGCGCGGCGTCGCGCCGCTCGACGCCGGCCGGGTGATCGTCGCCACCTGGGAGCCCAACGACGCGGCGGTGCTCGCCGCCATCCGCGACCTCGGCCTCGAGCTCCAGGTGATCTTCAACAAGGGCGCCGTCATGGTGCTGCCGTCGGGCGTCAACAAGGCGACCGGGCTTCGCGCCGCGCTCGCCGAGCTCGGGCTCTCGCCGCACAACGCCGCCGGCGTCGGCGACGCCGAGAACGACCACGCCTTCCTCAGCATCTGCGAGTGCGCGGTGACGGTGGCGAACGCGCTGCCGGCGCTCAAGGAGCGCGCCGACTGGACCACGCCCGGCGACCACGGCGCCGGCGTCGTCGGCCTGATCGAGCGCCTGCTGGAGGACGACCTCGCGTCGCTGGCCCCGCGCCTTCGCCGTCACGACGTCCTTCTCGGTACCACGCCGGCGGGCGCTCCGATCCCGGTGCCGCCCGTGGGATTGAACGTGCTCCTCGCCGGCGCCTCGAGGAGCGGCAAGTCGACGCTCGCGGGCGGCCTCCTCGAGCGCATCGCCGCGCGCGGCTACCAGTTCGTGATCGTCGATCCGGAGGGCGACTACGACGACTTCGCGGGCGCGGTGGTGCTGGGCGACGCCACCCGCCATCCGCTCCACGAGGAGATCGTCGATCTCCTCGCGAAGCCCGACGAGAACGTCGTCGCCAACCTGCTCGGCGTACCCCTCGCCGACCGGCCGGCCTACTTCGCCGAGCTGCTCCCGCGCCTGCACGAGCTTCGCGAGCGCAGCGGGCGGCCGCACTGGGTGGTGGTGGACGAGGCCCATCACCTGATGCCGGTCTCCTGGCGTCCGAGCGAGACGTCCGCCCGGGCTCTCGACGGCCTGCTGCTGATCACCGTCCACCCCGATCACCTGGCGCCCGCGGCGCTGGTCGCGGTCGACACCGTCATCGCGGTCGGGCAGGCGCCCCGAGCGACCATCGCCGCCGTGCCGGCCGCCCGCGCCGCGCTCCCCGGCGACGCGCCGGTGCTCCTCGAGGCCGGCGAGGCCGTGGCGTGGTCGCGGCATCTCGGCGACGAGCTGGTTCGCTTCCGCGTGGTGCCGCCGGAGGCCGAGCGGAGGCGCCACCAGCGCAAGTATGCCGAGGGCGTGCTCGGCGAGGACAAGAGCTTCTACTTTCGCGGCCCCGACGGACGCCTGAACCTCCGCGCCCAGAACCTGGCGCTCTTCGTCCAGCTCGCCGCCGGCGTCGACGACGCCACCTGGCTCCACCATCTCGAGCGCGGCGACTACTCGCGCTGGTTCCGCGACGCGATCAAGGACGACGGCCTGGCCGACGCCGCCGCCGCGGTCGAGGCCGCGGCGGACCCCGACGCCGCCGACACGCGCGCCCGCATCCGCACCGCGATCGAGGAGCGCTACACGCTGCCGGCGTAGCGCACGGATCGGCCGAGCATCAAATCCGCTCCCACGCCACCTCGCGGCGGCGGGCCCGGGCGCTGCCGGCGATCGCGGTCAAGCGCCGATCCCGCTCCCAGCGCTGCCGGACATCCTCGGGCGCGAGGCTCCAGTGCGGCTCGAGGGCGTCGAGGACGCGGCGCTGGATCGAGAGGAAGCCGGCCAGGGCGACGTGGACGTGCGGGGAGGAAGGATCGCCGAGCGCGAGCGCGCGCAGGTTGACGATCAGGTCGAGGAGCTCCTCGCGCGCCGCGTGCGGCCAGGCGTACCGCGTGGCGACCGCGAGCTGATAGCCGAGCAGCCCGGCGGCGACGTGCACGTCCTCGATCGTGCGAAACGGCTTCACGTACTCGGCGAACCCGTCTCCCGGAAGGATCTGCTCGGCGGCGATGGCGACGTCGCGCAGCCGGAGCACGCCGTGGGTGATCTCGGGCGTGAACTCCGTCGGCGGCATCGCCTCGACCTCGACGCCGGGCACGCCGCGCGCGACCCGGACCAGCCGGATGCGCTTGCGCCCGCCGAGGTCGTCGCCCTCGGAGGCGGCCACGAGCAGGAGATCGGCGAGCGGAGAGAGCGTCGCCCACTTCTTGTCCCCGGAGAGCGACCACCGATCGCCGCCACGCGGCTCCAGGCGTGCGGCGATCGCACGCGGGTGCCCGCCGCCCTCCTCGGTCACCGACAGCGAGACGATCGCGCCGGCGTCGAGCCCCGGCACGAGGCGCCGCAGGCCGGCTTCATACCCGGCGCCGAACGCGAAGCCGACGCCGGGGGCGCGGAAGCCTGCGGCGACGGCCCCGTCGAAGGGCAGGGGCCAGTGCCGCCCGACCCCGGCGGTCTCGGACCACCACGAGCGGAAGTCGGCGGGGGTGCCGGGCTCTCCCTGCGGGGCGGTCTCGAGCAGCCAGCGCATCAGGGTGGTGAACGACTCGTCTTTCATGTGGCGGCTCCGCGGCGTGCCGCGACGACGAAGCCACCGACGCGCCGCCAATGCAACCGGCGTTTCGCCGCTACGCGGAGAGGTCGCCGTCTGGCGGGAGAGTCGATCCGGCCTCGTCCTGCTGCCGTACGCTCAAAGCCACCCAAGGGATTCGAACCCTCGACCTGCCGATTACGAATCGGCTGCTCTACCAGCTGAGCTAGGGTGGCGTGATGGAACGATGCGAGGCCGCGACGACCGCCGAAGCGCCTGCACCGTACCGGCTGCCGCACGGGCGGTCAATCGACTCCCGGACTCCGCCCGCCCCGGCGCGGGCGCACCTCGAGCGGTCCGCCCGTTGCCGGCGTTCGTTGCTCCGTGCCCCGAGGGGATAGGGGTACTCTTGGTCATCACCGTCCGCCCCCGGGGTGCCGGGGGCGGGTCCCGGAGCGCCTAGCGCTTGGTGACGTTGGCGGCCTGCAGGCCCTTCGGACCCTGCTCGACCTCGAAGTTCACGGCCTCACCCTCCTGGAGCGAGCGGAAGCCGTCGCCGTTGATCGCGGAGTAGTGCACGAACACGTCCTGCCCGTCGTCCCCCGTGATGAAGCCGTAGCCCTTCTGCGCGTTGAACCACTTCACTTTCCCTTGAGGCACGCTGCCCTCCTGAGTTCGGATGCTGCCGGCACTTGATCGCGCCAATGTGAAACGGGCAGGCGCTTAACACAGTTCGGAGCGCGGGGGCAAGAATTGCAACGGACGGGGCCGGAGACGCCCGGCGCGACCGCCGCCGGGCGCGCGGCCGGTTGAGTCCCCGGGAGCCCTTCTGTATGAGGGTCGCAGGGTCGCCGGCGCCGCCGGCAGGCCCGACGTCGATGGGCGACTCGACAACCGATCCGAGGCTCCTCAGGCTCTTCAACTACTACCGCGACGCGGAGCTCCGCGGCGCCGGCCTCCTGATGAAGATCCTGCAGCGCATCGACGATCCCGACGCGCAGGTGAAGCTCACCAAGCAGCTCGAGGAGGAGCTCCACCACGCCTGGCTCTGGACCAAGCGCATCACCGACTTGGGCGGCATGCCCGAGCCGGTCGACGACGGCTACCAGCGCCGCCTCGGCAAGGAGCTCGGTATCCCGCGCGGCTTCGAGCAGCTCTTCGCGCTGACGATCGTCGTCGAGGAGCGCGCGCTCAAGCGCTACGAGGCGCACGCAGCCTGGCCGGCGGTCGACGCCGAGACCCGCGCCGTCCTCCACGAGGTCACCAAGGACGAGAAGTGGCACACCGCGTGGATCGAGAAGAAGCTCCACGCGCTCGCCGGCCCCGCCGGCGCCGAGCGCGTCGAGCGGCTGCTCGCGCACTACCGCGCGGTCGACGCGCGCGTCTTCGCCGAGCTCGAGGCCAAGGAGCGCGAGGTCTTCGGCTTCTCGGTCGCCGACGGGCCGGCGCGGGCGGTGGCGGCCTCCTGACCGCGCCCGCCGGCCATCGCGCCGTCGGGGTGGCCCCGGCGGCGGGACCCGGGCCGTCGATCGAGGCGGCGCCCTCCGCCGCGCGGGTGCGGCCGCGCCATCGCCTGGAGTACGCCGGCTTCCTCCTGGCCTACGGCCTGCTCGCGGCCCTGCCGCTCGGCGTGACGATGCCGGTCGCCGCCGCGGTTGCAGCGACGATCATCCGCGTCGCGCCGCGTCTGCGGCGGATCGGGCTCACGAACCTCGCGATCGCCTTTCCCGAGAAGTCCAAGCGCGAACGCATGGCGATCCTGGTGGCGAGCTGGCGGAACCTCGGTCGCACCGTCGCCGAGCTCGGGCACGTCCGGCGCCTGACCGCGGCGAACGTCCACGCCGTCGTCCGGATCGAGCCGGAGGCGCCGTGGCGCGAGATGGTCGCGCACGAGCGCGCGCTGGTCTTCACCGGCCACTTCGGCAACTGGGAGCTCTGCCACGTCGTCCACGGCCTCCTCGGCTACCCGGTGCACCTCGTCCACCAGACGATCAAGAACCCGCTGATCGATGCCTTCGTCGAGCGCCTGCGGTCGCACGGCGGGACGCGCCTCTTGCGCAAGAACGCGGCGGCGCGCGGCGTGCTCCGCGCCCTCACCAGGGAGCGGGGCATCACGGTCCTGCCGCTCGACCAGAACGCGTCGCGCCGGACCGGCGTCTTCGTCGACTTCTTCGGCCGTCCGGCGAGCACGAACGCGGGCTTCGGCCGCATCGTGCTCCGGACCGGCGTGCCGGTCTATCCGGCGTTCCTGCTGCGCGAGGGCACGAGCGCCCGCCACCGCATCGTGATCTTGCCTCGCGTATCGTTTGCGAGTATGGCGGACCCCGACCGCGCGGCCGTGGACGTGACGCAGCGGTGCACGGCCGTCCTGGAAGAGATGATCCGCACGCATCCGGACCACTGGCTGTGGACGCACAAGCGCTGGCGCACGCGGCCGCTCGGTGAGCCGGAGCTGTACGGCTGAACGGGAGGGGCGAGCGATGGCGACCACGAGGCGCGGAAAGAAGCGCACGGCCGGCAAGGGATCCAAGGCCGCGCGGGCGAAGGGACCCGCCGCGCGCGGCGGTCGGTCCGGGGCCGGCGCGCGGTCGGTGAAGCGCGGCGCGCGCACGGGCGCCGCCAAGGCCGGGGCGGCGCGCGCGCGGCAGGCGACGCGCGCGGTGCGCAAGGCGGGCGCCACGCTCCGCGGCGCGGCCCAGGCGGCGGGCGGCGCCGCGACGGCGGCGCTCGCGAAGCTCAAGGCGCGCTTCGACCGCGAGCGCGGCGCGCTCGAGAAGCGGCTCACCGAGACCGTGCGCGAGATCGGCCAGCTCCGCCACCACGAGATGCGGGCGACGCAGCTCGAGCGCCAGCTCGCCGAGCGTGACGAGACGATCGCCGCGCTCCGGCGCGAGATCGAGGCGCTCCGGAGCCGTCCCGCCGCCGTGCCGGTGGGGGGGGCCGCCGCCGATCAGCCGCGCCTGGACTTCGGCTCCGAGGAGATCCGCATCGACGACCTGGACGAGAGCGCCCCGCTCGACGACGAGGACGACGACGACCTGATGTAAGCCCGCCGGCACGGGCCGCCGGTACGCGCGCACCACGAGGGAACGATCACGAGCGCGGAGGGAGCCAGGAGTGGATCGAGGGGAGTCTCGCGAGTCGACTTCGCGGGCCGGGGCGCTCGCTCGTCCCCGCCCGCGGACGGCCTGAGGCCGGCCGAGCCCGGCGTCGCGACCGCGGAGGCGCGGCGCGCGGAGCGCCTGCGGAACGTCACCGAGGCGCTCCGGCTCTACGGGCAGCTCCAGCGCGCGCTCGGCCAGGCCGCCGACACCGACCTCGAGCGGCTGGCCGCGGCGAGCCGCGCCGGCGAGCGCGCGCTCGGGAGCTGGGGCCGCCGGATCGAGGCCATGCGCGTCCTCAAGCGGCGCTTCGAGAGCGGCTCGATCGCGCGCGGGCCGCTCTTCGCGGCCGCTCCCGCGCCGGCGCGGCCCCGGCGGACGACGGCGCTCGCCGCCGTCGGCGCGCTCGTCCGCGGAGGGTGGACCCTCGACGAGCCGCGCTCGCTGCCCTTCCTGTGGGAGGCGGTCGCCTTCGCGCTCGGCTTGGGCGTCTCGTTGTTATTGAGTTAGCCCCCGTGCGCGCGGCGCCTGGCGGCGCCGTGCTGCTCCGATGGGCGTCGGCCCGCAAAGCGCGGTTTGCGGGCCTCCTGCCACGAGATCGCTCGAGTGATCGTGAGGTTCTCCCGCGGCCGCGCCCATCCCGGGAAGGGCGCGGCCCGCGAGGTGTCGTGGCGGCGCGGCGCGGGGCCGCGGTCGCGGCCCGCGCGCCGGCGCGCGCATCGTCGCTGAGAATCTACTTCCGGCGCTTCGCGCGGCGGGGCTCCTGGGCGGTCTCCCAGAAGGTGTGGCGGATGCCGCCCGCGGCGGCGCGCAGGAAGGTGCGGACCTCCCACGTGCCGTTGATCTTCTTGCCGTAGGCGAGCAACCGCTTCTGTCCGCCCGTCCGCTCCGCCGCCGCCTTGCCTTCCGTGCGCATCGTCGCCCTCCTCGGCCGTGTTGGTGTCGCAGCTCGGCCGGGAGAGAGCAGGCCACGTGCCAGGCGTCTGATACGCGAAATCGCACGACATTTCGTGCGGCGGGTGCCCCCGGCCGTTCAGGTACGTACGGGCGCCGACGAGATTCGTACGCTCAGAAGAACGGGCGGAAGACGGTGAGGAGCCCGAGGAAGAGGAGGAACCCGCAGCTATCGGTGATCGCCGTCAGCACCACGGCCGAGGCGATCGCCGGGTCGATGCCGCCCCACTTGAGGCCGAGCGGGATCAGCACGCCGACGAGCGCCGCGATGCAGAGGTTCGCGAGGATCGCGATCGTCAGCACCAGGCCGATCAGCGGCACGCCCTTCCACGCCAGCGCGACGCCCCCCGCGATCAGCCCGAGGACGACGCCGTTCGTGGCGCCGGTCAGGAACTCCTTCAGGATCACGCGCCGGGCGTTCAGGAACGTGACCTCCTCGAGGGCGAGGCCGCGGACGACGATCGCGAGCGTCTGCACCCCGGCGTTGCCGCCGCTCCCCGCCACCATGGTCATGAAGGCGGCGGCGATCGCCAGGTCGCGGATGGTGCCCTCGAAGAGCGCGACGACGCTCACCGAGATCAGGCACGTGAAGAGGTTCACGACCAGCCACGGCAGGCGCTTGCGGATCGACACCCGCGCCGGCTCGAGCACCGACGACTCCTGCCCGAGGCCGGCCAGGCGATAGATGTCCTCGGAGGCCTCCTCCTTGAGGACGTCGACGATGTCGTCCACCGTGATCCGGCCGACGATCCGGCCCCCGGCGTCGACCACCGGCAGCGACACCAGGTCGTACTTGCTGAAGAGCCCCGCGACCTCCTCCTGGTCCATGCCGGTGTGCGCCGCGACCGGGTCGGTCTGCATGATCGCGCTCACGGGGGTCTCGGGCGTGGCGAGGATCAGGAGCCGCAGCGGCAGCACGCCGACCAGGCGCTGCTCGCCGTCGACGACGAAGACGTTGTGCAGGTCGGGGAGGTCGCCGCCGCGGCGGCGCACCGCCTCGATGGCCTGCTCGACCGTGGCGTCGGCCGGCACCGCGACGAACTCGCGCTGCATGATGCCGCCGGCCGACTCCTCGTCGTAGCGCATGAGGTGGCGGACGTCGGCGGAGAGGCGCGGCGGAATGGCCTGCAGCAGGCGCTCGACGCGGTCGCGGGGGAGCTCGGCGAGCAGGTCGGCGGCGTCGTCGGAGTCGAGGGCGGCGACGATGGCGCGCAGGCGCTGCTCGGGAAGCGCGTCGAGCAGGCTCTCGCGCGCGTGCTCGCCGAGCAGCGACAGCACGGCGGCGGCGCGCGCGGTGTCGAGGTCGACGAAGAGGCGGAAGCGGAGGTCGTCCTCCTCGAGCGCGTCGAGCACCTCGGCGGCGTCGGCGGGATGGAGGGTCCCGAGCGCCGCGCGCACCTGGTCCTCGCGGCCCATCTCGGCCAGCATGATCAGATGGTCGGGGGTCGAGGGCGTGCCGGTCGGTGCCATCGTCCTCTCGTCCGCCGCCGTGCGCCGCGGACGGCGAGGGCGGCGCTCAGGTCTGACTCAGGAACTCTTCGAGCGTCCGATTGAAGGGCTTGGCGCTCTCGATCGGAGGGGTATGCCCGACGGCGGGCAGGATCGCCAGCCGCGCGCCCGGAATCGCCTCGGCGAGCGCGCGGTGGTGATGCGGCTTGAAGATGTTGTCCTCCTCGCCGGCCACGACCAGGGCCGGAATGCCGATCCCGTTCAGGCGGGCGAGGGTGTCGTGCCCGAGGTCGGCGTCGACCTGGCGGCAGAAGGCGGCGGCCGGCTGCGGGTGGGGGAGGGCGCCGAACATGCCGATGAGCTGCTCGGTGCCGACGATGTTGAGGAAGGTGTGGCCGACGCCGAAGAGGAGGAAGGCCTCGAGGAACTCGCGCTGCTCGAGCCGGGTGCGCATGAACTTCCAGGCGTGGAAGACGCTCGTCGAGTAGGCGTCGTTGCGGGCCCACGAGCCGACCAGGGTGATCGTCCGCACGCGGTCGGGCGCGAGCAGCGCCAGCTCCTGCGCGACGGCGCCGCCGAGCGAATGGCCGACGACGTGGGCGGCCGGCAGGTCGAGCGCCTCGAGGAGCGCGGCGGTGTCGGCGGCGAGGTCGCGCATGCCGTAGGGCGCGGCGGCGGCCGAGCTCTCGCCGACGTCGCGGTTGTCGAAGGTGATGCAGCGATGGTGCGGCGCGAAGTGGTCGACCTGGCCGCCCCAGATGCTGCGGTCGACGCTGGTCCCGCTGATGAAGACGAGCGGCGCCCCCCGTCCCGCCTCCTCGTACGCCAGCTCGACGCCGTTCACCGCCACGCGCGGCATCGCTAGGCGTCCTGGGTGGCCGCGGCCTTGGTCGGGGCCGGGGCCTCGGGCGCGGCCGGCAGCGGCCGGTTTCGCAGGCGCTCGGCCACGGCGGGCACGGCCTTGAAGAGCATCTCGAGCCGGGCGCAGCGGGGGCCGACCGCGGCCGCGAGGATCTGCTCGTACTCGCCGAGCGCCGCGTCGAGCTCAGCGGCGCGCTCGTCGCGGACCGCACGCTCGTTCTCGGTGAGGGTGGCGTTGATGCGGTCGGCGAGATCCTCGAGCTTCTTGTCGTCCTCGTCCGGGATCGCCTGCGTGACGCTCTCGGCCCAGACGGTGTGGAAGGCCACGGTGGCCGGGACGGTGCGACGGAGCCCGCCGGTGAGCGTGTAGATGCGGTCGGCGAGGACATCGGGCGAGGGGGGCTTCTTGCGCGAGACGAACGCATTCAGCCGCACGAGTCGCTCGTGGAGCTTCCCGTAGCCCATGCGGTCGGCGACCAGGCCGACCGCCTCGCGCAGCTCGTCACCCGTCGGATGCGCCATCGGCTCAGCGGTGCCGCGCTCCCATCGCGCGACCGTGCCCGGTCTTGCCCCGGTTCGGCGGGGGTAGTCAAGCCGGGCTGCGCCGCGGGTGCTGGCCCTCGACGCCCGCTCGGGGAATAAGGTCGTGGGCGACTCACGAGGAGGCCGAACGCGACCGGCGCGCGTCCTCCGGCATCGACGACGAGGTGCTGAGCTCATGAGCGAGGATCTTCCGGGCACCGCTTGCATCTTGCCGCGCGACGTCCACAACGACCTCCTGGTGCGGAACGTGCACCCGCCGGACCGGCCGAACCCGGTGCCGGCGCGGCGCTACAACCTGGTGGTCGTCGGCGCCGGCACCGCCGGGCTCGTCACCGCCGCGGGCGCGGCCGGGCTCGGCGCCAAGGTGGCGCTGGTCGAGCGCCACCTCCTCGGCGGCGACTGCCTGAACGTCGGCTGCGTGCCCTCGAAGTGCGTCATCCGGGCGTCGCGCGCCGTCGCCGAGGTGCGCGACGCCGGCGCCTTCGGCGTCGGCGTGCCGGGCGACCCGAGCGTCGACTTCGGCGCCGCGATGGAGCGCATGCGGCGCCTGCGGGCGCGGATCAGCGCCCACGACTCGGTGGCGCGCTTCCAGGACGAGCTCGGGGTCGACGTCTTCCTCGGCGAGGGCCGCTTCACCGGCCCGGGCGAGGTCGAGGTCGGGGGGGCGCGCCTGCACTTCCGGCGCGCCGTCGTTGCGACCGGCGCCCGCGCCGCCGCGCCCGCCATCGACGGCCTTGCCGCCGCCGGCTACCTCACCAACGAGACGGTGTTCTCCCTCACCGAGCGCCCGCGCCGCCTGGCGGTGATCGGCGCCGGGCCGATCGGCTGCGAGCTCGCGCAGGCGTTTCGCCGGCTCGGCTCGGAGGTGGTGCTGCTGAACGACGTGGCGCAGATCCTGCCGCGCGAGGACGCCGACGCCGCCGCGGTGGTGGCGCGGGCCTTCGCCCGCGACGGCGTCCACCTCGAGATGGCGGCCGCGATCACGCGCGTCACGGCCGGCCCGGAGGGGAAGACCATCCACTTCACGCGCGCCGGCGCGGCGCACGCCGCCACCGTCGACGAGATCCTGCTCGGCGTCGGCCGCGCGCCGAACCTCGAGGGCCTCGGCCTCGAGGCGGCGGGCGTCGCCTACGGGCCGCGGGGCATCGACGTCGACGACCGCCTGCGGACCACGAATCCCCGCGTCTACGCCGCCGGCGACGTCTGCATGCGCCACAAGTTCACGCACGCGGCCGACTTCGCGGCGCGGATCGTGATCCAGAACACGCTCTTCCGCGGCCGCAAGCGCCTCTCCGCGCTCACCATCCCGTGGTGCACCTACACCGATCCCGAGGTGGCGCACGTCGGCCTCTCGGAGGCGGAGGCGGCGCGCGCCGGCGTAGCGATCACGACCTTCACGCGCCCGCTCGCCGACGTCGACCGCGCGATCGCCGACGGCGAGGAGGACGGCTTCGTCAAGGTGCACGTGCGGGCGGGCTCCGACCGCATCGTCGGCGCGACCGTGGTCGCGCGCCATGCCGGCGAGATGATCGGCGAGCTCACCCTGGCGATGACGGCCAAGGTCGGGCTCGGCGCCCTCGCCAACGTCATCCATCCCTACCCGACGCAGGCCGAGGCGATCCGCCAGACGGGCGACGCCTACAACCGCACGCGCTTGACGCCGCTCGTCCGCCGCCTCTTCGGCTGGTGGCTCGCCTGCACCCGGTAGCGTAGACTCGAGCCCATCGTGGCGTATCAGCCGATCGAGAACTACGGGATCATCGGCAACATGCGGACCGCTGCGCTGGTCGGCATGAACGGCTCCATCGACTGGCTCTGCTTTCCGCACTTCGACTCGCCGGGCGTCTTCGCGGCGATCCTCGACGACGCCAAGGGCGGGCGCTTTCGCATCTGCCCGGCTTGCGACGGCGTCCGCGAGCGCCAGCTCTACTGGCCGGACACGAACGTCCTGGTCACGCGCTTCCTCGCGGCCGACGGCGTCGGGCAGGTGACCGACTTCATGCCCGTCGGCCTGCCCGCGGGCGCGGCCGGCGAACGCTGGCTGGTGCGGCGGGTGAGCGCCATCCGCGGCACCATGTGCTTCGAGGTGGCGTGCCGCCCGGCGTTCAACTTCGCGCGCGATCCCCACGAGACCACCGTCGACCGGCACGGCGCGCACTTCCGCTCCCCGGCGCTCCGCCTCGAGCTCGCGACCGGCGTCGCGCTCCGCCTCGACGGCACCGGCGTACGTGGCGCGGTCACGCTCGGCGAGGGCGAGGAGGCGGTGTTCATCCTGCGCGAGGAGGATCCCGCCGGCGAGCGCAAGACGCCGACGAGCGCGGACGCCGACGCGCTCTTCCGGACGACCGTCGAGTACTGGCGGCGCTGGCTGGCGCGCAGCACCTACCGGGGGCGCTGGCGCGAGACCGTCAACCGCTCGGCGCTGGCGTTGAAGCTCCTCACCTACGAGCCGACGGGCGCGATCGTCGCCGCCCCGACCTGCAGCCTGCCGGAGGACCTCGGCGGCCGCCGCAACTGGGACTACCGCTACACCTGGATCCGCGACGCCGCCTTCACCCTCTACGGCCTGATGCGGATCGGCTTCACCGAGGAGGCGGCGGCGTTCATGGGCTGGCTCGAGGCGCGCTGCCACGAGCTCGAGCCCGACGGCTCGCTGCAGATCATGTACGGCATCGACGGCCGCCACACCCTTACCGAGGAGGTCCTCGACCACCTCGAGGGCTACAAGGGCTCGCGCCCGGTGCGCATCGGCAACGGCGCCTACAACCAGCTCCAGCTCGACATCTACGGCGAGCTCATGGACTCAGTCTACCTCTACAACAAGTACGGCGCGCCGATCTCGTACGACCTCTGGATCGAGCTCCGGAAGCTCATCAACTGGGTGTGCGACCACTGGCACCTGAAGGACGAGGGCGTGTGGGAGGTGCGCTCGGGCCGCCAGCACTTCGTCTACTCCAAGCTGATGTGTTGGGTGGCGGTCGACCGCGCACTCCGCCTCGCCGACAAGCGCTCGTTCCCCGCCGACCGCGAGCGCTGGCTCACGGTGCGCGACCGCATCTACGAGGACATCATGGCGCGCGGCTGGAGCGCCGACCGGCGCGCCTTCGTGCAGTACTACGGC
>Ga0302046_10003848_pt1 | contig 13455 bp, 10 predicted proteins | sample RVTome_11_FD_200261 | JGI IMG/M metagenome (GOLD analysis project Ga0302046, IMG submission 200261) | Soil microbial communities from uranium-contaminated site in the Upper Colorado River Basin, Wyoming, United States - RVT147D111 (version 2) ...
TGAGCAAGAATCGACCAGGGGAGGGTGCCGGCGGCGGCGCGCCCCGGGCTCAGCGCTGACGCACGAGATTGGCTGCCTGGAGGCCGAGGGCCTGCATCTGCTTCACGATTCGGTCGAGCTTGCGCATGTTGCGGCTCCATCCCCGGCAGATCGCGGCGTGCTCGGGACGAAGGACGACGGTGACGGTCTTGCCGGCGACCTTGCGGGTCCAAACCGGATAGGGTCCGTGCAGGGTCGGCGGGTCAGCCTTGCAACGGCAGGTGGGGTTTCCGCAGCGGTTCATGCGCTGCGCGATCGTTCCGCGCAGTACCAAGCCGAGGTCGCCCATCTCGCCGAGCAGGGCACGGTGGCGGTCTTCGAGCCGTTGGAGCCGGGTTTCGAGCGATGGGCTGCGTTTTTTGTTGGACGAGGTCATGCCGAGAGTATATATACGTTCGGCATGGACACCAAGCCCCCTGCGGACCCCACGCCTGACCAGCCGACGCTGTTCCCCCTGCCCCCCGCCGCAGCGCCGGCCGCGCGCCCGGCCCTGGCCGATCCCAAGCGCGGGGCGCGTTTACGCCGGGCCAACCGCGCGCAGATCACCTGGGGACGCATCGACCTGGACGCGCAGCTGCCCGAGGACCACCCGGCGCGTGCCATCTGGGCGGTCATCGAGCGGCTGGACCTGTCGGCGCTCTACGCCCAGATCGAAGCGCGCGACGAGGTGGCCGGTGCGCCCGCCATCGAGCCCAAGATCCTGCTGGGGTTGTGGGTGTACGCCACCAGCGAGGGCGAGGGCAGCGCGCGCGAGATCTGGCGACTGACCCGGATGCACGCTGCGTATCGGTGGATCTGCGGCGGCGTTGCGGTTGGCTACCACACGCTGAGCGACTTCCGTAGCCGGCAAGGCGAAGTGGTCAGCGAACTCATCACGCAGGTGCTGGCGCTGCTGATGAGGCAGGACCTGGTGGATCTGAGCCGCATTGCCCAGGACGGCACGCGCGTGCGTGCCAGCGCTGGGGCGGCCTCGTTCCGGCGCGAGCAGACGCTCCAAGCGCTGATGCAGCAGGCCCGCGAGCATCTGCAGGCGGTAACCCAAGAGGCGGCCGACCCGGCCATCAGCGCGCGCCGGGCGGCGGCGCTCAAGCGGGGCGCGCAGCAGCGCATCGAGCGGCTGGAGGCGGCGCTGAAGGAGATCCCCGAGGTGACCGAGACCAAGAGCCGCAGCGGCGCCAAGGACGCCACGGTGCGGGTCTCGACGACCGACCCGGACGCCCGGGTCATGAAGATGGGCGACGGGGGCTTCCGGCCCGCCTTCAACGTGCAGCTCGCCGCCAGCGTCGACAAAGCGCGCGTCATCGTGGGCGTCGAGGTGACCAAGCGGGGCAGCGACGCTGGGCAGTCCAGCCCGATGCTCGAGCAGATCGAGCAGCGCACCGGCGTGCGGCCGGCCGAAATGCTCGTCGATGGTGGCTACGCGCAGCACGAGGCGATCGACCACGCGGCCGAGCACAAGGTGACCGTGTACGCTCCGGTGCCCAAGCCTCGCAAGGGCGACACCCGGGATCCCCACGCCGCGCGCTCGGACGACAGCGAAGCGGTAGCCGCTTGGCGCCAGCGCATGGGCACGGAGGAGGCCAAAGAGATCTACAAGCAGCGCGCGGCGACCGTCGAGACGGTCAACGCCGACGCCAAGGGGCATCGCGGGCTCGACGCCTTCTCCATACGCGGCCTGGACAAAGCGCTGGGCAGCGCGTCGCTCTTCGCCCTCACCTACAACATCCTGCGCCTCATCACTCTGGGCGGCTGACGGACCCGCCCGCGGCGCGCCGAGGCAACGCGGCCTGCATCCACCCGACCTCCGCATCCCACCCAGCCCGCCCGCCAGCAGCCGGCCGGCGCGGGACAGGCGCCCGCTGGACCCACGGGCCTCGTCGATCCACCATGGGCTCGTACTACCCGTGTCCGCCCATCACCGCAGCAGCCGATTCTTGCTCAGGCTCTGAGAGGGGCGGCTCGGGCGCTCGCCCCTGTTCCCGGCCGACCGTGCGGAGATCCGCCCCTCGGCGCGACGGCACCACGCACCTCGTCCGTCGAGGCGCGGTTCCGGTTGATGGCCGAACTACGCGCCGGACCGCCCGTCAGCGGACCGACGCCGCGGGGTCGTCCCTCGCCAGGGCCGCGAACGCCACGGCGCCCGTTTTCTTGGCCCAGGCCACGTGGCGCTGCTGTCTTCCAGACTGGCCCCGACGACGGCCGCGTCTCCGCAGACCGCGCCGGAATGGCCGAAGAAGTCGGCATGGTCCGTGCTCGAGGCCTCGAGGTAGGCCTGTTGGCGCCAGGTCGAGCCTCCGCGCACGAACACGTAGGCCCGCAGCCCCTCGTGTGCGAGTGGGAAGGACCCGCTGCTGCGCGCGAGCCGCGCGGCGGGCGACGGAGGGGTGCGGTCGCGCTCGCCCGCGCCCGCACTGGGCCGCGCCGGGCCGACGCAAGCGGCTCCGCGGCGTTACGCCTGCGAAACGCCGCCCCCCCTGCGGGCGGTACGCTCGCCCCCGGCCGGCCCGCGCGCGCGCGGATCGCGATCGACTCCAGCGGCACTCGGCTTGCAGGGCACGCACGCTCCGCAGACCCCCTACGAGTACCTTCCATGAGCCTCCTTCCCCATTCCCGCCTCCGGCCGTCCCCGACCCTCGCCCTGCTCGCGTGCGCTGCCCCCGCGGCCTCGATGGCGCCGGCCTCCGAGGTCGCACCGCCGCGCCCGCCCGCGCAGTGGACCACCGAGATCGTGCTCCGCGCCCCCGACAAGCTCGGCGGCTGCGCGGTGGGCGAGCTCGACGCGGGCGCCGCGGGCGCCGAGATCGCCGCGGTCTCGCGCGACGGGCGCTTCTACGTCGTGAGCCGCGCGACCGACGGCTGGCGCGCGGCCGACGTCTTCCAGTCGAGCGGAGAGATGATCCAGTGCGCGGTGGGCGACGCCGACCCGACGCGCGCGGGCCTCGAGATCGCCGCGGTCGGGATGACCGAGGGACCCGAGGTCGACGAGGGGCCGGGCGCCGCATACGTCGTCTCGCGCCAGGACGGTCGCTGGGTGGGCGAGCGCGTCATCGAGTCGGACGCCCTCCTGCACGCGGTGTGCATCGACGGCGGCGCTGTGTACGTCGCGGGCTACGACAGGAAGCTGCAGCGCGCCGCGCGCTCGGCCGCGGGCTGGAGCGCGGAGGTCGTCGGCGAGCTGCCGGGGGCGGGCAAGTCGGCGGTCGCCGCGCGCGGCGGGATCGTCGTCGGGTGCACCGACGGCTCGCTGGTGCTGTTCCGCCGGGCGGGCGACGGCTGGACGCGCGAGACGATCGACCAGCGCGGGAGCGGCCGCTCCCGCATCGCTGCGCACGGCGAGCAGATCGTCGCCAGCGACGACGACGGCACGCTGTCGATCGTCGGCGAGGAGCGCGTCGAGGTGTTCCGCTCCGGCGCCAAGCTGCGCGGGGCAGTGCTCGCCGATCTCGACCCGTCGCACGCCGGCCTCGAGGCCGCGACGGCCGGCTACGCGCGCGAGGTCACGATCCTCCTCCCGGCCGGCGGAGGCTTCGGCGCGGCCAGCGGCAACGAGGCGGCCGTGAAGATCACGCCGTTCGTCGACGCGGACCGCATCCACCACCTCGCGTCGGGCAACCTCGACGAAGATCCGGAGGCCGAGCTCGTCGCTTGCGGCTACTCGGGATTGCTCGTCGTCCTGGACCGGCGCTGACCGGCGCCGCCGCGCCGCGTCATTTCGGCCACTCCAGCGCCGGCGGTCGCCGGCGAGGGCGTGACGTCGAAGAGCACCGTCGCGAGCTCGCCGTCCGCGCCCGCGCGGGGCGGGCTCCGGACTCCCACACGAACTCGCCCTTCAACATGAGCGTGTTCGCGTGCAGGGCGTGGCGTCCGGAGGCCGCCGCCTCCTGGAGCAGCAGGCGCCAGTCCGGACGCCGCACGGCCACGGCGGGCGGGTCGGGCACCGACCTCTCCGCCCTCGGCCGCGCGGTCGCGCGCCCTGGACGCCTGTGGGTGCGCATCCTCGGGCTGCGTGCGGACGACCTCTCGAGCGAGACCGACGGCGAAGGCCTGGCCGCGGTCCGCGGCGCGACGCAGGCGCTCGGGCTGGCGCCATCCCTGTGGGCCGTCGCGGGAGTCCCCGCCTCCTGGCGTTGCCGCAGAACGCACGCCTACCCCCCCGCTGCCCTCACCCGCTGCCGCAGGCGCTCGAGGTCCTCGGGCGTATCCACGTCCGGCCAGGCCTCCAGGTGCAGCGGGCGCAGGCCGCGGGACTCGAGGAAGGTCGTCAACGAGCCCAGCGCGTCCGCTGTGCCGAAGCGGAGCGCGCGCGCCAGTCCCGGCACCGGGCGCCGGAGCGCGAGACACGAGAACCCGCCGTCGCCGGTCGGCACGAGCGCGGCGCCGTGCACCTCGAGCGCGTCCCGGGCCGCGGCGACGCGCGCCTGGGGCAGGTCGGGAGCGTCGCCGCCCAGCGCCACCAGCGGCAGCCCGCGGAAGGCGCGCGCCAGCGCCTCCTCGAGGCACGCCGCCCCTCCGCTTCCCTCCATCGGCTCGAAGCGGCAGGGGCCCAGGCCCGGGAAGCCCGCGCGCGGGTCCGCGTCCGGCGGCGAGTAGGCCACGGTGGGCAGCGCGTCGAAACGGCGCGCGAGCTCCAGCGTCGCGCGCAGCATCTCGAGGGACGCCTCGCGGGCCCCCGCCTCGCCGAGCAGCGGGACGAGGCGCGTCTTCACCGGGGCCGCGCCGGGCACCTTGCTCAGGACGACGACCGTGGCACGCACGTCTCCTCCGAGAGGACGAACAGGCGCAGCAGCATTCCGCGCCCCGCGCGCAGGGCTCCGCGCAAGCTCCCGCTGATGAGGCTCGAGCCGTGCTCGCGCGGCCGCGCCTCGAGGGCGACCTCGACGACCCCCACGTCTGCGATCAACGCGCGCACGTTCATCTCCACGTTGATGCCGAACGCGTCGTCGACGAGCGTGCCCGGTGGCCAGTCGCGAAGCCGCAGGGCGCGGAACGGACCGAGGTCGGAGAACCAGCGGCCGAAGCGCAGCGCGATGAGCGCGGCGACGAGCGCGTTGCCGAGGCGCTGCAGGATCGTCAGCCCCGAGCCCCCTCCCCGCGCGGCGCACACGAGGCCCACGCGCGCATCGTCGAAAGGGGCCAGCAGTGCGGCAACCTGCCCCGGACCCGTCAGGCAGTCGGCGTCGCACACGACCGCGACGTCGACGTCGACGTCGTGCAGATCCTCGAGACCGGCGAGCACGGCGGCGCCGTACCCGCGCCGCTCGACCGGAAGGTAGCGTGCGCGCGGGCAGGCCTCGACGAGCTCGCGCGTCCCGTCGCCCGTCGGCGTGTCGGCAACCACTACGCGCACTGCCGGCGTCTCGAGCCAGGCGGGGAGCAGCCGCTTCAGGTTGCGTGCCTCGCCGAACGCCGGGATGATGACGGCGAACCCGACGGCGGACGCGGGGAGGTGCTCCGGCGGGCGCACCCGCTCGCGGCGAAGCCACGCGCGGGCGAGAAGAGCGAGCGCGGCGGCGATCGGAGCGATCGCCGCGAGCTGGACCAGCTCGCGGTGCTCCACGAAGGCCCCGCCTGCGTGCGCCTCCGCGTACGTGCGGTAGAGAGCGGTGGTGCCGCCCGCCCAGGCGACTGCAGGCCACGCCAGCGCAGAGGGAAGGGTGGCCGCCGCCGGGAGCAGCACCCAGGTCAGGTACCAGAAGTGCACGGTCGGCGACAGCGCGAGGAAACCTGCGATCGCCAGGACGGCGCCGAGTCCGAAGCGCGGCTCGACGACGGCGGCGACGCCGAGCCACACGAGCAGCCCCGCCCCGACCCAGGCGTGGGGCGAGCCGGGAAGGTGGTCGCGCACGGCCACGAAGAGCGGCGCGTTGAAGGCGAAGTCGAAGGCGAAGGCGCCGAGCGGCGGGGCCAGATGGCGCCACGGTACGGCGAGCGCGCCGGCCGCGAGCACGACGGCGAAGGCGGTTCCCGCGCGCGCGGGCCGCGGGCGCAGTACCCAGGGGAGGAGCAGGGCAGGGAAGAGCTTGGCGAGCGTACCGAGGCCGAGGAGCACCCCGGCCGTGGCGGCGCGACCGCGCGCGAGCGCCAGCCCGGTCCCCGCGACCATCAGGAGCGCCAGCGGATCGACGTGGCCGGAGCCCGCCGACAGCACGGCGAGCGGACACCACGCGTAGGCCAGCGCGAAGCCGGCCGGTCGACCGGACGCGCGCCGCCAGGCGACGAGAGTGGCGACGACGAGGACGTCGAGGGCCAGCAGCACGTTGCGCAGCGCGACCTCGCGCCCCCCGGCCCCCACGACCGCCGCGAACAGGAGCTGGGCGAGCGGCGGGTAGATCGAGCGGTAGCCCGGGTGGTTGATGCGCGCGTGGCTCTCGTCGACCAGGTGCGCGAGCTCGGGTGCGTCGGGTGCGAGCGAGTAGGGATCGAAGCCCGCGAGCCACACGCGCCCCTCCCAGACGTAGCGGTGCAGGTCGTCGGTCCAGAAGCCCGAGAACGCGAAGGGCACGCGCACCGCCAGCGCGACCGCCAGGACCGTCCACCCTGGAGTCGCGCGGGCACCGGGGAGCGCCGCGAGCCACGCGACGGTGGCGAGCGCCAGGCACCCGGCGGGCGGCGCGCCGAGCACGGCGGCGACCGAGGTCAGGACGAGCGCGGCCGCGGCGACCCGCGCCGTCACGACAGGCGTTCGAGACGGCGCTCCCACGTCCACCAGTAGAGGGTGAGCATCCACGATCCGGACGAGCAGAACAGCGCGTAGGCGACCAGGCTCACCGGGGCCTCGAACGCGAGCACTGCGGCCGCACCGGCGGTGAAGAGCGCGAACCCGATCTCGGTGTTCGGCAGCGGTCCGCCTTTCGCCCCTCCGCGGCCCTGCTTGGGCGTGCGCACGAACTCACGGATCGGCCACAGGAGCCCGCGCAGGACGGCGAGCGCGTTGTTCGCCGAGACGCCGAGGCCGAGGAGCGCGGCGGCTGCCGTGCCGCGCAGCGATCCCCGGTGCTGGGCCGCGCGCTGGCCGTGCATCGCCACGCGCAGGGGTCCAAGTGCGGCCACCCCGACGACGGCCCACAGCGGCCAAGCGGCGGGCGCGTGCCGCAGCAGCGCCAGGTGACCGAACCCGAGGGGCAAGAGCACGGCCAGGGTGACCATCGCGAGGCACACCGCGTAGCCGCCGAGGTGCATCGTCGCCTCGAGCTTGGCGCGCAAGCTCATGCGGCTCTGCCAGAGGGGCAGCAGGAGACGCCGGAGGCACTGGATGCTGCCGCACGCCCAGCGGCGCTGCTGGGACTTGTAGGCGCCTAGCGTCGGCGGGAGCTCGGCGGGCACGGCGAGGGTCGGGTCGAACACGAACCGCCACCCGCCGATGTGCGCGCGGAACGAGAGGTCGAGGTCCTCGGTCAGCGTCCCGCTCGACCAGCCCCCCGCGTCCTCGATCGCCGCGCGCCGCCAGACGCCGGCGGACCCGTTGAAGTTCACGAGCCCCGCCCCGGCCGCGCGCGCGAGCTGCTGCACGAAGAAGTGCGCGTCCACGGCGACTCCCTGCGCGCGGGTCAGGAGGTTCTGGCGGCGGTTCAGGTGTTCCCACCGCCCCTGCACGCACGCCACGCGCGGTGCGCTCTCGAACAGCGGCAGCGCTCGACGCAGGAAGTCCGCGGGAGGGACGAAGTCCGCGTCGAAGACGGCGACGAAGGGCGCGTTCGAGAGCTCGAGCCCGCGCGCCAGCGCGCCGGCCTTGAAGCCGACGCGCTCCGCGCGGCGCACGTGCTCGATCGCGAGGCCCTGCGCGGCGGCGCGCTCGACGGCGGCGCGCGCGAGCGCTGGCGTTCCGTCGACGCTGTCGTCGAGGACCTGGACCTCCAGCGCGTCGCGCGGCCAGTCGAGCGCGGCGACGGCCTCGACGAGCCGCGCCACGACGCGCGGCTCGTCGAAGACGGGCAGCTGGACGAGGACGCGCGGGAAGTGCCGCCGTCCGAGGGACGAGCGAGCCCGACAGCGCTCGAGGGCCGCGACGTAGGACGGCCCGCGCCGGCGCGCCTGCGAGAGCAGGTAGGCGGCGTGCAGGCCGTAGGCGACCAGGCACGCGGTGGCCAGCCCGTAGAGCGTCCACCAGAGGTAGCTCATCCTCGCGCAGCCACGTTCCCGTCCCGGTCGCGCATCCTGCGGCTACTCCTCAAATCAGGGCGCCGCCGCAGCTCGACCCGCTCCCCGCCGTGCAGCCGAAGCAGTGGGGCGCGGTCGCGATCGGTCGCCCCCGGAGCTCTTCCGGCTCGAACTCCCAGAGGTACGTCGGGCGTACATCATCGCCGCCCCCGAGCGGGAGCCCGGCCATCTGGTTGAAGTCGCAGTCGTAGACCGCGCCCATCCAGTCCACGTTGATCGTGTCCCGGCACATGAGGGCGGGCAGCGTGGCGGGGTTGAAGCTGATCCGCAGCAGGCCGAGGTAGCCCGCGAGCTCGCCCGTGGAGCGCAGGTGCCGGGCGAAGCGCCCCACGGGCAGGTTGGCGAGGCACAGCAGGCGATCGAAGACGATCCCGTAGCGCGTGCCGAGCTCGCGGCGGTAGTCGGCTTCGAGCCCGGACTGGTCGGGGGGCAGCGACGCGCCCCCTGGGTTGTAGACGAGGTCGAGCACGAGGCCCGTCCCCCGCCCGAAGCCGGCGGCGTTGAGCCGACGCAGGGCCTCGATCGAGCGCGCGTGGACGCCCGCGCCGCGCTGGGCGTCGACGTTCTCCTCGAGGTAGCAGGGCATGGAGGCGATCACCTCGAGGCCGAGCTCGCGGAAGGCGTCGATCAGGTGCTCGCCATGCGGCTCCACGAGGACCACGAGGTTCGTTCGCACGAGCACGCGCGCACCGCTCGCCCGGGCTCCCGCGGCGAGCTGGAGGAAGGACTCGCACATCTCGGGAGCCCCGCCCGTGAGGTCGACGACGGGAGGCCGGTGCTCGCGAACCCATTCCAGGCAGCGCGAGGCGACCTCCGGCGACATCGTCTCGCGCCGGCTGGGGCCTGCGGTGACGTGGCAGTGCGCGCAGGCGATGTTGCACACGCGGCCCAGGTTGAGCTGGAGCACGCGCGGGCTGCCGCGTTCCAGGACGAGGCCGCTCGAGGAGAGCTTGGAGTCGAAGTCGTTCATCGGATGGTCACTCTCCGGCGGTCGGATTCCGCAGTGAGCTCCCAGTAGGCGGCGCGGAAGATCGCGACGCGCTCGAAGACCTGCTCGTCGCGTACGGTCCAGGACTCGAGGAAGCCGTTCGGGTCGACGAGGAACTCGGCCTCGACGGTGCCGTCGTCCGCGACGAGCCGTGTGGTTCGGCCCTCGCGCTCGACGCTCAGAGAACGAGCAGCGACGGTCGTGGGCACGGCTTCGCCGGAAGGCGGGAGACCATCCGAGGGCGCGACGCACTCCTCGCACAGGTCTCCGATGCCGATGCCTCCGGCCTCCACCGGCTCAGGCGGCGCCGGCCGCACGATCGATCGCGGAGCGGCCATCGGGGCGACCACGCGCAGGCGCGCACCTCTCGGGATCGCAGCCGCCACGAACGGCAGCTCGTCGGCGAAGCGCCAGTCGTCGCCCACGGCGAGGCTCGTCTCCGAGCGCCCCTCGCGCTCCCAGTAGGAGTCGCTGCGCAGGCGCCCCGAGAACGCGTCCCAGCTCTGCGTCACGAGCCCGCAGGCGTTCTGGCACGAGCCGCGTGCGCGCAGGAGCGAGCCCGATCCCCTGTGGAAGAAGAACGACCCCATGAGGCGGTAGCCGTAGGTGCCCGTCTCGAAGGAGAGCAGGCGGTTCGCCTTCACGACGGGCACCTCGCCGCCGACCGGCCGGTCGCGCTTCGTCAGGTCCCCGGGGTCGAGGTACTCGCGGACCAGGTAGTCGCGCACCTCGGCCGCGCGCCAGACGCCGTAGCGCCGGATGCGGCCGCGGAAGACCGAAACCACCGCCAGCCCGTCGTCCCAGGAAGCATCGTCGAAGCGCGCCGCGCCCTCGACCACGGCCGGCGCACGCGGCGACGCGCACGCCGCGGCGAGTGCGACACCGAGCGCCCCTGCGGTAGCCCGCAGCCCTCTCGTCGCACCGCGCGCGGTCACTTCGGGGGGCGCACCTTGTAGATGGCACCCCGCGCCTTGTTCTCGGGAACCTCCCAGTTGCCGGTGCAAATGTACAGGTTCCCGTCGGGATCGGTGCAGAAGTTGCCGGCGGTCGACTTGTCGTGATCCGTCAGCTCGCGCAGGTTGACGTACGGCTTCTCGCCGGTGCCCCGGCTCCCGTCGAGCACGCGCGATCCGTCGGTCGGGATCTTCCACACGCAGCCGTAGCCGTTGCACGACACGAAGCACTCTCCACGGGAGTTGATGCGCAGGTCGAAGATGTCCGCCGATTTCGTGTAGGCGTCGCCCTCGCGCTCGTAGGCATCGAACTGGGCCAGGTAGTCTGCGACGATGGGTCGCACGACGTCGCCGTCCTCGGTGATCGGGAAGCGCACGACCTGCGAGGTCGTCCGGAAGGCGACGTAGAGGTACCCGTCGAACGCGTCGACGGCGCACGTCCCCTCGACGTAGATCTTCCCGTGCTTGCGCGTCTGCAAGAACTTGTCGTCCGCTGGACCCGAGCGATGGAAGATGTACCGTCCCTGGGGCGGGCCGGCCTCCGGGTCCCGCCGGATCTCGTCGAGCGGGTACTGGATCAGGGCCGAGTTGTCCTTGGCCGTGACGTAGAGGTAGCGCCCGACGATCGCGCCCCCGCAGGCGCCGTTGGGGAGCCCGTGGGGTGGAGCGGTCTTCGCGGGGTCGCCGTGGGGGAACGCCTCGTTCGGCAGCCACTGCGCGAGCTCGTCGTCGGGCACGGTCGCCGGGTCGTGCGATTCGAAGACATGCCACCTGCCCGTCGGCGCGTGGTAGCGGTGGACTGCGTCGGTCGGGTTCTTGCGGAAGCTCGGGCTGCCGGCGAGGTCGATCCCCGCGAAGCCGATGACGAAGAAGTTCTGCGAGGGCGGATCGTGGAGCAGCCCGGCGTAGGGCCGGTCGGTGTGCGTGTCGCGCGTCGCCGGCGTGCGCCGATCCCAGAGGCGAAAGGGCGGCTCCGTGGGCTCGGCGACGACGCGTGCGTTCGTCCGGACGGCCTCCCCCGGAGGCTGACCCGGCACGACGGGCTCGGAGACGTCGGGGTCGATCTCGAAGATCGTGCCCGCGAGGTCCTCGATCTCGGGGTTGGGCCCGCCGGCGCTGCGGTGCACGCCGCGCGCCAGCGCGTACAGCTTGCCGTCGCGCCAGACGATGCCGCGCGGCCACGGCACGGCCGTCGAGACGAGCTCGACCTGGGTGGCGACGTCCTGGACGTAGGGGACGGGCTGCACCCGCTGGGGCGCTGGCTCGTTGCGAACGGAGGCCTGGCACGAGACGGCCAGGAGCGCGAGGACGACTGTGAAGCGCTCGGAGGTGCGCAAGCGTCGGGCCAGCAGGCTCGTGAGGGTCATGGGACACGCTACCAGTCGGCTTGCAGCCGGATCATGAACGCGGAGCTCGAATCGTCGACCGGGACGGCGTCGTCGTCCACGTTCGAGATCCCGTAGTTGAACATGATCCGCATGTTCGAGTTCAGGTGCCAGTTGAGCCCGAGCGTGGCGCCATCCAGCTTGCCGGTGCTGACCCCCGGCTCTTCGAAGTCGAGGCTCGATACGCGCGCCGCCACCTGCCAGGCGCCGCGCCCGCCCTCGCCCCCGCCGGCCGGGCGGTCGGGGATCACGCGGCCGAAGGCGCCCGTGGGGAGCTCGTAGGGGCGGTGCTCGCCGGTCAGGAAGTAGCTCGCCTCCACGTACCAGCCGGCGAAGTCCGCGTCGGTGCCACCGGAGCTCGAGGCCAGGATGTACTCGCCCTGGGCGGAGAACGGTCCGAGGACGCCCGCCAACTCGACATCGTACAAGTCGAGGTCGTCGATGTCGAGCGTGCCGGTGTCGATGAAGTTCGGGAGGAGGTGGGCCTCGGGGCGCGAGCGGTAGCGCGCGCCGTCCAGGTCGCGCCTGCTGTAGTCGACGCCGACGTGCAGGACACGCTCTCCATCGCGCGCGTAGATCGGCGCGTAGGTGAGGCGGCCAGTCCCGGCGTAGCCCCCGTCCTCGCTGCTGAAGCCGGCGTTGTCGGTGTTCGCGCGGAAGACCCCGACGGCCCATGTCGCGCGCTCGCTCGCCATCGTCCCCGCGAGCATGAGGCCGTCGTTGCGGAAGGGCACCAGGGCTTCGGGGGACCCGCGCTCCATGAACGTCAGGTAGTTGGCGCTGGTGAGCGCCTCGAGACCGAAGGGCTCCTTGAAGTGACCGACCTGCAGGTCGCCGCTCCCAACGACGTCCTTCTTGCCCATGTACACATCGGTGAAGATCGGGCGGATGTCCTCCGTCCCGACCCCTCCCGCGAACTCGTACTCGGCCTTGAAGTAGTAACCGCCGGGGACCTCTCCGGAGAAGTAGATACGGGCCCGGCGGAACTCGCTCCCATCGCTGAGGTCGAAGCCGGCGTCCTTCAACTCGTCGCCGGAGAACCAGCCCATGTCGTACTGGATGCGCCCCCCCAGGCGAAAGCGGTAGCGCTTGTCGGCCGTCTCGAACCGCAGGCCGTTCTTCCACGACCAGTGGAGCGTCGTGTCCTAATGGCCGGAAACTGGAACGTCCTCGGCCCCCGCGGCCGTGGCGTCGGGGGTCGCGAGATCCTCGCCCGAGCCCGACGGCGCGACGGCGAGCTGCGGGGCGAGGGGGAAGAAGACGGCGCACACGAGGAAACCTGTCATGTGTGTCGGAGTGGGTCGAGGTGGGCAGGGGTTCAGGACTCAGCACCGGGCTCGAGCCGCCCCCTAGGTCGGCGAAGGGGGGTCGCGCGTCGTCGAGCGCAAGCCCCCGCTTGGCCGCGACAGGAGCACCGCTCGTCGCACCGCTGGAGACAGCTCGTCACGGAGACCGCCCGCAGCCCACAACAACCGTGCCGGTCGGCGATTCGGCCCTGCCAGGACGTGATCCCCCCAGCGCGTGAGCTCTCGGCGTTTCGTGCGCGTAGCGCCCGTTGCCCAAACCGCCAGGGCCCTGGGCGCGAGATGTCCGGCACCGACAGGACCGCATCGAGCGCGTGGAGCCTCGGAGGTGGATAGGGCCATGATGCCGCGCAATCTTCGCCGAACGGCGATGACTCCTCCGATCTCACCAGGAGCTGCCTCTCCGTCCCGACGTCGACGGCGTCGGGATCATGCCCTTTGGGTCCGGGTGCAACGGCGCAATTCCCGTTCCTCGCCGGACGCGCGATCGGCCACCCCGTCGGAGGATCCGGGCATCGCCCCGGAGAACGCCCCCTGGCGAGCGTCCCTTCACCACGATGCCATGGGGCGTCGAAAGGGAACCGTGGTCGGCACGACGGTTGCCACCGTCAGACTTCCCTCCCCACTCG
>Ga0302046_10003850_pt1 | contig 13455 bp, 12 predicted proteins | sample RVTome_11_FD_200261 | JGI IMG/M metagenome (GOLD analysis project Ga0302046, IMG submission 200261) | Soil microbial communities from uranium-contaminated site in the Upper Colorado River Basin, Wyoming, United States - RVT147D111 (version 2) ...
GGTTCCGTTCCGGAACAGCTCGGCCAGCGTGGCCCCCGGACCCGTGTCGACCCGCACAGTCGTGTCGGTCTCCACGACCGGGCTTTGAATCGTCGGCGGCGGCGTCGGATCGGGGACGGTCGCCTCGACCTGGAGCTCGTCAATGCCCACGTCGATCAGCACCGCCGTGTCGTCCGCGACGTTCGTGAACGCAATGTGCTCCAGCACGCCGCGGTTATCGGGCGAATCAGCCAGCGTCCCGTTGCCGGTGAACGCCGCCAAGCCGCCGCCCATCGGCGTGCCGTTGACGCGCACCACGCCCGTGGTCAGGTCCCACTCCAGCGTGTACGGCGCCGGGCTGGGCGCCAGGATGATGGCGGGAACCGGCTGGCGGCCGCCGTTGGCGCCGATGCGGAAGCCGGAGCGGTTCGTGTCGTCGCCGGCCGGCGTGGTGTTCATGACGCCGTTCGTGCCAGGTGAAACGACGGCCGTGCCGGTCGGCAGGCCGTTGGCGACGGTGTCGAACCCGACGGGGTATTCCTGCACATCGTCGCCGCTGGCGGTCGTGTTCACGATGCCGTCCGCGCCGGCGGTGATGCCGTTGACGGTCGTGCTCGTGCCGATCCACTCGATCGGGCCGGTCGTCCCGCCGTCTTCAAGCTGGCGGGCGTTTCCGCCCGTCTCGCGAACGCCGAGGCAGACGCCGATATCGCCGTTGAACAGCTCGCTGCGGTTGGCCAGCTTGAAGCGGACCTTGCCGCGCGTGTCGAGCGCCGGGTTGGGGCGCTCGGGGCCGGCGAAGCTCGTCAGCCGCAGCCACGCGTCCGGATCGGCGGGATCGACCCAGCGGAAGAACACTTCAAGCGACGCGGCGCCCTCCGTCTGAAGGCCGGAGGCCCGGTAGGCGACGTTGTTATTGAACTGTCCGGCCGCATTCGCCAAGATGAAGGTCGCGGTGGTGCCGGAGAACTCCGGCAGCCGGAACATCTCCTGCGAGGTGGCCTCGTCGTCGATCGGCGGCCCGTTGAAGCCAACCACGGCCGAAGGGAACTGCGCAAGAACCGTGCATGGGAGGGCCAGCGTGGCAATGACGCCGAGCCCTGCGGCGCGCCGCAGACGCATCGTGTTGCTCCTTTCCTGACAGGCATGAGCGCGTATGACTTACGGCCCAGTATAGGGTTTCAGACATGAGAAAACTACCGCCGCGCGCAGGGCGCCGCGCCGGGGGCGCACGTTGACAACCTCCCCGCCCATGCGGTAACGTGCCGCGCTCGGTCTTCGCCACGACCGAGACACACCCGCTCGCACGGGGCGCGTGGGCGCGTATTCGCGTCCCACAATGGGCCTCCACGAAACCGCGGCTGGGGGCGCAGTCCTCCGAGCGGGTCCGCGACCGCGGCCTCTGTTGGACGTGGCGAGCTTCGGGCCGTCGACTGCGCCGCCGCAGGCGGCAGCGCGCCGGCGTCTCCCGATTGCCCGGTGGTGTAATGGTAACACACCAGGTTTTGGTCCTGGTATTCCTGGTTCGAGTCCAGGCCGGGTAGCGTTGCGGCGTCAGCGCGTCGGGCGTGGCGCCAGAGTTCCGTTTTGGGATCGGAATGAGCCAGACGCGCATCGGCGCCGTCATTCTCGCCGCCGGCAAGGGCACGCGCCTGAAGACCGACGCGCCCAAGGTGCTGCACGAGGTGTGCGGGCGCCCGATGCTGGCGCACGTCTTCGACGCCTGCCGCGCCGCCGGCGCCGCCGAGCTCGTCGCGGTCGTCGGCTACAAGAAACAGAGCGTGATCGACGCCTTCCCAGACGACCGCATCGAGTGGGTCGAGCAGGCGGAGCAAAAAGGCACCGGCCACGCGGTGATGGTCTGCCGCGAGGCCGTCGCCGGACGGTTCGAGCACGTGCTGGTCTTGTGCGGCGACGGGCCGTTGATCCGGGCCGAGACCATCCGCCTGCTGATCGAGCGGCACATCTCGGCCGACGCCGCCGCCACGCTCGCCACAGCGGAAATCGCCGATCCAAGCGGCTATGGCCGCATCGTACGCGACGGCGAGGGGCGGCTGCTGGGGATCGTGGAACACGGCGACTGCGACGCGGAGCAGCGCCGGATTCGCGAGGTGAATCCCAGCTACTACTGCTTCCGCGCCGCCGACCTGCTCGAAACGCTCCAGCAAGTCCGTCCGAACAACGTCAAGAATGAGTATTACATCACGGACTGCATCGCCCTGCTGATCGAGTCGGGGCGGACCGTCAACGCCATCACGGCCGTGCCGCCGGAGGACATCCTCAGCATCAACTCGCGGCAGGACCTGGCGCGGGTCAACGCCGTGATGCGCGAGCGCGTCAACGCGCGGCTCATGGACAGCGGCGTGACCATCGTCGACCCCGCGAACACCTGGGTCGATCCGCTCGCGGAGATCGGCCAGGACACCGTGCTCTATCCCTTCGTGATGGTCAGCGGCGCAGCGCGCATCGGCCGCGACTGCCGCATCGGCCCCTTCGCGCACGTGACCGCCGGCATGCGGCTCGGCGACGGCGTGACGCTGCGCGGCGCCGTGGGGGGCGAGTCGTGAAAGACCTGCGCGTCTTCTCCGGCCGCAGCAACCCGCGCCTGGCGGAGCGCGTGGCCGACTACCTGGGCATCCCGCTCGGCCGGGCGCAGCTCAGCAACTTCCCCGACGGCGAGATCGCGCTCAAGCTGGTCGAGGACGTGCGCGGCCGCGACGCGTTCGTGCTCCAGTCCACCTGCGCGCCCGGGGCCGACCACCTGATGGAGCTGCTGATCTTCATCGACTGCCTGCGGCGGGCCTCGGCGCGCAAGATCACCGCCGTGCTGCCCTATTTCGGCTATGCGCGGCAGGACCGCAAGGACGAGGGCCGCGTGCCGATCACCGCCAAGCTGGTGGCCAACCTGCTGGTGACGTCCGGCGCGGACCGGGTGGTGACGCTCGATCTGCACGCGGCCCAGATCCAGGGCTTCTTCGACATCCCCGTGGATCACATGTCCGCGCGCCCGGTGATCTCGGCGTTCTTCGAGCGGCTCAAGGACGAGCCGCTGACGGTCGTCAGCCCGGACGTGGGCAACGCCAAGCAGGCCCGCATGTACGCCGAGCGGCTCGGCGCCGACCTGGCCATCATCGACAAGCGCCGCGTGAGCGGGTCCGAGTCTGTTTCGTACACCATCATCGGCGACGTCGCCGGCCGGACGGTCATCATGGTCGACGACATGATCGCCACCGCCGGCACGATCACCCAGGCGGCGAACATCGTGCGCGATCACGGCGCGCGGCGGATCGTGATCGCGGCGACGCACGCCGTGCTGTGCGGTCCGGCGGTCGAGCGGCTGGCCAGCGCTCCCATCGACGAGATCGCCGTGTGCGACACGATCCCGCTGAGCGCCGCGGCGCGCGACCAGCTCAGCGGCGTCAGCGTCCTGACGGTGAGCGAGCTGCTGGGCGAGGCCATCCGGCGGATCTATCGCAACGAATCCGTCAGCAACCTGTTCATGAAGTGAGCGAACGCGGCCCCGCTGCGGCCGCGGCAAGGAGAGCGACGCGATGCAGATAGGGATTCTCAAAGCGGTTTCCCGGCAGCCCGCCGGCCGCCACGCGAACGAGCGCCTGCGGCGCAGCGGCTACATTCCGGCCGTGATCTATGGTCACAATGAGACGCCCGAGACGGTCGCGGTGTCCCGGCACGACTTGCTGCTGGCGCTCGAGCACGCGCAGCACGTCGTCGACCTGGACATCGACGGCGCCACAACCCGCCGCCTGATCAAGGACGTGCAGCGCGACCACCTGCACAAGGACCCGATCCACGTGGACTTCCTGCGCGTCGACGCCGACGAGCGCGTCACCGTGCGGGTCGCGCTGCGCCAGCGCGGCGAGCCGCACAGCGTGCACGAGGGCGGCGAGCTGGTCACGCTGATGGCGGAGATCGAGGTCGAGTGCGGCCTGACCCAGATCCCGGACGAGATCGTGGTCAAGATCGACCAGCTCGGCATCGGCGACGCTGTGCACGTCCGCGACCTGACGTTCCCGGAGGGCGTCGTCCCGGTCGACCCCCCGGACGAGATCGTCGCGCTGGTGCGCGCCAAGCGCGGCCTGGAGGTCGAGGAAGCGGCCGCCGTCGCCGAAAGCGGCGAGAGCGCGACCGCGCAGCCGGAGGTCATCGGCCGCGTCGCGAAGAGCGAAGAGAATGAAGGCGACTAGCCGTGAAGCTCATCGCGGGCCTGGGCAACCCCGGCAAGCGTTACACGCAGACGCGCCACAACGTCGGCTTCATGACGGTGGCGGAGTTGGCGCGGCGCTGGGGGCTGGCCGAGTCGCGCTACGACAAGCGCTTTCAGGCCGAGGTCGCCGAGGCGCAGCGCGGCGGCCAGCGGGTCCTGCTGGCCCAGCCGCAGACGTACATGAACCTCAGCGGGCAGAGCGTGCTGGCGATCGCGCAGTTCTACAAGCTGGAGCGCGCCGACATCCTGATCGTCTACGACGACGTCGATCTGGAGCTCGGACGCGTGCGCGTGCGGGCCACGGGCTCGGGCGGCGGACAGAAGGGCATGAACGACGTGCTGCTGCGCCTGGGAAACCAGGACGTGGCCCGCGTCCGCATCGGCGTCGGCCGCCCGTCGCGCGGGACCACCAGCGACTACGTGCTCGAGACGTTTTTTCCGCACGAGCACGACACGGTCGCCGACGCGATCGCGACGGCGGCGGAGGCCTGCGAGACCTGGCTGGCGTCGGGGATCGACGCCGCCATGAACCGCTTCAACACATCCAGGCAAGGCAAGAACCAGGCGCGCGGCGCCGCGGAATCTGAAGGAGGCTCGTCTTGAAACGACGCTACGAAGGCATGTTTCTGATCGACAGCGCCGCCTGCCACGAGTGGGCGGCCGCCGACGCGGAGGTCCGGCGCCTGCTGGAGCGCATCGCCGCCGACGCGGAGGTGTGCGTCAAGTTCGACGAACGGCGCCTGGCCTATCCGATCAAGGACCGCCGGCGCGGCCTGTATGTGCTGACCTACTTCCAGTCCGAGCCGGACAAGATCGCGACGCTCGAGCGCGACGCGCGGCTCAGCGACCTGGTCCTGCGCCTGCTGGTCGTGAGCGGCGCGGAAGTGACCGACGCTCGCATCGCCGAGCTTCAGAAGCACACCGCCGACCAGTCGCTCGTTCCGGGCTCGGACGGGCGGCGCGGCGACGAGCGCGGCCCGCGGCGCGATTACGGCCGCGATCGTCCGCGGCGACGGGGCGAGTATGACGAAGGGCATGGCGGCCGTGAGGGTTTCGAGGGACGGACGGCGGAGGCCCGGGACTGAGGGCGCTTCCGCCCCGGCGCCGAGAGCCGGCCCGGGGCCGTGACGCGCCCGCCGTAGGGCGCCTGAGCGGAGAACAGCGATGGCCGGTTTCAACAAGGTGATCCTGCTGGGCAATCTCACGCGGGACCCGCAACTGAAGTATCTGCCGAACAACACGGCGGTGTGCGAGTTTGGCCTGGCGGCCAACCGCAAGTGGCGCGACAAGGACGGCAACATGCGCGACGACGTCTGCTTCGTGGACATCTCCGCCTTCGGCAGACAGGGGGAGACGATCAACCAGTACATGACCAAGGGCAGCGCCATTCTGATCGAGGGACGTCTCAAGTTCGATCAGTGGACGGCGCAGGACGGTTCCAAGCGCTCGAAGCTCAGCGTCGTCGCAGAAAACTTCCAGTTCACCGGCTCGCGCGGCGGCGGTGGCCCACAAGGCGGGCAGGACGCGGGCTACAGCGGCCGTGACGCCGGCGGCCAAGGGGGCCGCGACACGGGCGGCCAAGGGGGCCGCGAGGCCGGCGCTCACGGCGGCCGCGACGGCGGGCAGGCGGGCCCGCAGGGACGTTACGACGAAGCGATCGACGCGCCCGCCCCGTCCGGCGACGACATTCCGTTCTAGTGGTTGTTTAGCGAGGTCCGACATGGCAAAGATGATTCGCAAGAAAAAGAAACGCCGCTCGAGCTTCGACGCGGCCAAGTTCCGGGTCGTGCAGATCAAGGCGGACGAGATCGACTACAAGAACGTGTCGGCGCTCCAGCGCCTGACCAGCACGCAGGGCAAGCTGTTCTCGCGGAAGCGCTCCGGGCTGAGCGCGCCGATGCAGCGCGCCGTGGCCAGCGCCATCAAGCGCGCCCGCTTCATGGCGCTGATGCCGTTCGTGTCGTAGCGCCTGATCGCGGAAACAGGCCGCCGCGCCCGGTCCGTCGCATCCCGGCCGAAAGGCGCCGGTTGCGCAGCCCTGGGGCGCGGCCCGTGCCGCTTGGTATCTGTTTTGGAGGAATCCATGCGCTTGCTGTTGTTGAAGGACGTGCGGAAGCTGGGGCACCTGGGCGAGGTCGTCGACGTCCGCGCCGGCTACGCGCGCAATTATCTGCTCCCCTGTCGGCTCGCGACCGACCCCACCGACGAGAACATCGCCGCGATCGCCGAAGAAAAGAAACGCGCCGACCACGAACGCGCCCGGCGGCTGAAGGAGTTCGAGCGCCTGGTCGAGTCGCTGGCCGAAGTCAGCGTGACGCTCGAGGCCAAGGCCAACGAGGAAGGCACGCTCTACGGCTCGATCGGGGCGGAAGAGATCGCCGCCGCCCTGGCCGAGGCCGGCCATCCGATCGACGCCCGGCACGTGGCGCTTGATGCGCCCATCCGCGAGATCGATAATCGGACCGTCACGATCCGCTTCACGGACGAGATCTCGGCCGAAGTGAAGGTGTGGGTCGTGCGCGAGGGTGGGGCGCCGGGCGATGACGAAGCAAGCGAACAGCGTGACGAGCCCGGCGGCGACGACGCCTCCGAGGCCGAAGAGGAATAACCCCGCCGGCGCGTACGAGCGCGAGTTGCCGCACGCGCTGGACGCGGAGCGGGCCGTGCTCGGCTCGATGCTGCTGGACGAGCGCGCCATCTCCGAGGCGATCTCGATCCTCCAGGACCAGGGCCGGGCGGTCTTCTGGCAGGAAAAGCACCAGCAGCTCTACGAGCAGATCGTCGCGCTCTGGAACCAGAGCAAGCGGGCCGACGACCCGGTCCTCATCCGCGATGAGCTGGCGCGCGGCGGGCTGTTCGAGGCCATCGGCGGCTACGAGTTCCTCGCCAGCCTGGTCGACAGCGTCCCCTCGGCGCGGCACGTCGAGCACTACGCGCGCATCGTGCGCGAGAAGCACCTCCTGCGGACGCTGATCGACGCGGCGCACCGCGTGATGGACGCCGCCTTCGCGGACGAGGAGTCCACGGCGCAGATTCTCGATTACGCGTCCAAGGAAATCTTCGACGTCACGGAGCGCGGCGTCAGCGGCGGCGCGAGCGCGCTGCCAGGGCTGGTCGAAGAGGTCTTCCGCAAGCTCGAAGAGCTGGACGGAAAGATGCTCACGGGCGAGCCCACGGGCTTCTACGAGTTCGACGACCTGACCTGCGGGCTCCAGCCGGGCGAGTTGATCATCATCGCCGGGCGCCCGTCGATGGGAAAGACCGCCTTCGGCCTGAACATCGCCGAGCACCTGGCGATCGCCGAAGGGCGCCCGGCGCTGTTCTTCTCGCTGGAGATGAGCCGCCAGCAGGTGGCGCAGCGGCTGCTGTGCAGCCGGGCGCGGGTCGATTCGCAGAAGCTGCGCCGCGGGCGCCTTTCCCCGGAAGACATCCAGATGCTGCATCACGCCGCCGACGAGATGCGCGACAAGCCGCTGCTGGTGGACGACAGCGCCAACCTGAGCGTGCTGGAGCTGCGGGCGCGGGCGCGGCTGGAGTCGCGCCGCCACAAGCTGCGGGCCGTCTTCGTGGACTACTTGCAGCTCATGCGCGCCCCCGGCCTGGAGAGCCGCCAGCAGGAGGTCGCGGAGATCTCGCGCGGGCTGAAGGCGCTGGCCAAGGAGCTCAACGTCCCGGTGGTCGCGATGGCCCAGCTCAACCGCAACCCCGAAGACCGCAGCGGCAACCGCCCGCGCATGAGCGACCTGCGCGAGTCCGGCGCCATCGAGCAGGACGCCGACCTGATCGCCCTGCTGCACCGCGAGTCGTATTACCAGCGCGCCGGCGCGCCCGGCGTCGAAGAGGACAACACCGCCGAGCTGATCGTCGCCAAGCAGCGCAACGGCCCGGTCGGCACGGTCACCCTGGAGTTCAACCGCCGCCTGACGCGCTTCGAGAACCTGGCGCTGGGCCAGCGCTACGCGAACACGTACGAGGCCCAGGTGGGCGGCGCCGGCGGGGACGTCAGCTTCCCCTGACCGCGCGCGCGGCCGCTCAGCGCTCCACGCGGACGGTCACGCTGCTTTCCGTCGCGTGGCCGGAGGCGTCGAGCGCCCGCAGCGTCAGCGTGTGCGCGCCGCTGGGCACGCTCGTCGTCGTCCAGTTGATTGCGACGCGCGATTCGACGTCGTTGACGCGCGCCGTCTGCGCCACGACGCCGTCCACCAGCAATTCGACCGAAGCGACCAGCCGATCGTCGCGCACGTCCACGCGCACCGTGACGGTCCCTCTCAAGACCGCGTCCGGCGCCGGGCTGACGATCTCGACGCTCGGCCCCTGCTGATCGCTGGCGTCGGCGAACGTCACCTCGACCACGGCCTCGGCCGTGTTCCCCGATACGTCGGCCACGACCGCCGTCAGCGTGTGCGCGCCGGCCGCGAAGCGCTGTGATTCGATCACGAACGCGTAGGGAGCGACCAGGTCGCTCGCCAGCGCAGCCCCGTCCACGAGCAGCGTGACCTCGGCCACATCCACGTCGTCGCGGGCCTCCACGCGGACGATCGCGGCGTCCGCGATCCGCGCCCCGTCCGCCGGCGCGAGAATCTCGACGCTCGGCGCCGATGTGTCGGCCGGGTCTTGCAGCGCCAGGGCAAGCTCGACCGCGGCCCGGGCGTTGACGGCGCCGGCGCCGGTCTGGTCATCCAGGCCGGACGGCCCCATGTCGGTCGCCGTTGCGGTCAGGACGCCTTCGACCGTCGCGGCCCGCAGCCCCGGATTCGCGCTCCAGACCAGCGCTGCGACGCCCGAGACGATCGGCGCGGCGAACGACGTGCCGCTGGCGGCGCCGGTCTTGTCCCCGAGCAGCGTCGTGCGGATTTCGACGCCCGGCGCGGCGATATCCACGAACGGCCCGTAGCTCGAGATTTCAGCCAGCCCCAGGTCGCGATCGACGGCCGCCACGAACAGCGCCTTGTCGGAACTCGCGCCGTTCTCGCGCACGCCCGTGTTGCCGGCGGCGAACACGACCAGCGCGTCCGCGAGGCGCGTCAGCTCGGCCTGCCGCAGGACGATCGTGTCGCGCTGCATCGGCGAAAGCGAGACGTTGATGACGCGCGCCCCCTCGCGGGCCGCCAGCGCGATGCCGGCCGCGATGTTCCAGCTCGTGGCGGCGCCCTGCTCGTCGGCGACGCGCACCGACAGCACGCGCGCCGCGGGGGCCACCGCCACCACACTTGCTCCGCCGTCGGCCACGACCACGCCAGCCACCGCCGTCCCGTGGCCGTGCACGTCGCTGGCGGTTCCGCCGCCGGTCGCGTCTGCCGCGAGCGTGACGCTGCCAATCAGAAGCGGATGGGACGCGTCGACGCCGGTGTCCAGCACGGCGACGGTCACGCCGGCGCCGTCGGCGCCGAGCTCCCAGGCGGCCGGCGCCGCGATGGCGTCGATGTGCCACGGAGTTGGCGCCCCTTCCGCATCCGTGGGCGCTCCCGCGCGCACGATGCGGTTGTCGGCGACGCCTTCGACCGCCGGCGAGCCTTCGAGCGCCGCGCGCACGGCGTCGCGCCGCGCAGGATCGACGCCGATCAGCTCGACGGCCAGGTCCGCCAGCTTATCCCGCAGCGTCGCGCCGTGTTCCGCGTAGAGGCGGTCCAGCGTCTCGCGCGCCGCGCCGGGAGAGATGGAGACGATCAGCTCGTCCGAGACAACGTCGCCGGACGCCTGCCCCGCGGTCACGGCCTGGTCGGTCACGAGCGCGTCGCCCGGCGGCTCGCCACAGCCGCCCGCGACCAGCAGAGACGCGACCAGAGTAAATCGAAGCACGCGGCTGAGTCTCCCGGCGGCGCCGGCCATTCGTCGGGCCGCACAGCCGCGCATTAGAATCCTCGTGCCGATTCGGCCATCGGCGTTGCTGAGGTTATCGACACGCCGCGTGCGCGGCGCCAGTTAGCGCGCCGGCGGCGGTCGGGGAGAAACGCACCTGCCATGAGCGAACCGTGCCCGGCGGTGGAGCGGCAGCTTTGGCTGCACGCGCGCGAAGGGCAGCGTGCCCGTGACATCGTCGCGGAGGTCGCGTTCCGGCTGCCTGATTACCGGACGTATGCGCTCGCCGTGCCGGACCGATGGCTGGCCCAAGTCACCCCCGGCGTTCGGGTCGTCGCGCCCTATGGCCGCTCCGATCGCCGCGCAGAAGCCTGGGTGATCGATGTGAGCGAGCAGGCCTGGGATCACACGCGAAAGGCTCTCGTCGAAGTCGATTCCGCGCCGCCGATGCCCGCCGCGCTGTTGCAGCTCGGGGTTTGGATCGCGGACTACTACGTGTGCCCGATCGCCGTGGCGCTGGACGCGATCGCTCCCGTGCTCGCGGGCGCGGCGCCGAAGTCGCTCGCGATGTTCCGCGCCACGGGTCAGGTCCCCGCGCGCGTCGGCGTTCGGCAGCGCCAGGCCCTGGAAGCGCTCGCCGGCGGCGCTCTGTCGCGCGCGGAGCTCGCGGCGCGAGCGCAGATCAGCGGCGCGACGCTGCGCTCCCTGCTCGAGCACGGCGCGGTGCAGCAGACGCGCGTTTCTCAACCCGCCGCCGGCTTCGTCGCAGGCGAGCGCCGCGCGGCGCACGCAGGGCATTGCCCGGAGGACGATTTCGTCCTGACCGAGGACCAGGCGCGGGCGCTGGACACGATTGTGAAGGCGCTGGCGCCGGGAGCGCCGTGGGGCGCCTTCCTGCTGTTTGGCGCCCCGGGCAGCGGCAAGACCGAGGTGTACGTCCGCGCCATCCGCGCCGCGATCGAGCGCCAGCTCCAGGCGATCCTGCTCGTGCCCGAAATCGCGCTGGCGACGCAGGTCGCGGACCGGCTGATGGCCCGCTTCGCGCGCGTGGCCGTGTGGCACAGCCGCATGAGCCGCGCGCAGCGACGCCAGTCCGCGGCGGCGATCCGGGGCGGCGCGGTGGACGTCGTGATCGGCACGCGGACGGCGGTCTTTGCGCCGCTCGCGCGGCTCGGGCTGATCGTCGTGGACGAGGAGCAGGAAGGCAGCTACAAGAACCTGTCACGGCCCTATTACCACGCCCGCGACGTCGCGATCAAACGCGGCCAGCTCGAGGGCGCGTGCGTGCTGCTCGGTTCCGCGACGCCGGCGCTCGAGACCTGGCAGAACGCGCAGCGGCTGCCCCATTTTCGGCTGCTCAGGACGCCGCGCCGCGTGCCGGGGGCGACCCTGCCGGACGCCCGGCTGATCGACTGCTCGCGCCCCGCGCTGGGTCAGGAATCGCGCGTGCTGTCGCCGGAGCTGGAGCGCCTCCTGCGCGACACGCTCGCGGAGGGCAAGCAGGCCATCCTGCTGCACAACCGGCGCGGCTATGCGGCGCGCCTTCAGTGCCGGCGCTGCGGGCTGACCGCCTCCTGCGAGCGCTGCGGCGCGGCGCTCGTCTATCACAGCGCGGAAGACCTGCTCAAGTGTCACCGCTGCGGCCTGCGCCGCGAAAAGCCGGAGACCTGCCTCGACGACACCTGCGGCGGCGAGCTGACCCGCGCCACCCCCGCAATCCAGCGGCTGGAGGCTGAGCTGCGCGCGGCGCTGCCCGCGGCGCGGCTGTCCCGGCTGGACCGCGACACGATGCGACGCCTGTCGGACTACGCGCAGGCGCTGCGCGGCTTCGCGGCCGGCGACGCGGACATCCTGCTGGGAACGCAGATGATCGCCAAGGGGCTGGACTTTCCGAACGTCGCCCTGGTCGGGGTCATCGACGCCGACGCGCCGCTGCGCCTGCCGGACTTCCGCGCCAACGAGCACGCGTTCCAGTTGCTGGCGCAGGTCGTCGGCCGCGCCGGACGCGGCGCGGGGGCGTCGCACGCGCTCTTGCAGGCGTCCGAGACCGCCCACCCCGTGCTGCGCGACGTGCTGGCTTTGGATTACGAGTCATTCGCGCGGCGGGAGTTGGAGTCGCGCCGTGGGCTGCTTTTCCCGCCCTTCTGGCGCCTGATCCGCTTCGTATGCGCCGACGCGCGCCGCGCGCAGGCGCGCGACGGCGCGGCGCAGCTCGAGCAGGCGCTGCGTGCGATCGCGGGGCGCGTCAACGCCGCCATCCAAGTGGACGAAGCGGCGCCCTGCGTGATCGCCCGCGTCCGGGATCTGTTCCGCTATGAGGTCGTGCTGCGCGCGCCGCGCGACGGCAGCGCGCAGCGCGTCGCGCAGCAAATGGCCCGCGCCCGGCGGCTGCGCCCGCGCACCGCCCGCTTCACGATCGACGTGGACCCAATCGACGTGCTTTGAGAACGGGCCGGCGCCCGAAGAGCGCCGGCCCGATCAGGTTCGACCTGGCCGCGGGCCGTCAGTCGATGTTGACGCGCAAATAGACCGTGCTGCCGCGCTCGATGGCCGGGCGGTAGTAATGCGCGCCGACCCGGTAATAGCGCGCCTCGCGCACCGTTACAATCTCATGCTGCGCCGGCAGGTGTACGAGGCGAGAGCCGAAGGGTGGATCGCACACGACATAAGTCGGGCGCCCGTCGTAGATCTCCTCGACGTAGTAAACATCGTCGTAGTAGTAGTACGGGCGGTTGTCGTAAACCGCGACCTCCACGTCGAAGGGCAGAATCGACAGCCGCGCGCCGATCGGCGGCCGCGCGATCTCGTAGTAGCGCTCCGGACCGCTCGAAAACTCCAGGTAGAACGTGTCGCCGAAGCGGTAATACGGGCGCTTGTCGACCACGACCGTCTCGTAGCGGGCCGGCAACCGCACCACGCGCGCCCCGGGCCGGTAATACGAGCGCGTCACGGTCACGCTCCGCCCGCCGCGAATCACGCGCTCCGGCGCCCGCACGACCGTGCGCGTCCGCTCAGCCGGCCGGGCATAGCGCACCGAGCCGCTGCGCGTGGCGGTGGTCGTCCGCCGGATTCCGCGTTGGGAGGACGACTTCTGCGCGTCGCTCGCCGGGCGACGCCGCTCGTCCGAACGCCGGGCCTTCTCGTTCTCGCCCTTCTTGGTGGCTTTCTTCACTTGCGGAGCGGCGCTGGCCAGCGGCGCCGCGCCGGCCGCCAGAGCGACCACGACCATGACAAATAGGTTTCGCACAATGGGCCTCCTTCGGCTGTCTGCCTGTAGCATCTCGCGTCCGTGCGACGTGCGAACGGGACGTTCGCACTCCCCACAGCCTTGAAACGGTCTCTTATTCCGGCTGCGTCTCCGCGGCCGCGTCTTCCCGGGCCGGCTTGAGCAGCTCGACCTCCATGGCCTCCGGCGGAGGCTTGAACTCGAAGCGCTCGTCGGCCAGCTCGAT
>Ga0302046_10003851_pt1 | contig 13454 bp, 13 predicted proteins | sample RVTome_11_FD_200261 | JGI IMG/M metagenome (GOLD analysis project Ga0302046, IMG submission 200261) | Soil microbial communities from uranium-contaminated site in the Upper Colorado River Basin, Wyoming, United States - RVT147D111 (version 2) ...
TCATGCGCGCCAGCATGTAGTCGCACAGGATGGTGGCGTCCGGAAAGACCACCCGCTCGACCGAGGAGTGCGAGATGTCGCGCTCGTGCCACAGCGGGACGTTCTCGAGCGCCGCCTGAGCGTGCGAGCGCACCACCCGTGCCAGCCCCGAGACGTTCTCGCACCCCACGGGATTGCGCTTGTGGGGCATCGAGGACGAGCCCTTCTGACCCGCGGCGAACGGCTCCTCGACCTCGCGGACGTCGGTGCGCTGCAGGTGCCGGATCTCGGTCGCGATGCGATCGAGCGACGAGGCCAACACTGCGAGCGTGGCGACCAGCACGGCATGGCGGTCTCTGGGCACGACCTGGGTCGAGACCGGCTCGACCTCGAGACCGAGAGACTCCAGGACCTCCGCCTCGATCTCGGGCTCGAGGTGGGCGTAGGTCCCCACGGCACCCGAGATCTTGCCGTGGGCGACCTCGGCCCTCGCCGCTTCCAGGCGCCGGCGGTTGCGCCGCGCCTCCACGAACCACGACGCGAACTTCAGGCCCAGCGTGTACGGCTCGGCGTGGATCCCGTGGGTCCGGCCCACCATGATCGTGTGGCGATGCTCCAGGGCGCGCCGCTTCAGGACGTCCATCAGCCCGGCGACGCCGTCGAGCAGCTTGTCGGTGGCGCGAACGAGCACCAGCGCCTGCGCGGTATCCACGACGTCGGACGAGGTCAGACCGTGGTGGATGTGGCGCGATGCAGGACCGACCCGCTCGGCAACGCTGGTCAGGAACGCGATGACGTCGTGGCGCACCTCGGACTCGATGCGATCGATCCGGGCGACGTCGAACCCGGCCCGCGTCCGGATGGCCTCCATGTCCTGCGGCGGGATGCGTCCCCTACGCGCCAGCGCCTCGCACACGGCCAGCTCGACTTCGAGCCAGGCGCGATACTTGCTCTCGTCGCTCCACAGGCGTCCCATCTCGGGTCGCGTATATCGCTCGATCATCCCTGCCCTCCACCGGCGCTCATCGCGCCGTCACCGGCCTCGAGGGCGAGAGGCGCTCGGCGACGTGGATCGCGATCGAGTCACGGCCCGCGCGACGCAGCGCGTTGCGCGTCGCGGCGCGAGCCAGCTCGGGTGTGTTGTTATGCTCCGACAAGTGCGCGAGCACGATGGCCTGGCAGGCGTCGTCCACGACGTGCGCGAGCAGGCGGCCCGCCTCGACGTTCGACAGGTGGCCGAGACGGCTCGAGACGCGCTGCTTCACCTGCCACGGGTAGGGGCCGTTGACCAGCATCGCGTCGTCGTGGTTCGCCTCGACCATCAGCACGTGACAGCCCCGCAGCCTCTCGACAACGAGCGTCGTAGCGTGACCCAGATCGGTCACGATCCCCGCGCGCACGCCGCCCGATTCCAGGACGAACCCGACCGGCCGGGCGGCGTCGTGCGGCACGGGAAAGGCATCGACGCGCACGGCCCCGATGTGCGTGACCCGCGCATGCTCCAGCGGGTGCCAGCCGGAGAAGTGCACCGGCGAACGGTCGAGGGCCTCGAGGGTCTCGAGGGAGCTGAACACCGGGACGCCGTAGCGTCGCGAGAACAGCTCCGCGCCTTGGGCGTGGTCCTGGTGCTCGTGGGACAGGAGCACCGCCGAGATGCTCCCGGGCGCCACTCCCAGCGACTCCAGGCGCTTTCCCAGGGTCCTGGCCGGAAGCCCCGCATCGACCAGTATCCTCGTGCTCCCGAACTCGGCGAGCGTGGCGTTGCCGTGCGAGCCGCTTCCCAGGGGAACCAGGCGCGCTTCCATCAGCGAACGCCCGTGTGCCCGAAGCCGCCTTCACCGCGCTCCGATCCGGGGATCTCCTCGACCTCCTCGAGCTCCACCGCCGGAAGCTCGAGCACGACCATCTGCGCGAGACGGTCCCCGCGGTGCACGGTGACCGGCTCGCGGCCGAGGTTGACGACGATCAGGCGGACCTCGCCACGATAGTCCGCATCCACGGTGCCCGGGGTGTTGAGCAGCGTCAGGCCGCTCCGCAGCGCCAGGCCGCTCCGGGGCCGGATCTGGGCCTCGTACCCTCGAGGCAGGGCGACCGCGATGCCCGTCGGCACGAGGGCGCGATCGCCGGGCCGGATCTCGACGCTGCTGTCGATGCAGGCCTGCAGATCGAAGCCGGCCGACTGGCTCGTGGCGCGGCGCGGTAGCGGGAGGTCCCGCCCTTGCGGCAATCGCACGATCTTGACCCGCGCCACAGTTCTCGCGGTCACAGGCGCAGTCCCGCGGGGCTCATCCGGAAGCGGCCCAGGGCTCCGACGGCCGCCAGGGCCACCGGGGTGTCGCGGAACAGGTTGCGGCCGAGGGCGTGAACGCCCTCGACCGAAACGGCCTCGATGCCCCGGATGATCTCGTGCAGCGTGAACTGGCGCCCGAAGTACATGTGCTGGCGCGCGAGGTTGGACATCCGGCTGGACGTCGACTCCAGGGCGAGCATCAGGCTGCCCTTCAAGTGTTCCTTGGCCACCTGGAGCTCGGACTCGCTGGGGCCCTTCTCCCGCAGCTCGACGAGGTCGTCCAGGATCACCTCGACGGCCTCCTTGGACCTGGCGGGGCTCGTCGCGAGGTAGACCATCAGGAAGCCGCAATCCCGGAAGCCGTTGACCCCCGAGTAGACGCTGTACGCCAGGCCGCGCTGCTCGCGGATCTTCTGGAACAGCCGCGAGGACATCGTCCCGCCCAGCAGGGTGTTGAGAACGTAGAGCGTGTAGCGATCGCCGAAGTCCTCGGGATAGGCCGGCAACCCCAGCAGGAGGTGGGTCTGCTCGAGGTCGCGCTTCGCCTTGCGGACGACTCCCCCGCGAGCCCGCGGGCGTCGCGAGGTCGAGGCGTCTCCGTTTCCGTGCTTCATGGCGCCGAACGCCTTCCGGATGACCGGGGCGAGACGATCGTGGCGCAGGCTCCCGGCCGCGGCGATCAACATGTTGCCGGGACGATAGGCGGCCCTGAAGAACCGCATCAGCCGCGGACGGCTCAGCGCGCGCAGCGTATCGGCCGTGCCCTGGATGGGCCGCCCCAGAGCGCTGCCGCGATAGAAATGCTGGGCAAACAGGTCGTAGACCAGCTCGTCGGGCGTGTCCTCCACCATGCGAATCTCCTCGAGAACCACCTTGCGCTCGCGCTCGACCTCGAGCGGGTCGAACCGCGGGTTCTGCACGATGTCGGCGAGGAGATCGACGGCCGCGGGCAGGTGCTCGTCGAGGACCTTGGCGTAGAAACAGGTGTACTCCTTCGTGGTGAAGGCGTCCATCTGGCCGCCCAGGGAATCCATCGCGAGAGCGATCTCCCTCGACGAGCGCGTCGCCGTGCCCTTGAAGACCAGGTGCTCGAGGAAATGCGACACGCCGTTCAGCGGCGCGGGCTCGTGTCGGCTTCCGCGCGTCAGCCACACCCCCAGGGAGACCGAGCGGACGTGCGGAATGCTCTCGGTGAGAAGGGTCAGGCCGTTTGAGAGCCGTTGATTGCGAATCATGTGACGGAGCGAAAGTCCGCGGCCCCCGGGAGGCCGCCCTCGGGCTCCTCGGCGACTCGCGCCCGGCAAGGGCGGCAGTATAGCACGCCCCGGCGGCTCAATTACCCGGGTCGACGTCTCCCACGGGCGGCGCGGCCGCCGGGGGCACCTGCGGCTCGAGATCGAGGATGCTGAACAGCCACAGGGCGTAGTCCCGCTGGCCCTTGTAGGATCGGAACGGACGCTCCTTCGCCAGGCTCTTGACCCCGGCGATCGGGAGCCCGGTCGGATCCTGGCCGGTCAAACCCGGGGTCAGCGCGTCCTTGGGAATCGTCGCCGACGGGCCCTGGTCCCCGAACGGAGAGGGCTGCAGCTCGGCGGACGGCGAGTTCGGATCGATGACCCCGCCGCCCGGAGCCGCGAACACGAGCCCCCACTTGCCGTCCTTGACCAGCGGGTCGTCGTACTGCCGCCTCAGGAAATACTCGCCCTTGGGCCCCGGCTCCATCAGCTCCTCGAGCTTGTTGGGCAGGCGCTGGTGGGCCTTGCGGTACTTCGCGATCGCCCGCACGATCTCCTGCGCGCGGTAGATCATCTCCGCCTCGTTGTCGCGGCGGATGACCTCCTGCCACGAGCGCGTCGCCACGGTCGAGAAGATCAGCATGATCGCGAGCGACACCACCAGCGCGATCATCAGGTGGCCGCTCTCGCCGCTTCGTGTCCTCACGCTGCCGCCCCTACGGCGTCGAGATGATGACGTTCACGCTGTCCGCCGGCGAGCTCTTCTGGCAATCGAAGTTGCCGGTGTTCGGGTTGATGACCCCGGTGCCCTGGTCCGTGACGTTCAGGGTCGCGGTGTAGGTTCCGAGACGATAGCGGCAGATCACCACCGATCCGTCCGGGGCGACGTCGACCGGACTGAACTCGTTGCCGCAGTTCCACACGTAGCGGTCGATCCGCGTCTCCCCGTCGGACGACAGCGTTCCGTCGAGCGTGATGCTGGTCAGCGTGCTGGCGGTGCCCGTCGCCAGGATGGGATCCGGTCCCGCGATGACCGCCGTGGGCGGCGGGTTGCTGCACACGATCGGGTACTGCGTCCGGAACGCGAGGGGGCTGAAGACGTTCTCCGGCTCCACCGTCCCACCCGTCGGCCCGTTGACGTCCTGGCACGCGATGTCCTCGCGATCGCTCACCCGCAGCGTGACCGACAACGTCTGCTCGTTCCCGAACGTGCGGTCGAAGCCGGACGCCCCCACCCCCTGGATGATCCACGGGTTCGGGGCGCTCGCGCTGTCCGGGTTGTCGGACAGCAGCTGCCACTGGTAGCAGGTGATGATGCTGTCCTGATCGATCGACGCGCTGCCGTCGAAGGTCACGACCCGGCCCGCCTGCCCTTCGGTCAGCGGCACGATCGTCGCGGTGGCTCGCGGCAGCTGGTTCACGCCCACGACGTCCACGACCACGGTCACGGTGCCCGACACCGAGCCCGAGCGCCCCCTGACCTCGACCGAGGGACCGTCCTCGTCGGTGACCGTGAGCGTCGTCACCGCGCGACCGTTGTTGTCGGTCTCGGCGGTGACCGGATCGAGCGGGGTTTCCGCCGCGGACTGGAAGTCGATGGTGACGCCCTGCTGCGGCAGGTTCGTCTCGTCGAACACGAATGCCGTGATCGTCGCCGTGGCCTCGAAGCGCAGCGTGTCGGGGTCGGGCTCGTCGGTGTTGGGATCGATGCGCACCGTTCCCGGCGAGGCGCTCATGTTGATGATCCCACCGGAGGGAACGATGACGTCGCTGTCCTCGCAGCTCAGCAGCACGCCGACTCCGGCGACCATGGCCACGAAGAGAATGACTCGGATGACCGTGCTCATGCTGGCTCTCCTCTCGGTCCGGAGCTGTCTCGCGGAACCGATGGTTCCCCCGTGCTCACCATTCCCCATAACTCGTTCCATCCATGCCGTACCCGCCGGCCCCCGAACGCACGTCCGCGATCCCCGGGCTGGTCGCGATGTCTCGGTCATCGGATGACGCGGTTTCCGTGATCCACGTGTCCGAGCTGTGGGTCATCGGATCGACCGGGATCGCGTGGATGTAGCTTTCCTCGACCAGGGCCTGGAGGTCGGGAGGCCACTCCTGCTTGTCGGCGAAGTAGTGGTTGATCGCCTGGCGCATGATGTACAGGTCCTCCTTCAGCACCGCCTCGCGCGCCTTCAGGATCGACCTCTGGTACTGCCCCACGGCGATCGTCGACACGATGCCGATGATCCCGATGACCACCAGCAGCTCGAGGAGCGTGAAGCCCCGCGAGCCGTCCGGCCTGTGGTGCCGCACTTTCCTACCAGTCCTTGTAATGGGTTCCATCGAGGGCCACCTTGTCGCTCTGAGAATGTACGTCGAAGATGTTCACACCGTCCGTGAACAGCGATCCCGGCTCGTCGCGGCTCGACCGCGTGCCCCAGTCGTCGCTGCGCGTGATGGGATCCCGGGGAATCCGGCGCAGGTACTTGATCTTTGTTTCGACCGCGTCGCCGATGTCGACACCCTCCACAAGCCACTGCAGATCCTCGGGATAGCCCTCCTCGTTGGTCCCGTCGCACTTTAGTGCCTTGACGCCGGGAAGGCGCTCCATGTCGGCCTGGAAGCGATCGATGGCCGTTCGGATCTCGCGCAGCGCCTGCCGGAGCTCCAGCTCCTTCTTGCGCTTGACCATCGTATGGCCGACCGGAATCGCCACTCCCGCCAGCAGGAGGACCATGGCGGTCACGCACACCAGCTCGATCAGGGTCACCCCCCGCGATCCCCGACATGCTCGACGGGGGCGCCACATCACTCCACCGTCACGACCGCCGGGATGAACGACGCCGGCACGTTCTGCGCGCGCGGGTCCTTCACGCTGGCTCCGACGAACACGAAGCCGCAATCTCCCGGATTGACCGCCTGGAACTCGAAGGTCGCCAGCACGCCCGATCCGGAGATCCCGTCGCCTCCGCCCATGCGCGACAGGCCGACGACGACCTCGCCTCCGGTCGCGGTGTCGCTCGCCATGAACACCGTCCCGGCGCCGTCGCTTCGCAGCAGCGGTCCTTCCGTGCCCGGGGGCACCCACTCCAGGACGGTGCGGTTGTAGCGCAGGTGGAACGGAACGGAGCCGACGTTGTGGGCGTTGTCGACCATGACCTGGACCATCACGCGGTCGCCGACTCTGTAGGACGATGCCCCGGGTACGAGTCGAACGACGGCCGGCCCGGCGGGCTGCTCGGGAGCGCGGTCCTCGGGCGGCGGCTCCTCGTCCTCCGGGGGAGGCTCAGCGCCCGGCTCGCCCTCGGGGGCCTCCTCCGGCGCTTCCGCATCGTCACCGGAAGCGGGCGTCTCGCCGGCGCCCGCCTCGGAGCCCTCGTCGGCTCCCGAAATCTCGCTCACCCCGCCGCCCGTCGGGGGCGGCCCCGCCGCGACGGCGGCCTCCTCGGGCGCGAACGGCGATTGCCCCATCGCGCTCTGGGTCGGGCCCCGCAGGGCCATGTTCTCCTCGGTGCCGACCCACAGCGTCGCCAGATCGTCCTCGGTGATGTCCGGGATCCGGATGATGTGTGGCGTCAAGGTCATGACGATGTCCGTGTCGAGGGAGTTGCGGTCGGTGTTCCCGAACACCTTGTTCACGCCGGGGATCTCGCTCAGCCCGATGATGCCGCTGAGGGTGTCCTTCTCCTCGCGGCGGATCAGCCCCGCCATGAGGTTGGTCTCGCCGTCCCGCAGGCGGATGACGGTCTGGACGTTGCGCGTGCCGATGATCGGCTGCTGCTGGCCGCTGACCGTCTCCACCGCGGACGTCACCTGGCTGATCTCCACCAGCACCTTGAGCGTGACCTCCTTGTTGTGGTGCACGCGCGGCTCGAGCTGCACCGTGATCCCCACGTTCTGGTAGGTGAACGAGGTGATGGGGACGATGTTCCCCCCGACGGTCTGCGACGTGTTGAACGACGTCGTCGGGATGGGCACGCGGTCGCCGATGAGCACCTCGGCCTTCTCGCCCTCCGAGACCCTGAGCTGCGGCTTGGCGATGATCTTGGCGTGGGAGTCCGTCTTGAGGAAGTTCAGGATCACGCTGGGGATCGGGCCCAGCAGCCAGTTGCCGGATTGTTTGAGGACCTCGAGGTTGTTCAGCGGGACGACCTGCTCGCCGTCGCGGAACTGAAGACCGAGGGTCTTCGAGGACAGGTCGATCCCCGCGTTCCGCACGACGTTCTCGTCGATCTCCAGGATCTCGACGTCGATGATGATCTCGCCCCTCGACTTGTCGTTGGCGTTGATGATCCTCTCGGCGATGGCGACCTTGTCCGGCGTGTCCTTGATCGACACCGAGTTCAGCTCGGGGTTCTCGGCGAGTTGCCGCGTGTTGAGCAGGGTGCGGAGCAGGGTCACCACCTGCTTGGTGTCTCCGTTGCTCAGGTAGAAGGTCCGGATGACCTGGTCCTCGTACTCCTGGCGCTTCTGCCGCTGGTCGGGCGCGATCAGGATCGTGTGCTCGTCGATGACCTTGTAGAAGTTCTTGGTCTGCAGCATGAGGATGTCGAGCGCCTTGGCCATCGTCACGTTCCCGATGTCGATGGTGATCGGCTTCTTGGTGTCGACCTTGTCGTCATACAGGAAGTTGAGCCCCGACGCCTTGCTGATGGCCTCGAAGATCTCGCCGATCGGCCGGTCGCGGAACATCATCACGATGGGGATGTTGGCGCGCGGATCGAGCTTCGGCGGCGCGAGCTCCTTGCGGCGGGCATCGGCCATGATCTGCTCCATGGCCGACGGACCCTGGTCGCGGCGCGCGATGTTGCGCAGCGCCGCCTGCATCTCCTGAATGGCATGCTGGTTGCCGGGGTTCAGGAGCAGGGTCTGCTGGAACTCCACGACCGCCAGGTCCCACTGGTGCGCCGTCTGGTAGCGCATGCCCTTGTCGAAGTGCTGCGCCGACGCCCGCAGCTTGGCGCGCTCGAGGGAGACGCTGTAACGCGTGTTCCCCGGGTCGAGAGCGAGCGCCTTGCTGTAACCCAGGACGGCCTTGTCCCAGCTCTCGCGCCTGCTCTCGACCTCGGCCTGACGGAAGGCGCGCGAGGCCGCGCAGCCCACCGCGAGCGCCACGATCGACAGCAGAAGGAAGACCCGAACGCTGTTGTGCTTTGTCACGCTCTCCCCCGTCCGACTCACCGGCTGATCATGGGCAGCTCACGCGTACGCGCTTCGAACTCCGGATCGGTGTATCCCATGAGGACCGACTCGTACCGAATCTCCACGACCTTGAAAGTCTCCTGCAGCAGCTCGCCCGTGCGGGCCAGGTAAAGAGCCTCCCCTTCCTGGAACACGGCGATGCGATTGTCCTTGGGCCCGAGGTAGCCGATGTACTCGTACGGGATCCGGGGGGGCTGCTTGACCTCCGGCTGCGGTGGCGGCTGGAGCGCTTCTCGCTGGGCGGCTATCGCCGCGGCCTCCGCGTGGCGCTTGGCGCGCTCCGCTTCTTCGACCCGCTGGCGCTCGAGCTCGGCCTGCTGCCGCAGCCTCTCGGCGTCGATCTCCGCCTGCGTCGGGGGTCGCGTGGAGTACGCGAACAGGTCGCGTCCGTTGCGGTCGTATCCCTCGCTGGCCTGCGCCAGGAGGGCCATGGGAACGCGCGGGGCGGTCTCCGCCAAGCGCTCGCCGCCGGCGCCGACCTCGAACTGCTCGCTCGCGGAGGTCATCGCGTGCCGCGAGGCGTACCACAGGTAGCCGACCCCGCCGACCGCGACGATCCCGAGCAGGACCTGCTCCCGTTTCGTCAACCGCCTCATCTCACGTCCTTCCCCGGCCGTCCTCGCCCGCACGCGCTCGACGAAGCTCGGGGGCGTCGAAGTAGGTCGCGAGAGTGATGTTGAGCTGCAGGAGCACCCCGCCTTCCCTGCTGCGCACCAGGACGACGCGCTCGATCACGAGGAACTGGCCCGAGCTCTCGACCGCCTGGATGAAGCCCCGCAGATTGTGATAACCGCCTTCCAGGGGAACGACGATGGCGACCCGCTCGAGGCCTTCGTCGGCGAGGGTTTCGTTCTCGTAGGTCACCTGCCGGGGTTCGATCTGGAACTGCTGCGCGATGCGCTCGACCTCGATCTGGACCTCGACCAAGCGGCTGTTCTTGGTCGCCAGGATCTGCCCGCGCAGGCGGACCAGGTCGTCCTGGGCCTGATTCAGGGCGGCCAGGTAGGCCTCGAGGTCCGCGACCTGGGCTTCGCGGTCCTTCAACGCCTTCTGCAACGGCGCCGTCTTCTCCGTCATCGCGCGATGCTCGAAGACCTTGGGGCGCGTCAGCAGCAGGAAGAACGCCGCGTTCAGGACCGCGAGCGCCGCGTAGATCGTCAGGAGGGCCATGCCGGCCTGGCGGATGTCGAATCGGAACTCCGGCCGCTTCATGACGGCTGCTCCGCGTCGCCGACGCTCTCCGTGCCCTCGCGGCCGTCTCCGGGAACCTCCTCGGTCGAGCCCGCCCACGGGTCGGCAACCACCGCCGGAGCCTCCCCGGCCGGTTCTTCCGGGGACGGCGCGGGATCGCCCGCAGGCGTCTCGCCCGCCGCGCTCGCGAGCGCATCCTCGGACTCCTCGACCTCCTCCTCGGGCGGGTCGGGGTAGTACAGGAACCGCAGGTCGAATCGCACCTCGCCGCTGTCCGTGCGGTCGTAACGGTGCGGCTCGACTCCGTCGAAGTGCGGGTCGAAGATCAGGGCCCGCTCGAGCTCCAGGAAGGAGTCGAGATCCCTCGCGACGCCCTCCACGCTCACCGGAATCGCGCCCTCGGGGATTCTCTCGGGATCGGAAGCGCTCCGGCGCTCGACGCCGAAGACGGGTCGCACGGAAACCATCTTGACCTCGTAGGGGAACACTTCCTCCATGCGATTGAACAGCCGCGTCCACGACAGCGCCTTGCGTTCGATGACGTCGCTGGCCTTCGCGGCCCGGACCTGGAGCTCCTTGACGTCGAAGCGGCCGATGCCTTGCTTCGCCGCGACCTCCCGGCGGCCGAGGTCGTCCACCCTGCTCTGGAACGAATCGCGCTCCGTCTTCAGCTCGGACAGGTCGCCGCGGTTCGTGAAATAGCTCGCCAGGTTCCACGCCGTCGCCCCCACGACCGCCGCGGCGAGCAGCACATGGCCGATCCACAGCAGCGTGTTGTTGCGGATCGGCCGCGAGGCGAGGTTGAGATCGATGGCGTTCATCGTCCCCTGCCCGCCGCGGCCCCGACCGCCGGTGCTATCCGCTGCGCCACGTCCGGATCGAGGTGCAGCCCATCCGCCAGCGTCAACGCGGTCGTCGGATCCACGGGGACGACGTGACGGAAGGCGAGCGATTCGAGAAGCCGCGTCACGTGCTCCATGGGCTCCACGCTGCGAACGAAGACCGTGTCGATGCCCTCGCCGCCCAGCTTCTCCTGGTAGTACGACAGCGAGCTGTTGATCTCTCGCGCCAGAACCCCGTTCGGGCCGTGGAGATCGCCGTTGCCGCCCGCATAGGACTTGCAGCGATAGAACACGAGCTTCTCGCCCCGCAGGATCAGCAGGGAGAAGTAGGTTCCGGAGCCGTTGAACAGCGCCACGTCGCGCGATCCGCGCGACGCCTCGGCAAGGCCCGTGCGGCACAGATTGAACAGATTGGCGGTGCACAGATCCACGAGGCCCGGTCGCGCGCCGACCGCCTTGAACACGCGCTCGTACTGCTCGATGACGGACCGCAGCATGAGCGCGACCAGCACCGTGATCTCCTTCCCGCTCGTGGGAAGGAGCTGGTAGGACAGCGCCGCATCGTCGAGCCGAAAGGGAATCGCGCGCCGCAGGCGGAAGCGGATCAGCTCCACGAGCTGCTTGCGGGACGAGGGCCTCTCGGGAAGGGTCAGCAGCGTCACCTTGGCGAGATTGTCGGGCAACACGAGCGAGACCCTTCCCGGCCGCGTCCCGCTCGCCTCGAACAGCTCGCGGACCTTCTGCGCGACCGTTTCCGGAGAGCCGAGATTGGGCCGGATCATCGAGCTGCCCACCGTCGCCTCGGGCAACGGACGCACCTGATGGGCCTCGAGATAGGCGCGACCCCGGCGCCGCTTGAGCCTGACCAGGACCATCTCGCGGTGGTTGATCTCGACGGCCACCGGGGGATAGTTCGGCCTCAAACCCCGGAGCTTCTCGAGATCGAGGTTGCGAACCGTCGCGATGATGTCGTCGAGCGCCTTCATGGTCCTCGTCGCGGATCAGTCGATGAACGTGACCTTGTTGATCTCGTGGAGCGTCGTCTTCCCGCCGAAGACCTTGGCCAGGGCGGCCTCGCGCAGGAAGATCATGCCCTCTTCCTTGGCAGCGCGCTTGATGTCGGCCGCGGGCCGACGCTGCAGGATCATCTCCCGGATGCGATCGGACATGTCGAGCAGCTCGGCGATGGCGGTCCGGCCGCGGTATCCGGTGCCGTTGCAATCGATGCAGCCCTTGCCTTCGAAGAACGTGTAGTCGCCGTACTGCGCCGGGTCGAGGCTCGACTCGATCAACTGCGTGCGTGTGGCCTTCAGCGGTCGCTTGCAGCTCGCGCAGATCAGGCGCACCAGGCGCTGCGCGAGGATGCAGTTGAGCGCCGAGACGAAGTTGTACGGCTCGACGTTCATGTTCAGGAACCGGCCGACGACGTCCACGACGTTGTTGGCGTGGACGGTGGTGAACACGAGGTGTCCGGTCAGCGCCGACTGGATCGCGATCTGGGCGGTTTCCTGGTCGCGGATCTCTCCCACCATGACCTTGTCGGGATCGTGGCGCAGGATGGAGCGCAACCCGCGGGCGAACGTCAGGCCCTTCTTCTCGTTGACGGGAATCTGGGTGATCCCGGGAAGCTGATACTCGACCGGGTCCTCGATCGTGACGATCTTGTCCTCTTCGTTCTTGATCTCGGACAGCGCGGCGTACAGCGTCGTCGTCTTGCCCGAACCCGTCGGCCCGGTGACCAGGACCATGCCGTACGGCTCCTTGATGAAGCGCCGCATCCGGATCAGGTCCTTTTCCTCGAACCCGCACACGTCCAGGCTCAGGGACGCGAACTCGCGATTCGTCGATTCCTTGTCCAGGATCCGGATGACCGCATCCTCTCCGTGCACGCTGGGCATGATCGACACGCGGAAGTCGACGGTGCGATCCTTGATCCGGAGCTTGAAGCGGCCGTCCTGCGGAACGCGCTTCTCGGAGATGTCGAGCTCGGACATGACCTTGATCCTGGAGATGATGGTCGAATGGAACTTCTTGTCGATCGGCTCCAGGGCCTGGTACAGCACGCCGTCGATGCGGTACTTGATGACCACCTCGCGGTCGCGCGTCTCGATGTGGATGTCGGAGGCGCGGCGCTGCAGGGCGTTGAAGATCGTGGAGTCGACGAGCTTGATGATCGGCGACGAGTCCGAGGTCAGGCGATCGATCGACAGTGTCTCCTCGCCGGTCTCCTCGTTCTCGGTGACGATCTGCAGCCGGAACTCCTCCGTGGCCTCGTCGAGAACGCGTTGGGAGGACTCGCTCTTCTTGAGGATCTCCTGGATCGCGCTGTGGGTGCCGACGCACACCTCGATGGTGGAGCCCAGCAGCAGCTCCAGCTCGTCGATCATCAGTACGTCGGTGGGATCGGCGACCACGATCACCAGACCGCTCTCGGTGCGGTGCCGCGGCACGAAGTTGTAGCGGAACATCAGGTCGACCGGAATGGAACGGAACAGCTCGGCGTCGATCGCGAAGTGCTCGAGATTCACGTACTCGATCCCGAGTCGCTCCGCCAGGCGTTGCGCCTGGTACTCTTCCGACAGGACGTCCTGCGGTTCGGCGGCGGCCGCACCGGCGAGCTCTTCCCGGACTCTTGTGTCGTCTGCCATCGGTTCCGCTCTCTCGCCCCCTAGAATCTCGACTGGCCGTAGGTGCGCAGCAGCGGGAGGTACAGGGCCAGCA
>Ga0302046_10003852_pt1 | contig 13453 bp, 11 predicted proteins | sample RVTome_11_FD_200261 | JGI IMG/M metagenome (GOLD analysis project Ga0302046, IMG submission 200261) | Soil microbial communities from uranium-contaminated site in the Upper Colorado River Basin, Wyoming, United States - RVT147D111 (version 2) ...
ACTGAAGAAATCTTCGGCAACATTCTGGTGGCTCTGACCGAAGCGGTCAACAACGCCATCATTCACGGGAACAAATGTGATCCATCGAAGAACGTGGAAGTGAACGTGACGAGGAGCAATCACACCTTGAGCTTCACAGTCAAGGACCAAGGTGTGGGATACGACTACCGCAACCTGCCCGATCCAACCGCGCCTGAGAACCTGGAGAAACTCACCGGCCGCGGAGTCTTCCTGATGAACCAACTTTCGGACATGGTGATCTTCAGCGACAACGGCAGCAGGGTAGAGTTGCAGTTCAAGATCTGAAGAGCATCCGCAATCACGATCGTACGAATGTACTTATGGCCGATGGGCTCATTCGTTTCTTCGAAGAATCCCGGAAGCTTCGAAACAAGCGCATGATAAGAGCATGGATTGCGGAAACTATTGCCAAACACAGGTTTCAGCTTGCATCGCTGAACATAGTCCTCGTGGATGACGAGCGCATTGGGACTCTCAACGAGACTTATCTGAATCACAAAGGCCCGACTGATGTCATCACCTTTCAGTACAATACGAAGGGAGAACCCATCGATGGTGAAATATTCATTGGTACGGAAACCGTCAAGGCGAATGCTAAACGCTTTGCTGTTTCATTCGAACGTGAACTGCATCGTGTGATGATACATGGGCTGTTGCATCTGCTCGGCTATTCAGACAAGACGAGTGCTGGGAAAAAGAAGATGACCGAAGCGGAGGATCGCTGTCTCAGTTCTCTACACGGTTGAAAGCGAGTTCATAAGTGAGCCATGAGCCCAAGCCATAGCAGGTAGCCAGTATCAGTCCCTTCGAGACAAAATATGTCCAGTGTTTTCGTCTCACGTGGACATAGAGCACCGCGCCGGTCATCTCCGTTGCAGCACGGGCCATCGAGAGCATGTGCTTGCCATCGGTTGTCCAAACCAGCCAAGTAAGCGATCCCGGATATGCGCGGCCCTGACCATAGTCCCGATTCTTGTATTTGTTCTTCCAGGATATCTCCGGATTCCAGTACTGATCATTTGCTCCGGGAAAGTTCCTTTTGAAGCTGGAGTATCTCCATAGCAATGCCTCATGGGTCCCGTTAGCAACACCGGCCACAAAGAAGCACGTAGCTGATGGCCACACTTCCTTGAGAGAAGGTATTTGGATTTGCATCTGAGCAAAACATGTCGCGGGGGTCAGGGCAAGGAGTAGTTTTCTGACCATGATTGAAGGTTTGAAGAGGATTAGCTCGTGAGCTAAGTTACACTAAGTTGTGCAAGTACGGGAGGCCGTTGGTGGAGGTGCGGATAGATCACAGCCTTACTCCGGCACCAAGGCGCAACACGGTGTGCTCGTCGAAGAATCCGCTAATCATTCCAAGCCAACTGGGCATGTATGCGCTGGAGTGGTCAAATGAAGAATTGTGCTGCCAGATCAGCACCGGCAAGGCAACGTTGACGTCAACAAAGTACCGCTTCCCCAAGGATAGCAACAGCCTTGGAACTACCGCGATGGAATTCTCATACCACGAACTTCTGCCGGCTTCGCGTGAGGCACCTCCCTTCCACCAGAAGTGACTTGTACTTGGATTCATCGCTAAGCCAACCACGGGCTTTACAATCTGGTTGCGATTGTGCCGCAGAGCGTATCCGAGTTCGTAACGCAGTGCCAAATGGAAATGAGGCAAAGTCTGGCTTGAATAGGAGGGCTTGTTCCGATAGTCAACCCTCGTAAGTTCCAACTCATGAAAGACTCCATGGTTTCCAAACCAAGTGAACGCCGGACTTATCCTGCCAATCGCCACTCCTGAAATAACCTGCGGCTCCACGTTGGCATACATCTTCAGAGCCTTGGAGTTGTTAAACGGCTGCGATGCGCATGGCTGGGCAGCAGCAGTGGCTAGTGCCAGCAGGAGTAATGGTGCGTTTCGTTGGGTTTGAATTGGACGTGAACCTATTAAAAATTGTGGAGATGCGATGCGGTCTGGAAAGTACCAGGCAGGGCAGTTATCAAAAACGCCATTTAACCAAGGCTGACCAAAGTACCCGGCGACAAGCCAAGTATATTAGGCCAAGGTCTCCTTGGTCACAGGAAGCCAGCAGGAAGGGCTTATGTGCATCGGAAAAGCAGTTCATAGCCACTTCATGAAAATTTCATTAAAAAATATTGACGCGGGAGCAATAAGCGTGTATATTTGACTCGGTTTTTCCCTTCGGCCCTAAACGACCTTCATGCACCTCAGGAACGCTCTTGCTACTGGCTTCTGTCTTTTGCCCATGCTAATCGTGTGTCAGAGCCCACCACCGGGGTTCATCGAAGACTTCAACACCAAGACCAAGGGGCAGATGAACATGCTGGGTTGGGAGTTCTTCCCCAACTCGGGCTTTTCCATTTCAAACCAGAGTAGCTATGAAGGCCCCAAGCATCTTAGGTCGAATGCTGGACAGGGTCAGAATGAGTTTCTAGCTACCCCCTGCATTGAGTTCGACACGGACCTCGACACCGTGTCATTCTACCATCGCTCAGTTGGCGAAGTCGAGGGTTTCTTCACGCTCGGATGGCAGTCGGCATTTGAAGACGTTGGGTACAGTGTGGCATGGCTGGATACGCTAGGTATGGTTGAGACTTGGACCTACTATGAGGTGACATACGACCCGCCTGACACCCCTGATGTCTGCAGACTGATTATTGGCTTCGGAGCCACTAACAATGGCGGAGGTAAGCTCGACATTGATTATTTCCAAAGTTACCAAGCTATTCTCACCTACAACTGTTGCGATGAGTACATCACCTGTGACAGTCCTGTCCTGCTACCCGTGATCATGCTCGAATTCACAGCAGAAGAGGCCGATGGGGTGGTTGACTTGCATTGGGTGACCGCGCAGGAAAACGGGGTATCCGAGTACATCATTGAGCGATCCGTGGATTCCGAGGCCTTCGAGGCGATTGGCTCAGTTAGGGCCGTGAGCGCTGGAGTCCATCCTGTGGACTATCGTTTTGACGATCAGCTTGGAACCAGGCAACGTGCTTACTATCGCATTACCATAGTGAGTCAGGGCAAGAGATCTTACAGCGACATCGTCATGGCCGAACGAGCGGCATTGAGTGCGAGCATCTACCCAAATCCAGTAACCGGCTCAGAGTTGACCATTGCCCCGGTGCATGGTGTTGGCGATTATGAGATCAGACTTTACAATCTCATCGGCAGGCTGGTGTATTCGCAATCACACACCTCTGACGTTACTAACCCGTTGATGCGGGTGGATCTGCCTACGGCGCTAACCGGGCAGTCCTTCCTTGTCCAGGTCTGCTCCGGAACCGAATGCAGGTACGAGCAGGTACACAGCACAAGGTAGACAACCGGGCGTTTCACGTGAAACCCTATTCACGCCTTTCATCTGCTTGCATCTCGTTCTACCTTTGCAGTTAGAACCAGAGATGAATGTTCCCCGAATATGATGTCATTGTAGTCGGTGCCGGCCATGCCGGTTGTGAAGCCGCAGCAGCTGCAGCTACTATGGGCGGCAGAGTCATCCTCATCACCATGGACATGACCAAGATCGCCCAGATGAGTTGTAATCCTGCCATGGGTGGCGTAGCCAAAGGGCAGATCGTGAGGGAGATTGACGCTCTGGGTGGTTATTCAGGTATTGTGTCTGATCGAACGGCTATCCAATTCAGAATGCTCAACCGCTCAAAGGGCCCCGCCATGTGGAGCCCGAGGACCCAAAACGACCGCATGATGTTCAGCCAAGCGTGGAGAGAGACACTCGAAGCCGTTGGTCACAACGGAGAACCAGCCAAGGGGCGGGCAGGCAGGACAGCAGACAACGCCCCCCTGCCTGTCCGGCAGGGACAACGGATTGACTTCTGGCAAGACATGGTCGGGGAGATATTGGTATCACGGACATTCAGCAGCGAGCATCGGGTGACAGTGCAGGGGGTGAGAACCGGCCTTGGGGTGGAGATACGTGGCAAGACCGTCATCCTGACGAACGGGACATTCCTGAATGGGATCATCCACATCGGGGAAAAGCAGTTTGGCGGAGGTCGTGCGGGAGAGAGGGCCGCTACAGGCATAACCGAGCAACTGGTTGGACTCGGCTTCCGCTCGGGGCGAATGAAAACCGGCACTCCGCCTCGCGTTGATGGAAGAAGCCTCGACTACTCCAGGATGGAACAGCAACCCGGTGACGAAGACCCATCCACCTTCTCCTTTCTGCCGGACACAAGCCCTTTCGGTCGTAAGTTATCTGATGCTGGAGTTTCACGTGAAACAACCAACGAGCAACGGCCTCCAGGAGTTAGCCAGCGGAGTTGCCACATTACCTATACCTCACCGGAGGTGCATGATATTCTCAAAACCGGCTTCGATCGCTCCCCAATGTTCAGCGGGCGCATCAGCGGTACTGGTCCCAGATACTGCCCCTCAATAGAGGACAAAATCAATCGCTTCTCCGAAAGGGAGCGGCATCAGCTTTTTGTCGAGCCGGAGGGATGGAATACTGTCGAGGTTTATGTGAATGGCTTCTCTACCTCCCTCCCCGAGGAAGTTCAATATACCGCGCTCCGCAAAGTGCCAGGCTTTGAGGATGTGAGAATGTTCAGGCCGGGCTATGCCATCGAGTACGATTACTTCCCTCCGGACCAACTGGAACTGACCCTTGAGACCAAGCTTGTGAAAAACCTGTTTTTTGCCGGTCAGATAAATGGTACAACGGGCTATGAGGAGGCTGCATGTCAGGGGTTGATGGCGGGCATCAATGCTGTGTGCATGATCCGTGACGAAGGCACGGTGATACTTGGCCGTGATGAGGCCTACATAGGCGTTTTGATTGACGATCTGATTAACAAGGGTACCGATGAACCGTATCGCATGTTCACCTCAAGGGCTGAGCATCGTATTCTGCTCCGGCAGGACAATGCCGACATACGCCTCACTCCCCTCGGCCACAGGCTGGGTTTAGCCTCATCGGAGAGAAATGAACGGGCAAAAGCAAAACGTGAGACCGTTGACCACATCATCGATATACTGCAGGAAATAAGCGTAAGTCCGGAAGAGGTAAACCAGATGCTGGAACAGGCGGGCACATCCGCCATCACCCAAGCCGTCAAGGCACTCGCGCTCATGATGCGGCCGCAGGTCACCCTCAGCCAATTGGTCCAGGAGGTGCCTGCCCTTCACGGCATCCATGGGTTTGAGAGGGAGTTTACCGAGCAGGCCGAGATCCAGATTAAGTACGCCAGCTATATCGAGAAGGAGCATGAAATGGCTGACCGGATACAACGACTCGAGGGAGTGCCAATAGCTTCAAGCTTCGATTTTTCGGGACTCCAGGCGCTATCCGCAGAGGCTAGGGAGAAACTCTCGGCGGTAAGGCCAAGAACCGTGGGTCAGGCCGCGCGAATTAGTGGAGTCTCTCCCGCTGATGTCTCGATATTGCTCGTCCAATTAGGCCGGTGATTCCATCAGGCCTTACTTCCTTTTGTCAAGCGCACTTCAATCATTTGGGGGTCAGTGGGCACATTGCGATTGCCTGGTTGATAGTCTCTGGCTGTGCAAATCAGGTGGCTCCGACCGGTGGCCCCAAAGACGTGCAGGCTCCAAAAGTGATTACCGAAAGCCCTGCGTCTGGGTCGCTGAACTTCAGCGGCCCCAAGATCATTCTCGAATTTGATGAGCGAGTACAGATACTGACTGGCAAGGGGCAACTCACTTTGTCGCCTCCTCATACTGAGAAGCTGCGGACTTCTGTGAAGGGCAAAAAGCTCGAGATCATCCTCCCAGATTCGCTTTATGAGCAGACTACGTACTCTATTGACTTCGGGCAAGCTGTTGGCGACCTCAACGAAGGGAATGTCTTCAAGGACTACGTTTATGCCTTCTCCACCGGGGATATCCTGGATTCGATGACCATCTCAGGAGAAGTGGCTGGAGCCATGGATGCCGAGCCACAGAAAGACGTAGTCGTGATGCTGTATCCGGATACGGAAAATGATACTTTGATTCTCAAAGAACAGCCGCGATACATTGGCCGCACCGATGACAACGGCAAGTTCATTCTCCGTTTCCTCAGGGAGGGACGCTATCACTTGGTCGCGCTTAAGGATGACAACTTTGACCTTAAGTACACCTCCGGCGAGGCGGTGGCATTCGTTGACAGCTTGATTGTCGTAGATACCTTGGAGCGATACTCCACGCTTCGACTGTTTACAGAGGCTCCTCCGCTGCGGTTGTCCTCTTTGTCGCTCGCTCCGTCAGGTCAGGTGATTGCCGCGCCCAATCGCCCATCCGCCACCGCTGAGATTGACATTCGATCAGGCACCTTGGTATGCGCCTCCGTTGTCTCATCTCGCGATACCATTAGCGCGTGGTTGCTGGAAACATCCCAAGACACCATCAAAGCGTTTCTCTATGAGGAAGGCCTGCTCACAGATTCAATGACCGCATTCAGGCGAACATTTGAACGCGAGTTTCAGGTCAAACCGCAAGCGCCCATGGACAAACCCGCAACAGGGCAAACGTTGGTGCTTCACGGCTCACTTCCGTGCTCACAACAGATTGATTCTGTGTATGTTATGAATGATTCCCTAGCTTTGGGCCACCGAGCGGCCGTAATCGGTGACACGTGCGGACGCAGATTCATCATTGCCCACGATTGGGCACTCGAAACGAACTACACTGTTGACATTCCGTTTGGAGCTTTCATCAGCATCTATGCGGATACATCGCCTGCAACAACCTTCGGTTTTAGCTACGTTGAGGCAGCAGGAGCGGGAAAACTAGCCGTGGTGGTAGATCTCACTATGGACAGCATTCCGGTCATCGTCCAGATTATTGGCGGCAGGCCAGCAAGGGTTTTGATCGAGCGCGAAGCCGCGGCTGGCAGTTTGAATAGGTTGATCTTCGATGATCTTACTCCCTGGCGTTACCGCATCGTGGCGATCGTGGATGCCAATCGTAACGGACTTTGGGATACCGGAAACTTCACCGAGCGCCTCCAACCTGAACGGGTCGTCACCTACCCACAGACGATCGAGGCCAAGCCGGGCTGGGAACAGGAGATCACGATTGAGCTCAAATCAACCACGCGCGAGCCGAATCACCGATGAGTAACTTCGCAAGCCGCGCAATCGAACGAAGTTGAACTTCATCCGAATCATAGCCGTCATTGTCCTGGTGTTCCTGATCATAGCCGTGATCAACAGGACTTTCTTCAGGGCATCATCGCGAAAATGCCCGCGATGTGATGGCCTCGGTTATTTGGAGAATGAGTGGGGCAAGCAGGACTGTCCGCGTTGCAACGGCAAAGGGTTCATTTCCCTACGGCAGTAAGCTCAGAAGAGAAGACCCGGCTTCGGCCGCGGTTTTCCGAGGTAGCGTTCGATCTCCTGTACACAACCGCTTGACGGCACATTGCACATGCCCAGGCTAACCCTCGGTATCAGGAGGCTGGCATAGGTCACGCCACCTGTCACCCACACCGACACTCGGGATGAGTTCCGGCTGCCGTTGTTGGCAGCAAGCCAGTAGGCTCCAGGTTGCAGATTGTCGAAAATGAAGACCCCGTCAACGTCTGAGAGAACAGTCTTAAAGGGGTAGCTGCCGTAGTACAGCGTAACGGTTGCGTAAGCGACAGCCTGGCTCTCCGAGGAGCGCACCTGACCGATGACCTCCCCATGGGTTTGAGCAAACCCCGACAATGGCCACAATGCAAGGAGCGTAAGTAAACTTTTCATAGGCAAACCGAATACTATGCTGACATAATAGATTAACAGACGTTTTATTGTGTTAATCGGTTACGTTTATTCCAACCGCTCACGGTTCAAACGGATACTCAACCCGAAGCTTAGCACCCTCGATGTTCCCGAATGAGCCGATCACATAGTCCACTATGAACATCCGTGCGTGTTTTCCTTCCCGTGTTCGGACCACATAGCCGTCATGGATAGCCGGTGGCACTTCACCCGAAAATCCTGATGTCGGAATCTCCTTTATCGCGCCAAGACAGCAGACCTGCCCAAGCGAAACGATTCCCAGGTTGCCAGCGCCCCAGCATGAATCACCGGCTATCACCCGCCACTTGTCTTTGGAGAAAATGATGTCAGTCGAGACGGAGAAAGTGTCACTACTGCACGAGTCGCACTCAACACGCTTCTCGGAAAAGTCAATGCCTCGCTTGGTTGTACAATCGAAACCTACGGTAAGGCTGACGGCTCCCGGTGGATCATCATAATCGCAAGTACCGTCATCGTTTGTGGCCTTTGAGTCAAAGTTGTTGGCATCCTTTTCCATGCATCCGTGTCGCTTGCATCCAAGTACCAGCAGCCCCATGCACGAAACCGCGAGAAAGGTTGAGACAGACTTCATAGCGATGAAGATTTGAAGCGAAGTTTGGAAATGTCCTTCAGATCAGTGGGTGCGTGGGACTTACCTGCTTATGACAATCCTCCTGCCGGCCTGCTCGCGGTCGGTCAGTACCTGCAGGAAGTACACGCCCGATTGCAGGCGACTGATGTCCAGATGCAACGAGGTGCTTCCCGAAGGAACCCAGTGAATCACTTCATCTGCCGTGCGGCCCAGCGCATCCATCATCTGCAACTCAACGCGGGAGCTGTAACAAATGGTGAATGATAACACTATGACATCCGATGCAGGATTGGGCATCACCCGGACATTTGCATCAAGCGGAGCATCAATGCCGAGTGGTGTAACGGTGACGAGCTGTTCGTCCGCTGCGGAGCAACCATTGACGTCAGTATAGCTGTATGTGATCGTATGTGTGCCTGTGCCAGCAGCTGCGGGGTCGAACTGATCTGCAGTGACACCGGCGCCAGAGAATTGGCCACCGGGTGGATTGCCCGTCAAAGTCACCGGCAAGTCGGTTATCGAAAGGGACGTGTCGTTCATGATGAGTGCAACAACAGGTGAGGGGAGGATGGATACCTGCACTTGGGCAGAAGTATCAGAGCATCCATCTCGGCTGGCAACTACCGAGTACAATCCATCCTGCGGTGGTACGATCACCCGGTTGTTTCCGCCCGGAAACTGCACGCCATTGAACTGCCACGCGTAGTCAACGCCTCGCCCACAGAAAGCCTCGAGCTCTGCTTCGTTTGAACACAGCACCATGCTGTCAGCCATGGTGATAAACGCAACCGGTGTGCAGGTGGTGTCATCGAGCCTTTGAATGGCGCCACTGTAGTTGGTGACATACAGCTCTCCACACACATCCTCACCGTAGCTCGTGTATTGATTGTTTGCGCGGTCACCGAGATAGAACGTGTCGAGGCCACCCGTTCCGTTATCGCGCAGAGCCCACCAGTTACCTGTGCAGAAATCGGTAAAGAAGTAGGCGCCCCATAAACTCTGGTAGCGCGCTCCGCGATAAACGAAACCACCTGTGACGGAGCAACCACCTAGCGGGCCATGATCGTAGTCGAACACGGGCATCTGGTAGGTTGATGGAGGTTGGCAACCATTTGTGTTGTAAGGTGCAAAGCCTTCGTAACAGCGCCAGCCGTAGTTCACTCCGCCCGGACCTCCTGCCGGTTCGAAGTCGATCTCCTCCCAAGCGCCTTGTCCAACATCACCGATCCACAGGTCTTTCGTGGCCTTATCAAAACTGAAACGCCACGGATTGCGCATTCCAAATGCCCAGATCTCATTCTCAATGGACAAGCTGCCCGCGTAAGGATTGCTCGAAGGAATGGCATAACCAGAATCCACGTCAACATTGAGGCGCAACATTTTTCCAAGCAGGGTCATACCGGATTGTGCTCGATTATTCGGATCACCTCCACTGCCTCCGTCACCCATCCCGATATAGAGGTATCCGTCCGGACCGAACTTGATGCATCCACCGTTGTGATTGGGGAAGTCCTGTGTTATGCCAATCACAATGTCCTCGCTGTTTGCGTCCGCAACATTAGGATCCGATGTCACCTTGAAACGTGACACACGCGTATCACCGTTGAGGTTGGTGTAGTTCAGAAAGAAGTAACCGTTCTTCTTGTAGTCAGGGTGAAAGGCCAGCCCAAGCAATCCTTGCTCCCCACCGCCCGATCCAACACGGCCTTGAATGTTCATGAATGGTAGTGGCAGTTTGTTGCCGTTCGAGTCAGCGATCGAAACTACCCCCCTCTTCTCCACAATAAAGAGCCTGCTGTCTCCGGCATGTGTAATGTCAACCGGTTGCTGATAACCCGTTGAGAAAGTGGTGAGTACCACGTTTGGTTCCTGCGCCAACATATTGATGGCGATGAGCGCCATGAGCGAAGTCGAATAACATCTCATCGTATTCGGTTCTTTTGTGACTCGATGGGGAGCATATCTTTAGCCACTAAGATGAAACAGTTTTATGGAAGGTTGTGCAGGTGCCCTGTCATGTTGCCTTCAATCACGCTTGCGGTCTGCATGGTGGTAAGTCCATTTGCCGCGACCGCGCAGGGATTCAGCGTATATCAAGCGGTCGAAGCCATTTACCCCAAACTGCAGGGGCTGTATGAAGACCTGCACTCCAACCCGGAGTTGTCGTTCCAGGAAAAGGAGACGTCAGCCAGAGTGTCGGCATGGTTGCGGAACATCGGGTTCGAAGTCACAGAGAATGTGGGTGGATATGGCGTAGTGGGTCTTTTGCGCAATGGTGCAGGCAAAACGATTCTTGTTCGCACCGATATGGACGCCCTGCCCATCAAGGAAGAAACCGGCCTGCATTGCGCAAGCAAAGTCATCGCGAAGGATGATGCAGGCAATGAAGTTTCTGTGATGCATGCCTGCGGCCACGATGTGCACATGACGGTGTGGTGCGCTGTTGCGCAATTACTATCTGAGATGAAGGAGCAATGGAAGGGCACTCTCATATTCATTGCGCAACCGGCTGAAGAGCGTGGAGCGGGAGCGGAGTTGATGATGGAGGCTGGGTTATACACGAAGTTCCCTGTTCCGGACTATTGCCTTGCGTTGCATGTCAGTGCACAACAGCCTGTAGGCACGGTTGGAATGTGTTCGGGGTATGCGATGGCGAATGTCGAGTCCGTTGACATCACCGTCTTTGGTGAAGGCGGCCATGGGGCTTATCCGCACACGACCATAGATCCGATCGTGCTGTCTTCTCAGATCATTCTCGCACTCCAAACGATCGTAAGTCGTGAAGTAAAACCAATCGAGCCGGCGGTGGTTACGGTAGGCTCGATACATGGAGGCACCAAGCACAACATTATTCCGAACGAGGTGAAGCTTCAACTGACGTTGCGCTCATACTCCGACAAAGTACGCGCGCAACTTCTCGATGCGATCCGAAGGAAGTGTAATGGTCTTGCACAAGCAGCGGGTCTGCCGCCCGAAAAGTATCCCGCCATCACGATAGGCACGGAGTCCGTGAAATCACTGTACAACGATCCAGAACTCGCGCGCAGGTTGACCGAGATCTTCCGAAGCACAATTGGTTCAGAGCATGTCTGGGATGTCGAACCGGTCATGGGCGCGGAAGACTTCAGCGTTTACGGACGCACGGAGCCAAACCCTCCTATTTGCATGTATTGGCTCGGTGCTGTGGAGCGCGAGCGATTCAGGCGCGCCAGTGCTAAGGGTACCTCATTGCCGTCAACACACTCGGCACAATTCGCCCCTGATGCAAAACCAACCATCACGACCGGAGTCATCACCATGACAGCGGCAGTCCTCGAGTTGATGAAGTGACTACTGCTTCAGCACCTTGTATGCTACCCGTTCGCTCGTGCCAACGGCAATCAGATAAATGCCCGAAGGATACAGGGCAAGGTCAATCATGATGTTGTGTTGTGCCAGGTGGTTCATGCTGATCACTTCTCCCACACTGTTCATGACGCGCACATGTCCTAAGTGCTCATCGCTTGAGATGAAGATCATTCCCGAAGTCGGATTGGGCGAAACCATCAAGTGAGGCAGCAGGTGTTCATCCATGCCGGTCGTGGTACGCACATCGAACGCGATGTTCCCGGCAGACACACCGACATCGAATGAATCCTTGATCGTGCCGTTGTATTCGAGAAGGTATGCCCGTCCAGAAGAGACATAGTCGGTCACGGTTGCGTACAACTGCTGATTGATCTTGTCATCGGCAAGTCCGTAGTAAGCCGAGGTGTTCATAAGCGTGTCCACGATGGCGAGGGCACTCACATCGAAACGCGCTAATGCGCTCACCGCATACTCCATAAAATAGATGTGATCATTAGCAAGGACAGATGTTCCGCAACCGGAGTTGGCTGCAACATTGTTGACGACCACCACCGTCCGCGTAGCCGGGTCATACCGGCTGATAGAGCTACTGCTGAAATCCTTGTTGTTCAGCGTGTATACGTAATTGTCGTCCTGCATAACGCCATCGGGGTTGCGCGCATCGAATCCCATGTCCACCTCACCCGCATATGTTTGGCTGTTGAGATCAACGATGCCGATGAGGGCGGTTTCGTTACCGAAGTCAAAACCATTGTTCACCGCAAGGTAAGCCGTGTCGCTAATGATGGCGATACCCTCCGACGCGTACTTCGGTCCGCTCAACGCGTCCAGCTCGTAAATCAATGACAGAGTTGCCTTGTCGTACACCTGGAAGTAGCTGTTGAATGTGACGAGGTAATCCCCGCGAGTAACAAGCAGTTGATTGTTCCAAATAGCGAGCTTGCGTACACCGTTGACATTGATGCGGTCCATTTCCTGCAGCGAGTTCTTGTCATACTTAATCACCGAGTTGTCTGCAGCAACATAGATAGCGTCATCCACGATGACATCCGTAGCAAAATCTGCATCGGTGATCACCGCGAATTCCGTGTATGTCTTCGACAACGGATCGTAAGTGCCTACACTTGGTGGCACCATCAACGTGTCGTTCAAGAAGTCATACCACCCCTCGTTGAGGAAGATGACTTGATGTACGTACGGATTCTGGGCATGGATTAAAGTGGCTCCCAGGATCGCCACTGTCAGAGCATAAAGCTTTTTCATGGCTTTGAGTTTTTCCTGGGGATAAGTGAAAAGGAATCCGCCGGTGGGCGAACAACCTCTGCCTTTATCCCGAAGGCTTGTCCGCCAGTTGGCGGACGGTTAACAAATTGGTTTCAATCCCGAAACAAGATCGGGACAGGCTCGGCAGGTCTTCTGGCTTGTTCCATTGTCTTGAGGCCTTCCCGTCTCTATCAACGTCACCCTGAACTTGCTTGCCCCGAACGTGTTTCGGTGGTTTCAGGGTCTGAGATGCTGAACCAAGTTCAGCATGACGTAACAACAGTGGCATCGTCTCAAGACTTAAAGAACTTACAGCTGCGGGTACAGCTCCCGATTTTCACGGGATTCCCTCTTAGTCCTCCGCCTGAGGCGGAGAAACCGGAGCGGGGCAAAGGTACTACTCCTGTTGAGATCCTTCCAACTACTGAGTGATTACAACTCTCTTGTATCGCGCTATTGATTGGAGAC
>Ga0302046_10003854_pt1 | contig 13448 bp, 10 predicted proteins | sample RVTome_11_FD_200261 | JGI IMG/M metagenome (GOLD analysis project Ga0302046, IMG submission 200261) | Soil microbial communities from uranium-contaminated site in the Upper Colorado River Basin, Wyoming, United States - RVT147D111 (version 2) ...
CGCGGGCATGTCGTCCAGGAGGAAGAACGACTTGGTTCCCGGGTCGTAGAACCCGCCGGCCTGCTCCTCGAGCACCTCCAGGAACTCTTCGAGCACGTCCGTGCCCGCGGGCAGGAGGCCCAGCGCGATGTAGGCCTCTTGCTGCGCGAGGATCTGATCGTCGGTGTAGAACTTCTTCAGGCGGTCGGTCGCATGCTGCCGGGCCGCGTCGTCGGTCACGACCTTCACCGGAACCTCGCGCTTGAAGCTCAGACCGCGGATCTCCTCGACGGAGGCGACGGTGGCCAGGACCGCCGCCTCGGCCGCCGCGCTGGTCATGGACGCGGTCGCGGGGACGCCATCGCCGGCGGCGCGCCCCGCGGGGACGGCCAGCGCGGCGAGCGCGAGCGCCGCCCATGCGGTCGCGGCCCTCGGGAGTCTGACGGTCATCGGCTCATCCTCGTCCTCGCCATCCGTTCGTTCCGGACCGGATAGGAGAGTTTACTCGACATCGGCGCTAGGATCTCGGCATGACCGACGCCGATCCGTTCGAGACGTGGCTGACCGCCGCCGAAGCGCGCTACCGCTCCGAGCTGAGCTTCACGGAGCTTCGACGCGCCGTGCAGGCCCTGTCCTCCGTCTACGTCGAGCGCCGGGACGAGTGGCGCTCCGGGGGGCCCGCCCCTCTGGGAAGCGCGGGCAAGCGCGCGGCCTTCGCCTCGTACTACGCCCCCCTGCACTTCCTGACGGTCCGGTACGTGTGTCGCGGGCTCGGGGCGGCCGCGGCCGCCTCGAGAATCGTCGACCTCGGCTGCGGGACCGGTGCTTCGGGAGCGGCCTGGGCCCTGGAGACCGCGGCGCGCGTCGGGGCTCCCGCGTCCGTCCTCGGATACGACCACCATCCCTGGGCGGTCGAGGAGGCGCGCTTCACCTACCGGCTCCTGGGAGTCGACGGACGTCCCCGGCGAGGCGACCTGACGCGCGTCAGGTTGCCCCACGACGGCGGCGCGATCCTGCTGGCCTACGCGGTGAACGAGCTGCCCGACGAATCCCGCGACAGGCTGCTGGCCGCCCTGATTCGAGCGGCGCGGCACGGCACCCGCGTCCTCGTGGTCGAGCCGATCTCGCGGCGGTTGAGCCCGTGGTGGAAGACGTGGGCCGAGGCGTTCCGCAGGGCGGGAGGCCGCGCCGACGACTGGCGCTTCCCCCTCGAGCTTCCCGAGCCGCTGCTGCGCCTCGACCGCGCCGCCGGACTCGATCACGGAGTGCTGACGGCGCGGAGCCTCTGGATCTAGCGGTGTCATAGCGGTGTATACTGCGGTTCAACCGCCTATGATCCCAGATCCTACGAGGAACCAGCAACTCAGGTACTCGCCCGCCGCCCGTATCGTATTTGTGGAGTGGGGTGGATTGGGGATGATGGACAGGAGATCTGACCCTATTGTGCTCGTGGTTCCTCTTGCGCGGGACACTCCGCCATGGTCAACGCTCTCGTGGCGTGACATGGTCCACGTCAGGCGAATCTTCTTCCATCCGCCTGGCCGTCGAGGGTACCCAAAGGAACCCGCGGAGTACCTGGGGTTCAGATACGATGGTCATCTTCAGGCCATCGCCGAGATTGAGGAGGTCATCATCGTCGGATGCCGGAGCGAATTGTCCAGGTTCGTTCCAGAGATTGACGGAGAAGCCTGCCGACTCAAGTACGATCGCGGCACGCGAGTCCCGCATTTCGTCTACAAGCTCAAGAACATCGTGGCCCCTCGTCGCATGATCCCGTCCGGACAAATCTTCCAGGCAACCAAGGTGAAAGCCTTGCTCAGCCTTCTGCAAACGTGCGACACGATTTCTGAAGCCGCAACGAAAACACGGGAGCGCCCGTTTGTGGGAATCTGACCCCTCCTCAATCTCCCGTCCGGCGCGCTTCCAGAATGGCACGCCACTCGTCAAGCGAGACGACACGTGCCCCACGCTCTTGGGCCTTCTGCATCTTTGATGGTCCTGGTTCCGGTCCAGCAACCAAGTAGTCGAGGCTCACGGTGACAGACCCAGCGACGTGATAGCCAGCCGCCTCGGCTTGTTCGCGCAGTTCTTCCTTGCGGGGACCGAAGCCCGTAAAACAAACCGACATGGCCCCAGGTTTCTTCTTGCAGGCTCGTCGCGTCTTCTTTCTTTCGTGCAGGCCGAGCAAGGTGATGCACAGGGGGCGGAATTGTTCAAGTTCTTCCTCATCGATGATCTCGTCGCGCAGTATGGAACCAAGCAGCCGCTTCAACTCGGAACCGGGCCAGACGGATGACGCGTTCTTGTTGTTTTCCATCCAATGCGCTGTGGAGAGGATCTCGGCTGGTTCGACCCTACCGTCCTCCATGATCGCGGACACAACCTGCATGATCTCGGCCGACAGGTGCTTGGCTGCCCACGCAGAGACAGTGGAAACCGCCGGGTTTGCGAGACCGTAGCCATGAGCCATCGCTTTGAGGAGTATGGTGGCGGAGCCCTCCGCATCCGACTGCGGATTGTGGTGCACCAGTGGGATGCTCAAGAACTGGCACACGCGCGACAGTTTGTAGCTCTCCAACCCCCACATCGAGGAAGCGACCTCAATGGTGCAGACGAAGTCCTTGTCCGGCGGCTCGATGCCATAAAGCTCGCAGCAAGCGGCCAAGACCCTTTGGTCAAATCCAGCATTGTGGGCAGCGAAGAACGCGGCATTCCCGATCTCGGGAAGAATCGAGGCCCACACATGCGCGAAGTCGGCTTCGTCCTGGACGTGGCTCCAATGAATGCCGTGAATCCGGAAGTTCCACTCAGAGAAGCAGGTTGTCGGTGGACGAATCAGCCTCTGAAATGAGCGACTGATCGTGCCATCTCGAACGAGAGCGACGCCAACCGCGCAAGCACTGTCGGGGGAGTTGTTGGCGGTCTCGAAATCAATCGCGACGAATGACGGTATGCTCGCTTGCGGGGTCATCGCGGAGTTATTGGAGTGGTTGTCTCGACGGACACGGAGCCGCTGGGTTCGCCCGAGCCATCTGGCTAGGCCTCCACTTCACGACCGATGCTACACCCCTTCAGTGAGGGGAACCAGATCTTAGAAAACCCATCGGGCATCCGGTTATTCCGGTTACAATGGGCTGGATAGGGCTGCGCGGGTTGCCGCTTGGGTGATCTAACCGCTCTGACTCGCGTGCGGTCAGAGCCGCGAGGAGAACGCCGTGGCCACCGTCGAGGACCAAATCCACAGGGTCTTCATCGCCCGCGAAGAGGAACGTTGCCGTACATTGGAGAAGGAGACCGGCAAACCTGTCAAACGCCGGGAGGTCCCGAAACCGTGGACCCGGCTTGGCCCACAGGCTCTCCTTGAGGACTCCCAGCTCCTCCATTACGTCACCGAGTTCGACTACGATCTTGCCGATTCCGCCTTCCAGGAATACTGCCGGGAGCGTGGTGTACTGCATGTTGCGGGCGAGCCAGGTAGCAGCGTTGGCTGTACTTCAAGGACTTCGCGAAGACGAAGGAGGGATTCCTCAGCGACCCGTACTTTCGAAGCGCGCAGCCGCACGAGGGCGAGCGGTACGAGTACACCCCGGAGGAGATGGAGGCCGGATGGCGCATCGTCTGTATCGGCCGCGCAGTATTGCAAGACTGCTGGGAGCTTCATCGCGAAGCCGCAGCGGTGCCAGAGGCGGGCGAAACATCTGAGGGCAACACAAGTCCCGCCGTCCGCCACTAGGTGTACGCGAGACCCCGGGGGCTCTTGCCTCACCGCCATGGCCGGGAGGTCACTGGCTCGCCAGGCTCCTGAGAGAGGAAGGGTGGCAATACGCCGTGTAACGCCGTGTATACTTCGGCTCCTCATCCATTCGCGATTCCGACTCGTGAAACGGGGCCGCGCCCGTTGCAGGAGAGTCCCTTGAGCACCTGTTGTCATCCGCGCCTCCTGATGCTTTCGACCGCCGCCGTCCTCCTCCTCTCCCTGGGCTCGTGCTCGACCGGCGACCGGACGACTCCGGTCGAGGGCGAGGGCGAGGCTTTCGTCGACCAAGCCGAGACCGAGCTGCTCGATCTGTGGATCAAGGCCGAGCGCGCCGCCTGGGTCCAGGCCAACTTCATCACCTCCGATACCGAGGCGATGTCGGCCGACGCCCTGACGGAAGTGCTGGCGGCCACCGCGCGCCTGGCCGGCGAATCGACGCGCTACGACGGGCTGGATCTGTCTCACGACGCCGCGAGGAAGATCCAGCTTCTGAAGACCTCCCTGCCGCTCGCGGCACCGTCCGACCCGGCCAAGCAGGCCGAGCTGACCAAGATCACCACCGAGATGGAAGGCATCTACGGTAAAGGGAAGTACTGCCCCGACGGCGGCGAGTGTCGCGACCTCGAGGAGCTGAGCGACATCATGGCCGAGAGCCGCGATCCCGAGGAGCTGCTCGAGGCGTGGACGGGCTGGCGGACGGTGTCGCCTCCCATGCGCGACATGTACACCCGCTTCGTCCAGCTCGGGAACGAGGGCGCCGTGGAGCTGGGGTTCTCGGACCTCGGCGCGATGTGGCGTTCGGGCTACGACATGCCGCCCGACGAGTTCGCCGCGGAGCTCGACCGGCTGTGGAACCAGGTGCGGCCGTTCTACGAAGCGCTGCACTGCCACGTGCGGGCGAAGCTCGTGGAGAAATACGGCGAGGACGTCGTCGCCGCGGGCAAGCCGATCCCCGCCCACCTGCTCGGCAACATGTGGGCCCAGTCGTGGAACAACATCTACGAGCTGGTCGCGCCGGCGTCGAGCGATCCCGGCTTCGACCTCACGGAGCGCCTGAAGACCCAGAACGTCGATCCCGTCGGGATGGTGCGCTACGGGGAGCGTTTCTTCACGTCGCTGGGCTTCGATCCGCTGCCCGACACCTTCTGGGAGCGATCCCTGTTCACGAAGCCGGCGGACCGCGAGGTCGTGTGCCACGCCAGCGCGTGGGACATCGACCAGGTGGACGATCTGCGCATCAAGATGTGTATCCAGATCAACGAAGAGGATTTCTCGACGATCCACCACGAGCTGGGCCACAACTTCTACCAGCGCGCCTACAACGCCCAGCCCCCGCTGTACCGCGGCAGCGCCAACGACGGCTTTCACGAAGGCATCGGGGACACGATCGCGCTGTCGGTGACCCCGGAGTACCTGGTCGAGGTCGGGCTGCTGGATCGGGCGCCGGACGCCGGCGCGGACCTCGGTCTCCTGATGCGCATGGCGCTCGACAAGATCGCGTTCCTGCCGTGGGGACTGCTGGTCGATCAGTGGCGGTGGAAGGTGTTCTCCGGCGAGGTCGGTCCCGACCGGTACAACCAGGCGTGGTGGGAGCTTCGGGAGAAGTACCAGGGCGTCGCCGCCCCGGTGCCCCGCAGCGAGGCGGACTTCGATCCCGGCGCCAAGTACCACATCCCCGCCAACACGCCCTACACGCGCTACTTCCTGGCGGACATCCTGCAGTTCCAGTTTCACCGCGGCCTGTGCGACATCGCCGGATACGAGGGGCCGCTCCACCGCTGCTCGATCTACGGCAACGAGGAAGCGGGCCGTCGCCTCGCGGCGATGCTCGAGATGGGGCGCAGCCGGCCGTGGCCCGAGGCGCTCGAGGCCGTCACCGGACAGCGCGAGATGGACGCTTCGGTGATCCTGGACTACTTCGCGCCCCTCAAGGCCTGGCTCGACGAGCAGAACCAGGGCCGCACCTGCCGTTGGTGATCGAATTGCAAAAATGAGCCTGGAGCCTTGTTTATGATTTCACCGTCGCTCATATTGGCTCGGATTCTGGAAAGTGATCACTGATCTATACACATTCTGCAAAACTATGTTGACGGCATAGGAGTCTCGCCATAGATTCCCGGGGTCGCGCAGGAGACCCGATGCCGCCCCCCCTCGCCTCGATCGCCGGACCGGAGATCAGTGGAGCCGACACGGCCTGGATGCTGGTCGCCACCGCCCTCGTCCTTCTGATGACCCCCGCCCTGGCCTTCTTCTACGGCGGGCTGGTGCGCTCCAAGAACGCCCTCAACACCATGATGATGAGCTTCGCGGCGCTCGGAGCGGCCGCGATCGCCTGGGTCGTCGCCGGCTACAGCCTGGCGTTCGCCGACGGCAACGCGTGGATCGGAGGCACGGGGCATCTGTTCCTGAGCGGAGTCGGCCTGGAGGCGAAAGGCACGATCCCGCACCTCCTGTTCATGGCCTATCAGGGCACCTTCGCCGTGATCACCGCCGCGCTGATCTCCGGAGCGATCGTCGAGCGCATGCGCTTCGGCCCCTATCTCGCCTTCATCACCGCCTGGGTGGTGGTGGTGTACGCCCCGGTGTGCCACTGGGTGTGGGGCGGCGGCTGGCTCGCGTCGATCGGCGCCCTGGACTTCGCCGGTGGAACGGTCGTGCACGTCAACGCCGGCGTTGCCGCCCTGGTGGCGGCGGTCGTTCTCGGCCCGCGCAAGGACCACGGGAGGCAGGCCCTCCTGCCCCACAACGTGCCGTTCGTCCTTCTGGGAGCGGCCCTGCTGTGGTTCGGGTGGTTCGGGTTCAACGGCGGCAGCGCGCTGGGGGCGAACACGGCGGCGTCGCTCGCGTTCGTGAACACCATGCTCGCTCCGGCGGCGACGCTCGTGACGTGGATGATCATCGACCGCATCCGGACCGGGAAGACCACGGCCGTCGGCTGCGCCACCGGGATCGTGGTCGGCCTCGTGGCGATCACGCCCGCGGCGGGGTTCGTCGGCCCGATGAGCGCCATCGTGCTCGGCGCCGTCGCGGCGTTTCCGAGCTACTACGGCATCGTGTGGATCTCGCGCACGCGCCTCGACGACTCCCTGGACGTCGTGGCGGCGCACGGAGCGGGAGGCATGGTCGGAGCGCTCCTGACCGGCGTGCTCGCGCGCGCCGCGTGGGGCGGGTCCGACGGCTTGTTGTTCGGGAATCCCCGCCAGGTGATCGTGCAGGCGATCGGAGTGGCGGTCGTGGCGCTCTACGGCGGAGCGGCCTCGTTCGTGCTGCTCGAGATCGTGGGCCGGTTCGCCTCGCTTCGCGCCGACCGCCGGACGGAGGGCATCGGACTCGACGTGCTGGAGCACGGCGAGGAGGCCTACACCGACGGCGAGGGGGCGGTCCTGATCCTGCCCGAGTCCGGACCGCGGGCAGCGGTGACCGGGGTCCTGCGCGAGCCGTCGACCACGGCCGCGGGAGGCGTCCCATGAAGCTGATCACGGCGATCATCCGGCCCGACAAGCTCAACGACGTGCTCGAGGCGCTGTTCAAGCAAGAGGTCCGCGGGCTGACGATCAGTCGCGCGCACGGACACGGCGGCGAGACCGAGCAGGTCGAGACCTACCGCGGGACGACCGTGAAGATGGAGCTGGTCGACAAGGTGAGACTCGAGATCGGAGTCTCGGAGCCGTTCGTGGAGCCGACGGTGCGAGCCGTGATGCGCGCCGCGCGCACCGGCGAAGTGGGCGATGGGAAGATCTTCGTGGTCCCGGTGGAGAAGGTGTATCGCATCCGGACGGGCGAGGAGGACGTCGCCGCGGTCACGCCACCGGTTCGTGCCTCACGCTAGAAGCGACGGGGCTAGGAATCCTCGAAGTACTCTTTGTTGCGGTCCTCCCACGCCTTTTGGGCATTGGCCTGCGCTTGGACCATCTCGATGTAGGCCTCCTTCGTCAGACCCCCGTCCGCCAGCTTGGACAGACCCTCCTGGCACCGCTCCTGAAGGCGACCCAATCGATCGAGCTTGATCTTCAGGTCCAGGCAGATCTCGGGCGGCAGCGGCAGATCTCCCCCCATGGTTCCTCCTTCCTGTTTTTTCCGCTCCCGGTAGTACACCGGCCTCGACTTCGACGCGATCTTACCCCAAACCGGTCCCACGGCCAAGACCCAAAAAGGTCCGCAACGTGGGCATTTGGATCGGGTTCGCCGGACGGCTAGCCGCCGGTGGTGACGAGGTCCGTCGCGAGGACGTCGCGGTCACCAGCTCCACTGCACGCCGAGGGCGAAGACGGCGGGGGTTGCGCGCCTGGATTTCAGCAGCTCCTCGCCGTCGGGAGTTCGGTAGACGCGGTCGACGTCGGCGGTCAAGACGTTCTTGGCCTTGAGCCCGAGCGACAGCGTGCCCCGATCGTACTCCTTCAGGCGCTGCGTGACCGTGAGGTTCAGGAAGCTGACCGGCAGCTCGTAGACGCTCGGCGACCCGTTGTCGCCCGCCGCGGCGCCGGAGTACAGGATCTCGCCGGTACGGTTGTAGAACGCTCCGACGGCCGTGCCCCAGCGTGGGTGATCGTAGGTGGCGAAGAGATTCAGGAGGTCCGCGGGCTGACCCTGGAGCTGGCGCGTCTCCTCGTCCAGGCCGAACGACGCCAGGGGTATCTGTTCCTCGACCGGGATGTCGACCTCGGAGTCGAGCCGGGTGTAGTTCGCCCCCACGGCCAGGCCGCGGAGCGACTCGGCGATCACGTCCAGGGACGTCCGGGCCTCGAGCTCGAAGCCGGACAGGCGTCCCGTATCGAAGGATATCGGCTGCACCACGGTGCGCGTCCCGAACAGGCTGAAGCTGATGTACTCGATGGGGTCCCGGATGTCCTTGTAGAATACGCTCGCCGCCAGGACCTCGCCGTCTCGCCTGAACCACTCCCAGCGCAGGTCGTAGTTCGTGATGCGGGAGAGGCCCAGCTCCGGATTCCCGAGGAACTGGTCGCCGTCGATGAACTCCTCGGTGGTGACGGGCGCCAGCTCCCTGAACGTGGGTCGCGCGACCGTCTCGGCCCACACCGCGCGGACGTTCATGTCCGCCCGGGGATGCCACAGGAGCGCCACGGAGGGCAGGATGTCGGATTCGTCGATATCGGTGCGCGCGAAGTCGTCGGGGATGACGACGACGAATCGATTGCCTTCCGGGGTCTTGATCACGGTGTCGACCTCGCCCAGCTCGCCCTCGGGGACGACCTCGATCCGAGTCGTCTCGTAACGGGCGCCAGCAGTGATCGACAGCGTTCGCGTCAGCGGCATGTCGATCATCCCGTACACGGCGTCGATCGTCTGCTCGCCCGTGTAGTCGACGTCGTCACCCAGCGGTTCGAGGACCCACAGGAGTTGGTTCGGCGCGGGCAGCGGCTGCGGATCGATGATCCCGAATTCCGGGAACCAGTCGCACCACACCGGGTCGCTCGACAGCCCCGTGCGCTCGTCGTTCGTGAACACGTCCGTCCACAGGGCATCGGGGTCCGGCGCCAGGAACGAGCCGAAGGTCTGGTTGCACTGCTTCGCAGCATCGCGACGGCTGCCGAACTGGCTGGCGAAGCTGTAGGTCAGAGAGTCCTGCGTGAAGTCGCGGTCGGTGCGGTCGAGCACCAGCCCGAACTTGGCGGTGCTGTCCTCGCCCTTCCACTGGCGGTAGGGCAGCAGGGCGTTGCCGGCGAGCTGGACGTTGTCCTCGCCGATTTCGCGAAAGATGCGCCGCGTGTTCAGCGCGTCGGTGCTGTTGTCCGGCTTGGCGGCGTTCCCGGTCGCGAGGTCCACGGTGTTGCGAAAGAACCGCACGTCGGGCTCGTCCTGGCGCGTCTGGTTGTAGGCCACGGCCCAGTCGACCGTGAAGCCGGGACCGTCCGGACCGGAGAGATTCCAGAGATCCCGGAATGCGTGCTCTCCCTGGAGCTGGGCCGCCGCGAGCGTGCGCTCGGTGTACTGCAGCGTCTGGTTGTGCTCGGCCGAGGGGAAGCCCTCGTCCTGGATCTGGAGCCGCGCCTCGTCCTGGGCTGCCTGGTTCCAGATGAGCTTCAGGGAGTACTCGTCGTCGGGGTTCGGCTGATAGACGAAGTTGCCGAGAACGCCGATCAGCAGCTCCTCGGTCCCTCTGTTGTCGGTGCGGGGCGCCGAGATGAACATCGCCTGGCCGGCATCGGACTTGAGGGCGACGTTGTTGACGCCGTCGACGTAGTAGTCGTACGTATGCGTGTACGTCAGCGCGCCCATGACTCCCAGAACCCCCTCGGCACCGACGTGGAGGACGTTCCCTCCGGCGATGCCGAAGTTGCCGTTCAGATCCGCCTCGTCGGTCGTCGTGCCCATGACCGGCGCGAACGCCTGCGTCAGACGATCGTAGGCCGCGGCGGCCTCGATGTCCTCCTGGGAGGGATTGTCGCTGAAACCGATCGCCGAGAGTTGCTTCGGCAGCAGCTTCCTGGCCTCCGCCGGAAGGTCGCGCTCGCTTCCCGCGAAGCCGGTCGATGGAACGCCGCCGCCTTGATAGCTCAGGAAGTCGGCGTTGTACGTCGCCTCGGTGTTGTACTCCGCGCCGAAGGCGAAGCTGAAGAACGACGTGTCGGGGATCGACCGCGTGTTGATGTTCACGCCGCCGCCGGTGAAATCACCCTGGAGATCGGGAGAGAAGGTCTTGGTGACCGTGATGTCTTCGATGGTCGCCGCGGGGAAGACGTCGATCTGGACGGCGCGCTTGCGGGGGTCCGGGCTCGGCACGCGGATGCCGTTCAGAGTCGTTCCCGTGTAGCGATCGCTCATGCCGCGCACGGTGGCGTACTTGCCGTCCACCACGGAGACGCCCGTCACGAGCCTGGCCGCCCCGGCCGCGTCGCTGACGCCGGATTGGCCGATGAATTCGGCCGATACGGAGTCCTGGACGGTGATGTCCTCGGCGCGGATATCGAGGAGGGTGACCTCGGTGCCGGCGAGCAGATCCGTCCCGGTCACCACCAGCTCCGGCATGTCGTGGATGTCGCTCAGCAGACGAACCTCTCCGACGTCGTTCATCTGCCCCGGGACCACGAGCACGCCGCTCGCGACCTGGCGCTGATAGCCGGACAGGGCGAGAGAGACGGTGTACTGGCCCTGGGGCACGCGGTCGAACACGAAGGTGCCGTCTTGGGTCGTGAGCACCGACAGGGTCGTGCCGACCAGGGAGACGCGCACCCAGGCGAGGGGCGTGCCGAAGTCCGCGTCGTAGACGATCCCGCGGATGCCGCCGAACCCGCCCTCCTGGGCCCCCGCGCCGGGGACGGCGAGGATCAGGGACAACGTCACGGCGAGCACGCCGGGAACTCGCCATTCCCGTGCCGCTCCGCGCGGTGCGCTGCGCCGTCGCGACATGCTCATCGTCAGCTCGCGGGACGTTACGAGGCTCGCAGCCTTTCGAGGGCGGCGTCGAGGCGCGGTCGCACCGAGTCGGGAACGGGCATCCCCTCCTGGCCCATGGAGCGGGATATCGCCACGTAGGCCAGCGCGCGCGGCCTCGCGTTGGCGAGAGTGTCCGCGACCGACAGCGCTCGCTCCCAGACCCGCGACGCCTCCTCGGCATCGCCGTTCAGGAGATAGCTGCTCGCGACCCAGGCGTACAGCGTGGGCTGCTCGACGGGCTGGCTGCGGGACGCGACGGGCTCCGCGGCTCGGAGAAGATCGCGAGCCTTGTCGGGCACGCCGATCCGCGACCAGGCACGTGCCAGGTTGGCCAGCTCGCTCGGTTTCTCGGGGTAGTGGTCCGGAATCCGCTCCACGATCGCCGCGGCCGCGGTCAGCGCCTCCTCGGCCTGCTGCCGCGCGCCGATCGCGTGGTAGGCCTCCGCGATGGACTCCAGACCCTGCGATATCCTCCCATCGGGCACGGCGTCGAGCAGTTCGCGTGCCGCGTTGAGTGCCTCGAGTCTCTGCCCGCGAGTCAGGCCGCTCGCTCCGCCGATCTCGACGTAGCCTTGCAACTGCCACCACGAAAGGTCGTAGTCCTCCGCGACGTCGACGCCGCGCAGGAGCTTCATCGCGGCCTCGAAATCCCCCGCCGCGATGTAGGTCTTGACCTGGGTCACGGTCGCCTGCCCGAGGTACTGCACCTTGTCGGTCGCCACGAGGTCTTCCGTGAGCCGGCGCGAGGCGTCGACCTCACCCAGGGCCGCCAACGCCTGTGCGACGTGGCTGTCGATGCGCGAGCCGTGCCAGTCGGTGATCGTCGCCCGGATCCGTTGGGACTCCTCGACGTGGCGACGGGCGTCGGCGGCGTGGCCCGACCTCGCCAGGGCTTGCGCCAGCTCCGCGAGTGCCACGGCCCGTCTCCAACCTTCGATGACCGTCGCTCTGGACGACGCCTCCTCGAAAGCCCCGAGCTCCGTGAGGTCCTTGACCACGGCCGCTTGCGCCTTGGCCCGGTCCTTGTCGTCGCTCGATATCGCCGAAGCGAATCGGAATGCGTAGTCCAGCGCCTCCAGTCCCGGTCGTACCGCCCGCGCGCCCGCCTCGCCGCCCGGCGCTTCACCCTTGGCCGCGGGCGACGGCACGATCATGACGGCGGCGGCGAGTGCCGCTGCGGCTCGCAACGCGTGCTTCATGGGGTCTCACCAAACAAGGGGAAAGCGGGAGCACCCCTCGCGGCGCTCCCGCCTCCCGGTTCATCGAATCGCGCCGCCGGCTCCCGGGCTCCCCGGGTTGCCGCGGACCGACCCTCCCCTATTGGGGGATGGGGCTGCCGTTCGAGCCGTTGTGCAGCGGACCGTCGCCGCAGAAATTGACCGCCCGCACCAGATAGGCGAACAGGTTACCCGGTGACGGAGTGGTCGCGTCGGTGGCGTGTCGGTTCGAGTCCCCGTCCTCGATCAACGTCGAACCCACAAAAGTCGATACGCTCGCCGAGCGCTCGACATCGTAGAGCTGCGCGCCGCCGATGCCCGTCCGCGGCGTGGCGTCCCATTCCAGTCTGGTCTTGGTGGCGAACTCCAACCCCTCGACCTCCTGCGGCGTGGGGCCCGTGGCCGTGGCCGCGTTGTTCCTGTCGCACGCCGGTACGTACTGCTGGCGCGACGCGTTCGTCCACCCTTCGTGCCACACCGTGTCCTGGTAGGCTCCGCGGAACGGCGCGGGGCTGAAGAAGCCGTCGCTCGGCGCCGGGCGGTTCGTGGTGCGCAGGACGCTGCCCGCCTTCGGGCGCAGGTCCATCAGATCGACCGGGTTCGGCAAGGTGCCTGGCTCCGGAACGCGCTCGTACAGCTCGATCGGCGACGTCCCGTTGCACGCGATGTAGGCGTTGTCCAGGGCCGCGTTGGTGAACACGCCCGGATCGAAGCCCGTCTTGCCGGAGTCCCCGCCCGCCGCCACGGCGTCCACGCCCGCCACCGGGATCGTGCTCCCCGCGCCGAGGCAATAGAACGTGTTGTCCTGGAACTCGAGCTGGAAGTCCGAGTCCGGATCGCGGTAGTGCAGCACGCACGTCTCGCCCCCCGGACACGCCGGCAGGCCGGTGCCGCACGCCTGCGTCGTCGTCGCGGAGCAGTTGCCCCGGTTCGGCGTGTAGGCGGTCGTCGCGCGCTGCGCGGAGGTGTTCGCGCCGATCCCCGGAGCCACCTGGTCGTTCTCGATGATCATCGCCGAGCCGCCGAAGTTCGCGAAGAAGCTGTTGTAGTAACGCCCTCCCGCGTTGTCGCGGATGTGGAGGTTCGTGTTGATGGCCTTG
>Ga0302046_10003855_pt1 | contig 13448 bp, 17 predicted proteins | sample RVTome_11_FD_200261 | JGI IMG/M metagenome (GOLD analysis project Ga0302046, IMG submission 200261) | Soil microbial communities from uranium-contaminated site in the Upper Colorado River Basin, Wyoming, United States - RVT147D111 (version 2) ...
GACCTGGCACAGACGGGCCACATCCTCATCAGCAATGCCTGCGCGTTGTGCTGCAGAGCGATAATCAAACATTTCTGTCACCTTCGCTAGACCTCCGGAGGCGCGACGATCTCGATGGTCGGATACCGTCTCATAGCATTTGCTTCATTAATCATAGTCCGCCGCCTTCGGTTCACCAAGTGCCGGAAATTCCAACTGACGAGCACGTCCTGGCGGCTCACGACGGCGCATGCCACGTGAAGGGCATCATTCAAGACAGCAAGTGGAAAGATCCCCTGCTCCAGATAGTAGCGGGCCAGCTCATGCATTTCCGCATTCAGGTGGATAACGCTAAATGGTCGCACGATCTCTTCCATTTCCTTGCGCAACCGAGCATCGGCTGTCTCCTGAAGCTCCACCGCGGTGAGATCGGAAATGCTGACTTCAAATTGCGGCAGCTGTCGCCAAAACGTCTGTGTCTCCGCCTGCCTCTCCGGGCGCCTAGCATCGAAGTGTGCGGTAATCACCGAGGTGTCGAGGTAAAGGCGAAGTTTCAATTCTCCCCACTCAGTTGATCTCTTCGAGAATCGCGAGGATCCTCGACCTTGCGCACGGAATCGAGGGTCGAGTCATTTATTGAGATAGAATAGGGGACAGAGATAGAATAGGGGACAGAGATAGAATAGGGGACATTCTATTTTTCCGCGACATCTACACGTCCTCCGGCCTAAGTCCCGTTCGCCTGGCGATTCGGGCAAGCATCCGGGGACCAAGTTCTTCATCATCGTGAAAGGCAAAGACAAAATCAGGCCAACCGGTGCGGGGGGAAACGGTGCTCCAAGCGGTCGGCGACTACGCGAAGGGCAAGGGCCTGGACCTTTGCCCTGGCCTCCTCCGGGGTCTGGCCGTATGCGAGAACCCCAGGGAGATCCACTACTTCCGCAATCCAGCGCCCGTCTTCCTCTTGTTCAATTTCAACTGTGAAGGTCACGGTGCCCCCTTTTTCTCAACTCTGGATTGATTTTAGACCTATATCCCATGTTTGAAAAGTCCTTTTTGGGTCATCTTCAGATCCCCGGGGAAGGAAAGAGAGACCCGTACGGTTGCTGGGATTTTCTTGTGATGTCCGGCTAGTTGACAATTGGGCACTGACAGCTTGGAATTTGCAGAAAGCAGGCTGCCGATGGGCGACTGCTGGTGGCTGATAGCCGACACCGCCGGTGTTACTTAAAGTAGCGGCGGTCGTTCAAGTCCGGATACAGGGAGGCCACCCATTTCCCGTAGCCGTTAAAGATCTCAGTAGGCCGCATCTCGTCGGTCCCGATCATCCGCTCGGTGGCCTGGGACCAGCGCGGGTGGGGGAAGTTGGGGTTGACGTTCGCCCAGAAGCCGTATTCGCTGGGCCCGGCGGTCTCCCAGAACGTCTTGGGCCGCTCCTTGACGAACTCGATGGCGACGATGGACTTGATGCTTTTGAATCCGTACTTCCACGGCGTGATGAGCCGGATGGGCGCCCCGTGCTGCTTGGGCAGCGGCTTGCCGTAGACGCCGGTGACGAGAAGGGTGAGATCATTCAACGCCTCTTGCATCGTCAGGCCCTCGGTGTAAGGCCAGGGGTACCAGAACTGTAGCTGCCCGAATGCCACGGTCCGGTCGAGGAACGTGGTGAGCTTCACGAACCGCGCCTCGCTCATCGGCGCGACGGCCTTGATCAGCGCCGAGAACGGAAAGCCGGTCCAGGGAACGGCCATCGCCCAGGCCTCGACGCACCGGAACCGGTACAGGCGCTCTTCGAGCGGCATCGAGCCGATCAGATCGTCAATCTCGAACACTCGGGGCTTTCGCACGAGGCCTTCGACGCGCACCTGCCACGGCCGCGTCCTCAGGCGCTGTGCGAGCGTATACACCGTCTTCGTCCCGCCGAACTCGTAGAAGTTGTTGTACGTCGCTGCGACAGATTCTCCGGTAAGGGGGCGATCAAGGGTGAAATGCGGGTTTCTCCCGGCGGGGTAAAGGTCAAGGGTCGGGTCAGCTACCCCGGGTGTCTTTTCCGTGGCACGGGCAAGAGGCGACCTGCCTATGATCCCGCCTGCAATCACCCCCCCTGCCCCGATCAAAAACCGGCGTCGGTCCATGAAGACCGGCTCGGGTGTTGCCTCGCACTCCGGGATGGCCCAGGCCGGCTTCCGCAGATAATGCATCGCGTACTCCTCCCCGCGGGTAAGCGTCAGGCGTCGACGATCGGCGTCGACTCTTAACTGTTAGATGCCCGTGTCCGGGAGTCGGTAGCAGGAATTTTGCCGACGCCCGGCGGCTCGACTGAGCCTTCGGCCGAGGGCTTCAGGCACAGGGCTCGCCGAAGTCCGCGGACAGATGACTGCTCATTCCAGGTCGATCTTGGTTGCCATCTTGGCATCCCAGTTGGTGCCCAGGTCGTTGAGCTCATTGCTGATCTTTCTCCCCTGTTTGTCGGCAGAGAAGGCCCGTTTCCAGGCATCCAGGCTGGCGTAATTCGGAACCTCCCAGAGGGCAAAGTATTGGGGACGTGAGCCGAGGAGGATATCGCGGGCAAAGAAGCCGGTAAACCTGATATCGGGAAAGGTCTTTCGAAAGTGCTGGACGAATTTTCGATAAGCCGCCGTGATCTGCGTGCGGTTCACGCCGGGCCGGGGATCGAATTCGACCATGTAGTACATCGTTGGTGCCATCGTCCTTCCTCTCTCCGAAAGATACAGTCGATCCAATTTATGCGCCTTTCCGGCGTTGCCATGGACATGGTCAGGGGGAATGGCGCCGGTAAAAGGGCAGGGGCGTTACCCGAGCAACGATTTGCTCTCCGTGGCTCTCTACGTGGACGACCGTTCCCGCCTCATGGGCCTCACGCCGCAACATCCCCAGGGCAATGGTCTTTCCCAAGCTGGGGGAGCGAGCGGCGCTGGTGATTTTCCCGACCTCTTTGTCCTCCCGGAGAACCCGATCCCCCGGATGGGATAATGACTCGCCCTCGATCATGAGGCCAGAGATGCGACGGTTGACGTGTCCCCGGTGGGCGATCCGGATAACAAACTCCTGCCCGATGTAGCACCCCTTGGTAAAAGAGACCGACCTGTCCTCGATCCCCGCCTCTTGAGGAAAATTTCCTTCATCGAAGTCCACGCCAAACCAGGGAATTCCCGCCTCCAGCCGAAGGCTGTTCAAGGCAGCCATCCCCACCGGTGCGGCCCCGGCCTCTTGCAGGGTCCGCCACACGAGGCCCACGTTGTTGGCGGGGACAGCCAGCTTGTATCCATCCTCTCCGGTGATCGAGGCCTGCATGACATGACAGGGATGGCCTTCGAGGGTCATCTCTGCGCAGCCCTGCGCATGCACCGGTAGCGGGGCGCAGGGCAAAAGGCGTCTCAGGACGGGCCCCGAGCGGGGACCCTGGAGAGCGATGAGGGTGTCCTCATGAAGCTCTTCGAATGAGACATCGTCGGCAATGACGTATTTGTTCAGGTGGTCCAGGGCGCGCTCTTTCCATTGAGAGTCCATCTCCAGGAGATGGTAATCGTGAAAGGCATAGACCTCCAGGTCGGCCAGGATCTTGCCTTGGGGGGTCAGCATGCACGCGTAGCATCCCTTGCCGGTCTCGAGCCTTGCGATGTCGCTCGTGAGCATGCCGTTTAGGAAGCGGGTCCGCTCTGTGCCCGCCACGCGGATCAGGGTTCGGCAGGCGAGATCGAGCAACCCGACATCTTCGCGGACGGTCCGGTGTTCCCGGACCGGATCCTGGAAGCGCTCTGGAACCTCCCAGCCGCGCTCCTCCAGAAATGTGGCTCCCAGGGACCGGTGCAGGTCATAGAGGGGACTTCGGCGCGTCATCGTCGCTCCTTCTGATCAGAGAGTCTCTGTGCTGAGGTATTTTTGCAGCAGGGCAGGAAGCTCGCGGGCGAAAACCTCTTTGGTCACGACCTGAGTGCAGAGGTGGTGCAGCGGTGCCGTCTGCTTCCAGGCAGCATGTGTGGTAAAGGCAAGCAGAGGAACGGCGGCGGCCTCCGCCTCGATCCGCAGCCTCGCCAGGGGCTCCTCGAGATTTACCCCCGCGGCAGTCAGGTCCACGATGATGAGCGTGGGGGAGAGTTCCTTTACCTTTTGGATCAGGTCATCCGTCGTACGGGCAATGGTTGCCGAATGCCCCAGATACCTGGCGGTATCCCTGATCTTCGTCGAGAAAAAAAGATCGGGGACGAAACCGAGGATCCTCTTGCCGTCTTGTGTCATGACCGCGTCCCCCGTGACGCATCACTCTTTCGCCCAGTACCGGTGGTACTCCGCCAGGTACGTTAACGTACCCAGCTTCTGCATGCGGTCCAGGAAGAGGATCCCCTGGAGGTGGTCCGATTCATGCTGGATTACACGGGCGAAGAAGTTCTTCGCGGAAAAGTCGATCGGCTTCCCCTCGCGGTCGTGGGCCCGGACGCGAATCTCACGATACCGGGGAACCTTCCCCCGGATTTCGGGGATGCTGAGGCAACCCTCCCAATCTTCGTCCATCTCGTCGGTCAGCGGCTCTACCGCCGGATTGATCAGGACGGTGAGGGGGATCGCAGGGGCCTGGGGGTAGCGAGGATTCTCTATGGACTCGATGACCACGAGCTGGAGGGACTCGTGGACCTGCGGGGCGGCCAACCCGACCCCACTATACTCTCGCATGGTGGCGATCATGTCGTCGACAAAATGCTGCAGGACCGGCGATGTGATCGACTTGACCGGCACACGATCGGCCGGGCGGCGCAGCACGGGGTTTCCCATCTGGGCGATCTTCAGGATGGCCATTGTTCTCCGCTCCAGCTCTTCAACTAATACTAAGCTAGCAGATTCGATAAACCCCCGCAAGCCATGGGGCATGCAGCTGCTCCCTGACATAAAATGGGCTTCCCATGGATGGGCGCGACCGGGCTCATTGCTGAAGGAAGCCCAGGTAGGTGGAGACGGCGTCCTCATGTGTTCTTAACTGGTCGTGCGTGAGGCCGGGGATCCGAAGGTTCCGTGCGCCTTTGAGGGCCGGGCTGTCCTGGTCCCGCACCGGAAACCCATAGAGCCAGCGAAGATAGAAGATGTCGGTCCCCGTGCCGTCATAGATGGTCATGTACCGCGTTGGGCCTGGTGTCTCGCGCTCGCCCTGAGCACCATTCAGATTTCGTAACCAGGCCGACCCCGGCACCAACTCGTCACATCCGATGAAATCTTTCCAGCCGATAAGCCAGACCAGCCATAAGCGGCGGCAGACGGTGGTCCCGTGGTTCGGGCTGGCGATGGCGACAAAATATTCAACGCCCCGAGCCAATTCAGGGTGCTGAGCCAGCATGCTTCGGCCGATTGTGACGCCCACGGAATGCATGACAAGATCAACCTTGGCGGCACCGGTATAGGCCAGAACCGCCTTTACGAAGGCGACCAGGTCCGGGACGTTGGTGTGGTTCTCGGTCTTACACTGTGAGGCCGGAGGGAAACTCTTGGTTGTCTTCCCGTTATACGAGAGGGCCCAAAGCTCCTGATGCGAATAGCCCGCATCCAAGAAGCGTTTCTTTACACTCTGTCCCGGTTCATCCCAGTCGCCGGCGTCACGGGTGTTGCCGTGGACAAAGATGACGGGGTTATGCCGCAAGGGAAACCCCCTCCGAATGCCACCCCATCCACCCAGCCGGTATTCCCACTCCTGGTCCTGCAGGCTGGGGAAGTCCGCCGCAAAGGCCACATCCGCAGGGGGCGGTTGGCAGTGTCCCACCTTGTGCGTGGCCGCCGCGCTTCCACTCAGTAACAGAAAAAGAATGAGGCAACAAAGCCAAGGCCGCAAGAGACTCATAGAGGCGGTTAACATCATAATAAGGGTCGCCCGTCACCGGGACTATTCAGAGGTGGTCAAGTGGTCATACCGTTTCGTCGCAGGAATTTCCAGGATGAAGTCGGCTCCAAAGGCATTGGCAGGGGTCAGGGCTCCCCGGGGGTGCATTTCGAAAATCCTTTCCACGCAGCGCACACCGGCTACAGCCGTGAAGTGGTATCCCTCCAAGGTTTCAAGCCAAGCCTGGGCTTCGTCGCCCCTTGCATTCGCGGCCCGCGCCCACAAATAGGACCGGGCCGTTTGACGCGTGCGTTCGTCCGGCCCGCGCACGATCTTTTCGACCCATTTTTGCACCAGACGACGAATGGGACCTATGGCGAGCAGGGTTCGGCTCAACGGCGCTGCCAAGCGCATGAGGGCGGCAGTCCTTTCGGGGAAGGCCATGAAGGTGGTGATATTGGGAATGCCGGTCGTGCGGTAGGCGGTTGCCAAATCACCCCAGGTAGTTGGTAGAACAGTGCGCTCGCCATCCACAAAGCGAATGCGCCGCATCCCCTTGCCCGAAGGATGACGCACGAGTAGGCCGTTTTGGCGGACCAGGGTGCCCTTTGGGATTTGTTCCAAAATGGTCTTCGTCGTACCGGCGCTCGGACTTCCAAGGGTGGCGACGGCGAGCTCTAACTGTGTTGCCTCGGAAATCTGATCGGCGACGTACTTGGCCATACAATCCGTGGCGACCACATCGAAGCCAACCCCTGACATGAGGACGATACCCTGTTGTCGGGCCCGCTCGTCATAGGAGAATGTTTGTTCGAACACAGGGACTTCGCCGGTGATGTCAACGTAATGAGTGGCTCCCTTGAGGCAGGCATGAACCATCGGGGCGCTTGTGAAAATAAATGGGCCTGCCGCATGGAATACCAGGTCAAACCCTGCCACCGTTTTGGAGAGATTGTCCTCGTCGTACAGGTCGATCACCACGTATTCCAGGCCCAGTCGTTCGGCCAAGGGAACAAGCTTATGAGCCGAGCGTCCAGCCAGCACGGGCCTGTGGCCGCGGCGCACGGCTTCTTCGGACACCAGCACGCCGGTATAGCCATACGCCCCGTAGATCATCCAGGTTTTGTCAGTCATTCAATCGCCTGTTCCATCAGGAGTAGCTTATCGGCAGACGACGATTTCTTTACGGAGAGGCAAAGAGTTGATCGGGCAAGCCGCTGTTAAACGTAAAGTCACGGAAAAGGAGTATTGCCCGCTTGTCGGTGAGTTCGGGGTTTTCGTAAAAGATCCGCCTGGTGTGTAGCGTGAACGGTCCTTCCTTCTTGTAATCGAGCCAGGTTGATCTTCTGGGCCTCGGCCCGCCGACGTTCGGCCAGACCCCGGGCTCGAGCCGAAACTCTACAAAGAGGATCTGATAGGTCTCTTGATCAATGGAGTAGGTATACCGGTCGCTCGTCTCGCCTACGCCTTTCTCGAATGTCACTTCCAGAATATTGACTGGTTTCCCGCGGAAGGTGGACGCACCCTTATAGCGAAGCATGACACCCGGATCTTTGAGTTTGAAGGGGATTCCCATCCAGTACCACCAGTTCACGGACAGGAAGTGCGCCCGTTTCAACGCTTCTTCACTCGTCTCGGGCCTGCCGTCCAGCGTCGCCCAGGGCTTCTGCCCGTCAAAGCCCTGCGCCAATAGCCCCTTGCCCGTAATGGTTTCGACACGCGTCTTGCCGTGCCGCTTCATATAGTAGAGGCTCACCGTCGCGCCGGCCACGTCTCCCTGAGGATTCAAAGCAACGTGCGTTATCGTGAATGTCATATCCTTCAGGTTGTGCCAAGCCTGGATGCCCCCGTGGGCGGCGATGACCTTCTCCAGAAGCGCCTGGGCTCTGGCGTCCTGAGCCCCGGCCGATCCCAGGAACCCTACCAGCGCCGCCGCCAGGGCGAGCACCCCAACAACCGTTTTCTTCAGTTGCCACGGCCCTATATGGTGTTCTGTCTTCCTTGACATCGCGTTTCTCCTGCTACTCTTTCGTTTCGGTCGGGAACCCGGCTTTTACCCACTCACGCCAGCCCCCCTTGAGGGCGTAGACGTTGGAGAAACCTCTATTCATCAGTTCACGTGCCACACGGGCACTCGATTCTTCGTTTGGTCAGTCGCAATAAATGACGATGGTCTTGTCCTTGGCGTACTTCCCTGCCCAGGGTAAAGCGGCGTACGGATCTTCCCGGACCGCGCCGGCGATCTTGCTGTCACTGGAATTCCAGTGTCCGGGTGAGCGCCCGTCAATGATCACCACGTCGGCATTTCCGAGGAGAGCTTTGAGTTCCTCCTTTGTCATCCTGGGGACATCGGCGGCCAGGCTGTCCGCCGCAAGAATCCCGACGATCGCCAGCACCGAAAATACGGGAATGAGGGAATTTCGAAACTTTTTCATATGTTCTCCTTTGGGCCCATCAGTGTGCTTGCTGGAAAAGCAGGGGGCTGAGAAGTGTTAATTCGAAGGCCACCCCAGGTATTCGATGTGGTAGGTGGCCACCTCGGACAGCTCGACTCCTGGAATGACCACCCGGAAAGATCGGGTGGTCCCAAAGGTGAATTTGTCGATGGAGAAGTTGTTGGCCCGCAGGTAGGTGCATTCGGAATCGAAGACAGTCGCCTTGAACAGGGGAGGGCTGAAAAACCCCTGGAGACCGTTATACATCTCTCCAGTGACCACCACGCCCTCGGTGTGTTCGGCGATCCGGACATTTCGGGCCAGGAATCGGCTGCCGATGTCGATAAATTGCTCGTGGCCGAACGGGTCTTCGGGTACGGGCGTTCCGCAGGACCCCGACTCATGCATTGCCAGGACTGGACCACTTCCCCTAAAGAGGAGGAGGACCATGAGGACCAGCAGGGCCCTTTCGAGAACCATCCCATTCCTTCCCCGCGTCGCGCAGAAGATCAATGCTACTCCGGATGCCCCGATAGGTAGACTCCATCTCACTATACCATATGGGGTTCGTAGAAATTGTGTGATCTGATCCCTCGACCACCGCCCTTGACGCGTATTCGCGGGATGTGGATAATATGAATTACTGCTTGGTCGAGTACCTATTAACCATTTAACCATATAGGCTTTTACATTCCATGTTTGACCGTTCCTATGACCCGGCCTTCCTCCGCGGGATTTTCGAGCAGACGCGAATCCTGCGAAAACCCATCAGCGGCATCGTAGTCGGTTATCACGTGCTGCCCTATATCCTGGTGGGACCCGACGTGGAAATGGAGCGCCGGGCCGTCGAGATCCGGGGTAACATCCGGGTCTCGCCCCGCCTGGTGATCCGGCCTGAGACGGGCGGGCAGACGTACGGGGAAGTGTTCGGCGAGTCAGAGGTCATGGACCGCACGCTGGTGGGACGCATGTTCGCCTTTCGTTATGCCTCGCGGCGGCAGGCGGTCATCGAAAGCGAGGATCTCACTATCCGCCCCGCCGAGGGGGACCCCCAGGGCCGGGTCGAGCGGATCCTCGACGAACTGGCACGACGCGAGATTCTCGACACGGGCCTGATCCTTTCGCCGGACGTCAAATTTTACCCCGTGTCTATCGATCGCTTCCTTCACGAGATCCTGGACCGCGAACTCGCCGACTAGCGCTCCGCTCCTATCAATGGACGAATCAGGGGTACCACAGGCAGGAATAGTGTAACCGTGGACCATTTTTACCTGATGTAGTAGCCGGAGACACGCCACTTTCCATCCTTGTCACGCATGGGCGTGACCGTTTCGATGGCCGACGTTTTATTTTCAAAGCGGGTCGTGAATTGAATGACGATGTATTCCCCATCAGGGGCACCAGGGAGAGTGGTTGAGAATTGCTTGTACTTGAGTGTTCGATAGTTGGCCCTGCCTAACGGCTTTCTGACAGCCGTCAACGATTCCACCCACTCTTCCTGTTGCACCGCAGCCTTGAAGTAGCCAGCGGCTGCTTCCCAGCTCTTCGCGTAATTGCCGGCGTCCACTAAAGCAAGCCAGAAGTTGGCAGCTCGAATGGCCTCTCGCTCTGCGGGCGGGTTTGCCTCGACCGGTTGGAAAAGCACCAAGCCGAAGAATACGCCCACCACGAAGATTGCGTGCCGCTTCGTCTTCCTCATCGTTCCCCCCTTTTTTTATTCCCGCAACCATGGTCTCAAGGGATATTCTATTTGGCCCGCTTGCGAAGCTTTACTGCGGTACCGTAGGCAAGGAGTTCTGCTGCCGCCCGTGAAATAGTCGAAGTCGACCGTATTGGAGTAATGTGCATCCTCTTTGTTCGCCATGCGCTCTTTGACCGCCTTTGAAAACAACAAGCCTAGGGCCAGCAGTCCCAGGAGTCCCAGCAGGCCGTAAGGAAAGGCGACAATCAACCCGGCGATCACGGCGAGAAGCCAGAGGATTGCAAGGAACAATAAGATTGCATAGGCTGTTTTTTCCATGGTTTGTTCCTCTGCCGGGGAATTCGACCTTACAGGCGGTAAGGCTTGCAATTCTTGCGCCTAAATAGGTTCCTTCAGACTGTGAAACCAATGGTTTAGGGTAAGGAGGTTGTCAAGGGGAGCTGGGGGCCTGCGTCGGAAAGTTTTTCCGTGGGCATGCAAGAAATGCTAGACACCTTTAACGATCATTATTATGATGAACGGCGGCCGGGGTGACACAGACCCCTTTGCGTTCTCGCCTGTAATGGGGCAGGCAAGGACGGGCCAGGCCTGGAATTGACATCGGCGGTCGATTGCAGGCTGGCGGGTTCTGGGCCCGCGATGTCCGGTGCGCCGAGAGAGGAGGTGGTCCAGTCGTGAATATATGCCAGGTGATCTGTGAGGTGGTGGTCTCCTAGGCCAGCGCACCCGAAAGAACCTGGGTGGCTGCCTGGGAAGGCCCAGGCACCACCGGCCCTGATGGTCCCGCTTGCACCGGCGGGGCGGCCCGGCAGCTTCGGCACCGGCCGCAGTCTCCATCAGGGCTTTTCTTTTCGCGTCCCGAGTGGATGGCGTTTTGTTTTTTCCCTGATGGTGACTCTGCGAGGTTTTTTAAGCACCCTCCCCATAGAACTGCTAATCCGAGTTGGCGTTTCCGGCTCTCTGTCCAGTCCCGGGTGACATCCCGGCCACAATCCTCTCGCACCCTTGCTCGTGTGAGGGTCACGGCCTCGTACATCAGGACCCCGAGGAGGTAGTCCACGGCCTACCCGGATTTCAATTATAGGCTTGAGCGAGCACGGTTTGTCCGGATAAGATACTGGTCGCGGCACTAAAGTCCGAAAGGAGCCGCGCCGCTGAACTCCTCGCGAAACGCCGCGCTGCACCTCTCAACCCGCAAAGGTGCGAGGAGATCACCCGCAGGACGGCTTTGGGAAGATGGAAAAGGTTGGTTGAGTCGTGATGAGAGGAAAGCTCCTTCCGATCGACCTGACGAGGTGTAAGAGCGACGCCGAAAGGCTCCTTGGTCGTGCACTCAATGACATTCCCGACGAGGTCTGGGCGACCGACTGGACTGTGGAACAACAGGCGGTGATTTCGGTCTCACAGGATCTCGGCGACGAGGGTAACTACGGCCGTGATCTGTATGTAGACTTTCTGTTCGAGTGTGTCCCGACTGAAGAATATCCGTTAAGACCCCATATGCGGGTTGCAGTCGAAATCGATGGCAGCGCGGTCCACGACCTCGACCCAGACCATATTGAAAAGGATCGGTGGCGCCACAGAAGGCTGGCGAGCCTCGGCATCTTCGTGCTCAGATACTCCGCCTCGCACATCATGCGGCATCCCGAGGCCGTTGCAGACGAAATCTTCTCGACACTTGAATCCATTTTTGTCTGCCTCGATCCGGTGCGTTGGGTTGTTGAGCGGCATTCGCCTGACCAGGACCTGGGGTGGTATAGGGAAATTGTGAACGCCAGGCTCACGAAACTGATCGAGCGGACGAAGGATGCTGGCTAACACCTGTCCCCCCGATGACTCTTCCGAATAGCGAATCACAAGCATGACCCGCAGCCCTGCGGTGGTGCTTTATCCTCTCAGCGAGTCCATGTATGTATCGAGCAAGATCCGGGAGTCTTCCGGTATCTCGAGAAATTTCAGCCCCGTCCGATAGAGATGCCCCCGCTCTCCCGTGGGCAGGACTTCGTAGCGGTGTTCCGCCGACCGGACCACCCGGCACCTGAGGGTTATCTTTTGCTCCGGGACCGATAGGCTGAGCAGCAAAACGGTTCCAGGCCGGATACGATGCGAATGTTCGATCAGCGCCCCACCTGCGCTGATGTTAAGAACAGATGCCTCGTAATAAGGACCAACCACCGCTTCGGTCCCGGGTACTTCCCACCGAAAGTGGCAGCGCCTGTCCGGCTCCGCTTGCCCCCCTGCTTGCATATTTCCCCCTCTTTCTTAAACACCCAGGCCCCCCTAGGGTTGCGGGACCACTCGCCTACCTAAAGCGAAAACGCCCTCACGAGCCGTGCTCCGCCCGCGAAGGCGTTTGGGTGTCTGGTGCGCCGTCGATTGTGCCGTGGGTGGGCCAGGGGATATATTCACCCCGGTTGCGTTCCGCCACTGTGTCGAGGGCTTTCTGGCCCCCTGTCCCATGTGTTTTCGCGACAAGCCAGGGGTCGCCCCAGAGTTCTCCATTTGTGCCTCAATAATACACCCTCTGTCAAGCCCAAACCGCACCGAACGTCAGGGGCTTCAATTCAAAGGCCGGGGTTGCAGATTTTTTTGTACAGGGAGAGTAAGGCTGAAGAATCAGGGAGGGGGTTTTATATGGGGGCTCCCCTACGGGTCAGAGGCCCGCCCCCGGAGGCCCAAAGGAAAGGAGAGAGGCTATGGGAACTCGCCTTCCTTATCTCCTCCCAATAGCAACATGTGTGCCAATAATGCTTGGATGTTAACATATTGATTTTAAACGATTGTGTAATCGGCCTGGTGCGCAGGCCCCCTGCCCATGGCAAAATGCCCTGGTACTTAACGACAATCCGACAGCAATTCCGCCGGGTATCCGGCAGTTCCGGCCGTTGAGGCGCCGCCATATCACATTACGTTTTTAATTCGTCAGAGATTTGTGTACTGTATTCACAGGTGCGATCCGGCGAAAGCTCCTTCGCGCACTCGAAACACCCGCCCGAGCGGTTGCGATCCCCGCGAGGTGAATCCATGACACATGCAGCGTCCCCACCGCCCAGCTCCGTCGCCGCGGATCTAGAGGCTCTCATTCAGGGTGATGCGCGATTCGATGAGGTGACGCGGGTTCTTTACAGCACCGGGGCTTGCATGTACCGGGTCACGCCGCTCGGGGTCGTCTTCCCGAAGAGCCGCCATGATGTGATTGCGACCGTGCGCTACGCTGCCGATCGGGGCATTCCCCTGATTCCGCGGGGAGGTGGGTCCAGCCGGTGCGGGCAGGAGCTGGGCCCCGGTGTTGTCTTGGATTTTACCCGCTACATGCACCGCATCCTGGAAATCAATCCTGGCGAAGGATGGGTTCGGGTCGAGCCCGGCTGCACACTAAATGCGCTCACGACGGCGCTCAAGCGGCACGATAAGTATTTTCCGCCGGACCCTTCGAGCGGTGACGTCTGCGCGCTCGGGGGTATGTTGGCCACCAACGCGAAAGGGGCGCATTCGGTCAAATACGGGA
>Ga0302046_10003856_pt1 | contig 13445 bp, 9 predicted proteins | sample RVTome_11_FD_200261 | JGI IMG/M metagenome (GOLD analysis project Ga0302046, IMG submission 200261) | Soil microbial communities from uranium-contaminated site in the Upper Colorado River Basin, Wyoming, United States - RVT147D111 (version 2) ...
CGCCCGGCACGCTGAGGGCCGCCGCCACGCCGCGATCGACGAGCGCATTCACGCCATCGAGGTTCAGCTCAACGCCGCGCAGTGTGGGTTCGACGACCAGTACCGGATCGACATCGTAACCGAGACGCAGCGAATGTACGTTCTGCAGACTGCGCACGAACAACCCCGCACCGACGAGCAGTACCACCGAGAACACACCCTGGAACAGCAGCAGTCCGGAACGCAGGACTGACCTGCGATAGCCGGTGTCGCGTGAACCCGCCTTCAACGCGCCGGCTACGTCTGCACGGATCGCCTGCCACGCGGGCGCCAGACCGGTCAGTAGTGCGAGCAGCAGTGTGATCGTCGCAACGAACAACACGGTGCGCCGGTCGCCGGCTACCGCCGCCATTCCGTCGGGCAGGAACAGCGAACGCATGGTTCGGCCGCCCCATTGGGCCACGGCGAGTCCGAGGGCACCGCCCAGAACGGCCAGCAGCAGCGTCTCCGTCATCAGCTGCTGCATCAGGCGGGTGCGCGACACGCCCAGCGCCAGCCGCAGGGCGATCTCGCGGCGCCGGTGCACCGATCGCGCCAGCAGCAGATTCACCACGTTGGCGCACGCGATCAGCAGCACGATCACCGCCACGCCCATCACCCATGCGACCACCCTCGCCTCAGGCCCCGCCAGCGGCCCCCGTCCCAGCAGCACCGACGCAACCTCCGCGCGCAGGCGGGCATCCGCTGCCGGCGGCAGGCGCGCTCCCTTCTCACGCTCCGCTTCCCAGCTCCGCGTCCACGCCATCGTCAGGTCGGCATGGGCAGCGGCTACGCTCACGCCCGGCTTCCGTCGCACCACCAGCTCGAGCCACGACCAGCCGTAATCGGTCGCGAAATCCGCAGGCCGTTGCGTCCATGCGAACTTCGTGATCGGAATGAACAGCGCCGGAACAGCGTTCTCCGAGAAACCGGTCAACCCGGGCGGCGCGACCCCGATCACCGTGTAGACGCCGTTGCCGACGTTCAGGGTCTCGCCCAGCACCGCATTGTCCCCACCGAACGCCGATTGCCAGTACGCATGCGACAGCACCACGACCGCGTCGCCGGCCGGCAGCGCATCCTCGGCGTCATCGAAGAACCGGCCCATCACAGGCTCTGATTCGAACAGGTCGAACATCGATGCACTCGCGACCAGCACGTTCATCTCGCGCATGCCTTCGCCCGTGCCTACCGCCAGCCGGCGCATCTGGAACGCAGTCGTGGCATCGAACGAGGTCACGGATCGGCTCACGTCCAGAAAGCGCGGAAACTCGAAGTTCCGCTCCGTCCGCATCCGGCCGTCCCACAGATAGCTCACGTAGACGCGATGCACGCGCCCCGCCTCCCGCAGCGCCGCCGGCGGTCGCAACAACAGCCGGTCCACGATCCCGAACATCGCCGTGTTCGCGCCCGTCCCCAGACCCAGGGTCAGCACTACGCCCGCCGCGAACGCCGGCTTCGCGCGCAACCCGCGCCACGCATAGCGCAGATCCTGCATCACCATGTCGATCCACCCCACACCCCGTGCATCCCGCGCTTCCTCACGGATCACCTCCAGCCCGCCGAACTCCAGACGCGCTCGTCGCTCCGCTTCCTTCCACGCCAGCCCCGACCGGACGTGCTTCTCGATCTCACGTTCCAGGTGAAACCGCAGCTCCGCTTCCAGCTCGCGTTCCATCGCGCCGCGCCGGAACAACGACCGCAACCGGTATCGCAGATCCGACAGCATCACGCCATCCGCAGCACGAGTTCCACCGCTTCCGTCAGCTTCTCCCACGCCGCCGTCTCCGCCGCCAGCTGCTTCGTCCCCACCCGCGTCAGCTCGTAGTATTTCGCTTTCCGATTGTTCTCCGACGTGCCCCACTTCGCTCGGATCCAACCGCGCCGCTCCAGTCGGTGCAGCGCCGGATACAGAGAACCCTGCGGCACGTCCAAGGTAGCGCTCGTCGCCTGACGGATCCGCTCCGAGATCGCCCAGCCGTGCTGCGCTTCCAGCGACAGTGCTTTCAGGATCAGCAGATCCAGCGTCCCCTGCGGCAGATCGATGCGTTCGGTCATGTCAACCCGTGGTCCGGGACGCGACAGGCGGCAGGCCGGCGAGCGTGCGTCCCCTCCGGCTTCTACAGGAAGATGGCTGACGACGTGTAGAAGCGCAAGGGGAGTAGTGCGCAGTGCATTCCGTGGACCGTCGGCTTCGACGCGGCTGTCCGTCCCCGGCCGGACTCACGAATCGGCGGGTGTTCCGTATCCGGATCGCTGGTTGCGCCGGGTGGCGTCAGTCCTGGCGGAGGACGCGCGCGGGCTGCAGGTGGAGGACGCGGCTGGCGGGAGCGATGATGGCGATGAACGTGATGAGTGTGAACACGACGATGGCGAAAGTGAGCGCGGCGGCGTCACGGGTGCTCGCGCCGAACAGCAGGGCTTCGAGGGTACGGCTGGCGGCGAAGAGGAGGAGGAGACCGGCGACGAAGGCGATAGCGGCGAGACGCGCGCAGCGAGCGAGGATCCAGGCGAGGACGCGGCGCCGTTCGGCGCCGAGGGCCATGCGCACACCGATTTCGTGGCGGTGCTCGGTCACGGTGATGGCGACGACGGCGAAGAGTCCGACGGCGGCGAGGGCGAGGGCGATGGCGGCGAGCAGGACGAGGACGAGGGTATAGAAGCGGACGCCGGCGAGGGACGCGTGGATCATGTCGGCGAGCGGAACGGTCTCGGCGTGATCGGGTCCGGAAGCACGGAGCGGTTGTGCCGGGTCGACATCATGGATGGCGGCACGCACGGCATTGGCGAGTGCGGCAGGATCGCCGTCGGTACGCACGATGTAGCTCTTGCTGGTGAGCTGATCTGCAGGGTACGGGAAATAGATTTCGGGAACAGCGGGCCGGTGCAGGCCGTAGTGACGGACATTGCCGACGACACCGACGATGGCGGCGTTGACGTCACCGCCCATCATGATGAGCCTGCGGCCGATGGGCTGCTGGCGGGCGAGCCAGCGTTGTGCGAACGCGTCGTTCACGATCACGGCAGGGAAGGCACGGACCAGATCGGACTGGTCGAAGTCGCGACCACGCAGCGGGATCTGCATCGTCGTGAAGTAGTCGGGACTGATGCCACGCAGAGCCGCGAAGGGCGGACTGCGGTCGTCGACGGGCACACCGTCGATGGCGAATGTCTGCTGCTGGTGCGAGCCGCTGAAGGGCAACGAGTTGATCATGGCGGCAGACTGTACGCCGGGCGTGGCGCGGAGGCGCTCGAGGAGGTCAGTCGTGAAGGCGGCACGCTGCTCGAGGTCGGACACCCGGTCCCAGGACAATGCGACGGTGGCGACCAGCACACCCTGCGGTTCGAAGCCGGGCGAGATGGCGCGCATGCCCAGGAATCCACGCACGACGAGTGCGGAGCCTGCCAGCAGAGCGAGGGCCAAAGCCAGCTGGAGCACCGCCATGGCATCACGCAGTCTGCGCGCGCCGGCCACTGCATGGCCGGAACGCGCGGTTGCGCGAAGTGCGTCGTGCACGTTGGCGCGGGCCCCGCGCAGTGCTGGAATCAGGGCCAGCACGATGCCCACGGCCAGACCGATCAGCGCGGATACCACCAGAACGCGGCTGTCGACGGTTGCTTCGGAAAGCCGTGGCAGTTGACCCGGATCGAAACGTCTCACGCCGGCGAGCAACGCACCCGCAATGAGGACGCCTGCGCCGGCCGCAGCCAGGCCGATCCCGATGGACTCGACCAGTGACTGCAGCGCCAGGCGACTTCCGCTCGCGCCCAGCGCAGCGCGCGTCGCGAACTCGCCCTGCCGCGACAGTGCACGATTCAGCATCAGGTTGCCGACGTTCGCACACGCCACCAGCAGCAGCAGGCCCATCGCACCCCAGAGCGGGAGCAGGAGCCGGCGTGAGTATCCGGCGACCAGCTCCTTCCACGGAAGCAGCCGGACTTCCCACCCTTCGTTCGATTGCGGCCATGCAGCCGTCAGGCGGTCTGCAATGAGCCGCATTTCGGCGCGCGCCGTCGCGAGCGTTTCATCCTGCTTCAACCGCCCCACCACATTGTACGAACGGCTGGCACGCGACGTCTCCGCCGCATCGATCACGAACGGCACCCACAGGTCCATGCGCACGTCCGCGCCGATCCATTCGCCCGGCGCATTGAACCCCTGTGGCATCACGCCAACCACGACGCGGGACTGGCCGTCCACAACGATCGTCCGGCCGACCACCGATGCAGCGCCGCCGAATCGCCGCTGCCACAGTCCGTGGCTCAGCGCGACCACACGGTCCGCTCCCGCAACATCGTCGCCTTCGCCCAGGGCGCGCCCGCGTAACGCCGTTGTCCCGAACGTCGAAAAGAACGATGCCGATACCCAGGCACCATACACGTACAGCGGAGCACCGTCGCCCGTCAGCGCCATGCTCCGACCACGGAACATCGATACATGCTCCAGAGTCGCCGACTGCTCGCGCCAGTCCAGCCAGTTCGGGATCGATGCCCAGCCCAGCTCGCCCATCCGCTCCCCGTGAACTTCCGAAACCGAAACGATCCGCTCCGCTCCCCCATACGGCAGCGGTCGCAGCAGCACCGCGTCCACCACGCCGAACATCGCCGCATTCGACCCGATCGCCAGACCCAGTGTCAGGATCGCAATCAGCGCTGAACCCGGGCGCCGCATGACGCCACGCCACGCCTGCTTCAGCTCCCCCGGCATCGCGCTCAGCCCCATGCGTTCCTCGCCGCTGCCATGAATCGACACCCCACCCGCTGCGACATCGATCGGAGTCTGTCGCCGTCGTCTCCCCAATCGCTCGCGCAGCGCAGGCACCACTGCTCGCACGACCTCGCCCCGGTACCAGCGCCGCGCCACCGCTTCGCCCCGCACCGCGACCAGCCGGCCGTACTCCTCCGCCAAGTCACCGAGCACGTACTCGCGGTCCCCTGCCGTGAGCACGCAGGACAGCACGAACGCAGCCAGCCGGGGCGGTTGATCGATCGGTCGCGTCATTTCTTCTTGATGATGGAAGATTACACGGCACAGCGCAAGAGCGGCTTCAGCGGGTGCGCAGGGAGCGGGGCAGCTCGACGCCCCGCCACATGCGGGTCATGACATCGCGGGCGTCACGCAGTGCGCGAGCGCCGGCCCGCGTGATGGTGAAATGTTTACGGGCGCGACCGCCGCGCTCGGGGATGGGTTCGGTCAGCCAGGCGCGGACGAAGTCGCGACGTTCGAGTCGATCGAGGGTGGCGTAGACGGCGGCGAGGGAGACGGTGCGGCCGGCGCGGTCCTGGATCTCGGAGCGGATGGGCACGCCGTAGGCGTCGTCACCGAGGCGGAGCAGTGCGAGGAGGACGAGCTGCTCGGTTTCGTTGAGAGCGGGATCGGGCATGCGGAGCTGTCCGTTCGGGCTGTATTCACGTGAGCGCCGCGAGCCTGGTCCGGTTGCGGCACTGATTTATTCCGGATAGTGGAGGAAACCGGGTGGTCGGGTCAAGCAGGGGCGGGAAGTCGACGAGCGGCCCGGGCGGGCCAGTCGGGACGACGTGTGCATGCGACGGACAAGCGCCCCCGAACACTTGCCGGTTTGTGGGTAACGGATTCAACGGCGGGCCGGGCAACGGCGGGGGCAGGCACGGGCTGGCGCGGTGCGCGGGGACTGGCGGGAGCACTACGGGCGAGCATCGAGGGGAACTGATTGGACGGCGGGACCGGGCCACTGGGCCTGGGGTGTTGGTGAAACGCGTACCTGTTGATCCAGCTGCCTCGAGGCGGGCACGGGGGCTTGGTCGTGGAGCAGGCGCGCCGCCCGTTCCTCACATCGCCGAGATCAATTGGCCGAGCCGATAGCGCCACCGAATACGGGCAGCCGGATGCAACGACCGCCACGCGGCGAAGCGCACCGTTCAAGCCAGGCCACCCTCTGCTCGGCGTCCCATCAGCCGGCACCGGTCCAGTTAACCAACACCCCCAGGCCCAGGCCCGGGCCCGCAGTCCCATCAGTTCCCCCCGATGCCCGCCCGTAGTGATCCCGCCAGTCCCCGCGCACCGCGCCAGCCCGTGCCTGCCCCCGCCGTTGCCCGGCCCGCCGTTGAATCCGTTCACCAGGAAGGGCCAACGCCCGCTGAACCCCAAAGCCAAATCATGGAGACGGGCTTCAAGGGCCCGCTCCTCGCGCCGATAACCAGCATTCACAGGAGTGGTCCGGAGAAGAGGCATTCATGCGACTGCCCGACATTGCCTGCCGGGTGCGGCTGGCGCCCATGGGCTCGGTTGGCGTTTTGCTGTTGCTGGCTGTGCTGCCGGCAGAGCGAGCCGATCTGACGGCTGCCGGAGCAGCATCATGAGAGGACGCGCAGGCAGCGTCGCGAAGCCGATCGTTCTGGTCGCTGACGATGACCCCGTGTCACGCATGATCATTGTCGAAGTACTGGCCGCCGAAGGTCTGCGCATTGCGGAAGCGGAGGACGGCCGTCAGGCACTCGAGCGAGCGCTCGAGCTGCGGCCCGACCTGATCGTGCTCGACCTCATGATGCCGCACATGGACGGGTTCCAGGTCTGTGCCGAACTGCGCGAACTACCAGGCTTCGAGGACCTGCCTGTCCTCGTGCTGACCGGACTCGACGATTCCGACGCGCTCGATCGCGCGTTCCACGCCGGTGCGACCGACTTCGCGGCCAGGCCCGTGGCCGCGACCATGCTGAAGCACCGCGTCCGCTTCCTGCTGCGCTCGCGGCGAACGCTCGCTGAGTTGCGCACCAGTCAGGCGCGACTCGCCAATGCCCAGCGCGTTGCGCGGCTCGGCAACTGGCACTACGACCTGACGACCGGGACCATCTCACTTTCCGCCGAAGGCGCACGCCTGCTCGGTCTGGTCGAAGGCCGACTTGCCTGCACGGTCGCCGAGTTCACCGCCATGGTGCCCGACGATGATGCCGCCCGCCTCCAGCAGGCCGTGACCACGACGCTGCGTACGGGCCGCGCGTTCCGCCTCGATCATCGCGTGACGTTGAACGAGGAGACGCGACACCTGCACACGCAGGCGTCACCCACGCATGACGGGGATGGCAACATCGACGGGCTGGCCGGCACGTCGCAGGACATCAGCGAGCGCGTCGAGAACGAGGCGCGCATGCGCGCGCTGGCGTTCTACGACACGCTCACCGGACTGCCCAACCGCGTTCTCTTCACCGACCTGCTGCGCGCCGCACTCGCCCGCGCCCAGCGGCTGGACCGTCACGTCGCGGTCATGTTCCTCGACCTCGACGGTTTCAAGAGCATCAACGACACCATGGGTCACCGCGCCGGCGATCGCGTTCTCGAGCAGGTCGCACTGCGGCTCCGCGACATCACCCGCGAGTATGACACGATCGCGCGCGGCGGTGATGATGCACCCGCACTCACCATCGGCCGACTGGGCGGCGACGAGTTCCTGCTCGCCATTACCGACCTCGGCCACGCCGACGATGCGGCACGCGTCGCCTCCCGCATCCTCGAAGGATTGCGCGCGCCCATTCGCACCCGGGATGGCGAGATCCGCGTGTCCGCCAGTATCGGTGTGAGTGTCTATCCGGAGGACGGCGCGGACGTCGACGAGCTGCTCAAGAATGCCGACACTGCGCTCTACGCGGCCAAGGACCTCGGCCGCAACACGTTGGAGTTCTACAGCCCGCAGCTGAGCGAAGCGGCCATCCATCGCATGGTGCTGGAAGGCCGCCTGCGCGATGCTGTCGAGCGCCAGGAGTTCACGCTCTTCTATCAGCCCCAGGTCGACACTCGCCTCGGTCGCATTACCGGCGTGGAAGCATTGCTGCGCTGGCAGCACCCCGAGCTCGGCATCGTGGGTCCGGCCCACTTCGTCGACACGCTCGAGGAAACCGGCCTCATCCACGCCATCGGTCCATGGATCGTGCGCACTGCGGCCGACCAGCTCAAGGCCTGGCACGATGAGGGATTCCTCGCCATGCAGATGGCGATCAACCTGTCCGGTGAACAGCTGCGTCAGCCCGACATCGTCGAGATCCTCGACCGCGCCGCCATGGAAGCCGGTGTCGAGCGCGCCTTCATCGAATTCGAGATCACCGAGAGCATCCTGATCGGCGCCGGCAGTCAGGGTGTCAGCGCCGTGAATGCACTGAAGGCGCGCGGCTACCGCCTCGCCATGGACGATTTCGGAACCGGTTACTCCTCGCTCAGCTACCTCACGCACCTCCCCGTCGACTGCCTCAAGATCGACCGCTCCTTCACCGCCGACATTCTCACCAACACGACCCACGCGGCCGTCGTCGAGACCATCATCGACCTCGCCGGCAAGCTGAACATCGAACCGCTCGTCGAGGGCGTCGAACGCGACGAGCAATGCGACCGCTTGCGCGAACTCGGCTGTACCCGCATGCAGGGCTACCTCTTCGGCAAGCCCATGCCCGCCAGCGAGGTCGTGTCTCTGCTGCGCGCCAGCTCCGTGACTGGCCAGCCGGCACTCCCGCTCGCCGGAGCCTGAGACCCGTCCGTCACCAGAACATCGTTTTCCCCGCGCCAGGCACTCGCTGTCAGTGGCGCAAGTACCTTGAGTGCGCAGGATGACGGTCAGCCACGTCGGTTGACGCAATCCTGAGTGTGCCGTGGTACGCACGCGCTTGCGCCCTCGTGCCGGGGAGGCGCCGGGCGGAGCTGACCGGCCCGCCGGGCGCCGAGGAGGTCCGTACAGTCACGTCGATCATGTGTCGGCAGTCAATGCGTCGCCGCGCAGGATATTGCCAATACGCGGAATTTTTTTTCCCATTGAATGCCTGGTCGGGGTCGTGGACCACGACTGCCGGCATTGCGGTGAACGGGCTGTAAGGTTTTCCCCTGCAACCATCTGGGCAGTTGCCCTACGCAGTGACGGGGCAAGCGAACGGGGAACGGGATCAATCTTGCAACATGCTGTATCCAGCCGGATGTCGAGCCGCAGCAGGTCGCGGAGGCGAGGATGAAACCCAGGGATCGGGTTGCGCTGCTCGTCGCGGTTTCGTTCGCAGGGGCCGGGGCGCTGTGGTTCGTCGCATGGGACCACGTGCTGCCGCGGCTGGTCGTGAATCCATCCCATCTGGCCATGCTTCAGCGGATCGAGGCGTGGATCTTCGTCGTTCTGGCAAGCACCTTCCTTTACATCCTGACACGGTGGGCGAGCGGTCGTTCGGCAGCGGGCCCGGACCGGCGGAGCCAGCTGATCGAGCAGCTGGAAGGCTTGGCAGTGATCGAGCTGGATGGCGGTGGTCGTGTCCGCACGTGGGGGGGAGGCGCGGCTTCGCTGGTGGGTCGGGCTGCGGCGGAGATGATCGGGCGTCCGGTGTCGGCGGTATTCGGGCGTGATGTGGAGGCGGGGTGGCCGGACCTCGCGGGGCTCGGGTCGGACGGACGGACGGAGCGTGATGGGTGGATCGAGCGGCCCGACGGCAGCCGCCTCTGGGTGCGGCTGACGGTGGCGGCGCTGCCGGATCCGGGAGACGGCGACGTCCGCTACTCGTGCGTTGTGCGCGACCTGTCCGAACGCAAGCAGCAGGAGCGAGCGCAGGCGGAGCTGCTGGTTCGCGAACACGGGGAACGGATCCAGGCGGAGAACGCGGCCGAGTGGGCGCAGTACCTGGCCGAGTCGGCGGACGTACTTGCGGGCACGCTCGATCATCGCCTCGCTGCGAAGCGAGTGGTCGAGATGGCGTGCGCGCGCATTGCGGACTGGTCGGGCATCTGGCTGTTGCGTCCGGACGGCGCTGTGGAGCTGACGGAGGTGTTTCACCGGGACCGGCCCAGGCAGCCGGTCGTGGACGGGCTGCGAGGCACGACGATCGGAGCGTCGAGTCGCCACCCCGTGCAGGAAGCGGTGCGCACGAGCCAGCCCCTGCTCGTGGAAGTACTGACGCCGTCGCGGCTGCGCGATGCGATACCCGCGGATACGGAACGGGAATTGGTCGAGCGGCTGGGCATGCGATCGGCCATTGTCGTGCCGCTCAATGCACGAGGGCGCACGCTCGGCGCGCTGGTCTTCGCCACGGGTGATTCGGGCCGTATCTACACGGACGCGCAGGTGACGCGCGTTCGCGATCTCGGGCATCGCGCTGCACTCGCACTCGACAATGCGCGGCTGTTCGAGGAAGCGGAGGCCGCGCGGGCGGCGGCGGAAGCGGCGGGCGAGCGGGTGCGCCAGCAGCTGGAACGGCTGGCCGCACTGCGCTCGATCGACCTCGCCATCACGGGCAGCGTCGACCTGCGCGTCACCCTGAGCGTCGTTCTCGATCAGGTCATGGCGCAGCTGGAAGTGGATGCGGTCAACGTGCTCCTGCTGGACACCGCGACGCGCTCGCTGCGCAGCGCCGGATACCGTGGCTTCCGTTCCGATGCCCCGGTGCGTGCGCGGCCGCTGCTGGGTGAAGGTGCGTCGGGTCGGGCGGCAGTGGAGCGACGGGTCATACGGGTGAGTCAGGCGCCGCCCAGCCGGGAGGTCGCGGTCACCGACCTGATGGCATTGGAGTCGTTCGTCGAACACGCCGCCGTGCCCCTCATCGCGAAGGGCGAAGTGAAAGGCGTGCTCGAGGTATTCCACCGCTCGCCGCTGCGTGGCGACGACGAATGGCTGCCGTTCCTCGAAGCGCTGGCGGGACAGGCCGCGATTGCACTCGACAATGCCGCGCTGTTCGAGGACCTGCAGCGCTCGAGCACCGAGCTGACGCTGGCCTACGATCGCACACTGGAGGGCTGGTCACGCGCACTCGAGTTCCGCGATCGCGAAACGCAGGGTCACGCGGAGCGCGTCGCCGACCTCACCCTGCGACTGGCCGGGCAGGTCGGCGTTCGGGAAGCCGACTTCGTTCACCTGCGCCGTGGTGCGCTGCTTCACGACATCGGCAAGATGGCGATACCCGACAGCATCCTGCTCAAACCGGGTCCGCTGACCGCAGACGAATGGGAGATCATGAAGCAGCACCCGGTGTACGCGTACCGGCTCCTTTCGCCGATCCCGTTCCTGCGCCAGGCTCTGGACATTCCGCTCTTCCACCACGAGCGGTGGGCGGGCGGCGGCTACCCGTACGGCCTCGAAGGCGAAGCCATTCCGCTGGCGGCTCGCATCTTCGCCGTGGCCGACGTGTGGGATGCACTGCTCTCACCGCGCCCGTACCGTGCGCAGTGGACCGAGTCGCAGGTGCGCACCTACCTCGAGGAGCGGTCCGGTATCGACCTCGATCCCCGCGTCGTCGGTGCATTCTTCGCCCTGCACGGCGACTTGCCGCGGGTCTGAGCGGAAAGCTGCGGAGGCGGGAAGGTAGCGGTGGCGCGGGCAATGCTCAGTGGGCGGTGCTGCGGCCGTCGCGGTGTGCGCTCTCCTCGGAGAATGCGGGCAGGCAGATCGCCACGTACTCGGCGCCGTCCGGCTCGGGCGTGCTGTAGCGGACCCACTCGCCGCGCACGGCAATCACCGCCTGGCCCGCATGGACATCCGTCTGGCCGGCCTCGTGCTCGACGCGCAGCATGCCGCGCAGTACGAGCGTGATCTCGTCGAACTGCGGGCGCTGGCCCGGCTCGCGCCAGCCAGCGGGCGCGACCATCGTCGCAAGACTGATGTGCTTGTGGCCGGTCGCTGCGCGGCCGATGTACTCCGATATCGTTTTCGGCGGACTGCCGGCGGCTTCAATGGCCTGCGGTCTGTCGAGAAGGCGTGGCATCCGGACTCCCCGCTCGGGTGGACGGCTGGTCGATGATCGCACAAAATGCCGGACGGGCACCCCGTCAGCCAGTACCGGGCTCCACCGTTCCGCAAGGCCGTCGGGTGAATCCCGACATGGATCTCCTTGCCGTGGTCGAGGGTTCCTTAGTGCATGACGATGAGGTCGAACGCTGTCACGTGGTCAGCGGCGTGGCTGTCCGCCGTGGTACTGAGTTTCGCGTGTGCAACCGTTGTTACCGGACCACAGCGGACGGTGCCGCCGGCCGCGGATGTCGAATCCGTGATCTACCTGATCGGCGACGCTGGCGCCCCCGATCCGGCCGGCGAGCCGGTACTCGCCGCACTCACCGACGACCTCCGCGGCGCAGTCGCACCAGCGACCGTGGTCTTTCTCGGAGACAATCTCTATCCAGCCGGCCTGTCCGGATCGGATGCACCGGATCGCAGGGAGGGTGAACGCCGACTGCGGGCCCAGGTCGAGGCCGCGCTTGACGGCGGTGCCATCAGCACCCTGCTGATTCCCGGCAACCACGACTGGAACTTTGCCGGCGACGATGGCTACGCGCGTATCCTCGAACAGGAGAAGTTCGTCGAGTCACTGGATGACGGCAGCGTCCAGTTCCTGCCTGATGCCGCCTGTCCCGGCCCTGCCGTGCGTGACGTGGGCAGCAGACTGCGGCTGATCCTGCTCGACACCGAGTGGTGGCTGCACGACGCAGGCCTCCGCCACGATGACCCGTCCTGTGCCATTCGTGGCGAACTCGAGCTCACGGATTCGATCAAGACGCTGCTCGCCGGGGCGGCCGGTCGCAGCGTCGTCGTCCTCGGCCATCATCCGCTGGTGAGCGGCGGCACGCATGGCGGGTACCTGTCGTTGCGCCAGCATCTCTTCCCGCTCACCGAAGTGAAGTCCTGGCTCTGGCTGCCCTTGCCCGTCCTCGGATCCGCCTACCCGCTGGCGCGCAACCTCGGCATCTCCAACCAGGACCTCTCGGGTGCGCGCAACCGACACATGCGCCACGTGCTGCGCGAGGCGTTCGCGTCGGCCCCGCCACTGCTCTACGCGGCCGGCCACGAACACTCGTTGCAGGTGCACGAAGGTGTGGGGTCGCGCTACCATGTCGTGAGCGGGACCGGCATCTACGGACATACGAGCAACGCGCGCTGGACCGACGGCACCCTGTATGCCTCGGGCAGCAGGAGCGGGTACATGAAGCTGGAAGTCCAGCGCGACGGCAGAGTCCGGCTCGCCGTCGTCGCAGTCGATGCCGGCGCTCAGCGCGACGTTCCCTTCTCCATGTTCCTGGAGCACGATCCATGATGACACGCGTGTTCGCATTGACCGGCGGCCTGCTGCTGTTCGTCGCCGGCCAGGCGAGCGCGCGCCAGTCGGTCCGTACACCCGGCGACAGTGTCACCATCGTGGCGGGCGAACGCTACAACGCGGGCGCACTGCATCGCTGGTTGCTGGGCGCCCACTACCGTGATGCGTGGACGACGGCGCTGCGCGTCCCCGTGCTCGAGCTGGGCAGCTTTGCCGGCGGTCTCGCACCGGTTCAGCGGGGCGGCGGGTTCCAGACGGTATCATTGCGCTTTCTCGGTGCCGCTGGTCGCGAGTACGCGTTCCGCTCCGTGGACAAGGACCCGAGCGCGATCCTGCCGCCCGACCTGCGTGCGACGCTGGTCGACGACATCGTGCAGGACCAGATCAGCGCGGGTCATCCGGCCAGCGCA
>Ga0302046_10003860_pt1 | contig 13440 bp, 17 predicted proteins | sample RVTome_11_FD_200261 | JGI IMG/M metagenome (GOLD analysis project Ga0302046, IMG submission 200261) | Soil microbial communities from uranium-contaminated site in the Upper Colorado River Basin, Wyoming, United States - RVT147D111 (version 2) ...
GAGGCGACGCCGAGGGTGAACGGATACGCGGAAAAGCGTGCTACCGCAGGCGAGACGGCCAGCGCGCCGAGCGACAGCAGGAACCGGCGGCGGTCGATCATGGTGAAAGCATATCCGGTCCCTGTTTTGCTCGCCGTGCACCCTCTTGCGGCTGGAAGACGTTACTCCCGGCATGCGAGGGTGCACGCATGTACCGCAGGCCTTCGGTGAGCGGATGTACCGGCCGCGCAGTCCGCGGGCGTTCGGACCATGGCCCCGGCCTCAAGCTGCAGCCCGGACAATCGGCCAAGAGCTGGGTCAAGTTCGCGGCGCCGGCGTCGAACAAGGCGACGGTCGTCTGGCCGGGCGCGGCCGAGCCGTTCGAGGACGCGCCGATCGCGAAATAGCGATCGCGCGCGGCACCGGGGGCGACTTTCGGCACGGCCGCCCCCGGTGCACGGCGCGACTGTGCGAAGGAAGGCGACGTGGCGAACGGCGATGTGTCGGTGGCGGCGGCGAAGTCGATCTATGGCGTAGTCATCGGCGATGCCAAGGCGACCGTCGCGGAGCGTGAGCGCCGGCGCCTGGAGCGGATCGGCGGCAAGCCTTCCGGCAAGAAGCTCAACGGTACGGTGGGCCTCCGGCCTACCGAAAATCTGGCCGTGCGTGACGGCCACTGGTGCTGCGCGAAGTGCGCGACCGACCTCGGTCCGCTGCGCGAGAACCACAAGGCGTACCGCGGCCGCAGTTCCGGCAGTTCTGCTGCCCGGGGTGCGGGCTGCTCGTCGAGAACGAGATCGCGGTCGAGAGCGAGCCGCTGCTGGTGGACGTCGAGCTGCACGGCACTGCTCGGAAGTGAGCTAGCCGTACATCTTCCAGCCGAAGCCGGCGCATTCGCGGCAGGTCTGCGTTCCGACCTTGCCGGCGGCCTCGCAGGAATCGCATTGGTCCCACAGGAAGGTCATGGCGCTCTTGAACGTGCCGGAACAGCGCCTGCCATTGACCACGTGGTCGCAGCGGTGATTGAGGTTTTCGTGCCGGCGCGTGAGCGCCTGGCAGACGCTGCAGGCGCCGGCGGGCTTGGGCTGTTTCTTGGGGCGCATGATCATGCTTCGCCATGGCTAGAGCCAGCGAATACTGACTTCCCCCTCGACCTGCTTGAATTCCTTGTCTCCAGTGACGAGATCGGATTTGCGGTCCTTCGCGAGCGCCGCGGCAAAACAGTCCGCGTAGGACATTCTGTGGCGCGCCTTGAAGGTTCCCGCCATCCGCGTGAGGGGCCAATTCGCGTCGATCAATTCGATGCCGAGACCTGTGAGATCGGTCATCGCGCTGTCGGCTTGCGCCTCGGATATTTCCCTGGCGAGGATGTACCAGACCTCTCCCGCGTTGACGATAGACATGGTCATCGGAATGCGGTTCTCGTGGGCGTTCGTGATCAAGTCGGCGACCTCTTGCGCGGACGCTTCGTCGCCGAGATACGCCAGCGCCGCCCACGAATCGAGCACCAACGCCTTTGGCTTGCGCGGCATCAGAGTTCCTTCTCGCGTTTTTTCTCCGCCGCCAGCGCCGCCAACAGGCGCTTGCCCTTGTATTTCCCGCGCAGATTCTGGATGTAGTCCGCGGTGACGGGTGTCAGGATGATTCGATGCGCCTGCTCATCGACCTCCATCTGCACACGCGTGCCCTCCTTGATGCCAAACTTCCGCCGGATCTTCGAGGGAATCACGATCTGGCCCTTGACGGTCATGTAGGAATCCATTAAATCCTCGGATGTTTTTAGTGAAGTATGATACTAACACAGAAGTAAGCCACTTATATATCGTACTACACATTTTTCAATAATGGCCCGCGACGCGACATAAGCGCCATTGTGCGACGCTGCGAGCGCGAAAGCGGAGGCTTCATGAAACGTTGCGCGGGCCGTCCCGTATTCCATGCCGGTCGCGCTCTCGTCGATCCAGGCCGAGTTCGCGGCCGACCGCGCGGCGGCGACGCTTCCCTACACCCTCACGATGGTGGGCTTCGGGCTCGGGGCATCCTCATGGGGCGGCTCGCCGATTCGGCGTGATCGTGCCGATCCTCATCGGCGGAACCTGCCTCGGCGTGGGCTTCATCGCCGCCGGGATGGCACCCAACCTGACGAGCTTCGCAATCGCGCACGGCGTGCTCATCGGCCTCCTCGGCTGCTCGGGCACTTTCGCGCCGCTCGTCGCCGACATCTCGATGTGGTTCACGCGCCACCGCGGCATCGCGGTCGCAGTGTGCGCGAGCGGCAACTATCTCGCCGGCGCGGTATGGCCGCCCATCCTGCAGCACTTTTCGAAACCGCCGGCTGGCGCGCCACGTATGTCGGCGTGGGCATCTTCGCGCTCGCCACCGTGGTGCCGCTCGCAGTGCTCATGCGCCGCCGCCCGCCGCTGCCCGCGGCCTCGGAGGCGTCCCAGGCGAGAAGAGACCTCCATGCGCGCCCGCTCGGCCTGTCGCCCAACGGCCTCACCGCGCTCCTCGCAGTTGCAGGCGTGGCGTGCTGCGTGGCGATGGCGATGCCGCAGGTGCACATCGTCGCCTACTGCGGCGACCTCGGCTACGGCGCGGCGCGCGGCGCCGAGATGCTCGCCGTGATGCTGGGCGCCGGCGTAGTGAGCCGGCTCGTGTTCGGGCTCATCTCCGACCGCATCGGCGGCCTGCGCACGCTGCTCCTCGGCTCGGTGCTGCAGGGCGTCGCGCTCGCGCTCTTCCTGCCCTTCGACGGCCTCGTGTCCCTCTACGTCGTGTCGGCGCTCTTCGGTCTCTTCCAGGGCGGCATCGTGCCCGCGTACGCGATCATCATCCGCGAGTATTTCGCCCCCGGCGAGGCGGGCCTGCGCGTGGGCATCGTGCTCATGGCGACGCTCTTCGGCATGGCGCTCGGCGGCTGGATGTCGGGCGCGATCTTCGACCTCACCGGCTCCTACCGCGCCGCGTTCGTGAACAGCATGGCGTTCAACCTGCTGAACGTCGCGATCGTGGTGTGGCTGCTGCGCCGCGCGCTGCGCCGCCCCGCCCTGCATCCCGCGTAGAGCGCTTCACCCGCTTGCGAGAACCTGTGCGTAGGCGCACTTTCAACCGCGCGCGCCTTCCTTAAGGTGGTCCTGCAGTACGTAGTCAAACCAACCAACTGGAGGAGAGCCACATGAAACGTCTCATCGTCGCAGCCGCCCTTGCGGTGTCAGGCCCGGTGCTCGCGGACACCGTGGCGCCCTTCGAGCAGAACGAGCTCGACCGTGCGCTGCCTTCCGTGCCGGAAAACGTCGCCTACGGGCAGATCCCCGCCGAGCGCATGCCCTTCGAGCAGACCCAGCTCGATCGCGGCGCCATCGGCGAGCCCGAGCGCGTGCAGCTCGCGAGCCTCGGCGACACGTCGTACCGGTCGGCCGAAGGCTCGGAATCGCCCTGGGCGAACGACCACAGCTTCATCGCGCCGGCGCCGTAATACCGGTCCAGTGGGCGAAGGGGGGGACTGGGGCCGGACCCGTCAGGGTCCGGCCCCTTTTTCCGAGTGCACCATCCTTTCGAGCCGGCCGACGTCGCTCACGATGAGCGCATGTCCGTCCTTGCGCACTAGCCCTGCTTTTGTAAGCGCCGAGAGCTCGCGAGTCACCTCCTCGCGATACGTGCTTACCTGGCTCGCGAAGTCGGCGTGCGTCGGCGCCGGATCGATGCGCGCGACGTTGCCCTCGACGCCCGCCTCGCGCGCGAGGCGCAGCAGCTCGCCGTGGATGCGATGGTGCACGCCGAGCGTGCTGAGATCGATCACCCGCTCGGAGAGCCGCCGCACCAGGCTCGCAAGCCGCCGCAGCACGCGCTCGGCGAGCACCGGCTCCTCGCGCAGCAGCCGGCGGAACTCCCCCGCCGGAATCGACGCGAGAAGCGAGCCCTCGAGCGCCACCACATCCGCCGAGCGCGGCATGCCGTCGATCGCCGCGACCTCGCCGAAGAACTCCCCCGCGGCGCATTCGCGGAACGTCACCTGCCTCTCGGCCGCCGAATAGATCGTCACGCGCAGCCTCCCCGAGACCACAAAGTACACGTCCCGATCGCGCAACTCGCGCGTCAGCACCTGCGCGCCCGCTTGGTGGTTGCGCCACGCGCAGGTCCTCGCGATCGCCTCGAGCCGCTCTTCGGCTAGGCCTGCGAAGAGCGGCAGGCTGCGCAATCCCAGCGTGGACGGTTGGCCAGAAGTCGACATCAACGAGACCGAGCCCAGCTAATTAATTGCAGTACTCGGTACAGGTACCGGTACGCGAGTTGCAAAATGTGGTGCAACCCGGGCTGCGATGACTCTTCAACAGATGCAGCGTCGTGGCATCGCTGATTGTGCCGCCTGCCTTGCATGCGGGGCGCTTGCAGCTCGCGTCCTTCGGATCGCACAGGTGGCATGCAGCGATCTCCTGCCGCGTCTTGCTATCGAGGATCGCGACTTTTCCGTCATCGTAGTACTGCACGAGCACCTCAGCGCACGTCGTGCCGCATGCATTGACCCGGCCCGTCTGCGCCATGGTTTGGCAGGTACTCAAGAGAATCGCCCCGCAAACCAAACCCGTGGCGCGCAACGCCGATTTCCCGAAGCTCCAAGCATTCACGATTCCTCCCACTCGGAAGTTGAACACGGAGCAGCACCCTGCTCCTCCCAAAAAATCGTCGGCATCATAAGTTAATCCTGGCTCGTAGCAGGGCCCGGCGCGTGGGCTGAAACAGCGGGACGCGGGGCCTGCCCAGGAAATCGGTGTCCTGGTAGCGGAACTCCTTGTCGAAGAGGTTGAGGACGTCGATGCTCAGGCTTCCCAGCCGGCGGGGAAGCCGCAAGCCGAACGATGCATCGGCAATCCAGAAATCCGTTTTGCCGAACGTCTCGCCGCCGAGCGGATCGGTGAACCGCAGCCTCTGGTCGACATGAGTTGCGCGCAGCGCGGCGAAAAAGCCGCTCGGATGGTGATACGTCGCGCTTAGCGGAAGGTGTTGAGTCGTGCTGTCCACCGGGAACACGTCCCCCGTTCCGGGCGGCAGGTCCCTTTCCCGCCGCTCGTAGAAATACTCGAGGCTCGTAGCCAGATTCGGCATCGCGAGCCAGCTCACGTATGCTCGGTGCAGGCGCTCCGCCCAGGGCTCGAAGCGCGCAAGCGTGCCACCGGCCCCGTAGATCGGCACTTCGAGGTCCCGTCGCGACAGCTCCGCGCCGGCGAAAAGCATCCGGGTAAGCCGCTGGTCTATACCGACACCGAGACGCTCCGATCGTGCCTGGTTCACGTCGTCGAACAGCTGGTTGAAGCCGGCCACCTGCGTAGGCTCCAAAGTCTGATTGGCCGGAAGAAGCCGCTTCACGGTCCGGAAGCCCGCGGCGCGCAGCGTCGTGCCGGTCCCCAGGGGGACGATCAAACCCAGCTTGGGACTGTATCGAGTCTGGTCAAACCGTAACTCATCGTGGAAGTCGTCGATCGCCAGACCGGCGGTAAGCGTCGAGCGGCCCCATAGCCGAAGCAAGCCGTAAGCGTAGGCGTTGGTATGGCGTGCGCGCGAGCGCACAGTGTCCACAAAGGGAGGATCGGGCGGGAACGGCTCAACAGTGAAGACCACTTCGGTCGTGGACGCATCCTTTTGGCGGACATTTCCGCCGCCGGCTATCAGCTCACCGAAACCATGGCGGCCAAGATACTGAAGCTCCGCGATCTGTGACCGGACCCGATCCTGGACCGCAAAGTCCACGGTTAGGCCCGGAAAGAGTTGCTTGTCTACTGTGCTCCCGCTTGTGTCGACAGCTATCAACGAGGCAAGCCAAGTGGCGTCCGGGCTGGACGAGTGTCGCAGGGCAAGCCTTATGCTATCCGTGTCGGTGTGGTTGCGCTCGTTTGGGAACACCGCGGCGGGATCGAAATGCAGCCGCACGTCGCCGCTGTCGACGCGGCTCGTGCGGGCTTCCGCTTGCCAACTCGTCCGCGGGGTGATGTCGTGCTGATAGAAGGCGCTATAGAGTTTCTGGCGCAGATCGGCGTTCGTACGAAAGCCGTCTGTCTCATAGTAGAACTGACCGAACTGGAGCGTGCGCGATCCCCATCGATACGCATACAGCGCCTCGTCGCCGATCGTGGCTTGCGGTCCGAGCACAGCGGCCAAGGAGAAGAGCGCACCATCTCGCGAAAAGAGCGGGTTGAACTCGTGAAAGGAAGCTGTCATCGGTCCCGCACCGTGCGGAATCGGTATCCTGGTCTCGCCGAGCCGCGGCGCCAGCACGGCGGCCGCCGCCGGCTGCAGGATCTGCGACTGCAAATTCTCGCTTACCCGCGCGATCTCGTAGCGCGGCAGCGCTTGATAGGCTTCCGCGAGGAAGCGATGGGCGGCGAAGTTGCGCGGATCGGCGTTCAGGGCGCGCATCGCCTCGCTTAGGGCGAGCTCATCGAAGCCAAGATCGGAATAGATGTGCGCGAGGCTCGCCGAGCGGGCAGCCTGGTCCTGGTCGAGAAGCAAGCGCGAGCGATAGACGGCGCGGTTGTCGTTGCGCTCGATCGACTCCTGCAGCTCGACAAGCGCCTCGCCCGGGCGGTTGAGGGCCTGCAGACGGATCGCGTTGTAGTACCACGGCGTGGGATCGCGCGGGCCGAGCTGCTTCGAGCGCTCGAGCTGCGTTTCAGCAAGGTCGTCCTTCAGCTCGTCCGAATAAGCCTTGCCGAGGTAGCTGCGCAGAAGCGCATTCTGCGGGTCCAGCGCGACGGCGACTTCGATCTCGCTGCGGCCCTGCGCGAGCCGGCCGTCCTTGATGTCGGCGAGTCCCTGGCCGAGACGCGGCAGGGGGTCCGATTCGTCCAGCTTCGAGGCCGCGGCGAGCGCTTCGCGGGCGCGCGCGGTGTCGAAGCGCGCGAGCTGCGCGAAGCCGAGGATCGTGTGCGCGCGGCTCTCGGCAGGGTTCGCTTGCACCGCGGCGCGGGCCGCCGCTTCGGCGTCCTCGATGCGCCCGACAGAGAGCAGGAGCTCGGCGCGGCGCGCCTGCGCCACGGAGTTCGCGGGCTCCAGCGCGGCGGCGCGGCTTGCGGCAGCGAGGGCTTCGTCGAGGCGGAAATGCGCCTGCTCGGCATACGAGAGCGCGATTAGCGCCGGAACGGATCGATCGTCGCGGCTTGCCGCATGCTGCGCGAGCTCGAGCGCAGCGCGCTTGTCGTTCTTCACGACCCGGATCAGCGCCCGGAGCGCGAGGGCGTATGCATCATCGGAAGGGGCTTCCTGCAGATCGCGCTCGGCACGCTCTACGCGGCCGAGGCGAAGCAGCTTCCCGGCGCGGCGCGCAAGGCAGCGCGCGCGCTCCGCGGCGGCGAGGCGCTCGCAGTCGGGGAGATCGAAGATCGATTCGCCGAGCGACTGGGGATCGAGCGGCGGATAGTAGAGGGCCCACTGAACGGCGTTGGCAGGGCTTACCAGCACTGTGACAGCCGGCGGTACGCCGCGCGCGATGCGCGCCACTTCGCCGCTGCGCAGGCTTCTGCTCGCGCCGCGCTCGCCGATCAGGTCCTCGATGCTCACGCGACCTTCGTAGACCGCCACCTGCGCCTGGTCGCGATCGAGCGCGACGAGGAATTCCGTCCCTTCGACGCCTGCGTTGACGAAGGGGGTGATGATCCGGTAGCGGCGCGGGAAGCGCGAGATCGAATACACCGCGCCGGACTGCAGCTCGATCTCGGTCGCGTCGGCAGTGAGGCGCAGGCCGAGGGTGCTGTTCTGCTCGACGCGGATGAGCGCGCTTGGGCCCACGAACAGCGCGGCGCGGCCCAGGGGCCCGACCCGAAGACGGTCGCCCTCGCACACCTGCGCGTCGATGCGCGCCGGCGCCCAGGCGGACTGCCCCGAGCGCTGGATCTCGACTGCCCCCTGCGTCGAGACCACCTGCCCGCAGTTGTCTGCGGCGGTGCCGCTCAGGCTGACCAGCGAGCCCAGGGCGAACGCCGCGATGGCAAAGAGCTTTTCCGTCGAATGCATGATGCGCCTGTCTCCCTCAAGAGCATCGACTGCGATTCATTCAACTGCTAGGCGTTCTTGCCCGATGTACCCTTTCGCACGAACTGTGGGGTCAAGGACGGATGCAACTCGTCCTGCAAGCCGAAGAGCTCGTAAACATGCGAGGTGTCGAGCTTTCCACGCAGCCGGATGTGGCCGTGGTCGCGGGTGCGCAAGCCCTTCACGCCGCGCGCCAGCGCCGCGGAAACAAGGACCCGGGCGCCGAGCTCCTTGCCGAGCTGCTGGATGCGCGAGGCGGTGTTCGGCACGTCGCCGACCGCCCGATACTCCTTCTGGATCGGCCCCTCGGACATGGCGATGTCGATCGGGCCGTAGTGGGCTCCGACGCGCGTGCGCAGGTTCCGCTGGCGATGCAGCCGGTGGAAGCGCTCGGCGGCGTCGGCGAGCGCGAGCGCAACGGCGCAGACCCGCGCGCGCAGAAGCTTCGATTTCTCCCGGTCGATCCACACCGCCATCATGCTGTCGCCGCCGGTGTCGATGGAATCCACGCCGAAATCGCGAGCCACGCGCTTGAGCTCGGCGAAGTACGCGTCCATCACCTCGCGCACCGCTTCGGGGCGCCGGCGCGCCGCCCAGCGGGTGTAGTTCTGAATGTCGGTGCTGACGCAGGCGCCATGCACGACTTCCTCCAGGTCACCGAGCTCTGCTTTCTCCTCGAGCACCCGGCGCACGACGTGCGGCGGCAGGGTGACGCTGATGACACGCTCGCGGTGCTGGATGTCGCCCTCGCGCTCGAGGAACCACGCCGCAAGCCCGGCGCCCAACGTCGCCGGCAGCGCGACGCCGAGCGGCATGAGAAGCGGCAGCCAGGCGGTGTAGCGCTCGAAGGCGATCAGGGCGCCCGCAAAGTACGCCGCCGCGAGGAGCGCGGCCAGCGCAATCGCCGGCGCGGGCCGGAAAGCGACGCACAGCGCGGTGCAGGCGAGGCCAATCGCCAGCGCGATCAGCGCCCGCAGCCCAGCCGGCGCCGGCTCGATCGCTGAGCCGTCGCGCAGGTTGGCGTACGCAGTGGCGGCGAGCTCGACGCCGCTCAGCTTTACGCTCTGCTCGGTGGTGAACGGCGTCGTGAAATGCTCGATCGGTTCCGGCGTGTCCTGCTCGGCGAAGCCGATGAACACCACTTTCCCGCGCAGGCTTGCCGGCTTGAAGCGCGCCGCATCGGTCACCAGCGCCTCGTAGCGCAACGTCTGGAAGGCGCCGGGCGGGCCGTAGAAGTTGAAATAGCGCGTCGGCGCTCCGAAATAGACATCGGCGAGGCGCATCAGCGATTCGCGCAGCGGGTTTTCGATGGAAACTGCCGCGCGCAGGCGCGACGCGATCTCGCTCTCCGCGGTAGCGAGATGGCGCAGCAGTCTCACGGGCACATGCAGCGCGCCTTGCGAGAGTAGTCCGCTCGCGGCCGCAGGAACGAGGTCGAGATTCTTCGATCCCGCGGCGCCGAGCAGCCTGTGCAGCTCGGCATAGCTCTCCAGCGACGCCAGTTGCTGCACCACCGCGGGCAGGCACGGCCCGGACCAGGGACCGGCCTCCATGAAGGTGCAGAACTTGTCCGCGCGCTGCAGCTGGTCGCCGAGGATCAGGAACGGCGCGATTGCGACCGCCGCCGACTCGATCTCGCCTGCGATCGGCTGCGCCGGCGCGCCGGTATTCGCGTCCAGCCTGATCTTGCGGAGCAAGACCACGTTTGCGAGCTTGCGCATCGCCTCGGCAAGGCGCCGGTCCTGCTCGGCAAATACCTGCCCCGGATCGCTGCGCGGACGGAACGAGATGTCCATCACCACCGCGTCCGGCTGCGCCGCCGCGAGCGCCTCGAGCGCTCTTGCGTGGAGGCAGCGCGGCCAGCGAGTAAGGATGTCCGGAGGATCAGGGTTGCGGTATCCCGCTGCCGACTCGACCCGCACGTCGGCGCAGCGCTCGAAGTCTTCTGCGGCCGCCGGCAGGAAGAGCCGCTTCGCGGCACGCGCATCGATTGGAACCAGCAGCACCTCGGCGGGCGCCGGCCGCGCGCCGCGTGCGCGGAAAAGGAGATCCAGATCGACCGCTTCCTGCGAGCTCCACAGAAAAGGAAGCGCGCCGGCCCCGGCCACGACGACGGAGAGGCACGCGCCGGTCGCTAGCGCGCGAGTGCGCCACGATCTCAGTGGACGCACGATCTTTCGCAGCGCCGGCTGTGCCATGGCTCTCCGTTGCGCGGACCGAGCCGTCGGCCCCTGCGCCCATACTACGCCGCCCGGCGTTCGCGTCTAGACCGTGCCCGGGGGAGAGACCGGCTGCCGTTTATCCCCTTGTCCGACGCCCGGCCAGGTCGCGCATTGCCGCCTGTTTCCAGAGCTCCCAGGGCCGCTCCAGGGTGCCGCGGTTCGCCGCGGTGATGACGTCGGGCCGGAACACCCGCACGACGGACAGCGCCTCGTCGCCGGAATAGACGGGCTGGACGACGTAGCCCTCGTCGCGCAGGATGAACGCGAGCGTGTTCACCGTGTCCGGGTCGTCGTCGACGACCAGGATCCTGAGCTGCTCGCCGTAGCTTCGGCGCTCGGGCGTGGCAGCTGGGTTGGACGGCGCGTCCATGCCAGAAGCCGCGTAATTTTTATACCGGAGGCAGCGCTTCCTTCGGTGACGCCTCCACGTGTTGCTATATTAGTTTCATGACTAGGACTTACCCGGCAGGGGCGCAGGCATGACGCGCCACCGCGTGCTCATCTGCGAAGACGACAAGATGATCGCGGACCTGCTCGCCGCGGCGGTGGGCGCACAGGGCCATGAAGTGTTCGTATGCCACGACGGGTCCGCGGCCATCGGGCTCGTCGAAAAACGGCGCCCGACTGCGGCCATCATCGACATCGGGCTTCCCGGCGTCACCGGCTACGGCGTGGCCCAGCATATCCCGAGCCGCTCGAGCAGCCTGTCGTCCGGTCCCCAGGTCCTGCTTATCGCGATTACCGGATACGACAGCCCGGCCGACATAGAGATGGCGCGCTACGCGGGCTTCAACTGGCACTTCGCGAAACCGGCCCGCCCTTCCCTGATCGTCGAGGTTCTCCAGAATCCGAAGCGCCCGCCTGTGGCCAAGCGGGACGGCACCCCGCTTTTCCAATAATGGCCCGCGACGCGACATAAGCGCCATTGTGCGAGGCTGCGAGCGCGAAAGCGGAGGCTTCATGAAACGTTGCGCGGGCGGTCCCGGATTGATTTTCCTATCCGTAGCGCGACCTCAAAGGCATCACGATGGACCAGCTCGCGGCAGCGCAGCGGCGCGCGATCAGCACCGGACAGGAGATGACGGCGACCGGCAAGGACGTGCGCTACATCCGCAGCACGTTTGTCCCCGGCGAGGCGCGCTGCATGTGCCTGTTCGAGTCGTCCAATCCCGCGCACGTCGAGGAGCTACAGGGCAAGGCGCAGATCCCGTTCTCGCACGTCGTGGAAGCACTCGACCTCACGCCCTGACGACCGCCCGTCAGAGCTGCCGCGCGAGCCAGTCTCGCATCGCCATCGACTCGAGGAGCCGCGCGGCTTCGGCGGCCGTGGCGTCACGCGCCGTCATCATGTCGTGCCTGAGGGTCAGCCTCCCTTCGCATTCCAGATGTCTCGATGCAGGCGCCATTGACCATCGCTTTTCTTCCACACAACGACGAAGTTCACGACTGCTGTACCGTTCGCGACCGTCAGGGTCGCCTCTCCCACTTCGTATGCCGTCTCGCCAGCCAGTTGCAGATCAAGCGTGTGAAGGCGCACGTCCTTGAGACCGATCTGCTGAACGATTGCCCCCCACATCTGCTTGATGTTGTCGCGGCCCTTGACGACCTGGCCATCCGGCGGCAGCGCCATGGCATCGGGCGTATACAGCGCTGCCAGGCGATCAAGATCTCCCTTGCGTGCCGCCTCCTCGAACCGGCGATTGACAGCAGCGATGTCTGACTGGCTCATCGTTGTTCTCCCTGCGCTGGCGGTGACGGACGATTCTGACTGCAGGACGGTGAGAACTTTACATCAGGCTGCGCTGCACGTCTATCCGGTGAATCTGTTGCGTCTGCATCTCGTACAGGCGCATCGCACTGCCGAGGCTCTCACCCGATGCCGGCGGGAGATCGCGCTGATGACGCAAGCGCTCGACGCGGAAGCTCGACGTTCAGATTGCACGGACGTCATCTCTTTTCCAATAATGGCCCGCGACGCGACATGAGTGCCATTGTGCGACGCTGCGAGCGCGAAAGCGGAGGCTTCATGAAACGTTGCGCGGGCGGTCCCGGATTGATTTTCCTATCCGTTAAACGGGATGCCCTTCGGGCCTACGAGGGCGGTGTGCTCGCGGTAGACGCGCGCACTATCGAAAAGGCGGCGGCTTAAGCCTCAGGCCGGTGAACGCGCCTCCGCCGTTCGAGCGCGCGGAAACCGAGCCCCACAAGTGCCGTGGCGAGCAGCGCCAGCGTGCCCGGGGCAGGAATACTCCCGCCGACCGGGGGTGGGACCAGGGAGAACTCCATCACCGCGAACCGCCCGTTCGGATCGAACCATCCGCCTGCCGCATCGACGCTGGCAAAGGTGAGGACGGCATCGAGCGCCCCCGGATCCCCGGCGCTCGCATCGGTCAGGAGGTCGATGAACTCATTGTGACGAACGCGCGTTTCTCCGCTTCCGGGGAACACCTCGCTCCACAACGACCCGACAATGGATTCGGCGAAGCCGTTGTTGACGACCATGTAGATGTGATCCCGTCCATCTCCGACACCGGAAATGCCGCGGCCGATGCCCGCGATCAAGGCGGACGTCGGCGCAAACGAACTGGTGTGCGTGAGGCGCGACACGCCGATGCCCGGAATGGTGAATCCATAGTCGACGTTGAACTGAGCGCCGTTCGATTCGAAGATGAAGACGCTGGTGATGTCGTTGCCATTCGACGTTCCGGGCGTCATGTTGATGCCATAACTCACCGGGTAACCGCCGACCGGGGCGGCGTCGGCTGAGGACCAAACCGCAAACGTGAGTCCGAACGCGAGGACGGACATCCGAGTGAACATGCTCGCTACCCTCATGATTGATCCTCCTGCGACACCTGGAGCACGTTCGATGCCACATCAAGGAGTCATGTCAAAACAGGCACTTGGACCCCGGCCTCCATCGATCACCTTCGCTGATGTAAAGTTTCTCGACCCTCATCGGACTCGACTGACCCGCGCGCTGAGTATGACTGGGCGACGCAGCGTCGGGTCAGCCGGGTACCAAAGTTGCTCTAGGTCGGTGCTGCGTCGGTGTCGTCGGACAGATCGGTGTAGCCGAGCTGTAGTGTCACGTCAGCCAGCTTAATGGCCCGCGACGCGACATAAGCGCCATTGTGCGACGCTGCGAGCGCGAAAGCGGAGGCTTCATGAAACGTTGCGCGGGCGGTCCCGGATTGATTTTCCTATCTGTTGGCCG